>Ga0208488_1000133_pt1 | contig 9916 bp, 6 predicted proteins | sample MicForSoiSWNC1_O_FD_187994 | JGI IMG/M metagenome (GOLD analysis project Ga0208488, IMG submission 187994) | Forest soil microbial communities from Harvard Forest Long Term Ecological Research site in Petersham, Massachusetts, USA - MetaG HF001... | ecosystem: Environmental > Terrestrial > Soil >... | reverse complement strand
CCCGACTGTACCTGGGCGGTACGGGCGCTCCGCGCCGGTACTTCGCCCGGGGGCAGGCGGTGCGGCGCGCGGTGCTCGCCGTGCTGCTGGTGCACGCGGTGCTCGCCGTTGACATTCTGGTGTTCCTGGAGCGCGGCCGTCGTCTGGTCGGCTGGCTGCCCCCGCCCCCGGCGAGCCTGGTGATCGCTGCGCCCGGCGGCGTCTGGGGCATGGCGTATTACCTGGTGAGCGTCGCCTGGATCGCGATTTTCGTGACGTTGGCCCTCGGGCACTACCGCAGTGCCCGGGTCCTGGCGGCACTGGCCATCGTCCCCGGCCTGGCTGCCTTGATCCAAGCCCAGCTCACCGGCATCATGCCGGCACCCTTTGCGGCATGGCCCTTCTGGGTCCTGATCGACCTTGCTCCGGTCCTGGCCATGACCGCGTTCCACCGGGACGCCCCGCCGGCCGCGCCGCTGCCCTGGCTGCTGGCCCTGCCCGCCGGCTACCTCCTGGTGTATGGGCCGCTGCTGGCGCTCCAGGCGACCGGCAACTCTGCCTGGCTGCCGGATTTCCCCGGGCTGTGCTGCATCTTTGTCAGCCTTGCCTGCCTCGCGCACGCACCCAGGGCCCGGTCCCGCCAGGCTGGCGGCACGGGGCCATGGTCGCTGACCCTGGTCTTGCTGGCTGCCGTCGCCGGGGCGTACCGGATCGTCACGCTCCCCGGCTACCTGCACGACCCGCACCTGATCACCGTGAGCCTGACCGAACTGCTCATCGTGGTGGCCGCCGTCACGCTGGTCGCCCCCGACGCCGCCCGCGCCCAGACAGCGACGCCCGCACCGCCGTCATATCCCCGCGCCACGACTGCCTAGGGAGGACCAGGGACATGCCCGTCCAGCGCCCGACGCGCCCGCTGTCCGTCCTGGCCAGCGCCCTGGCTGCCGCTGGCCTCATGCTCGCCGCTACCGGCTGCAGCAACATCGCCCCGCTGGGGCCGGACCCGGCGCCTGTGCGCCTGCCGCCGGCACGCGATCTGGGGTCGCCGATCACCATCCAAGTCATGCGCAGCCAGCCCGCCACTCCAGCGGGCGACTGCCCGGCCGGCTCAGTCGCGCTCTTCGGGTCGGAGCCCAACGTGCCGCGGGCCGCGGTAGCTTCGTCACGCCCCGTGCAGGCAAGCACCGGGAGCACGGCCACCCCTGCCCCGCCTGCCCCGCCGGCCACGCATCCCGCGCCGGGGGTCGGCGTAGCGTGCTACCTTCTGGTCGGCAGGCCGGTAACGGTGACTTCCGCTGCAGTCTCCGCAGTCACCTCCTACCCGCAGCAGACGGGGCCCGCCGCATACGGATTCGTGGTCGCCTTTCCCACCGCCGATGTCGCGGCACTGACAGCGGCCATCAGGCAGGCCTACGACTCTGGCGATGCCCTCGGCATGAGCGTCGCCGGCAAGCTCTGGCAGGCCCCGCAAACACGACGCCGATTCATCGCACTCCGGGCGGAACAGGTCAACCTGCTCAGCAGGGATCAAGCTCTGCAGCTTTACCGCCTGCTGGTCCCGTCTGCCTGATCGCGGCTGCCGAACACCTGGATCGCAATCGCCTTCAATGTCGTCTCTGTGTTCCGGGATCGGCCGCTGCCGGCACCGGCACGGAGGGCGCCCGTGGCATTGATTTCCCTGAGGTCGGCAGGCACCAGCCACGGGGCTTAGCGTTACGGCCCGTCGACGACGGTCAGATATGCGGGCCGAGCAGGGTCAGGTCGGCGGGTGACAGCCGGTCGCTGGCGGTGCGCGCCTGATGCCAGTACGGGTAGATCAGCGGTGGCGCGCTGACCTTGTCCAGCTGCGCACGCTCGGCATCGGTCAGGGTGAGCGACGCAGCCGCGAGGTTGTCGGCCAGCTGCTCGGACGTGCGCGCCCCGATCACCAGCGAGGTCACGGCCGGCTTGCCGAGGGTGTAGGCCAGGGCCACCTGAGCGGCCGACACGCCGTGCCCGGCGCCGATCCCGACCAGGACCTCGATGATGTCGTACAGGCTCTCCTGATCGTAAACCGGCGGCTCGCCCCAGTCGGTGAGCTGCCGCGACCCGGCGGGCGCCTCGCGGTTCCTGCGGTACTTGCCGGACAGCAGGCCGCCGGCCAGCGGGCCCCAGACGAGCACCCCGAGGCCCTGGTCGACCGCGAGCGGGATCAGCTCGTACTCGGCCTCGCGGGCCTGCAGCGAGTAATAGATCTGCTGGCTGACGAAGCGCGGCAGGCCAGCGCGCTCCGCGGTGCCGAGCGTCTTCATCAGCTGCCAGGCGGTGTAGTTGGACGCGCCGACGTAGCGCACCTTGCCGGAGGAGACCAGCAGGTCAAGGGCTTCCAGGGTCTCCTCGAGCGGTGTCTGGCCGTCCCACTCGTGCACCTGGTAGAGGTCGATGTGGTCGGTGCGCAGGCGGCGCAGGCTGGCCTCGCAGCCGGTGATGATGTGGTGGCGCGACAGCCCGGCGTCGTTGGGCCCCTCCCCCATCGGCATCCGCACCTTGGTGGCCAGCAGCACGCGGTCCCTGCGGCCGTCGAGCACCCCGCCGACGATCTCCTCGGACAGGCCGCCGGAGTAGATGTCGGCGGTGTCGATGAGGTTGATCCCGGCGTCCAGGCACATGTCCACCTGCCGCCGGGCCTCGTCAGCGCCGGTCGACCCGACGTCGGCGAAGTCGCCCCTTCCGCCGAACGTCATGGTGCCCATGGTGAGCACGGACACCCGCAGACCAGACCTGCCCAGAGTGCGATATTCCACGGGGCCGACCCTATCGGCCGGATTCGGCTGAGCGCGGCCGGGCTCGGCCCGGTATGGCCGGGCTCGGGTCAGGGCACCAGTGCGCCGGCCAGCACCGAACAAGCCAGCTCGCGGTCGCCGTCCCAGCTGACCGCGGGATCGTCGGCCGCGAGCCTGCCCCACAGCAGGAGCAGCAGGTCCGCCGCGGTGCCGCTGACCGTGGCGACCGGATCGCCGGGCCCGAGGGTCCGCCGCGACCCGGTGTCCGTGGCGTGCATTCCGACCGCGTGCGCGGGAGCGGCGGTGCGGCCGAGCCTGACCTGACGCGGGGTCATGGTGTCGATGACCTCGGCGATCCCGTCGTCGGCCAGCGCCGGGTCGAGCGGGCCTGCAACGCCGAGCGCATGCTCCGCGTCCCACCGGTGGACCAGGGTTTCCTGGCACCGGCGGCGCCGCCAGAAACCGACGGTCGGCGGTGGCGCGATCGTCCAGGCCGTGGCCGACGGGTCGGCGTCGAGCGCGGCGAGCAGCACACCGCCGGTCCCGTTGAACCACGCCGCCAACTCCGCCGGGTCGCGCGGCGCCGGCGGGGGCTCGTAGTCGCCGCGCTGCTCGGTCACGGCGGCCGCCGCCCACAGGTTCTGGCCGCCAAGGTGGTTGGCGAGGTCATAGAGCGTCCAGTCGCCGCAATGCTCCACCGGTGCCGACAGGTCCCCGCCCAGGCAGGCCTCGAAGGCGGCGAGCTCGCGGTCCAGGTGCGCCAGGTAATCCATCAGAACCTCGCGAGGAGACTGTCGCCTTCGGGCGATAGGGGAATGCTGCTGCCGGACACAGTTCTAGCACCGGCGGTGCAGGCAACCGTGATCTGCGCCCTTACCACTCCTCAACCAAACGGGCCCAGCTCAGGCAGTCTCGTCTCGAGCCGCCGCATACCGGGCCCCAGGTTCAGGCAGGAGAGGCGGCGGAGCCTCGTCCTCACCGAGCAGGACACCCCGCGTCAGATCTTGATGACCCGAACATCGGGCATGGCGTCGTAATCAGAATCCTGAGTCACGACCGGAACACGATGAGCGATGGCCGTAGCCGCGATCCAGCTGTTGTTAACCGGCACCTTCCGGCTTGCCGCATGCGACCTGACCGCAGCGAAGCCGGCAATAACAGGCAGCGCAGACTCAGCGAGCCCGGAGATTCGAGGTAAAGCACTGTTAAGTTGTCCGGTCGGGTCGACGGGTGGGGCTGCGGCGCCTTGCCGCTGGCTACATTTGGATGCGCTCGTTCCGCGGGTCATACATCGGGCGCAGGGACATGGCGGCAGGGTAGACCGCGTCCCCGATCTGTACCGTCCACTCGCCGGTGTCGAGGTAGGCCTGGTTGATGGGCTCGTCAGCATCGATCATCGCCAGCCCGACCGCGCCGCCGAGGGTGAACCCGTAGGACGCGGAGCGGATGTACCCGGCGGGCCTGCCGTCGCGGCGGACGATCTCGGCGTGGAACATGAGCGGCTTGGGATCGGTCACCAGCACCTGCACCAGCCGCCGGGTCAGCGGCCCGCGCGCCTTCTGGGCGAGCACCGCGTCGCGCCCGATGAAGCCGCCGGGCTTGTCCAGCGCGACTGCGAAGCCGAGGCCCGCCTCGAGCACGGTGTCGGTGTTGTCGATGTCGTGGCCGTAGTCGCGGTAGCCCTTCTCCATCCGCAGGCTGCCGAGAGCCTTAAGGCCCGCGTGGCGCAGCCCCACCGCCCGGCCGGCCGCCACCAGCCGGTCGTACACGTGCACGGCCTGCTCGGCCGGGATGTACAGCTCGTACCCCAGCTCGCCCAGGTAGGTGATCCGGATGCAGAGCACCCGGGCGAACCCGATGTCGATCTCCGCGGCCGCGCGGAACGGGAAGGCCTCGTTGGACACGTCCGCGGAGGTCACCGTGGCAAGCAGCTCCCGTGACCGAGGGCCCTGAATGTTGATTTGTGCGTAGCCTGACGTCACGTCGGTGACGAAGGCGTGGGCGTCGTCGATGTGGCGGCGCAGCCACGCTTGCGCGTGCCGGTGGGCGGTGTCGGAGGCGACGACCCAGAACTGGTCGTCGGCCAGCTTGGTCACCGTGAGGTCGGCCTCCAGCGTGCCGCCGGGGTTGAGCCACTGGGTATAGGTGATCCGGCCGGGCTGGCCGTCGACGTGGTTGGCGGAGACCCGCTCCAGCACCCGCCCGGCGTCGCGGCCCTGCACCTGGAACTTGGCCATGAAGGCCATGTCCATCAAGATCACGCCGGTGCGCGCGGCGTGGTGCTCGGCCTCCCAGTAGCCGAACCAGTCCGGCCGCCCCCAGGACAGCGGGCCGGCCTCCGGTTCGGCGCCCTCGGGGGCGTACCAGTCGGCGCCTTCCCAGCCGCTGACGTCCCTGAAGTACGCCCGCTGCGCCACCAGCCGCTCGTGGACCGGCGACACCTTCGCGCCGCGGGCCGTCTGCACCGGCCGGCCCGGGTAATGGGTCTGGTACACCAGGCCCAGCGACTCGACCGTGCGGGTCGCCCGGTACTCGGGGTTGGCCTGGTAGCGGTGCAGCCGGTCGATGTTGATGCCGGTCACGTCGATGTCAGGACGGCCGTCAGCGATCCACTGCGCGACCACCCGGCCGATCCCGCCGCCGGTCAGGATGCCGATCGAGTTCAGCCCGGCGGCGACGAAGTAGTTCTTCAGCTCTGTCGCCTCACCGACGATGGGCTGCAGGTCGGGGGTGAAGCTTTCCGGGCCGCAGAACAGCTTCTTGATGCCGGCCTGCTCGACCACCGGCACCCGGGAGATGGTGCGCTCCAGGTACGGCGCCATCCGGTCCCAGTCGGGCTTGATCTCACCGAACGAGAAGCCCGCCGGGACCCCGGCTACCTGCCACGGCGCGCAGACCGGCTCGAACAGGCCGAGCATCAGTCCGCCGCCCTCCTCCCGGTAATAGCCGTAGTTGGCGGGGTCCTCCAGCACCGGCCAGCTGCTGTCCACCCCCTCGATCGGCTCGGTCAGCAGGTAGTAGTGCTCCGCGGCCTGCAGCGGGATACTCACCCCGGCCAGCTCGCCGAGTTCCCGCGCCCACATGCCGGCGCAGTTGACGACGTACTCGGCCTCGACGTCGCCGCTCGCGGTGCGGACTCCGGCGACAGCACCGTTGTGGCGCAGGAAGCCGGTGACAGCGACGCCCTCGATGATCCGGGCGCCCTTCATCCGGGCGCCCCTGGCCAGCGACATGGTCACGTCGACGGGGTTGACCCTGCCGTCGGCCGGGATGTAGAAGCCGGCCAGCACGTCGTCGACCCGGGCCAGCGGGAACAGGTCAGCGACCTCACCCGGCGAGATCTCGTGCACCTCCACTCCGCACAGCCGGTTGAACGCGGCAACCCGCCGGTACTCCTCCAGCCGACCGGGCTCGATGGCGAGCTCGATCAGCCCGCACTGCTTCAGGCCGGTCGCGAGGCCGGTCTCCGCCTCCAGCCGGGAGTACAGGTCCCAGGTGTACTTCCGCAGCTCGGTCGATGTCTGCGAGGTCGAGCCAAAGGTGGCCATCAGCCCGGCCGCGTGCCAGGTGGTGCCCGAGGTCAGCCGGTCGCGCTCCAGCAGCAGCACCTCGCCGAACCCCAGGTGCGCGAGGTGGTAGGCGACCGAGGTGCCGATGACGCCACCACCGATGACAACGACACGGGCACGGTCAGGAAGGGCAACGGCGGCGGGCGCGTTCATCCGGGCAGGTCTCCACGAGACTCGCGGTTACCATCGAGATCCGCGACTGCCTCTGGCAGACCGTCCGCGTCCGAACGGTCGCTGCAGCGCACCGAACCGGCCCGGACTGAGCTTCCTGAGTCGCGGATTCCGGGCGATCCTGTCAGCTCCCACGCGTAACTGTGGCCGCTCAACAGGATTCGCTCATCCGCCCCGATGCGGGCCGCCGCACGGACCGCGGCAGTGTGCGCCACGCAGACGCTGGGGTCAACCGGCGTTGTCTTGCCTCGGTGCTCAATCAGCATCCCCACAGACTGCCAGGGTCCGTCGATCAGCCAGCATCCACCCCAACGCGGCAGAACCGTACGTTCTCGGAGCGGAACCAGCGATGCCTAACATATACGGCCGCCCGGGGCGCCTGCTTCCCTCGGCACACTGCGGATCAGCGCACGCTCCCGAAGCGCATCGCCGCTGATGGGTGGCTGCGCCGCAGCACTGCCAGGCGTATCGGCCAAAATCCGCTTAAGCAACGGCGCCAGACTTGCCGCCGGCACCCGGCCCGGACGGCGGACCGGGCTGCTGCTGAGCCGGCCGGCGCGGCGGCACCGCCGTCCGCTACGGTCTGCGAACGACCCGTCCTTATCCTGCGAGGAGTGCCCCGTGCCCGTATCGCTGCCGGACGAGCTGCTTGACCTGCTCGCCCACCCGAGCCTGTGCTTCGTGGCGACGGTCATGCCCGACGGCTCGCCGCAGCTCACCCAGACCTGGGTCAGCACCGATGGCGAGCACATCCTGATCAACACCCCGGACCACTCGCAGAAGGCGCGGAACGTCGCCCGTGACCCGCACGTGGCGGTGAACATCGTTGATCCCGGCAACACCCGCCGCTACTTCGCGGTACGAGGCCGCGTTATCGCGACCACGACCGAAGGCGGCGCGCAGAGCATCGACGAGATCTCCGGCAAGTACCTCGGCCGGCCGTACCCCAACTTCAGCGGACGCCCCGAAACGCGGATGATCATGACGATCGAGGCCGACTCCGTCCGCGGTATGGGCGCACGTTAGCCGCCGTGCCCACCCGCCCTGAACCGCGCAAGGCGCCTATACCTGCGTAACCGCCACTCCCAGGCGTCGCGGGATCAGGCGGTGTCGTGAGCGATCCCTGCGGGTGGTCTGAGCCGTATGATGCACCAACAGCAACGTGCTCCGCCTCCCTTCGGGAGCCCAGCCCGACGCTGACGACAAGAGCAGGCACAATCATCTCGGCGGACAGCGGTCGCCTGCTGATGCGACCGCATGTGCGGGCCTTCGGAGTTCGGGGCCAGTCCCGGCGGATGACGTGAGTCACTCCTGCGATCACGGCAGTGGCCAGTATCCAGCCGGCTGCGATCAGGGCGTACGACAGCCACTGTGCGCCGGAGGAGCGTCAGGCGGTGCAGAGACCGAACGCGCCAATCGGGATGATCGAGGATGCAGGTATCGCACCGCTAGAAAGGAGTTTCGGATGACGGCAAAATCGGCCTTCTCGCCCGAGGAGTGGAAGGTGGTGCTCGAGGGCCCGCCGAGCGCCGGCATGATCGTGGTCACCGCGGCGCGTGGAGGGATGATCCGCGAGTCAATCGCGATGTCGAAGGCTTACGTTGAAGCGCGCGCCCAGCACGGCGAGAGCGAGCTTCTCGACGAGATCGTCGCGGCGAAACCCAAGGCCGATCACACGAGGTATCACTCTGCCGCAGAACTCAGGGACAACGGGCTGCAGCACCTCCGCGACGCGGTCGCACTGCTCGAGGCCAAGGCAACGACCGAGGAACTCGACGATTACCGGCGCTTCGTGCTCGCCCTCGCGAGCAAAGTCGCGGCAGCACACAAGGAGGAAGGGCAGAACGTGAGCCCCGCCGAGGCCGAGGCCATCCAGGAGATCACAGCGGCGCTCGGAACCAGCGCTTCCTGAACGGCCCTGGTGCAATGGGCAGCCGTAAGCTTCGGCCGGATTGACCGCGGCGATGGGCACGGCACCGGCTCGCCGTCCCACGCAACCGTACAAACGCCTGCTTGGCTGAACCGCATCCCTGCCGGCTCCCCGCCCGATGCGCAAGTGCGGGACCGTCCGGACCGGACGGTCCCGCACTGTTCGCGGCGCGCTCACCCAACCAGGTCAGGCTCCGCGACCCGATCTTCGGCCTCCTCAAGCTCCGCCTTGACGACCGCCTCCGAAGACCGGCCGAGCGCGGCCGGGATCAGCATGGCGGCCACGGCGGCCACGACGACCCCCGCCGCGCCGGCCCACAACGCCGGCGTCAGGCCGGCGACGAACGACGCGGCGGACGCGTAGCCGCCACGGGCCGAGAACACCACGCCGAGCACCGCGATGCCGAACACGCCGCCCAGTTCCCGTATCGCGTTGTTCGCGCCGGAGGCGATGCCCTCCTCGGTGCGCCGCACCGAGCTGAGCACCACGTTCGCCACCGGGGCGAAGAACAGCGACATGCCCACCCCGGAGACCACGAACGCCGGGACCAGGTCCAGATATGGCACCGTCGGGGATGCGACAAGCGCCAGCCAGCCCAGCCCGATGGCCTGCAGGAGCAGCCCGGAGGCCAGCAGCGGCCTGCCGCCGATCCGGCCCGACAGCGCCCCGGCGATCGGCGCCACCAGCATTGGCATGCCGGTCCACGGCAGCGTCCGCAACCCCGCCTGCAGCGGGCTATAGTGCTGCACGACCTGGAGGAACTGCGCCAGCAGGAAGATCGACCCGAACATCCCGAAGTACATCAGCAGCGAAGCTGTATTGGTCATCATGAAGCCGCGGGAGCGGAACAGCCGCATCGGCAGCATCGGCTCGCGGGCGCCGCGCAGCTCCCAGGCCACGAAGGCGGCCACCAGCACCGCCCCGATCACCATCGGCGGCAGCACGGTCATGCTGGTCCAGCCGTGCGCGTTGCCGCGGACCACTCCGAGCACGATGCCGAACAGGCCCACGCTCGCCAGTACCAGTCCGGGCCAGTCCAGCCGCGTCGCGGTGCCCTTGCTCTCGGTGAGCTTGGTCCAGGCGAACGGCAGGAGCGCGACGCCGATCGGCACGTTCACCCAGAAGATCCATTGCCAGGACGCGCCCTCCACGATGGCCCCGCCGACCAGCGGCCCGACCGCGACAGCCAGCCCGCCTACCGCGCCCCAGGCGCCGAGCACCAGACCACGCCGCGCCGGCGGCACGGCCGCCGACAGCAACGTCAGGGTGAGCGGAATCAGCACCGCGGCGCCCACGCCCTGTACCGCCCGCGCGGCGACCAGCCAGCCGATGCCGGGCGCGAGCGCAGCGGCCGCCGACCCCGCGGTGAACACCGCGAGCCCGGCGGTGAACAGCCGCCGCCGCCCGAACCGCTCGCCCAGCGTGGCGCCGGTGAGCAGCAGCACCGCGAACGTCAGCGTGTACGCGTTCACCGTCCACTGCAGGCCTTCCAGCCCGGCGTGCAA
>Ga0208488_1000131_pt1 | contig 9927 bp, 8 predicted proteins | sample MicForSoiSWNC1_O_FD_187994 | JGI IMG/M metagenome (GOLD analysis project Ga0208488, IMG submission 187994) | Forest soil microbial communities from Harvard Forest Long Term Ecological Research site in Petersham, Massachusetts, USA - MetaG HF001... | ecosystem: Environmental > Terrestrial > Soil >... | reverse complement strand
TCGTCCACAACGAAGCCGGTGGAGATGGTCAACGCCATCAGCGACAGGTTATCCAGGCTGTAACCAAGAATGTACATGGCCGCGAACGTCCCGATCAGTGACAGCGGCACAGCGACGCTGGGGATAATCGTGGCATAGATACTGCGCAAGAAGAGGAAGATGACCAGCACGACCAGGCCGACCGTCAGCAGCAATTCGAACTCAACGTCGGAAACTGATGCTTTGATCGCGGTTGTGAGATCGGTGAGTATGGTCACCGCAATGCCGGTGGGTAGATTGGCCTGAAGCTGCGGCAGCAGATTCTTGATGCTCTTGACTACGCTAATCGTGTTCGCCCCGGGTTGGCGCTGCACATTCAAAATCACCGCTGGAGTCTGATTCATCCACGCGGCCTGATTATTGTTCTCCACGCCATTCACGATTTGTGCCACGTCGGGCAGCATCACCGGCGCACCGTTCCGGTAGGCAACTACAACACTCCGATAGTCGTCGGTGGTCACCAGTTGATCGTTGGCGTCGATCTGATAATCCTGGCGTGGCCCATCGAAGTTACCTTTCGCTGCATTCACGCTGGCTTGGGTCAGCGCCGTCCGAAGATCTTCCATATTGATGCCGTAGGACGACAGCGCCGTGGGATTCGCCTGAATACGGACAGCGGGCTTTTGTCCGCCGCTTATCGTGACCAGCCCAACCCCGCTGAGCTGGGAAATCTTCGGCGCCAGGCGCGTGTCTACCAGGTCTTCGACCTGCGAAAGCGGCATGGAATTCGAGGTGATGGCCAGTGTCAGCACAGGCGCATCCGCCGGATTCGTTTTGCTATAGACCGGAGGCGCGGGCAGAACGGATGGCAAGAGGCTCTGCGAAGCATTGATGGCCGACTGCACTTCTTCTTCAGCGATATCAATATTCAGCGTGAGATTGAACTGCAGTACGATGACGGAAGTGCCCCCGGAACTGGTGGAGGTCATCTGGCTCAGACCTTGCAGTTCGCCGAATTGCCGCTCCAGTGGCGCCGTCACCGTCGTCGCCATCACTGTCGGGCTTGCTCCGGGATAGAACGTGAGTACTTGAATGGTCGGATAGTCAACTTCTGGCAAGGCGGACACCGGCAGTTGGGTGTAGCCAACAATACCGACCAGGAGAATTGCGGCCATCAGCAAAGAGGTCGCAACCGGCCGCAAAATAAACGGACGAGATGGACTCACGGAGTGCTGCCCCCGTTGGTGCCAGCAGCGGCGGGCTTGGCCGTAGGTTGGGTCGCAATCGCGACGGCTGTCTTGTCCTGCAACTTATCAAAGCTGCTGTTGGCAACAACGTCTCCGGGATTGATGCCGTCAACCTGCGTCATACCGCCGTCGGTAACCCCCGGCTTTACGCTGCGCATGTGAGCAACATTGTCTTGAATCACATAAACGAATGATGCCTGGCCATTCTGTTGAATCGCGGATGCAGGAACGAGCGTCACTCCCTGCAACGTGGTCACGAGCAGTCGCGTGTTGACAAATTGGTTGGGGAAGAGCGCATCATTCTTATTGGCAAAAATGGATCGTCCTTTTACCGTCCCCGTCGTAGTGTCAATCAGGTTATCGAGTGTCAGCAGCGATCCGCTTGCGATTTTCGTCTGCGCCGTACGATCAAAGGCATCGACGGCGAGTTTTGCCTTCTTTTTCAATTGAGCCGCCACTGGCCCCAGGCTGTCTTCGGGGATTGTGAAAATGACGGTAATGGGCTCGACCTGTGTAATCACTGCCAGAGTTACGGTGCCAGCAGACTGCACCACGTTGCCCGGATCCACCAGCCGTAAGCCCACGCGGCCGGCAATAGGAGCCGTGATGTGGCAATACTCAACCTGGACCTCGTCGTACTGGACCGCACCCTGATCATTTTTTACTGTGCCCTCGTCTTGCAGTACGAGCTTTTCCTGGTCATCCAGAATCTGTTTTGCAATCGCGTTCCGCGCCCATGCTTCACGGTACCGCTCCAGATCCATCCGGGCTTGTGCCAGCACGTTCTCGTCTCGCTCAAGTGCCCCTTGCGCCTGCAAAAGAGTGGCGCGGTAAGGACGCGAATCGATGTCAACCAGCGGATCGTCCTTCTTTACCAGTTGACCTTCCTTATAGTGGACCGCAATGATCAGGCCATTCACCTGGCTGGTAATCGAATCGGTATAGACCGGAGTGACGGTGCCGATGGAGTCAACGTAAACGCCGATATCGCCTTTTGTGGCAGTTGCGGTCGTAATCGCAATCTTCGCCGGCGCGTGCACGGCTTTCTTCTCGTTATGGAGGTGGTGCCATACCAACACCGCAACCAGCACTGCGGCGAGCAATAACAGAATCCACATAACGGTCCACGCGGATCCGTGCCGGTTAGATTCCACACCGTGAACCGGGAGTTGATGGCTGGGATCGATAGTGGGAGGCTGATTGGTTTCTGCGGTCAACCGGAATCTCCTTCTAGCTCCGAATTGTCGGACATTATATGCTTCAGCCGTGTTTGAGAAATGACCTGTTCTGCACAGTGTTTCCGGGCATGCCTCGACCAGGCGATCGCCCTGATCGGAGGAAGTTTGATGCAAATCCCCTACACATCGGCCATAACGTCGCTAAATTGCCAAAGAATGGCGGGGACGACGAGACCGAAACTCGCAAGCTCTGCCGCCGACGGCGAAAGATTAATCAGTGTTTTTAATAATTTAGAGAGCGCGGATGGCGCTGAATTCCAGACCCTAACAAAGAAAAAATCAAAGAGAGAGCCGGACTCCGCTTGCCGCATGCGGTACGATCAATGTGCTTACGAATCGATCATATGAATCTCTTTCGAAAATTTCATTTTCGTCTTGGCGGTCTCCTTATTGTTCTGCTGCAACTCAGCTTCACTCAAGAGGTCAGTTTCCGTATCAAGCCTCTTCGTCCAGTAGAGGAATTGCGTGCAGAGGCGCTCAAGGCCCGCCCGCCACTCGAGCAAGGGACATTCCTCAATCCCGATCTGGTGGAGTTGGTCAGGCTCGATCCCACCATCAAGCTCGATATCCGTTACGCCACAACGAACAATTTTCTGGGCACGCCCGTCTATACGCAGGCACGAGCATTTCTTCAACGGCCGGCGGCGGAAGCGTTGCTTCGCGCTCATCGCGAACTCCGCGCTCAGGGATACGGTTTAATCATCCATGATGGCTACCGGCCATGGTACGTCACGAAAATCTTCTGGGACGCTACGCCTGACGACAAAAAGATTTTTGTCGCTGATCCGGCGGAGGGATCCAAGCACAACCGCGGATGCGCGGTGGACTTGTCCTTATACGATTTGAAAACTGGCAAGGAGGTGAAGATGCCCAGCGGCTACGACGAAATGACCGATCGCGCCTTTGCCGACTATGCCGGGGGCACGCCCGAGGAGAACGCTCGCCGTACCCTTCTGCGCCAAGCCATGGAAAAACAGGGCTTCGAGGTTAATCCCAAGGAGTGGTGGCACTTCGACTACAAGGATTGGAAACAATACCCAATCCTTAATGTGACTTTCGAAGATCTCGGAAAGTGAACGCCCTCTCACGCACTGCCGTAGCGGGCTCCCGAAATGGCTACGCCGCCTTGTTCCGCGCCGCGAGACTGAGCATGAGGCGCGTGGTGCCAGTCAGAATCATGCTGATGCCCACCAGTGTCCCGATCACCCATACTGAACTCGACGGCCATTGCCGCCAAACCATCAGACCGAGAATCAAGGTGACGATTCCGTCGAAAAGAATCCAGCCGGAGCCTCCAGCGCTGTGATTCTGGAAGTAGGCCACCAGGTCCACTAAACCCTCGGCAACAAAAAAGATCGCCAACCAAAACGTGAATGCGGCAACTCCCAGTAAGGGGTTGAGCACAAAATAGAGCCCGACGATGAGATAGAGGACCGCCACCAGCAGCTTCCAGACAATGCTCCCGATACCTTTGGACTGGAAGGCATGGATGAACTGGAAGCCGCCACTGAAGACGATCAGCCAGGCGATGACTACGACGACCCCCCAAGAGGTCGCGAACGGGAGCGCGATCGCCAAGAACCCGAAGGCGATGAGCAGAATAGCCCAGACGATTGATTTTCCGGAACCGAGTGTGGAGAGTGCCTCTGGCGACATCGTTTCCTCCTCGTTGTTTGCCTTCTAGTTATTTGATCTCGTTTCGGACTATCTCACTTCACGAACGAACCGCTGAAACCAACATCACGACGAATCCCCAGCCTAGAGTTTTCTTCATCAGTAGGTTTCGTCCTTGTTAGGAAAACACCGGGGATACTATCGGACTTGTCGCGAAAAGGCAAAAGCCCAATCCACTGTCGATGAGTGTAATCGGGGAAATAAGCGGTATATGCGAGGACACGAGCACCGCGGGGCACGGCTTCTTGCTGACCGCAAATTGCTGAAAGGAATGGCGGGGACGACGAGACTCGATGACCACAATTCCGCGATGCTCTCGAATCCTCTGGAACTCGGCGACGGCTTCCGCTCCGCGGTGCGCCGCAAGGTAGGCTTCGCCTCGAACGTAGCTCGGATATAGGTTTCCGAACTATCCGGAGAAACTGCTGCGATGCGAACCAAGTTCGTAGGGAGCCGCAGGCTGCAACAATTCAAGCGCTTTCGATGGCTGGCCCTGGTTCAGGGCGATCATGGCTCGCAGGGCAGGCAGATAACTGAATCGCACCGACGTGTCTTCCGGAAATCGTTTCTCCAGATCTGCAGCCAGGGTTGAAGACTGCGAGGTATCTCCAGCGATCGCGAGCGCCATTCCGGCGCTAACCAGGGCACAACATCTGCGACGATATTTATCAAGAACGCCGATACGGGCGTCGGAGATGAAGTTTTCAACGCGTCCATGGCAGGTGTCCAAACCTCTGCGATCGTTGGAGCCCCGGGAAGCGAATATATCGTCCACAATCGACCGGTCATCGAAAGCGGGATGGCGCTGCGGAGTCGCAGCGGGCGCCGCTGCACATTCCGGTTCCAACGACCATGCCTCACCCACCCATCGGTAAACTGACGCTCAATCAAAAGTGAGGCCCGCGTTCGCTCAACTCTAAATACACAAGCACTTCGAGAACGAACAATGAATGCACAGAAGGGTCGAAACAAGAATCAAAGGACCAGGTAGGTTTACCAATACCAGCCCGCACGCCGTGATTTCCATCATCTCAGCACTGGGCCGGAGACCCGTCCAGTCTTGTTCGACACCTCGCGCAGCACTAGCTCAGCTGCGAGCGAGGGCGGCTTTGCGGGCGATTAAGTTGTAGCCTTTGGCCTTGGCATCGGCTTCGACTGCGGTTAGGTGCGCGCGTCCAGCCGTCGTCTGTCCAGACTTCATTTCGATTTCAGCGAGCGCGAGACGCGCATCGAGTCCGATGCCCATATAACCCAGCTCTCGCGACTTTGCGATGATGGCGGCCAGCTCTTTACGTGCCGCAACCCCGGCAGTGGACCGGGAAACGTTATTTTCGGCGGTCTCGATTCGCGCTGCAGTGATCGCGGTCCGCCAACGGATTTCTGGGTTCTGGCTCTTGGCGGCGAGCGATCTTGCATGTTGGATCGCGTCTTTCGCGGCCGCCGCTTTTCCCTGAGCGAGCAGCGTTCGGGCCAGCACGCACCACGCCCCGGTTTCGTCGTCACGCATCTTCTGCGTCTGAAAAATCTCGAGAGCTTGCCGGACTGCGGCTTCCTGTTCGGCGGGAGAACGCCCCTCCTCCAGTGACAAATCCGCGAGCGCAAGCTGAGTCTCGGCGATGGTTAGCTTTTCGCCTGCCGAGGTCCGCAAAGTCAGCGCCTGGTCGTACATCTTGCGGGATCCAGCGAAGTCGGCTTCCTGGAGTAACAGACCTCCCAAGCTCCACATCGCGTAAGCGGAGAAATACTGAACGCTGCCCTGCTGCCAGGCCACGAGTGATTGCTCCAATCCCTGTTTTGCGCCCACGAGGTCACCCTGAAATTGGCGGATGAGCGCAATGTTGTAACCAGGAAGGGCGGAGGGTCCGCTATGCCTTGAATCCTCTGATTGCAACTGCTCCTGTAATTTCACTTGGTCCTGATATAGCTGAAGCGCGCCGCGCAGGTCTCCCTGCTCCATTCGCTCGTCAGCAACGTTTCCAGTAGCATCAGCCTGGTTTCTCTTGTTCTCGAGAAGTCGAAAACTGGCCAAGGCCTGGCGATGCATTTTCTCGGCAGTAGCGAGATCGCCCTGCGCTTCGTAGACCAATCCCAGGTTGTTGACGACGGCTGCCACACCGCCTTCGGATCCAATTCTGCGGTAAAGAGTCAGAGCCTGCTGGTACAAACGGATGGACTCCGGCGCATCGGTCGCGGTTAGCGCATCTGCCCACGTGCGCAGAGCCGTAGCTTCGCCATGCGGGTCACCGGCCGCAGCGTAAATCTCTCGTGATTCGCGGCAGGCCGCAATTGCATCTTGCTTCTGCCCGAGGCCGCCGAATCCAAACCCCCAACACTGGTTCTGCCGAGCCTCTGCCAGGATGAGCCGGGCTCCCCGCGCTCGCGCCTTTCCCACAGCCGCTACTCCGTATTGTGCTCCGCGCTTAGGATCCCCCAGAGCATCCCACGCGCCTCCCTCCACCAAATCGATGCGGGGATCTTCCGAGGCTGGTGGCGCAAGCTTGCGCAGCGACTCGACTGTGGCCAGAGCATCATGGCCCTTGCTACTGCGGCCCTGCAACCATGCCAGCTTGATCCCGTAGTCGACATCGTCGGGCAACACCGTGAAGAGCGTGCGATAGACTTCGATCGCTTTCTCGTATTGATGATCCATTTCCCGATAGCGACCTTCCACCACCAATCTATCTTCCCGAGAAAGATTGGCCGCCAAGTCGTACGCCTGCTTGGCTTCCTGCCGCGCCTTCTTGTCATAGCCCAGCCGGGACCAGGCTTCGGCCAGCGCTGAGTGAGCCAGGGAATACTTTGGGTCGGCGGCGATAGCCCGCTGCAGAAGATTCCGAGCCTCCAAGGCATCGAACACGCGCAGTCGGGCGAGTCCCTCCGAATAAAGCCGGGCCGCGTCACGGCTGGAGGGCAATGAGGCGCGGATGCTCACGGCTTCCACCGGAGAAACCGCCTCCACGCCAAGCTTTTCGCGCAGCCGCGAGCCCGCCTGCGACACCATGTCAAACAGGTCCGCCTCGCCTCCTACCACAGCCACGTCAGCGATTGTCTCTCCCGCGACTGCATCTTGAAGTCGCAGGTCCAGACGGATGCGGGTGCCGGGCTTCTCACCGAGAGCTGTATAGGAGCCAAGGATGATCAGGTCGCTATCCAGGTTCTTGTGCAATCGCGTCAGCGTGTCTCTCGAGAGGCTGTCAGCTTCGGCCAGGGGAAGGTCGATCTTCGTGCGCGCGATGTCTTCGCCTGAAACCAGACGCAGCTTTTCTCCAGCCTCCAGTTCGGTGCTCAACATTTCCGCCAGCGCGGTCGATATCCATCCCTCTTCGGGGCGGCCTGACAGGTTGCGAAAGCCGAGGACGGCGATGGAACGCCGGGCCGGCGCGGGTGCCCCGGTCAAACTCACTGCTCCTGGATTCGTCGGGAGTGGCGTACGGTGAAACTTGCTCCAAGTGTAAAACCCGGCAGCCGCAATTGTTGCCAAGACCAAAACCATGACCAGTCCCACAGCTCGATTCCGAGACGCTGGCAGACTCAGCTGTTCGTTATCTTCTGTAATGACACTGGTCCGAATCGTTTGCCGTTGGAGAACAACCCCCCGGGAAGCATAATTGGCCGCGGGCGTAATCTCCGGAGTGACCGTCAAGCTTTCGGGGACAACTACCGTCACTGCGGAAACGAACTGGTAGCCCCGCCCCGGCAGAGTGACGATATAGCTGTTGTCGCCGGGTTTCTCCTCCAGCGCCCGCCGCAACGCGGAGATACTCTGCGCCAGGCTGTTCTCGTCCACGAAAGTCTCGGGCCAGACATTCTTCAACAGTTCGTCGCGGGTTAGAACCCTTCCCGGGTTTTGCACCAGGTACAAAAGCACGTCAAACGCTCGCCGGTTCAGCGTGACGATCTCTTTTTCCCGTCGCAAGGTGCGTGAGAGGACGTCGATCTGAAACTCCCCGAACTGAAATATCCCCTCGGATTTCATTGACTTGGCGGCGATTCAGAACTTGTCAAACTCTGTCAGAAGCGGTCACTGGCCTTTTTCCCGCGCCTGCCACAACATTCGCGGCCAGTACAGGGAGAACGTACGAAGAGACTCTACCAATGGCTGACTCAGCGGGCAAGCTTCTTCCTTTCCGGCACGGCCGGGCGCGGTACCAGCCGCACCGTTCGGACCGAGGTGACAGTCGAGCGGCAAGGCATGACCTTGCTGGTGGGGGGCGCGGCGGGGGGCTCCGATACCTGCCCTCTCTGCGGACAGAAGCTGGCCCCAGCGCAAGCAGAACAGGCGAGACTTCGTCTTCGAGAAGGTTCGATCTCGCAGAAAGACATTCCGGCGGATGGTACTTCGCCATGAATTCACAGGGTCAGAGAAGGGGAGATCCGCGTGTCAAGAAGTAATAAGGAGCGTTTTATGACAAAACAAACCGTGACGAATTTCGCACTCACGCTGGGCCTGTTGGGACTGACGCTGATCCCGTCCGCTGCCTCGGGGCAGGTTGGGATCTCGTCCAAGCTTCCGGGCAAGTACCGGGCAACCGCCGCAGCGCAAATGGCAAGCCATCAGGCAAAGACGCCGGGCTCGCCATCCTACACCTACACGCTACTCAGCTTCCCCGGAACACTTTCCACGTTTGCAAACGGCATCAACAAGGGCGCGACCACTTCAAAGGTTGAGGTCGTCGGAAGCCAGGGCCAAGGGGGCTTTCTCGTAGATGCATCGGTAAAGAAGACCGTCTCTGAAAGGTACCAGGCGGTGAATTTCCCCCACTCCGCAGAGCAATCTGCGAATGGCGTCAATGATGCCGGCCAAATCGTTGGCTATTACGTCGACAGCTCGGGCGTCCAGCATGGTTATGAGCGGAGCTGCGCAAAGTTCACAACGATCGATGTGCCGTTTGTTGGCGCCACTGCCACCTCGGCTAACGCGATCAACAATTCGGACGAAATTGTCGGCGGCTGGACGGACAGCGGAGGGGTAACACACGCCTTCACGCTGATTGCGGGCGCCTACGCTTCCTTTGACTACCCCGGCGCGACCTTCACCACTGCCCTCGACGTCAACAACCCAGGAGAAATAGTTGGCTTTTACAACGACACGAGCGGTGCTGGGCACGGTTTCTCGCTGAGCGGGGGCACCTACACCTCGATCGACGTTCCAGGCGCGCTTTATACCAACAGTCCCGGAATCAACGATGCCGGCAACATCGTCGGGTTGTACTGCGCAACCAGCCAATGCGTCTCGACCAATGAGGGTGAGCAGGGATTTGTGCTGAGCGGGGGCGTCTTTACGACGATCGCGATCCCCGGCGAAGACTACACGTATTTGGTCAATATCAATAACAGCGGCGTGGTGATCGGAGGCTACCAGGATGCCGCCGGGGTTGATGTCGCGTTCATGGCGACACCGTAGATAGGCTTCCCGTTCAAGTCAAGCTACGAATTTTCAGAAATATAAGGAGCGCTTATGACGAAACAAACTTTGAGGAATTTCGCACTGTCGCTGAGTCTGTTGGGACTGGCATCGATCCCGTCCATCAGCTTGGCGCAGGTTGGACCCGCGTCGAGGTTTCCGGGCAGACGTCCGGCAACTGCTGCGGAGCAAGTGGCAGGCCATCAGGCGCAGTCGCCGGGCTCATCCGACCTCAGCCTCACCTTCGGGATGGTTGACTTTCCCGGACAGACGGACAGTGGCGGCTCCGCCGCGAACGACAAGAACGAGATCGTCGGCGGATATGGGCCGAACATGATCGGCGACTCAGTGAGCAATCACGGTTTTCTCCTGAAAAGCACGAAAT
>Ga0208488_1000130_pt1 | contig 9928 bp, 6 predicted proteins | sample MicForSoiSWNC1_O_FD_187994 | JGI IMG/M metagenome (GOLD analysis project Ga0208488, IMG submission 187994) | Forest soil microbial communities from Harvard Forest Long Term Ecological Research site in Petersham, Massachusetts, USA - MetaG HF001... | ecosystem: Environmental > Terrestrial > Soil >... | reverse complement strand
CCCAATCGCGATCTACCAGCTGCTCGACCAGCTTGTCGCCCAGACCCTGGATATCGAGCGCGCGGCGCGAGGCGAAGTGCTTGATCTCCTCTTTGCGTTGCGCCGGACAGGTTCTGCCTCCGCTGCAGCGCGCGACCGCCTGGTCGGACTCGCGCACCACGGGGGACCCGCACACCGGGCAGCGCGCGGGGAGCTCGACCGGCTGAGCGCCCGCGATGCGGCGCTCGAGCAGCACACGTGCCACCTCGGGAATGACGTCCCCGGCGCGCCGGATGACCACGGTATCGCCGAGCCGCACGTCCTTGCGGCTCATTTCATCGATGTTGTGCAAGGTGGCGTTGCTCACCGTGACACCGCCCACGAACGTCGGCGCGAGGCGGGCGACGGGTGTGAGCGCGCCGGTTCGGCCTACTTGAAACTCGATGCCGAGCACCGTGGTGAGCGCCTCCTCGGCGGGAAACTTGTGGGCGATGGCCCAGCGCGGCGCGCGCGACACAAAGCCGAGCTGGCGCTGCAACTCGATGTCGTCGACCTTGTAAACGACGCCGTCGATTTGGTAGGGCAGCGTCGCACGCGCCGCGCCGATGTCGCGGAAGTAGGCGAGACACCCCTCCACCGATTCGACCACGCGCGTCTGCGGACAGACCTTGAATCCGAAGCCGCGCAGCATCTTGAGCATCTCGCTGTGATGGCCGGGTATCTCCCCGCCCTCGACGTAACCCACGCCGTAGATGAACAGATCGAGGGGACGCGCCGCCGTCATTCGCGGGTCGAGCTGCCGCAGACTCCCGGCCGCCGCGTTGCGCGGATTGACGAGAGTTTTCTCGCCGCGCGCCAGCGCTTCTCGATTGAAGCGCTCGAATCCCGCGAGCGGCATGAACACCTCGCCGCGCACTTCCAGCACCCGCGGCAGGTGCGCTCCGCGCAGCTTCAGCGGCAGCGCCTTGATGGTGCGCAGGTTCTGCGTGATGTCCTCGCCGGTCTCGCCGTCGCCGCGAGTCGCCCCCTGGACGAATGTGCCCGACTCGTAGCGCGCGCTGATGGCGAGCCCGTCGAGCTTCGGCTCGGCCGCGTAGCGCACGACGCTCTGCGGCGCCGCGCGCTCGCGCACGCGTCGGTCGAAATCGCGCACTTCCTCCTCGCTGAACGCATTGTCGAGCGACAGCATGGGGATGCGGTGCCGGACGGTGCCGAAGGCCGCGACTGGCGCCGCGCCGACGCGTTGCGTGGGAGAGTCCGGGGTCGTGAGATCCGGGTAGCGCGCCTCGATGTCGCGCAGCTCGACCAATAGCCGGTCGTACTCCGCATCGGAGACTTCGGGATCGTCGAGCGCGTGATAGCGATAATTGTATCGGTCGAGGAGCTCGCGCAGCTCTGCGGAGCGCTTTTCGGCCGCACGCTTTGCTCCATCCGCTTCGCTGCGCGCCATCGACGATATCAGGCCAGAAGTGCCTGGAAGCGGGCGACGTCCTGAAGCAACGCCTCGGCGCGCTGTGGGGAGAACGGAATCCCCTTGGCGTCTTGCATGGTGCCGGAAAGCGCCCGCGCAAGGTCGCGCGCAGTGGCGAGCAGCGTCTCCACGGTCTGGACGGGCTCGAGCGGCCCGGGCAACACCGCGAACAAGCTCACGCCGCGAAACTGCTCGTCCGGCATGCTCGACAGATCGAATATCCCAGGCTCCACGAGGCTCGCCACGCAGAAGATGCTGCGGCCGTCATTGTGCTTGCGGTGATAGACCTGATAGCGCCCATAGGCGAGCCCGAGCGCCTCGAGCGCGTTCATGAGATCGGCGCCCGCCCAGCGGGCTTCACCGACCGCGCAAACCCGCACGGTCACGATCTTTTGCTTCTCGCTTTTATTGGCAGGCGGAGGGGTCACGACGGCGCGTGCCTGCTCCTCGGCCCGCGCCTGCTCCTCGGCCCGCGCCTGCTCCTCGGCCCGCGCCTGCTCCTCGGCCCGTGCCTCTTCCTCGGCCCGCGCCGCTTCCTCCGCTCGCGCCTGCTCCGCGGCGCGCGCCTCTTCCTCGGCCGCCACCTCTGCCTCGGTCCGCAGTTCCTCGCCCGCCTCCCCGCGGATTTCGAGCTCGATGGTGGCATCGCCCCGCACGTCGTCGAACGGGTCGTCATCGAGCGGTACAGGATCGAGCTCGATGACCGCCGCCGGCGCCGCACGCGCGGCGGTCGGCGATCGTATAAAGCGCGCCTGGCCCGTCGCGCGGCTCGAATCCAGACCGAAATCGACCGGATCGGCGTGCGTGAGCATGGGCTGATCGAGAGCGGGCACGTCCGCAAAATCCGCCGTGCGAATGCTGAGGGGCTCGAGGGGCGGCACGCCCCATTCGCGCCTATCTACTGCCGACGCGCGCGCCTCGAGCGGCTCGGGCGGCGGGTGGGTCACGGTCGGCTCGCGCAGCTCGGCGTTGCCCGGCGCTTGACGGGAGCCGCGGGCCGACCATAGCCAGATTGCCCCGATCGCCAGGATGCCGAGAATCAACAATATCCAACGCAACTCGTCCAACTTGCGCAAACCTCTGCTGTGTCGCGAACTCTCCTACATCGCAGCCATGCGCACGGCCTCATCGACGTCGACCGCGACCAGACGTGACACGCCGGGCTCGTTCTGCGTCACGCCGACGAGCTGCGCCGCCATTTCCATGGTCGTCTTGTTGTGGGTGATGAAGATGAACTGCACGCTCCGCGACATCTCCCGCACGATGTCGCAGAACCGGCCGATGTTGTTGTCGTCGAGCGGCGCATCGACCTCGTCGAGCAGGCAGAACGGCGCCGGATTCAGATCGAAGATCGCGAACACCAACGCGACCGCGGTGAGCGCCTTCTCGCCGCCCGACAACTGACTGATGGTGCTGTTGCGCTTGCCCGGCGGGCGAGCCATCACGGAAACGCCGGAATTCTCGGATTCCTCCCCCTCGATCTCGAGGTAAGCGTGTCCGCCTCCGAACAGGCGCGGAAACTTCTCCTTCAGACCCGCATTGACCTTGTCAAAGGTCTCCTGAAAGCGCGCTCGCGTCTCGCGATCGATCTTGCGCATCGCCGTCTCGAGCGTCTCGAGCGCGTCGGTAAGATCCTTGCATTGACGGTCGAGGTATTCCTTGCGCTCGGATTGTTCCTTGAACTCACCGATGGCCGCAAGATTCACCTGCCCGAGACGCTCGATTTTTCCCCTGGTCTCCTGCAGATCGGCCTCCCAGGTCTCCGCGGTCGCCTCGGGCGCGAGGCCGGCGAGGAGCGTGGCCAGATCGAACGCGGTGGCCGCGAGCTGCTCGGCGATGCTCTCGCGCCGTATGCGCACTTGCTGGGCGGCGAGACGCGCATCGTCCAGTGCGGCGCGCGCCGCCTCGACGCGCTCGTCGAGGGACGCCTTCTCGCTCTCGCGCTCGCGCAACAGCGCATCGAGGTCCTCGCTTGCGACGCGGGCTGCATGCAGCTCGCCCTCGACCTGCGTGCGGGCCAGCAGTACGCGCTCGAGCTCGCCCGCCAGCGCCGCGAGGGGAGCCTCGTCGGCGGCCAGCTTGCGCAGCAACTCGTCGCGCCGCTGCAGCAGATCCTCGTGCTGCTTGTCGAGACGCGCAAGCGTCGTCTCGAGCGCGGCGTGCGAGGTGCGGCGCGACTCCACTTGCAACGCCAGCTCGCGCGCACGCTGACGGGTCGACTGCGCGGTGGCACGCGCCGTGGTCTGTTCGGCGCGCAGCCGCTCGCGCTCGCTTTCGAGCTCGATGCGCTGCGGCTCCAGGGCGGCGAGCGCGTCGATGGCGGTTTCCATGCGGCCGCGCGCCGCCCGCAAATCGGTTCCGGTGCGGTCGAGCTCGGCGGTCACGTCGGCGAGACCTGTCTCCAGCTGGGTCAGCCGCCGTTCGGCATCGGCCCTGCGGGCCTGCGCCGAATCGTGCTCGGCGCGCCGATCGACGTGCTCGCGGTGCAGGCGGTTCACCTCGGTCTGCAGCCGCTCGCGCCGATCCTCGTATTCGCGCACGCGTTCGTGGCGCCGCTCGAGCTCTTGCTCTCCGTTCTTCACTTCCGTTTCGAGCCGGCTCACCTCCACCCGCAGCGCGCGCAGAGTCTCCTCACGCTCGATGACGCCGGTGTGCGGCTCGGGATCGCGCGACAGGCGCAGCCAGTCCGCGCCGAGCCAGACCCCGTCGCGCGTCACCACCGAGCGTCCCTCGCCGAGGTTGCGGCGTATGCGCAGCGCCTCGGGCAGCGTCTCGGCGGTGAATACCGAGCCGAGCACCGAGGAGAGATACGGCGCGCCCGACACTTTGGCTTTCAGGCTCGCGGGATCGGCCGTTGCCGCGGCGCCGGCGCTGACGGCCACGAGATGACCGCCGTCGAAGCCGCCCAGAAGATCCGTGACCGAATCCAGACCGTCGACACAGACGGCCTCGAGGTACGAGCCGAGCACGGTCTCGACCGCGCGCTCCCAGCCATGCTCCACACGCAGCTGTTGGGCTACCCGCGGATTCTGATCGAGCGACTTCGACTTCAGCCATTCGGTGATTTTTCCGGACGCCTTGCCGAGGGCGGCCTGCTGCAGGGCCTCGGTGGAAACCTTCAGTCCGAGCGACTGTTGCCAGCGGGCACGCAGCGCCTTCAGTGCCTCGCTCTGCTCGCGCTCCTGGTCGCGGGCCGCGGCGAGCTCGTGCAGCAGCTGCGCGAGATCAGCGGCGGCTTTTTGACCGGCATCGCGCGCGAGATCCGCCTGCTCCGCCAACGTCCCGAGCGCCAGGGTCGGCTCGAGCTGCGCCAGGGCGGAACGCTCCGTCTCGTGCCGTTCGCGCTGTTGCAGGAGCCGGTGCTGCTGATTTTCCAGCTGCTCGATGCGGGCGCGCTCGACCTGCGTCTCGCGCTGACCCGAAGCGGCCGACTGCGCGTGGGCGTCGGAGGCCTGCTGCCAGCTCGTGAGCGCCTGCTCGCTGCGCTCGAGCTCGAGCGCAGCGGCACGCTCCTCATCGTGCGCGGCGTCGAGACCCGGTACGGCCGTCGCCAGCTCCTGCGCCAGCGCCGCGAGTTGACTGCGGTCGCGCTCGATGACGCCCGCGAGCTCGCTCACCTGGGCCTCGGCCTGTTCCAGGTCCGCGCGCTGACGCTCCCGCATTTCGCGCGCGTGCTCGATGCTTTGCTCGACCCGCGTGACCTCGCTGCCGGCCGAGTAGAAGCGCTCCTGGATGGCGCGCAACGCATCGGCCTTGGCCGACTGTTCGACGCGGATCTTCTCGATGCGTGCTTCGGCTTCGCGCAAATCCGCAACGGCCGCCTGCATCGACGTATCGCAGTGCACGGTGGCCGCGTCGCGCACCTCCGCCTCCGCATCGAGACTTTGCAGGCGCAGCGCAAACAGCTCCGCCTGCAATTTGCGCTCCTCCTCCTTGAGCGTCTGATAGCGCCGCGCGGTGGCCGCCTGGCGCTGCAGATGGCGGATTTGCTTATCAACCTCCTCGCGCAAATCATTCAAGCGATCGAGGTTCTCGCGCGTCTGGGCGATACGGCTCTCGGTCTCGCGGCGGCGCTCCTTGTAGCGCGAAATGCCCGCCGCCTCCTCGAGGAACGCGCGCAGATCATCCGGACGTGCCTCGATGATGCGCGAAATCATGCCCTGCTCGATGATGGCGTAGCTGCGCGTGCCCAATCCCGTGCCGAGGAACAGCTGCGTGATGTCCTTGCGCCGCACCTTGGTGCCGTTGATGAAGTAATCCGACGTGCCGTCGCGGCTCACCGAGCGGCGCAGAGCCACCTCGTTGTAGCTCGCATAGGGGCCGCCGATCTTGCCCTCCGAATTATCGAAAACGAGCTCGACCGAGCAGCTGCCCAGGGGCTTGCGCGCCACGGATCCGTTGAAGATGACGTCGGCCATGGACTCGCCGCGCAGATGCTTGGCGGAAATCTCGCCCATCACCCAACGCACGGCGTCGATGATGTTCGATTTACCGCAGCCGTTCGGGCCTACGACGCCCGTGAGGCTCGAGGGAAAGGTGACGGTGGTGGGATCGACGAATGACTTGAAGCCTGCAATCTTGAGTTTGGTGAGTCGCATCAGTCGTGATCAACCCTTAAGTTGGCGGGGCTTATGAGCGACGGTGCGCTGACGATGCGCGCGTGCCGTCGATGTGGCGCGTAGTGTAAAGTAATCGACACATACGTAAACCCCTTGTCCCGATGAGCACCGCACTCGAAGTCTTCGCAAATCCCGCGCCCGAGCGCGACTACACCATCCGGATGACCATTCCGGAGTTCACCTGCCTCTGTCCGAAAACCGGTCAGCCGGATTTCGCGACGTTGAAGCTCGAATACGTCGCCGATGAGCGGTGCGTCGAGTTGAAATCGTTGAAGCTTTACGTTTGGTCGTTTCGTTCGCGCGGCACCTTTCACGAGGCGGTGACGAACGAGATCCTCGCCACGCTGGTAGAGGCGACCGCGCCGCGATTCATGCGCCTCAGCGCGGAATTCAACGTGCGCGGCGGCATCTACACGACAGTGATTGCCGAGCATCGCCGCCCGGGATGGACCCCCGCCCCCCCCGTCTGCCTGCCTCCCTAGGCGCCGCCCGCGGCCGAAAAGTGCGCAGATCCGGGGTCCCCGACTGCCGGATCCTCTCCCGGATATCCGGGAGGCCCTTAAATATCGATATTTATCAATGCCTTACACAGTCAAAAAGCGATAGCCTCGCTGCTCTGTACACACCGTACTGCGTCGGTATAATCGCGCGCTCTCTCTTTGGAGGCGGAGACAGCGAATGCCCTCGAAAAAAGCCAATAAAGCGGCGAAGAAGCCAGGAAAGGCGATCCCGAAGAAAGCGGCTGTCCGCAGCAAGACAGCGGTTGCCAAAAAGGCAGCGCGAGCGTCACCCGGCCATATATCGAAGGTAACAGTGAAACCCCACAAACCGACCCCTAAACCGAACCCGGTCAAACACGAGACGAAACACGACACCAAACAGGACGCACCGAGCATTCAGGCACGTCCCAAATCGCAGGCAGCGGCGCCCGCATCCGCCGCATCCGCCGCGCCCAACGGGCCGAGCGTAGCCGCTGAAAGGGCCGCGCCCACGGTCAAATTCGATTCGCGGCCGTTGGTCATGCCGACGCGCACCCCGCCGGCGGACGATGACGGCGACGAATCGCCCGGATCGGCGAGCCTCCTGGCGGGACCGCGCAACGTCAAGCCGTACATCGCCCGCCGCGGCGAGCAGTACATGAGCAAGGAGCAGCTCGAGCATTTCGCGCGCATCCTGCAGAACTGGAAACGCGATCTCATGGTGGAGGTCGACCGCACGGTACTGCACATGAAGGATGAGGCGGCCAACTTCCCGGACCCGAACGACCGCGCCACGCAAGAAGAGGAATTCAGCCTCGAGCTGCGCACGCGCGATCGCGAGCGCAAGTTGATCCGCAAGATCGACGAGGCATTGAAGCGCATCGAGGACGGCTCGTACGGCTATTGTCTCGAGACCGGCGAGGAGATCGGCATCAAGCGTCTCGAGGCGCGACCGGTCGCCACGCTGTCGGTGGAAGCGCAGGAGCGGCGCGAACGCCGCGAAAAGCAGTACGGCGACCGCGACGACCGGTATCGCTAGCGACGCAGGCTACGTCGGCCGGTTCGCGCCCTCGCCTACCGGCGATTTGCACCTCGGATCGCTGTACACCGCAGCGGCGAGTTTCCTCGATGCGCGCGCACATCGCGGGCGCTGGCTCGTGCGGATGGAGGATGTGGACCGGCCCCGCGTGGTGCCGGGCTCCGCGGATCGCATCCTCGCGACGCTCGAGGCATTCGGATTCGAGTGGCATGGCGAGGTGCTGTGGCAATCGCACCGTGACGCTGCGTACGCCGAGGCCCTCGAGAATTTGCGCGCGCGGGGCCTCACCTTTGCGTGCTCGTGCAGTCGCCTCGACCTCGCCTCCGAGCCTCGTTATCCGGGCCACTGCCGGGACAGGCCTCGGCTGCCGGACGCTGAATTGGCGATCCGCCTGCGAGTCGACCCTGGGCACATACAGTTTTCGGATTGTATACAGGGCTCCTTTCGGCAAGACGTAGCGCTCGCCTCCGGCGACCTGATCCTCAAGCGCCGCGACGGATGGTTCGCGTACCTGCTGGCGGTCGTTGTCGATGACGCCTATCAAGGCGTAACGAAGATCGTTCGTGGCGCCGACTTGCTCGATCACACGGCGGCCCAGATCTATCTGCAAAAGCAGCTCGGCCTGCCCACGCCCGCCTATGCGCACGTGCCCGCCCTGGTCGAGCCCGACGGCAGCAAGCTCTCCAAAGCGGCGCGCAGCGTACCGCTCGATCCGCAGGCGGCGTTGCGACAGCTTTTGTATGTCTTTGAGCTACTGGGACTTGCTCCTCCAGTCTCGCTCGCCCGCGCCCCGCTTGCCGGCGCCTGGAGCTGGGCGGTGGAGCACTGGGACCTACGCCGGCTCGCCCGGCGACCCGCGCTGACCCTCGCGGCCGGCCCGGGCCGGGGTCCCGATACCCCGGAAATCTCCTACAACGGCCTCGGAAAAGGTCGCTTGCCTTAACGCTGCATTGCGCTATCCTTCGATTGCACAGTATCCCAATGACTGGTCCATTGGTTTAGGCACGAACCGGCATACTCCGGCAGCGCGTCGGCCAACACGAGCGAGGAGCCCTATGAGCGATCCGCGAGTGATTAAGAAATACCCGAACCGTCGCCTCTACGATACCGTCGAAAGCCGGTACATAACGCTGGCGGACGTAAGGCGATTAGTGGTCGAGAAGATCGACTTCGTCGTGGTAGACAAGAAGAACAATGCAGATATTACGCGCAGCATCTTGTTGCAAGTGATTGCGGAGCAGGAGCATTTGCCCGAGCCGATCTTGACCCAGGACTTCATGGTCAACGTGATCCGCTCTTACGGAAGCAATGCTCAGAGCGCCGTGAGCGGCCATTTGGAACAATCCTTGAAGCAGTTCCTGAGTCAGAACCACCCGGTGCGGGAGCGGCCGAAATCCTTCGGCGGCTCCGATGTCGTCTCGCCGCGCCCGCGCGCGGAAGACGGCTACAAGGCGCTGACTCCGGTGCGGCTGCGCGACGGCGAGAAAGAACGCGACGAGTCGAATCTCACCAAATGACGCAGCGGTGAGCCTTGACCATTGGACTTTGGTCCAAGATGCCGAAGGCGGCCTGAAAGTCAGGGCTATTCGCTAGCGTGCCGTTGGTCCGATCTTCCACCGGCGGATGGGGATCGGTGGTCACCATTTTTTCGGCCTGCTTCAGGCGGGTGACGCTTGCCCACGAATGGGCGAAGGCGAGGAAAAACTGCTGATCCGGTGTGAATTCTCCGGCTGCAGGGGGGTGTGCGGGCGTCGCGGACGGTGCATGTAGAGCCCGCCAGGCAAGCATGAGGCCGCCGAGATCGGCAGTCGCCTCGCCGGTGACCAGAGCTCCCTGCACGTGCATCCCCGAGCCCACGGTAAAGAGCGAGTATTGCTCGGCGATGCACTGTGTGGCCGCATGAAATCTCGCGAGGTCCTGCGGCGCCCACCAGTTCTTGAGGTTGCCATAGCCGTCGAACTGCGCCCCCTCGTCATCGAAGCCATGGGTCATCTCGTGTCCGATGGCGGCGCCCGTGGCGCCATAGTTCACGGGGTCCGAGAAACGCAAATCGAAATACGGCGGCTGCAGAATGCCGGCGGGGACCGTCAGGCTGTTCATGGACGGATCGTAGTACGCGTTCACCGTCTGCGGCGTCATGTACCACTCGCTGCGGTCGACGGGCTTGCCGATCTTCGCGAGCTGACGCTGCACCTCGAACGCATTCGCGCGCATCACGTTGAGCACATACGGACCGCGGTCTACGGCCAAGCCGGCATAATCGCGCCACTGTTCCGGATAGCCGATACGCAGCTGCATGAGATCGAGCTTTTGCTGCGCGGCCGAGCGCGTCGCCGACGGC
>Ga0208488_1000127_pt1 | contig 9987 bp, 11 predicted proteins | sample MicForSoiSWNC1_O_FD_187994 | JGI IMG/M metagenome (GOLD analysis project Ga0208488, IMG submission 187994) | Forest soil microbial communities from Harvard Forest Long Term Ecological Research site in Petersham, Massachusetts, USA - MetaG HF001... | ecosystem: Environmental > Terrestrial > Soil >... | reverse complement strand
CGTGTTGTACTCATACACCTCCGGCCTGATGCCATGCCTGGCCCAAAGCCGGTAAGCGCAGCCCAGCCCGGCGATACCCGAACCGACGATGACAACTCGCGGCGAGCCTGAGCCGCTGCGCGGAGATGCCGGGCCGCCGAGTGCCCCGCCCGCCCCGGCCAGGACGCCGGCACCGGCACCGGCAGCGCCGAGAAACGCCCGCCGGGTCACCTGCCCGTCAAGCAATTCCCCGGCCTCATCCACACCGCATCCGGTCCGCCGGGCCAGGCGGGACACGGCCTGCGCGCGACGGATCGCCGCACCCGCGCCGGAAGGCCCCCAAGTTCGCACGCGCCGCCCCCTTGGGCCGTCCCGCACCTCGGCAAAACGCTAACCTGCAGGCACACGCCGGGCAAGAGCGCCAGAGGAGCGAGGATCATGACGGCACCGGGTTCCGGCGTGGCAGCGTCTGCCTCCTCGTCGTGGCTGGCTGGGTTTGAGTACCGGCAGACGGACGTTGAGGGCGTCATGGTCAACCATGCGATCGCGGGCTCGGGGCCGCCCCTGCTCTTGCTGCACGGCTATCCGGAGAACCACCTCATGTGGCGCCACGTCGCTCCGGTGCTGGCCGAGGACCACACGGTCGTGCTGGCCGACCTGCGCGGCTACGGGGATTCCGGCAAGCCCGCCCCGGACGCCGCAGGCCTGGTCTACTCCAAGCGCTCCATGGCCAGCGACCAGGCCGGGCTCATGCGCCAGCTCGGCTTCGCACAATTCGGGCTCGTCGGCCATGACCGCGGCGCCCGGGTGGCGCATCGCCTGGCGCTGGACCATCCCGGCTCGGTGAGCAGGCTGGCGGTCCTGGATATCGTGCCGACCCGGCACGTCTTCGGCAATGTGACGCGGGCCATGGCCACCGCGTACTACCACTGGTTCTTCCTGGCCACGCCGAACGGGGTGCCCGAGCACATGATCGCCGCCGACCCGGGTTTCTGGGTTCGGTCCCTGATCGGCCCGCTGCTGGGGCCCGGCGCGAGCATCGAGCAGCCGGTCATGGACGATTACATCCGCTGCTTCGCCGACCCGCGCACGATCGCCGGCTCGTGCGCCGACTACCGCGCGGCCGCCAGCACCGACCTGGTCCACGACGAGGAGACCTTCGCCGCTGGGCAGAAGATCGAATGCCCAGTCCTGGCGCTGTGGGGGACCCAGGCGTTCATCGGCCGCGGCTATGCGCCGGTCAGCGTCTGGCAGCAGTACGCCTCCGACGTCCGCGGCACTGCCCTGCCCACCGGTCACTTCTTGCCCGAAGAAGCACCCAGCCTCGTCACCGCCGCCCTGCGCGACTTCGTCGGCTAGCCCGCAGGCAACCAGAGCCGGTTGTGATTGGCGCCCGGAATGGGCACCATGAGCAGGTGATCAGCACGTACGTGACGGTCGGCTTCAGGGGCGGGTTGCCGCTGCAGATGCGCGCATGAACCGCCAGGCCGCCGAACTCTGGTCGGACGCCCTCGGCGTCGCGGCCCGCGTCGTCCGCTATGGCCACTGGGGGCGCCCCTTCCTGGTCTTCCCGGCGGAGCCGGGCTGGGCCTGTGAGTTCGAGGACAACGGCATGGTCGGCGCCCTGGCCGGCCTGATCGAGACCGGAAGGATCAAGCTCTACTGCGTCGACGGCTACAACGCGGCCTCCTGGTCCAACCGCGACATCCCGCTCGAGGATCGGGCCCGCAATCACGGCCGGTACGAGTCGTGGATCCTGGGCGACGTGCTGCCGTGGATCTACCGGGACTGCGGCGGTCCGCTGGAGGTGGCCACGCTCGGCTGCAGCATGGGCGCCTTCCACGCGGCCAACTTCGCGCTCAAGCGGGCCGACCTGTTCCCGCTGGCCATGTGCTTCTCCGGCAACTACGACCCGTCCGGCTGGCATGCCTGGGGCGAGCGGGGCACCGCCGCGTATTTCAACAACCCGGTCGACTACACCGGGCACCTCGCGGGAGACCACCTCGACTGGCTGCGCGGCCAGGTCAGCCTGCTGCTGGTGTGCGGCCAGGGCCAGTGGGAGGACACCACCGGCGCCCTGGCGAGCACGAAGCAGTTCGCCGGCCTGCTGGCCAGCAAGGGCATCCGGCACGAACTTGACCTGTGGGGCACCGACGTGCCGCACGACTGGCCGTCCTGGCGCGCCCAGGTGGCTCATCACATGCCGCGGTTCTGCTGACGACGGGAGCCTGCCTTGACGACGACACGGAACCTGATCGGGCTGCTGCTCGGCAACGAGGAAGACTGGCCGAGGGCGTTCGAGGAGATCCTGCGCCGGCTGGGGCCGGTCCCGGGCACCGGCGGCACCCGGCACGTCTTCGACTGTGAGCGGATCACCATCGAGCCGTTCGGGCTGCGCGACAAGCCCCGGTACCAGCTGGTGATCGACCGGCTCGGGTACTGGTATTACCACCCGCGGGAATGGCTGAAGAAGGTCGCGCTGATGGACGGCGTGTACCTGCTGAACAGCCCGTTCACGTTCCAGTCGATGGAGAAGCACGCGGCCTACTGCGCGATGATCCGGCTGGGGCTCAAGGTGCCGGACACCGTGCTCGTGCCGTACAAGAACCCGGTCGACAACGCCCGCTACGCCTACACCGCCGCGCGCTATAACCGGCCGTTCGACCTCGATGCCATCGCCGGGCGGATCGGCTACCCGCTCTACATGAAGCCCTATGACGGGGGTGCGTGGCGCGGCGTCTCGCGCATCCGCAACCCGGCCGAGCTGCACGCCGCTTACGACCAGAGCGGCGGAATGCTCATGCACCTGCAGAAGGCGATCGACGACTACGACGCGTTCGCGCGCTCGCTGTCGATCGGAGCCGAGACGATGGTGATGCGGTTCCAGCCCGACCAGCCGATGCACCTGCGCTACGCCGTCGACCACAACTTCCTGTCGCCCCAGGCCGGCGCCGAGGTGGTTACGATCGGGCGGCTGGTCAATGCGTTCTTCCGGTGGGAGCTCAACTCCTGCGAGACGCTGGTGAAGGACGGCGAGGTCTACCCCATCGACTACGCCAACGCCTGCCCGGACCTGGCGCTGACCAGCCTGCACTACTACTTCCCCTGGGCGATGAAGGCACTGGTCAAGTGGTGCGCGTTCTCGCTCGCCACCGGCCGCAAGCCCCGGTTCGATGTAGCGGCCGACCAGTACTTCGAGATCGCTGACGACCCGGGCGCCTCCTACGCTGAGAAGCTGGACGCCTACCGGGCGCTGGCCGACGCGTATTTCGAGTCCGAGCGCTACCAGGATTTCTGCGCGACCAGGCTCGCCGACGTGGACGAGATCGTCCTCGACTGGGTGGCCGGCCCCGGCTTCGACGATCTGCTGGTCCAGACGGTCCGGTCGGTGTACCCGGCCCACGAGCGCGACCAGTTCATCGCGCACCTGCGCGGCCTGCTCGGCCTGTGGGTGCGGGACGAGAGCGCCCGCCTGCGCTCCAGCGCCTGAGGCTGCGGCGCGCTGGCCTGCGGTCATGCTGGCGCCAGCCCCAGGGACGTGCGACCGTGTAGAGGTTACTGGTCTCCTTCCCTTTTTGAGTGAGGCCTCATGGGGCGTGATATCCAGGCGATCAAGATCAGCGGCGAGGACCGGCGCATCTACCGCGACAAGGTGTGGCGCTCGCTGGAGGCGTTTGCCATCATGCTGCGGGAGCGCCTGTTCGAGCCCAACCCGTCCCAGGTGGGCCAGGAGATCGAGCTGAACCTGGTGGACTCCGCCGGGATGCCGTCCATGCGGAACGCGGAGGTTCTCGGCGCGCTCGCCGATCCGGCCTGGGCCACCGAGATGGGGCAGTTCAACCTGGAGATCAACGTGCCGCCCCGTCAGCTCGACGGCCACGCGCTCGGCGACCTGGAGCGCGAGATCCGCGCCGACCTGAACGCCGGGGACACCACGGCCCGCGGCACGGGCAGCCGCCTCGTCATGATCGGCATCCTGCCGACCCTGCGCAAGGATGACGTGCACGAGGGGACCATGTCCGCCAACGCCCGCTACCGCGTGCTCAACGAGCAGATCTTCGCCGCCCGCGGGGAGGACATGCAGATCGAGATCGACGGCGCCGAGCGGCTGCTCACCCACGCGGACAGCATTACCCCGGAGGCCGCGTGCACGAGCGTGCAGCTTCATCTCCAGGTCAGCCCGGACGCGTTCGCGAGCTACTGGAACGCGGCGCAGGCGATCGCCGGGGTGCAGGTGGCGCTGGCCGCGAACTCCCCGTTCCTGTTCGGCCGGCAGCTGTGGCAGGAGACCCGGATCACCCTGTTCGAGCAGGCCACCGACACCCGCCCGGCCGAGCTGAAGGAGCAGGGCGTGCGTCCGCGGGTGTGGTTCGGCGAGCGCTGGATCACCTCGGTGTTCGACCTGTTCGAGGAGAACATCCGGTACTTCCCCGCGCTGCTGCCGATCTGCGAGGACGAGGACCCGCTGGCCGTGCTGGAGGACGGCGCGATCCCGCAGCTGGCCGAGATGAGCCTGCACAACGGGACGATCTACCGCTGGAACCGCCCCGTGTACGCGGTGGTCGACGGGAAGCCGCACCTGCGGGTGGAGAACCGGGTGCTGCCGGCCGGCCCCTCGGTCGCGGACGTCATGGCGAACGCCGCGTTCTACTACGGGCTTGTGCGGTCCCTCGCCGAGTCCGAGCGCCCGGTCTGGACCCAGATGTCGTTCGCGACCGCAGGCGACAACCTCCATGAGGCGGCGCGCCTCGGGCTGGCTGCTCATCTCTACTGGCCCGGCTCCGGACAGACGCCCGTCGCCGAACTCGTGCTCCGCCGCCTGCTGCCGCTGGCCCGCGAGGGCCTGCGCCGCTGGAACGTCAACGCCGAGCACGCCGACCGCCTGCTGGGCATCATCGAGCGACGCTGCCTCACCGGCCAGACCGGCGCCGCCTGGCAGGTGGCGACGGTCGCGGGTATCACCGAGCGCGGGGGAGCCGACCGCCCGGAGGCACTGCGGCAGATGACCCAGCGCTACATCGAGCACATGCACGCCAACGAGCCGGTCCACACCTGGCCCCAGTATCCCTAGGCACCGCCGTCCTGGCCCGGGGCCGGCTAGATCCAGACCGCTTGCTCGTCAGCCGCCGGACACGTCGGCGTAGTCCCGGGCTGCCGCCCTGATGAGCTGGGCGACCTCGTCAGGGTGGGAGACCATCGCCACGTGGCTCGACGGAACCTCGACGGTGACCGCACCCATCCGGCTTGCGAACTGCTTCTCAGCCTCTGGCGGAATGGCCTCGTCGTTGCCCGCGACCAGGTACCAGGACGGCAGTGACTTCCACGCCGGTTCGCCCATGACGTCGGTGAAGGCCGAGCCTGCAAGCGCCTGCTGGACCGCGTACATGACGCGCGCCCGGGCCGGATCGACATCCGCCGCGAAATGCTCCACGAAGTCTTCCTCCGAGAGCCAGACGAAGCCCTGCTTGTCGGTAAACGTGTGCGCCAGTGCCGGGGTGACCGGCCCCTGTGACAGCAGCGCGCCGAGCGACTCGCCCTGGTCGATGCCGAACGCCGCGATATAAACCAGTGCCACCGCGTTGGGGGCGTCAGCGCCCAGCCCCCGGCCTGGTGACCCGGGTAATTCTCAAGGCAACCCGCGCCACGACCTGACCGGGATCCTCCCGCCGGGTTTGGAGACTGAACGCGGGCTGGTGCAGGCGCTTCCTGGACGCCGGCGCCAGCCCGCTGTTCCGGTAGCTGTTGGGAGCGGTCCGAAGGATCGCTAGGTGCCGCCCTTACCAGGGGACCGGCGTCCCGTCCCAGGAGAAGAACTCCCCGGACGGCCCGTCGTCTGGCAGCAGCGCGAGCCGGACCGCCCCCGACGCGGCCTCAGCCGGGTCACCATCGCTGGCGGCGGCGGCGTTGAGGCCGGTGCGGCGCAGGCCGGGTGCCAGCGCATTGACTTTAATGCCGTCATCGGCCAGAGAGTGGGCGTAATAGATGGTCAGCGCGTTAAGCGCTGCCTTGGACGACCGGTAGGCGGCATAGGTGCCCCGGTGCGGGAACTGCGGCCCGGTAGCCCAGGCCAGCGATCCCGTGCCGCTGGAGATGTTCACGATCCGCGGGTGCGCGGACCGCCGCAGCGCCGGCAGGAAAGCGTTGGTTACCGCGACGACGCCGAAGACGTTCGTCTCATAGATATGGCGGAAGGCGCCAACATCGTCCTGGTCTGCTGTCTTGCCATCGCCGGAGATGCCCGCGTTGTTGACCAGGATGTCCAGCGTGCCTACCTGGCGCGCGGCCTCGGCGATACTCGCCGCGTCGGTGACGTCGAGGACGACCAGGCGGGCGTCGCCACCGACCTCCTCGACGGCGCGTTCTCCGCGCGCGGCGTCGCGGGAGCCGACCCAAACGGCGAGGCCGGCGACAGCCAGCTGGCGCGCGATCTCCTTGCCGATGCCCGTGTTAGCACCGGTGACCAGTGCAGCTGAAGTCTCCATGGCCCCGAAGATACCGACGGGCCCGCCTGGCGGGTGGCCGGCTGGCTCGCGAGCGGCGCGTCTACGAGTTGGTTCCCGATTCATCGAGGATGGCGGGGAGGTCAAAGCCGCGGAAGGCGTCTGGGGTGAGGAAGGCGGTGATCTCCTGGATCTGCGCGCCGTGCAGGGTGAGCACGTCGATGGAGCGCGGCATGAAGGTCTGTGTCTTGTCGTTCCAGGCGTAGCGGCCGAAGGTGAGCTGCGCGTTCGCGCGAGCGGGGATGAGGCGCCAGTGGCTCGTCCCTGCAAGTCGCCCGCCGAGGTAGATGGCGACCTGTTCGCGGCCGCGGTACCAGGTGGGTACGGGCGGCATCGTCAGCTTCGCGTCTTCGGCGAGCATGGCAACGACCGCGTCGACGTCGTTGCGCTCCCAGGCGGTGACGTAGCGCTGCGCGACGAGTCTCAGCGCGCCGTCGTTCAGTGAGCGCAGCGTCGCCTGCTGGCTTCGCTCTGGCAGTCGTTTGTCTACTGTCTTGTGGGCGCGCTGCAGGGCGCTGTCGACCGAGACTGGTGTGGTTTCGAGCGCCGTGGCGGTTTCGCGGGCTGAGAACCCGAGTACATCGCGGAGTATCAGCACGGCGCGCTGTCGCGCGGGCAGGTGCTGGAGTGCCGCGATGAAGGCGAGCTCGACGCCCTCGCGCTGCTCATAACGGGCCTCCGGGCTGGCCAGGCCGCTGCCGAGCCCGAGCCGCTCATCCGGGTAGGGTTCGAGCCATACCGCATCGGCCACTGGCTCGGCGAAGTTGTCGTGGGGGTCGGCGGCGGGCGCGTAGTCAACCGGAAGCACTCGCCTGGGCCGCCGCTCGATCGCCCTGAGGCACGCGTTTGTCGCGATCTTATAGAGCCAGGAACGAACGGAGCTCCGGCCCTCGAAGCGCGGCAGGGCGCGCCAGGCGCGCAGCAGCGTCTCCTGCAGTGCGTCTTCTGCGTCTGCGGCCGAGCCGAGCATCCGGTAGCAGTGGGCGTGCAGCTCGCCGCGGTACGGTCCGGTGAGCCGGCCGAAGGCGTCGTCGTCGCTCCGCCGGGCGGCCTCGAGCAGTTCTCGCTCCTCACTCGCGGTCAGCGCCATGCGAGCGGCTTTCGTCCCGTGTTCAGGCTTGGTCGTCATGGTTTTGGCTGCCAGATAGCGAGCTCGCCGCGCTGCGGCGCCGAAATGATCCCGCGCCATCCGGCCGGCCCTTCGCGCGGCGCCAGCAGCACCGAGGCGCCGAGCTGGCGCGCGCGTTCGGTGGACTCTTCGATCTGGTCGACCTGGACGTAGGGCAGCCATAGCGGGCGCATGGTGCCGCATACGGCGATGCCGCCGCCGAAACCGCCGCCAAGGCCGAGGGCGAGGTAGGACCCGGGCGCGGCCTCGATCAGCTCCTGGCGCCAGCACAAGAGTTTCGCGTAGGACGCGTGATCACCGGTGTGGAACTCCAGGTGAACGACGTGCCTGGGACTGAACATATGCATAGTCACCTTGCTTGTGATCCGCGCTCTGGCCGGAATCCATCGCCGCCGCAGCAGAATTGGTGAGCGAGATCCCGGGCGCGAGAGTGTGCCCAGGCCGTCCGGACCAGCCGCTCATTGTCGGTCACGGGCCGCCGCCCCAGCCGCCATCCAAGCCCGAGCAGCGTGGAGCCCGCGCCAAGCCCAGCTTTCGTGGCGAGCGATGGATTGCGGCCTTTCACCGGATCACCACCTCCAGGAGCGGGGACAGGGCCCGCCGGGCGCGACAAGGAGACCGCCATGCACCCCACCATCAGCTACCACCTGGCTAGGGCCCGGGCCGCCGAGCTGCACAGCCAGGCCCAGCGAGACACACTGGCCCAGGCCGCCCGCCACGCGCGAACGCACAAGCTCGAGCATGCCGCACCTAGGCTCGCGGCCGCAGGGCGCCGCCTGCTCACCTCCCTGCGTCCCCGCGGCACCTGACCAGCCTCCCGCATCGCCGCCTCGCCAACGCCCTACGACGGTCCGAGTGCCACCTGCTACGAGTCCGGAGGGTCGAACTGAAGTTTCAAGGCTGCAGCACGGTCGACCTCCTCCGCCGTGAGCAGTGCGACCATGCCGCTGCCCGCAGGAGACGTCGAAACCGCCGCTGCCGTCACATTGTCCGGCAGGTCGCAGATGATGTAGGCGCATCCTGGCCGAGTGCGAAATGAAAGCTCTCCAGAGAGCCGCCGGTCTCGGCCGCTCGCCGGCCAACGCCCGGCGGCTGGTTAAGGCCTACGAGAACGCCCTCAACGGAGTCCACGTAGCCGAACATGACCTTGTCGACCCTGACGCGGCAGACCCCGGCAGCGACAACGAGCCGAAGGTCATGCTCTGTTATGTCGCCGAAGCCCTTGACGCGGTGGAGCCGGTCGGCGCGCGGGTGTTCGACGCGCTCGCCTCCCCGGTGAGCTGGGAACCAGCGTCCCCCCGATAGCGGGTACTCGATTTCGTTCTCCCGGACCAGAAGCCGACCATTTCACACGTACAGGATGATGTAAGGCGCGCAACATGCGGGCTTCAATGGTGATCGTCATCCGATGTTCAGGTTTGCGGAGGCTCTTGATGGGCTGGATCGACGCCGAGTTGGCGTTGACTGCGGTTGCCGCGATGCTGTCGCCGACGACGCTGTCGTTCTCGGTGCTGGCGCTGGTGCTGGGCGATCGGCCTGTGCGCACCGGTGTGTGGTTTTACCTCGGAGCTTTTGGCGTCACGCTCGCGGTCGGGGTCCTCGCCGCGTTCGTGCTCGGCAACAAGGCTGCCTCGTCCACGTCGTACCCGAAACCCTGGGTCGCGGTGTTCGATATCGCCGCCGCTCTTTTCCTGGTGTTCTTTATCGCGCGGTTCCTGCGTCGGCCGCGTGATCCGAAGCGGGCCCAGGGCATGGTCGACCAGATGAGCAAGATCGCTTCGTCGCCGTGGATCGCGATCGTCGGGGCGGGTGCGGCGCTGGCGAACCCGGGCGGCTTCATCCCGATCGCGCTGAAGGACATCTCCCAGACCAACCCGGGCACGGCCAAGTACATCGTGGAGTGGCTGTTCTTCTCGGTCGTGTCGTTGCTGCCGCTGGCCGTCGCGCTCATCATGCTGGCCGTGTCACGGGACTGGGCTACGCGGCTTTTGCGGCGCGTCCGGGACTGGCTGGTTCGCAACGCGAGGCTGATCGGGGCTGCGATCATGTTTCTGCTCGCCGCGGTGCTCCTGCGCAACGGAATCTCTGGGCTGATCCACATGTCCTGACCGCGGCTTCTGGCCACGTCCCCGTCTCTCGGCGCTCGCCGGCTTCGGTGGTACTTCGCACAAACGGGAACGGCGCCCGTGGCGTGGACCGATAGGGCCACCTCGATGCGAACTGGCGCCAGAGCGGCGCACGGAGGTGGTGCGTCAGCCGGATCGCGAAAGCGACGCAGGCACCAAGCCGCACTCGACCCCTGCGAACCGTCCCCGCCACCGCCGGCAGAGGACGATCCTCTCGATATCTGCCCACGAGATGAATGCCGCGAAGAAACGG
>Ga0208488_1000126_pt1 | contig 10009 bp, 10 predicted proteins | sample MicForSoiSWNC1_O_FD_187994 | JGI IMG/M metagenome (GOLD analysis project Ga0208488, IMG submission 187994) | Forest soil microbial communities from Harvard Forest Long Term Ecological Research site in Petersham, Massachusetts, USA - MetaG HF001... | ecosystem: Environmental > Terrestrial > Soil... | reverse complement strand
GGATCGGGCCGGGCGGCTGGAGCGTGAACGTGACCACACCAGGGCACTGGCCGCAGCGGGTGAGCGGGCGCGCATCGCCCGCGAGATGCATGACAGCGTGGCCCACCACCTCACGGTCATCGTGGCGCTGTCTGACGGTGCCCTCCGGGCGGTCACCCGTGCACCCGCAGATGCGGCCGACGCGATCCGGGACGTGTCGGGCACCGCGCGCCAGGCGCTGGCCGAGACTCGTCAGCTGCTCGGCGTGCTGCGGGCCGATTCAGGTGAGGAACCTCGCCAGCCGCTGCCAGGCCTGGCCGACCTGGACGATCTGCTCAGCCGGGTCCGCGCCGCCGGCCTGCCCGTCCGGTACGAGTGCACCGGCACTGGCACCGGCACCGGCGCGGACCCGGCGCCCGTCGTCCAGCTCGCCGTCTTCCGCCTCGTTCAGGAGGCGCTGACAAACACCATGAAACACGCCGGCCCTCGCGCCAGCGCAGCCGTATGGCTGCAGCTCACCCCCGCCGAGGTACGCGTGGAGGTCGAGGACGACGGCATCGGCGGCGTCCCGGAACAGGGCGCAGGCGGCGGCCTTACCGGCATGCGCGAGCGCATCAGCGCATCGGGCGGGGAACTGGATTTCGGCCCTCGCCTTCCACAGGGCTGGCGGGTCACTGCCCGGCTGCACGCCGGCCCGGCGGGCGCATCATGATCACCGTGCTCTTGGCCGATGACCACCCGCTCATCAGGAAGGGCTTCCGCCTGATCCTCGACGCCGAACCCGACATCGAGGTGGCCGGTGAGGCCGGCGACGGGGGCACCGCGGTTTCGATGTGTACGGAGCTGCGTCCCGACGTCGTGCTCATGGACGTCCGGATGCCTGGCCGTGACGGCATCGCGGCCACCCGCGACATCGTGACTGCAGGGTTGCCGTCGAAGGTGCTGATCCTGACGACCTTTGATCTCGACGACTATGTCTACGCCGGGCTCCGCGCGGGTGCCAGCGGCTTCCTGCTCAAAGACACCCAGCCGGACGCCCTGGTCGCCGCGATCCGCACCATCGCCGCCGGTGACGCCGTGCTCGCCCCGGCCGCCACCAGGCGCCTCATCCACCAGTTCACCACGCAGCAGCCCGCGCCGCCCAGCAGCGGCCGCGCCGCCCAGATACAGCAGGCCCTCACCAGACGCGAGCAAGACGTCTTCTCCCTGATCGCCGCAGGAATGTCCAACAGCGAAATCGCGGCCCGCCTGCACCTGTCCGAGGGCACCGTGAAGATCCATGTCGGCCGGATACTCGCCAAGCTCGGCCTGCGCGACCGGGTCCAGGCAGTGGTACTCGCCTACGAATCCACCCTGATAGTCCCCGGGACTACCCCACCGAACGGGCCAGCAGGCGCTATTGGCTAGCGGGGGAGGGCGGGCGGCGTACCCGCCGCAGGATCCTCCGGCCGTCCAGTGTCCACGACCGGTCACACCCTGTGCAGCCCAGGAGGTCCCCCCACCGGGGAGAAGTCTTCCCCGTTCGCCCCAGCGTCCCGCCACAGACGCAGGAGTCTCCTTCTGCGGCTCTCGGTGATCTGCGCGTGACTCTCCGCACGACCGACCTGGACACGGGGCGCGTTTCGTGGCGCACGAACATGTAGCCCACGGCCGAGATGACGACGACCGCGACGATGACGATCGCCGCCAGATAACCCAATTGCGCCTCCTGTTACCAGATGTATCTAGACGGTACTGTGCGACCAGGCGCGCGGATAGCCATAACAGCGCGTTCAACGCGCCAAATGCTTACGTCAATACCTGGTCTTTCTGGGCGCTGGAACGCGATAACGGTGGCTGCCCTGGCCCGAAGGGCGCAGGCACGCGCCGGTGCCAAGTAGCGTGCTCGGCATGGGCAGTTCCCAGGGCTGGGCAATCCTCGGCGTTCCGGTCGACTGTGTTGGGGCCATTGCCGGGGGCCCGCCGTTCGGTACCGAGCTGAGCCCGGCGGCCTTGCGGGATCTTGGGCTCGTCGGCCGGCTGGCGGGAACGGACGTCGGCGACCTGGACGTGCGGATAACGGGACCGGACCGCGACGCGGTCAGTGGCATTGTCGGCTGGCCGAGCGTCGGCTCGGTCGTGGCGGCGACCCGGACCGCCGTGACCGGCCTGCTGGCGGACGGCCGTCGGCCGCTGCTGCTCGGTGGCTGCTGCACAGTCCTGATGGGAGCGGCCCCGGCCGCCCGTGACGTGGTCGGCCGGGTGGGCCTGGCCTACGTCGACGGGCACGTCGACGCGTACGACAACCGCACCTCTCCGACCGGCGAGGCCGCTGACATGCCGGTGGCGGCCCTGCTCGGCCGCGGCTGGCCGGACTTGCTGGCAGCCATGGGCGCTATGCCGGTGATCGACGGTCGGGACATGGTCCTGATGGGCGCTCGCGACGAGGAGGAGGCCGCCGACATCGGCGATCTGCCGGACCAGTTCGGGCTCACCATGTACGGCCCGGACGCGATCAAGGCGGGCCCGGCGGACCTCGGCCGGGTGGCCCGTGACCGGTTCGCGTCGGTAGCAATGCCCTACTGGCTGCACCTTGACGTCGACGTGCTGGACGAGGCGGTGTTCCCGGCGACGGACTACCTGATGCCCGGGGGCATCGACCTGCCGCAGCTGGCCAAGCTGCTGCGGCCGATGGGGCAGGATCCGCTTCTGATCGGCGCGTCGGTCGGCTGCTATAACCCGCAGAAGGATCCAGATCGCCGATGCGGCGCGGCCCTCGCCGATGTGCTGGTCGGCGCGCTCGGCTAATAGAACGCCGGCGGCTGGCAACCTCTCTCGCCAGCTCTCTTGGCCCCGCATCTGTGGTCACCAGCGGTCGTGGCAACAGCCGCCGGTAACCACAAACCCAGAACCGGCCGCCGATTACTCACCTGTTGTGCCATCTGTCAGTTCTCGCGCGATGTCGAGGTGCCCGGCGTGACGCGAGTATTCCTGCAGAACGTAAACGAGGATCCACGCCAGCGTCGGCCGCGGCTGTGGGTCGTTGTCGCTGAACCGGCCGCCAGGGACGCTGATGTCGGTCAGCTCGGCCGCGGAGGCAATGGCCCGGGTCTGCTCGCCGGCGGCGTGGAGCGCGGCGATGAGGTCGGCGGCGGTGTCGCCGGGCGCGGCGTGCCAGCGCCCGGCCTGATCTTCGTCGCCCCGCGGATCGGAAACCTGCTCGGCGCGGAATCCCCACCGCAGCCACCGCCGCTCCATGTAGACGAGGTGCTTGAGCAGTTCCAGCGGAGTCCAGCCAGACGGCAGCCGGCTGTCCCGTAGCTCGGCATCGGTCAGGCCCTCGATCTTGCGGGTGATGACCGACCGGTAATAGTCGAGGAAACCCAGCAGCAGCTCTTTCGGGTCGTCGAGCTGGCGGCCGGGCTTGTGCACGACGGTGGTCACGCTGCCCTCCTTCACGCCAGGGGTTAGCCTACGGCCAGCCACTCCTCGACGTCGTCGGCCGCGCGGGGCAGGCCCGCGGTCGGCAGCCGGCAGTCTGCGACAAATGATCAGTACGGGTCGTGATCAACGAGCGTTGCCTCGCGCGGGTCGGCCGGCCCGCATCCGGTCGGGGGGGCTGATCCCCGCGGACAGGTCGACGCCGTGTGTGGCGGCATGACGCTGGACGATGTCGGTGGCAAGCAGCGCGAGCCGGTGGCGGTTGGTGCCGCTGAGACCATCGGTCAGGGCACGCACCTGGGCGGCGGCCTCGCCAGTGAACGCCTGGGCCAGCTCGCGGCCTTCGGCGGTGAGCAGGACGCGGAACGACCGGCCGTCCTCGGGGACTTCGGCCCGGCGCACGAGGCCGCGCCGCTCGGCCCGGTCGATCAGCCCGGTGGTACTGGACTTGTCCAGGTCCAGGAGGCGTCCCAGCTGCGCCATGCTCGGCTCCCGGTCGCGCAGCACACCGAGCAGCCGGCCCTGCAGGACCGACATGTCGAAGCGGGCAGCGGTCTGAGCCATGACCGCCTGGACGAGCGCGGAGAGCTGTACCAGCCCGTCAACGACCCCCAAGTCGTCGCGCCGGCGTGCCGGGTGGGGCGAGTCTGCGTTCACGCGCAGCATTCTAGGTCTTGCGTTAGTACGTGGCATTAACTAGATTGTACGTGACACGTACTAATTGGAAGGAGCCCCACGATGAGGTCTCAAGTTTCAGCTGCAGGCCCCGGCCATGCCTGGCCGGCCGCGGCGGGTGAGCTCACGCCGCGCCGCCGTGCGATCGCCCTCGGCATTTGCTGCGTGAGCGTGCTGCTGGTCGGCATAGACATGACCGCGGTCAACGTCGCGCTCCCGTCGATCGGCCGGGACTTCCACACCGATGCGTCCGGGCTGTCATGGACGATCGACGCCTACACCCTGGTCCTCGCCGCGTTCCTGATGTTCTCCGCGTCGGCGGCCGACCGGTTCGGCCGCAAGCGGGTCTTCCGGATCGGCCTCGTCACCTTCGTCGCCGGGTCGGCGCTGTGCGCCGTGGCACCCGGCCTGGGGTGGCTGGTCGGGTTCCGGATGCTCCAGGCACTGGGCGGGTCAATGCTCAACCCGGTCGCCATGGCGATCATCAGCCACCTCTACCCCGACCGTGCGCAGCGGGCCAAGGCCATCGGCGTGTGGGCCGGGGTGACGGGGCTCGCCCTCGCCCTGGGGCCGGTCGTCGGCGGTGCCCTGGTCAGCTCGCCGCTCGGCTGGCGGTGGATCTTCGTCATCAACGTCCCGATCGGCCTGGCCGCGGTCCTGGCCGCCCGCGGCGTTCTGCCCGAATCCAGGGCCGAGCACCCCCGCCGGTTCGACCCGGCCGGCCAGGTGCTGGTCGCTGCCGCCCTGGCCAGCCTCACCTACGGGATCATCGAAGGGCCCCGGTTCGGCTGGTCATCACCGGTGATCGTGGCCGGGTTCGCCGTCACCGTGGCGTCGCTGGCCGGCATCGTGTGGTACGAGCCCCGCCGCAGCCAGCCGCTGCTGGAGCTGCGGTTCTTCCGCAGCGTTCCCTTCTCCGGTGCCAACGTAATCGCCGTCGTCGCCTTCGCCGCACTCGGATCGTTCCTGTACCTGAACAGCATCTACCTCCAGGAAGCCCGCGGCTTCAGCGCGCTCGACACCGGACTGCTCACCTTGCCCCTCGCTGTGGTCAGCGTGATCTGGGGACCGCTCAACGGCCGGGTCCTCGCCCGCCACGGATCCCGGCCATCGCTCGTGCTCGCGGGGCTTGCTCTCACAGTGGCCGGTGTCATCTTGTCGACCGTGACGACCAGCACGATGATCGTGGTGCTGCTGGTCGCCTACGCGGCCATGGGACTGGGGAATTCTGCGGTTAGCGCTCCCATCACGCACACCGCGGTGGCCGGCATGCCTCCCGCACAGGCCGGTGTCGCCGCCGGGGTCAGCTCCACCACCCGGCAGGTGGGCCAGACCGTTGGCGTCGCGGTCGCCGGCGTGACCATCGCCGCCGTGCCCGCTGGCCACACCCAGCAGCTCGCCGCGGCCACCCACATCGGCTGGTGGCTCATCGCCGCCTACGGTCTCACGATCCTCGTCCTCGGCATCCTCAGCACCACCGCCAGGGCCAAGGCCACCGCCGAGTACGCGGTGCAGGCGGCCTAGCGTCCCAGGCCCCCTCAGCGCCTGGGACGGCGCCCGCATTGCCCACCACCCCAGGGTTAAACCGCAGCAGCGGAGGTAGGGAGCGTCAAACGGCGGGGGTAGGGACCGTCAGCTGAATCCATAACAACGGGGGTGCCCGCATGATGATTTCCACTGCCGAGGGACGGAGATGATAACCGGGCTGCCGGCCTGGGCTGAGCCCCTGGTGGAGGCCTCGCAGAAGGCGGGTGAGGACGCCGCCGCGGCGCTGCGGCTCGCTGAGGAGTTCGGCCGGATGCTGCCCCAGCCGGGGAGCGGGGATACCGCGGCACGCTGGGCGGTGCTGGCCGCTGTCAGCCGGGAGAGCCTGACGGTCGGCCGGGTGCTGGAAGCTCACAGCGATGCCCTCGCGATCCTGGCCGAGGCGGGCGAGCCGACGCCGGCCGGAACGTGGGGGGTGTTCGCGGCGGAGGCGGCACCGCACCGGCTAGAGGCGTTTGAGCGTGGGGGACGCGTAGCTTTGAATGGGGTCAAGCCGTGGTGTTCACTGGCCGGACAGCTTGATGCCGCCTTGATCACCGCCCACGCCGGCCCGAACCGCCAGCTTTTCCGGGTGGCGCTGCAGCACCCGTCGGTGACCTTCGAGCCGGCCGATGGCTGGGTCGCCCGCGGCCTGCGGACCGTTACCAGCGCCGCCGTCCACCTCGATGGGACCCCAGCGGTGCCAGTGGGCCCGCCCGGCTGGTATCTGGCCAGACCGGGTTTTGCCTGGGGTGGCATGGGGGTGGCTGCATGCTGGCACGGCGGTGCCACCGGCCTTCAGGCCACGCTTGTTGCGAGGTCGGCAGGGCGCTCCGGCGAACTTTCTGCGCTGCACGTGGGGCTGGTCGATGCCACGCTGCACGCATCTGAGGGTGTGCTTGCCCGCGCGGCGGCGCAGATCGATGACGGAAAGGCCAAGGGCCCGGCAGGGGAGGACTTGGCCCTGCGGGTGCGGGCCGTGGTGGCCGACGCGGCCGAGCGGACCTTGCGCCAGGTCGGCCATGCGCTGGGCCCGGCCCCGCTGGCGTTCGACGAACAGCATGCGCGGCGGGTAGCCGACCTTGAGCTGTATCTGCGCCAGCACCATGCCGAACGCGACCTGGCCCGGCTCGGAGAGCTCAGGCTGGCGCGGCTTCGGCAGGAGCCGCGGCGTTGATCCGCCGCCTGGCGGTCATCGTCCCGGCCGCGAACGAGGAGCAGAACATCGCGGCGTGCCTCGCCAGCATCGCCGCGGCGCGCGCGGACCTGGCGCGGAGCCGGACGGCCGCTGTGCAGGTGCAGGTTTTCGTGGTCCTAGACGACTGCCAGGACCAGACAGCCGCCATCGCCGTTCGCTTTCCAGGGGTGCGGCCGGTCACGATCCGCGCGGGCCGGGTCGGTGCCGCCAGGCACGCCGGGGCGCTGGCGGCGATTGGGAGCGCCCCACCTGCCCGCGAATTGTGGCTGGCCAACACCGACGCCGACTGCGCCGTGCCCCGTGACTGGCTCTCCTTCATGGTCGCCGAATCCCGCCGCGACACCCAGGTCATGCTGGGGACGGTCCTGCCCGGACCGGGCATCTCCGCAGCCCTGAAAGTGGCCTGGATGAGCAGGCATCATCTGCGGGAGGGCCATCCGCACATCCACGGCGCCAACTTCGGGATCCGCGCTGACACCTACCTGACGCTCGGCGGATGGCAGCCGCTTACCCTGGGGGAGGACGCCGACCTGGCAGGGCGCGCCGCCGCGGCCGGCCATCTGCGGATCATCCGGACGGCTTCCATCCCCGTGATCACCAGCAGCCGCACCGCAGCCCGGGCACCTGGTGGCTTTGCCAGCTACCTGACCGCCCTGGAAGTGCCGCAGCAGGGTGCCCCGCAGCTGAGCCGGGCGATGTGAACCCGATAGATGCGCCCGGGACCCGCGAAGACGCCTGGCGGGCGTGGCCGGGCCTGGCGCAGCTGCAGCCCGGCCACCTGGGCAGCCCTGCCAGCGTTGTGGTGCTCGCGGCGCATCCCGACGACGAGGTCCTTGGCGCCGGGGGAATCCTCTGCATGCTGGCCTCCGTCGGCATCCGGATCCGGCTGGTGGCGGTGACCGACGGCGAGGCCTCGCACCGCGGCCGGGCCGATCCGGGCGAACTGATCACGCGCCGCTGCGCCGAACGTGCCGCCGCGTTGCGTGAGCTTGGCGCCAGCGCAGCCGAGGTGGTCCGGCTCCGCCTGCCCGACTCCCGGCTGGACCGCTCTGAAACGGAGCTCACCACGCTCTTGTGCCAGCTGGCGGCCGGCTTCGATGTCTGCCTGGCGCCGTGGGAGAACGACGTGCACGCTGACCACGAAGCGGTCGGCCGCGCCGCCGCGCGAGCATGCCCGCGTCTGTTCTTCTACCCGCTATGGATGTGGCACTGGGCCCGCCCCGGCGACCCGCGGGTGCCCTGGGCACAGGCCATCCGGGTCTCGCTGCCCGCCGTGGCCGCCGAGCGCAAGCGGGCGGCCATCGGCTGCTTCGCTAGCCAGCTGGAGAACAGGGCAGACGAGCTAGGTCCGGTGCTAGCGCCAGACTTCGTTGCCCATTTCGCTCGCGACTTCGAATTGCTGTTCACCACGGAGCGTCGATGACCCTCTGCGCCAGCTACTTCGACGGCATGTACGCCGACTCAGCCGACCCGTGGGGGTTCACCAGCCGCTGGTACGAGGCGCGCAAGTACGCCATCACCATGTCCATGCTGCCCAAGGCGCGCTACCGGGACGCGTTCGAGCCCGGCTGCTCGATCGGCGTGCTGTCAGATCTCCTGGCGCCCCGCTGCGGGTCTCTGCTGTGCTGCGATATCGCCCCGGCCGCGGTAAAAGCGGCCGCGGAACGCACCGTCGCCCATGGCCACGTCGAGGTCCAGCAGCGCACCCTCCCCGGGGACTGGCCGGAGGGCCAGTTCGACCTCATCGTGCTGTCGGAGATCCTCTACTACTTCGCCGGATCCGACCTTGGCCAGGTCCTCGACCACGCCGTAGCAGCACTGCGCCCCGGCGCCACGCTGCTCGCCGTGCACTGGCGGCACCCGGTGGCCGAATACCCGCGCAGCGGCGACGACGTACACGCGGCACTGGCGGCACGGCCGGAACTGGCGCGGCTGGCTCAGCACACCGAGCCGGATTTCATCGCCGAGGCTTACCTGGCCGGCCAGGGACAGCCGGTGTCGGTCGCGGCCGCTGAAGGACTGTGTTAGGTCCGCTCGGCCTGGGTAGGGGCGGCATCTCAGTTGTATCTCAGGGAGACCAACATGACCAAGATCGTTCATAGCCAGCATGCGCGCTGGCAAGACGCCAGAAGCTGGGCGGAGGGCGCCCTCGCGCGGGCGCACGCCCCGCAGTCACCGCAGGGCCTGCTCGGCATCTATCTCAACGATCACCTGGCGGGCGCGACCGGCGGGGTGGAACTGGCGCGCCGGATGGCGGGCTCGCACCCCGATCCCGGTCAGCGGGCGACGCTCAAGCGCCTGGCGGCAGACATCAGCCAAGACCGGCGGGCGCTGCTCGACCTGATGGCCTTGCTCGGACTGCCGGTCCGTCACTACAAGCTCCGCGCCGCCTGGGCCGCCGAGAAGGCGGCCCGGCTGAAGCTGAACGGCAGCTTGCTCAGCCGGTCGCCGCTGAGCAACCTGGAAGAGCTGGAGATGCTGCGACTAGGGGTGGAGGGCAAGGCCGCCGGCTGGCGCACCTTGCGCGAGCTGGCCGACGCCGACAGCCGCCTGAACCGTGACCTGCTCGGTGACCTCATGGCCAGAGCGCGAGAGCAGGCCAGCCTGCTCGAGGAACTCCGGGTCCGGGCAGCGGCCGGTCTGGTCAAGGCCGAGCCAGGCACTCCCTGACCGGGGCCATCACCTACCTCGGCTGTGCCCGCTACCACCACGACTGGCCGTTCGGCCCGAAACAGGTCCGCGAGGCCTTCCTGCAGGCCCAGCAGGAGCACCCGGACCAGGTCGCGTGGCCGGACGCGGCACAGCGGAGTGCCACACCGGAGGCACCGCGGGTCTTGCTGGTCGCGGACCGCCGGTGAGCCAGGACGGCCTTGGCGGCACCCGGCCCGCCCGGATGGCCGCGCCCAGCATGCTGCGCATCTGGCGGTGCAGCCCGCGCCGCTCCTGGGCGGTCAGGCTCCGGGCCGGCCGGCGCGGCTGAATGCCTGCCCGCCACAGCATCTCGTCGGCGAGGAGGTTCCCCAGCCCAGCGATGGCCTTTGGGTCGATCAGGACGGCCTTAATGGCCGCGCAGCGGCCTCGCGTGCCGCCCCGCCGGCTGGTTATCCGGTCACCGATCTCCTGCTGGCGGGGTGACAGGTCAGTCAGTTTTGGCAGCCGTATCTGGACCTTCATCCTCCGTATTTGAGAACGTCCCTCAGTGACATCACACCG
>Ga0208488_1000125_pt1 | contig 10036 bp, 10 predicted proteins | sample MicForSoiSWNC1_O_FD_187994 | JGI IMG/M metagenome (GOLD analysis project Ga0208488, IMG submission 187994) | Forest soil microbial communities from Harvard Forest Long Term Ecological Research site in Petersham, Massachusetts, USA - MetaG HF001... | ecosystem: Environmental > Terrestrial > Soil... | reverse complement strand
CGGCGTGGACTTTGTCGTGCCGGATCTGGCGATCGTCCTTAACTGCAGTGTGGCCGACCTGGTCGGCGCCCTCGACGAGGCGCGCGCCGCGGGCGTGCTGGCCGAGTCCAGCGGCGGCATGGCGTTCCGGCATCCGCTCATCCGCGCGGCGCTGTACGAGGAGATGCCCGCGCCGGTGCGCGCCGCGTGGCACCGTGACGCCGGGCGGGCCCTTGCTGCGGTCGGCGCGCCCGCGGACCGGGTGGCTCGGCAGCTGCTGCGCGCGGTTCGCGGGGACGGCTCGGCCGGGCCGATGGATGAATGGATGCTGAGCTGGCTGGCTAGCACCGCGGACCTGCTGGTCGGTCAAGCGCCCCAGGTGGCGGCGGAGCTACTTCGCGAAGCGGTGGCGAGTGGCGCTGCTGGCTCGGTCCACTACGACCGCCTGGTGAGCAGGCTCGCCGACGCCCTCTACCGGGTTTGCGACATAGCCGGTGCCGAGCAGGTGGCGAGCCAGGCGTTGGCGCACGTCGCCGATCCCGACGTCCTCATTGACGTGCACTGGACGCTCGCGCAGTGCCGTATCCGCAGTGGGCAGCCTGAGGAGTCGCTGGCCACGCTGAACCGGGCCCTGGATGCGCCCGGGATCTCGGCCCGCCACCGGGCGCGGCTGTTCGTGCTCGGCGCGCGCACGCGCAGCAGCAACGGAGAGATGGAAAAGGCCGGCCAGCTAGCCACGACCGCGCTCGAGGCGGCAACGGAGGCATGTGACGACTGGGCAACCGCCTGGGCCCTGCACGTGCTGACGATCGTGACCACCATGCAGGGCCAGCCGGCCGACGCGCTTCCGCTATTCGACCGCGCGCTGACCGTGACCGAGGCCGATCCGGCCCTGACCGACCTGCGGCTGCTGCTGCAGCTCAACAAGACCGTCAGCCTGGCCGCCCTGGACCGGTATGAGGAAGCGTTTGCTGCGGCCCGCCCGGCCCGGGAGCTTGCGACCCGGGTCGGCAACGTCGTCCGGCTTGCCCAAGCGCAGAGCGCGCTGGGCCAGCTGTACTTCGACACCGGGCGCTGGGACGATGCGCTGGCGGGGGCGGACGTCGTCTACGAGGGCCTGATGGAGCCCGCGGCGGCGTGCAGCGACCTCGGCATCGCCGCCGTGATCTGCTTCCATCGCGGCGACCTCGCCGCGGCGCGCGGCCACCTCGCTGCCGCCGAAGCACACGTCCGGCAGATCGGGAACCGGGTGCTGGGCCCGCTGGCGCTCGCCCGCAGCCTCGACCACGAGCAGGCGCACGCGCTGCCCGAGGCGCTTGCTGCGCTGACCACTGGGTTTGCCGACAACCACGAGCAACTCGATGAGATCGAGGACCTGCTCGCCGACGGCGTCCGCCTCGCCATGCAAACCGGCGGCCCGGGCATCGCGCAGGCTCTCGCGGGCCACGCCGCGACGCTGGCCGCTGGATCGCAGGTCCCGCACCGGGAGGCGAACGCCCTCCATTGCCGCGGCCTGCTGGACCACGATGCCAGCCAGCTGCTAGTCGCGGCCGATCGCTACGAGCAGGCTGGCCGGCCGCTGCTGCGCGCACAGGCGCTGGAGGCGGCGGCCGGGGAGTTCATCCGCTCCGGCGACCGTGGGCAGGCCCGGGCGGCGTTTACCAGGGCGGTGGAGGTCTATGGCTCGCTCGGCGCCGCCGCGGACGTGGCCAGGCTGCAGGCAGGGTTCCGGGCCTACGGCATCCGCCGCGGCCCGCACGCGAAGCACCGCCAGGCGCGCACCGGGTGGGACAGCCTCACGCCCACCGAAACCAAGATCGCCGCGCTGGTGGAGGCAGGGTTGTCGAACCCCGAGATCGCCGCCAAGCTGCTGCTGTCTCGGCGGACGATCGCGACCCATGTCTCGCACATCCTGAAGAAGCTCGACGTTCATTCACGCACAGACATCGCCCGCGAGGCAGCCTTGCGCACCATTGGTGCCAGGTGACCGCGGCGCTCAGGCGCTGAGGCAGCCGCCGGGGAATTCAGCCGCGGAGGGGGTGGGACAGCCTCACGCCCACCGAAACCAAGATCGCCGGGCCGGTGGAGGCGGGGCTGTCCAACCCCGGGATCGCCGCCAAGCCGTTGCCGTCTCGGTGGACCATTGCGGCCCACGTCTCCCGCATCCCGAGGAGATTCGATGTTCATTCGCGCACAGACATCCCCCGCGAGGCAGCCTTGCGCACCGCTGCGCCGCGGTCACCGCGGCGCGGTAATGGGCTGGTGCGCACGAGGGCCCGGCGAATCGCAGGGGGGGTAGGCGATTCACCGGGCCCAGGCGCGATGGGCGCGCGGCATGTCGCCGCCGCCCTCGTCAAGGTCGTCCTGGAACGCGAGCGTGAAGTACACGGCCTTGCCGGCGGAGGTGGGGTGGAAACCCCAGTCGGTCGACAACCTGGCGACCAGCAGGAGGCCCCGCCCGGCTTCCGCGTCGACCGGCGTGTTCACCGGCGTCGGCGCGCAGCGCGACGCGTCGTGGACATCGACGCGCAACTGGCCGCACACGCAGGTGACGGTGAGCGTGATGGTCCCGCCCGTCGCGTGTTGCAGGGCATTGGTCACCAGCTCGCTGGTGAGCAGCACCGCAGTGTCCACGTCGACCGGTACATCCCAAGCGCGGATCGCCGCGCGGACCTGGCTGCGAGCTTCGCCCGCGGCGGCCGGTCCCGCGGCAAGCGAGATCCGGCGAGGGCGCTGCACGGTCGGGCGCAAGGGCGCCATCGTGTCCATTGTCTTCCTTGTCAGGCTGTTTGGATCTGCTCCGGGAGAGCGCAGGATGCCTGTTTCAGGAAAAATACTGCTGCAAGTTGCATAGGGAGACATCGGTCAGCTGACCGATTTTTGAACGTGCAGCCCACGACCGGTGGGTCCGCGCATGCAGGAGGTGCCCGCCGGACCCGCAATTGCGCCAGGTAAGTGATCGGCTCTGGCCGCTGGCGTTACCGGTGGTGCGCCGCCAAGTGCGCGCCGAGGGCGTCATAGCCGAAATCGGCGTCCGGATCACGCCATACCGAATGCGCGTGGTTCGCGTTGCGCTGCGTGTTGTCGTACTCGATGACCAGCCGCGGGCCCTGCAGCCGGTAGTAGAGCGGCTGGCCGGGACCGGTGGGCCCGGCCCACGCCAGGTGGACTTCGTCCAGGATGGCATCGCCGGCGTAGTCCGCCTGTGGTGACAGGCCGTCAGGGACCCGTCCCAGGTAGCTGGCCAGCAGCGAGCGCAGCAGCTCACGCTGCCCGGTGTCGAGGTCGCGGGCGGGCAGGCCCTTGGGGTCAGTAGTCAGCGCGAGCCGCTGATAGTCCCCTGCGCCATAGCCGTTGGCTCGCTCGGCGGCGGCGTCCGTCTGGGTGATCCGTTCGGCGAGCTCCGGCTCGGTGAACGAGTTGCGCCACACGTCGCGCAGGTACATCATCTGGTCGCCGTCGGCAAGCCGCGGCCGGTTGCCGCCGACGATGTCCGCCGGGGCCCGGTCCAGCAGGGTCGCACGGTCGGCCTGCGCGGGATCGAGCGAGCGGACCAGTTCGCGAGCCAGATCCTCGGCCCCGGCCAGCGGGCGCAGCGGCGCGGGGCCTAGCAGCGGCGATACCGCCGGGTCGGCACCGAGGAAACACGGCGTTGTCGAGCGGACCACGCCGTCGACGATCACGTTGTTCAGCGAGACGTGGTGGCCGCCGAAACGCCACCCCCATGAGCCCGAGCTGCCGGGCTCGCCGAACACCCGCAGGTAATACATGCCGGGATCGCGGCCCCGTTCCCGGCCCCAGTTGACGGACCAGCCCTCGAGCATGTCGAGGACGTTGTCCAGCCCGACGATGGTGGCGACGGTGACGTACCCGGCGGTAGACAGACCGCTGGCCACAAGCTGGTGGGCCAGTCGCTGCTGAGCCGGCCGCTGCTCGCCGAGGGTCAGGCCGCCGTGATCCGTGGGGGTGTAGAACCAGCGCCTGCGCTCCGCGTCCCGCTCGGCGTCCGGGCTGGGCGTGCTTCCGCTGGCCACCGCCCGCTGTCCCGGCTCAAGCGCCTCGAGCCAGGCGGCCGCTGCGCTGGCCATCCGGGCCGCGACCTCCCGGGCTACGGCCTCCCGGACCGCTGCGTCCCGGCCCCCTGCCACTCCCGTCGTGTCCACGCGGCCTCCTCGCCGAGATTCCGGCCGTCACATCGGCCAGCCCGTCCCCTCCAAGTGTCCCCCTCGGCCACTATCGGGGCGAAGTCATACGTGGCAGAGCAGCCCGCCGTCCACCACGAGCGTCTGCCCGGTGATGTAAGAGGCGTCCGCGGAAGCGAGGAACGCGACCGCGGCGGCCATCTCCTCCGGCTCGCCCTGCCGGCGCAGCGGGACGGTCCGGTCGATCAGGGCTTTGATGTCCTCGTCCGTCATCTGGTCGTGCTCGAACTGCGGGTCGTTGAACCCGGTGTCAACCCAGCCCGGGCATACGCAGTTCACCCGGATGCCCGCCGGGGCGAGGTCGATGGCGAGCGACCTGGTCATGTTCACGACCGCCGCCTTGGACGCCGTGTAGGCGGTCAGCGCGGGCTCGCCGAACAGTCCGCTGATCGATCCGGTGGTCACGATCGCGCCGCCGCCGCCGTCCCGCATGACCGGCACCGTCTCCCTGACCACGAGGTACATCCCGGTGACGTTGACCGACAGGATGCGCGACCACTCGTCGGGGCTGGTCTCCAGCACCGTCCCGGCCCGCAGCCGCCCGGCGTTCGCATGCAGCACGTCGATCGTCCCCAGGTCGGCGGTGACCCGCCGCACGGCTGCCGCCACGGCACCGGGATCGGTGACGTCGCAGTCGTAGTAGCGCCCCGTGCCGCCGGCCCGCCCGCACTCGGCCGCCACCTTTGCGCCGTCCTCGTCGCGGACATCGAGGACGGCGACGTTCGCGCCTTCGGAGGCGAACCGCAGTGCGGTGGCGCGGCCGATGCCGTGCGCACCGCCGGTGATCGCGACCACCTTGCCGGGGAACCTGTTCACGCTCTCCTCCTACGGGCCTGGAACCGACGGGCTGAGGCGGTCAAATTGGTCCATTGGTTTGACTTCTAGCCGTCTGGCCACCCTAGTTCGAAAAAGCTGGAGGACGCAGCGGCTCTGGCCGGCCAGCAGGAGAGCTGAGCGGAATCAGGCCACCTCGAAGGTCGCGCCGATGCCCATCCCGGTGATCCATTCCGGCACCGGCTCGTAGCTGGTCCACAGCAGCGGCCGGCCGGCCGCGGTCACGCCGATCAGCCAGGTGCGGATCTCGTGACCGCCGCTGCCGGCCCGCTGCTCCAGCCCTTCGTCGCCCAGGCCGGTCACCGGGTCGAGGTCGGCGGTGATGAGCTGCTTGAGGAACCAGGCGTCCCAGGCGGCGTTGACGGCGGCGTCCGGGTTGCCGGCCAGCGCGCGGACTCTCGGCTCACGAATAGCCGAGAAGGCCTGAACGTTACGCCTGCCGTGGATCAAGCCGGCCCTGCGGTCTGCCGTGAGCGACGCGTCTCGCGGGTCGTTGGAGGGCAGCCAGTGTGACAGCCCGCCGCTGGCCACGACCAGCACGCGCCCGGCGTTGGCGGCCCGGATCGCCGTGCCGAGCGACCGGCCGAGCGCCACGCAGCGGGGCATCGATGGCAGCGGCGGCGCGGCGGTGTTGACGACCAGCGGGACCAGCGGAAGATCGGCCTGGCCGCGGACCATGTCGTAACTCTGCACGATGCCGTGGTCGACGGTGAGCGCATAGGACAGCGCGATGTCGAATCCGTCGCGGGCCAGGCCGTCGCGGATCGACCAGGCGAGCGGTGACGCCACCGGCAGCGGGCCGCAGCGGCCGCCGAAGTCGCCGAACGCTTCGGCCTGCTCCACGCCGAGCACGAACGGCGGCATCGCGTCGTAGAAGTTCGCGTGAAAGTGGTCCGGGCCGATGACCACCAGCGCGTCCGGAGCGAGCGCGGCGACCGCGGCGGCGACCCGGCCCGCGTCGGCCAGGAACCGGCTTCCGGGCGCGTCAGCGCCCGGCGGCGGAAGCATCGTCACGAACGGCGAGTGCGACATGCCGACCATGCCGATGATCTCGCTCACGGTGCCGCCTCGCCGGCTGCCGTCTCCCGGGCCGCTGCCGTATCCCGCGCCACGCCGTGCAGCAGGAAGTCGCGGTGCACCCGCAGGAACTCCTCGCGCTTCTCCCACTGCGGCCAGTGACCGGCGTCCTCGATCACGTGCAGGCGGGCGTTGGGCAGCCACTCCAGCAGCATCGCCGCCTCGTCCAGCCCGCCGGTCGGGTCGTGGTCGGTCCACAGCAGCAGGGTCGGCGCGCCGATCTTGCCTACCCAGCCCGGTTCCCAGGCGAAGTCCTTGCGCACCTCGGGGTCCTGCAGCACGAGCGTGTTGCTGATCGCGCGCACGAACCCGGGCCGGCTGTAGACCGCGCGGCGCAGCGTGACCAGCTCGTCGGTGACCATCTCGGTGTGGTGGAACAGGAACTCGACCCGGCGCCGCACGGTAGCGTCGCTCGGATCCCGGACGGCGGCGAGCGTGCTGTCCCGCAGCCTCGCCATCACCTCGGGCTTGTTGGCGATGTTGCCGGGGGTGTTGAGCACGAGCCGGCCGACGCGGTCGGGATGGTGGGCGGCGGTCCACGCCGCGACCCAGCCGCCCAGCGACTCGCCGGACAGGTACGCGGCATCGATCTCCAGCGCATCCATCAGCCCGGTCAGATGATCGGTAAGCACGTCGATCGTGTACGGCCGGTCCGGCAGCGCAGACCAGCCGTGGCCGACCATGTCGTACGCGGTCACGCGGAAGTCCGCGGCCAGGCCCGCGATGTCGCGGGCGTAGGCCTCCAGGTGGCCGCCGGTGCCGTGCAGCAGCACCAGGTCCGGACCGGATCCGGCGCGCAGCACGCGGGTGCGCACGCCCCGCACGTCGACGTGGCGCAGCTCGTGGTCGGTGTCGGCCAGCTCACCCCAGATGCTGATGTGCTCGGGCAGGTCCGTCATTGAGATTCCTCTCCGAATCGGGCACGCGCCTCGGCGACGGTGCACAGGCCAGCGCTCTGCCGCCGGGCGACGCCGAGCGCCTGCAGCAGGCGGGAGTTCTCGATCGTGAGGAACTCGACCGGCTCGTCGGCCGAGTCGTTGTAGTGCCGGTGCCAGGTCCACGGCGGCGTGTAGATGAAGTCGCCGGCCGCCCACCCGTGCGTGTCGTCCTCGATCTCGCTGTGCCCGCGGCCGGAGATCACGTAGTGCACGGTCTCGTGGTAGTGCCGTTGCATGTCCGAGCTCTCACCGGGCGGGATCGTCTGCCGGAACAGCTCGAACGTGACCGTCGGCAGCCGCCCGGCGATCGCCAGCGTGGTCGGGTTGTGCACCTTCCCGGCCGGCAGCGTCTCCAGCTCGCCGGCGTGCACCACCACCGGCCGGGCGGTGCCCGGCCGGACCGCGGCGCTGATCCCCGCGAGAAAGTCGGCCATGTCGAAGCTTGCGCCTGACAGTCCCATCAGAACGTTTCCGTCCTTCCCCCATCGACCGTGAGCACGGTCCCGTTGACATAGCTGGCGTCCGCCGAGGCCAGAAACGCCACCGCCGCGGCGATCTCGTCCGGTGTGCCGGGGCGGCCGGCCGGAACCTCCAGCGTGTCCTGCGCGTCCAGCTCGGTGAGCGGCCGGCCGGTCCGCGCGGCCCGGTCGGCCAGCACCTCCCGGCGGCGCCGGGTGTCGGTGGCGCCCGGCGCGACGCAGTTGACCGTGACGCCGTCGGCGGCGTACTCCCGTGATAGCAGCTTTGCCGCGGCGGTGACGCCCGCACGCAGCACCACCGAGATGGCCAGATCCGGCTGCGGCTGGCGGACCGCGGTCGAGGTCACGAACACCAGCCGGCCGAACCCGCGGGATGCCATGCCCGGCAGCACAAGCCGGGCCAGCCGCAGCGGCCCGAGCAGCAGCAGCTCGGTGCCGGACCGCCAGGCGTCGTCGGCGACGTCAAGGATCCGCCCGGGCGGCGGCCCGCCGGCGTTCACGACAAGAACATCCGGCGCCCCGTAACGGCCCGTCATCGCCTCCATCGTCGACGCCGCCGTGTCTGGCGCCGCGATGTCGCCGACGATCGTGCCGACCGCCGCTCCAGTGCGCTCCCGCAGCCGCGCCGCCGCCGTTTCGAGCGGCCCGGCGCGTCGGCCGGTGATGACCACCCGGTGCGTCGCAGCGAGGCGCGCGGCGATCGCGTAGCCGATGCCGGCGGCGCCGCCGCCGACCAGCGCGGTTCGTCCGGTGATGGTTGCCTCCGTGGGGCTCTTGCGCGGGATCGCGTCTGGTTTAGCCTGACCGGTATGACCCAAGGGAACCAACGGTGAGTCCCGCTGAGCGGGACACTGTGCCGCTTAAGGATGTGCCGCCCGAGGGCGGGCTCGACCGGGCGGCGGCGATCCTCGGTGCGTTCGACGCCGCGCACCGCGAGCTGACGCTGGCAGCGCTCGTCGCCCGGTCCGGGCTGCCCCGCTCGACCACGCACCGCACCGCCGACCGGATGATCCGGCTCGGGTGGCTGGAAAAGCCGGGCGACCGGTACCGCATCGGCAACCGCCTGTTCGAGGTCGCCAGCCTCGCGCCGATCCGGCTGGAACTCCGCGAGGCGGTGCTGCCGTTCCTCCAGGACCTGCACCAGGCCACGAGGATCACCGTGCAGCTCGGTGTGCTGGACGGCACGCAGGTCCTGGTCGTCGAGAAGATCACCGGGCACCGGGCCATGCCGATGCTGTCCCAGACCGGGGGGATGATCCCGGCATACTGCTCGGCGCTGGGCCGGGCCATCCTCGCCTACTCGGAGCCGGCGGTGATCGACGGCGTGCTGGCCGGGACGCTGACCGCCCGCACGCCGCGCACGCTGACCAGCCGGGTGGCCATCATGCGGGAGCTGACGGCGGTGCCGGAGCGCGGCTGGGCGATCGACCGGGAGGAGGGCAACATCGGCGTCACCTGCGTCGCCGCGCCCATCTTCGGCCCCCTCGGCGACGTTGCAGCGGCGGTGTCGGTCACCGGGCCCAGCCAGCTGGTGCGGGCCGACCGGGCCGGGCCGGCGGTGCGGATGGCGGCCGCGGCCGCGTCCCGCGCCTACACGAGCCGTCCCCGGCCGGTGTCCCGCTGACCGGGACACTTCGTTGCGGCGCCGGTCCCCCGGCCGCACGCTGTGACATTACACACGTGCGAACGCGGGCGTGTGCGACCTTAAGGAGGCGACGATGACTCTTGGCGGCGGATACATGCTCCCGTCCCGCGAAGGGCACCAGATCGCGGCCATCGGCCTCGGCATCACGATGAAGACCAGCGGCAAGTCCACCCAGGACGCGTACTCCCTGTTCGAGTACGCGATCCCGCCGCGCACCGACGGGCCTCCGGCCCACATCCACACCCGCGAGGATGAGTCGTTCATCTGTCTGGCTGGCAAGCTCGACGTCTTCCTTGGCGGCGAGGACTTCACGCTCGGCGTGGGCGACTACCTGTACCTGCCCCGCGACGTCGTGCACACGTTCCGCAACACCTACGACGAGGAGTCCCGGGTCATCTCGGTGGTGTCCCCGGCCGGCCTGGAGGGCTACTACCAGGCGCTGGCCGACATGCCGCCGGGCCCCAAGGACATCGGCAAGATCAAGCAGATCATGGCGGACTTCGGCATCCAGCTGCAGCTGCCGCCGGAGGTGCGCTGACCATGCGCGTCGGGATCGTCGGCGCCGGCGTTGCCGGGCTGACCACCGCGAAAGTGCTCAGCCAGGCCGGGCACGAGGTCGTCGTCTACGACAAGGCACCCGACGTCGGTGGCGTGTGGAGCCGCACCCGCCGGTACCCGGGACTGACCACCCAGAGCCCGAAGGCGCAGTACTCCCTGTCGGACTTCCCGATGCCGCGCGACTATCCCGAATGGCCGACCGGCGCGCAGATCCAGGGCTACCTGGAGTCGTACGCCGGCCACTTCGGTCTTGACCCGGCGCTGCGGCTGTCGACCGAGGTGACGTCGGCCGAGCCCGCGCCCAGCGGGGGCTGGACCATCGCC
>Ga0208488_1000123_pt1 | contig 10078 bp, 9 predicted proteins | sample MicForSoiSWNC1_O_FD_187994 | JGI IMG/M metagenome (GOLD analysis project Ga0208488, IMG submission 187994) | Forest soil microbial communities from Harvard Forest Long Term Ecological Research site in Petersham, Massachusetts, USA - MetaG HF001... | ecosystem: Environmental > Terrestrial > Soil >... | reverse complement strand
CAGCGCGACTTTCACCAGCGCAACTCCGGTCACGGCTGGATGCCGCAGAATCAAAAGCGCCCACGAAATCGAGCTGATGCGCTTGGCATCGAAAGTGACTCTGACTGCCTATCAGGCTGTCCACGGCGCACTCAAGGTCGGCATGACCCACTATGACGTGGCGAACATGGTCGAAGCAGCGCACCGCCAACTCGGCTTCGAGGGCGAGGCGCTGGTTCTCTTCGACCAGTTCTCGGCGTTCCCGCACGGCTCCGTCACTCCCCAGGTCATTCGCGAGGGAACCATCATTCTCATTGACGGCGGCTGTACTGCGGAGGGATACGCTTCCGATATCACGCGCATGTTCGTGGTCGGGAAACCCACCGACAAAATGAAGCAGGTCTTCGAGATAGTCCATCGCGCGCAAAGTGCGGCACTGGCCGCGGCCAAGCCGGGAGTGGAAGCCGGTTCCGTGGATGCCGCCGCGCGCAAGGTGATTACCGACGCCGGCTATGGTCCCGATTACAAATATTTTACCCACCGCCTGGGACACGGAATCGGCATGGATGGCCACGAGTGGCCGTATCTCGTCCGCGGGAATTCGACGCTCCTGCAGCCTGATATGACCTTCAGCGATGAACCAGGCATTTACATTCGTGGAGAATTCGGTGTCCGCCTGGAGGACGACATGCACATTACCGACAGTGGATCGGAGTTGTTCACACCGCAGAGCCCGTCGTTGGAGGATCCGTTCGGCAAGGCCTAGAACTATTTCGCGCTCCTCATCAGCTCGCCAAGCTCCTGCACATCGGTCGGACTCGCGTCGCCGATGACAACGTAACGCAATCCACCTTCGCTCCATGCTTCGACGTTAAATGCTAATTCGCGCGCTGTCGTGATGCCCGAGAGCGTTTCCTGGCGATTCTGAAAAATCGAGCTATCCTGAAAAATAAAGACCGACAACTGATGACTGCGAATCTGGAAGAGAAGTTGAGCGCCCGGGCTGTGCTCAAAATACGTGACCTTGCCGCCCAATAGTTTGAATGAGGAATTCTGAAGTTCGGGAAGATTGAAGGTAAATGGCAGTTTACCCTGGAACCATGGCTTCACTGTGTGCCGGTCCGTCGAAATCACATCGACAGGATTTGCACTCGCCAGCGTGGCAACATGCAGATCGACTAACTCTGCAAGAGCTTGCCCGCGCTCCCGGTGCTGAATCCCCAACGTGAGCGCAACAACAAGCAGCACTCCCACAGCGAACGCAGCCGCCGCCATCCCCATCCCCGCAGGTCGCCACGCGAATGTCCAGCCGGGTTTGCGCTTCGCCTGAATGCTTTCTTCAATGCGAAGACGGAACTCCGGCGACGGAGAGTAGCGTGCAGCAGCATTCTGCGTCATACGCTTGATCCGTAGACGGGTCAGCGCTTCCGCCGCGCAAGAGGCGCAGGTGCGAAAATGGGCCTCGAGATTCGCGAGATCTTCGTCTGAGCAAACGGAATCCACATAAGCATCCAGCTTGCTTCTCCACTGGTCGCAAGTCATCGCGCGGCCTCCCATGATCTCGCCGCCAGCAATTCCCGCATCGCTTTTCGCGCGCGCGAGAGTCGCGACATTACCGTTCCCATCGGAATCCCCAGCGTTTCGCCAATTTCCTGGTAGCTCATTTCCTCCAGATCGCACAGCAGAATAATCTCTCGAAACCTTACCGGCAGCTCTTCCAAAGCGTTTTCGATCGTCTCCCGTTCCACCCGCGCCAGCAGAACTGTTTCCGGAGTCTCGGCCACCGCCGGCTCCGCGACCTGGCCTTCATCGCTTTCAAGTGAGACCGCAGCGGAAGACTTCAGTCCAGCCTGACTTGTCAGGAACGTGTTACGCAGGATCCTGTACATCCAGGCGCGAAAGTTCGTTCCCTGCCGAAACGAGGAAAAGCCCCGCAGCGCCTTCATATAGGTTTCCTGTACCAGGTCTTCTGCCGCGACGCGATCCTGCGCGAGCCAGTAGGCAAAGTTATAGAGCCTGGTGAAAAGCGGCATCGCCAGCTCTTCAAACGACCCGCTCTCGCCAGAATGGTCAGCCACAGCCCAACAGTTTACCTTGTGCGAGAAGAACCTGGCTTCCGTGGATCGGTTCTCACCGTCCATGATGATTTCAGTGGTCGACATCAGCCGCCGGCAGCGCGCAATCAAGCCCGGAGTTTATAACTGGAACGACCGCAGAATATTCCCTCAAGGCAGAAGTCCGAGGTCAAAGTCCCTTCGGAGGACTGAGGAAAGATGCGAGAGGTTGTGTACGCTCGGTTTGAGACGAAGCTATGCCTTACGCCTCGACGCTACTTCAGCGGAACGCTGTAATGTGAAGCTAGCACGCGCCAGCTGTTGCCAGACTTCACCCAAACGTCGGTTAGCCGGTCTCGATATTCGTAGGGCTTGTGGTTGGATTGCCCTTTTTCGTGGTATGCACCGGTAACCACAGCAATGTGGCCGCCTTCTCGCACCCGCACCCGCAAGTCGATTAGTTCGGCAACTTCTACCTTAACCGTACTATCGGCACTGTGTGTGATGTAGCCCGCCTTGCTGTAGGTGTTGCCGTCCTCAACGGTGATCACGAAATCTTCGGTCAATAGCGACGACAGAAGATCGATATCCCGCTCCTTGTACGCCACGGCCCATTTTTCTTCGAGCTTGCGGACCTGCGACGCCGCTGCGTCGGGCGACTCTTGTGCAGCTGAGTGGATGGTGAGACCAATCAGAACGCCGAAAATCAAGCGGGATGCCATCTTGCGCGTCATGACATAAATGTCATGCCAAATGGTCGTGCGCGACAAGTTCCTAACGTAACGTCGATCAAATCTGACCCGACCCGACTCTCACTCCACCACCCATTCCCGCATCCGGCGCAGCAGAGAAGCCGGAGGTTCCGCTTCCAGAATCACGAAGCCATCCTGATACTGGCGGGAGTAAACACGCGCCCCGGCCTGCAATTGCGCCAGCATCTTTCCCTCTTTTTGCGGAATGCGAAGCCGCACACGGCTGGGACGGTCTTCGTCGAGCAAGGCATCGACGCGATCGAGCAATGTGCTCAGTCCGATGCCCTTCGCCGCCGACACGTGAACGCTCAGTTCATCATCTCGCAACGACTCGCGTTGTTTGGGGAGCAGTAGATCGATCTTATTCATCACTCGCAGCCGCGGCTTCTTGTCGGCTTCGAGTTCTTTCAGAACACTTTCCACCTGTGCGTCCTGCTCCGCTGAAACCGGACTGCTCGCATCCGAGACCTGGATAATCAGCGTCGCCCGCTGCACTTCTTCCAGCGTGGCTCGAAACGCCGATACCAGAGTATGCGGAAGATGCCGTATAAAACCGACCGTGTCAGAGAACAATACTTTTCGCTTGGAAGGCAACTCGGCGCCGCGGATGGTGGGATCGAGCGTGGCAAACATGCGCGATGACTGTAAGACATTTGCCTTCGTCAGGGCATTGAACAAGGTTGACTTGCCCGCATTCGTATAACCCACCAGCGCCACTGTCGCCACCGGGACTGACTCGCGCCGTTGCCGCTGCTGTGCCCGAATGCTCCTTACATTTTCGATCTGCTGTTTAACGTGCCGGACCCGACGGTAAATTTTTCTGCGATCGGTCTCCAGCTGCGTTTCGCCCGGTCCGCGGGTGCCGATGCCGCCACCTAACTGCGACATCTCCACGCCGTGTCCCGCTAGTCGCGGAAGCATGTATTCCAGCTGTGCGAGTTCTACCTGCAACTGTCCTTCACGTGTGCGAGCATGCCGCGCGAAAATATCGAGAATCAGCTGCGTGCGGTCGATCACGCGTGTATGTACAGCGCGCTCGATGTTGCGCTGCTGTGACGGCGAAAGATCGTGATCGAACAGAATCACGTCCGCCGAAACCGAAGCGGCCGCGCCCGCGATTTCCTCCAATTTGCCTTTGCCGATCAGGGTTGCGGGATTGGGACGGTCTTTGCGCTGCGTGAACTCTCCCGCTATTTGCGCCCCCGCACTCGTAGCCAGAGTCCGCAGTTCGTCGAGTGACTCTTCGCTGCTGAAGTCAGGAGCATCCGCCGGCAATAATGAAGATGAGGACGAAGACGATGCGGCTGCACCCGTGTCGCGATCTTGCGTCGCACGACCTTGCGTAGCATGATCTCGCGCGGCTTGCGCACCCGCTGTCAGCGTTGTCGAGCGCGACCTGCCGGCTCGGCCTTCGTTGCGAAACTCCACCCCCACCAGAAAGGCACGTTCCTGGCGTTCCGATGGATTCAGCACAGCCTTGGCTTCATTCCGTGAGCCGCGTCGCGAATCAACCCGCGAACTGATTTTCGAACTATCGCGACTACTCAGTCTGGAGTCCTCTCGACGCAAGCAAGTTCACTTCACCCTTCAGTGCCGGATGCCGAACTTGCCGCCGCCGCAGCTTCCGCATGAGGCGCGACTGCGACCGGTTTCGCATCCCCGTGGGGGTGTACTCCGCGCGAGATCACTACCGTTGAGATCGCGTGCTTGAAGATGAGCTGCTCCTGGTTGCTGGTTTCGAGCACGACCGAGTACTTGTCGAACGACCGGATGCGGCCGGTCAGCTTAACGCCGCTGACCAGGTAGATCGTGATGTTGTGCCGCTCCTTTCGTGCCGTATTGAGAAAGGAATCTTGGATGTTCTGCTGTGCCGGCTTGGCTTCCATATGCCGATCTCCTTTTTCGTTCGAGCCGCGTCATGAGCTTAGGGGAGGGCAATTGGCGCGGCCCGCCTGTCGGCCTCTACAATACGGCCTCGGCCCGTGCTTTTCAACTTATTGTCAAATAATTAACAATTCCAGAACGATCCCGGCGTTTACCGCGCCAGACGGCCTGTTTCCCTCGCTCCTCAGGCGTTCACCCGATAAGAATCGAGCGGTTCCATTTCCTCCCGCTGCCATCTACAATCGTCAGTTCCAGAGGCAAGCCTCTCTACGGAGCCCTGCAATTGATCGAAATCAACTTCCCCACCGACTTCAATACCAACCTTCTGATGTTGTTTCGTTGGCTGCATTTTATCGCCGGCATTACCTGGATTGGCTTGTTGTACTTCTTCAATCTCGTGAATGTTCCGTTCATGAAGGAACTTGATCCCGCCACCAGAGGGAAAGTTCTGCCCAGCCTGATGTCTCGCGCTCTCTGGTGGTTTCGCTGGGCATCGGTTCTTACCGTGCTGATGGGCCTGGCATACTGGGGCAGCGTCGTCGCTTCCGACGCCAGAAACGGCGGTGCCAGTTCCGGCGTCCCGATGGCCAGTTTTTTTGTCATCTGGACGGTCACCTGGGCGCTCATGTATGCGTGCCAAATACCTGGCAAAGGCGCGCTCGACAAGGGGCCAGTATTGGCGGTGATTTATGTCGTCATCGTGCTCGCCGCTTCGTGGCTGTTTCTACGCTTCAACGCTCATGGCTGGGAGAGCAATCGCCTGCTCGCCATCGGCATCGGCGGCGGAATGGGCTGGGTGATGATGCTGAATGTCTGGGGAGTAATCTGGCGCGCGCAGAAGAAGATCATCAAGTGGACGGCCGAAAACGCGGCCAATGGCGCCGCGATTCCCGACAAAGCAAAATACTTGTCTCGGCAGATTTTTCTTACTTCGCGCGCCAGCTTCTGGATGTCTTTCCCGTTGCTATTTCTGATGGGAGCGGCAAGCCACTATCCCGTGTTCGGCAAATAACGCGTGAGAAATAGCTCCGAGCGAGTTTTGGTCAAACGATCGGCTGTGCCTTCCCTTCCATCATGCGCGATTTTCTAGACGCAATCATCGAGTGGTCGGGAGCCCGCGAAAACTGGCGACCCATCTCGCGCTGGGCGGTTTGGGCATGGCTCGCCTTCTATGTTTACTTTTTGATTTATGCCTTCCGTGCGCACGGCGGATTCCTGTTTATCGACTCCGCCAATCTAGTCGTCCACGAAGGCGGCCACTTGCTCTTCGGGTGGTTCGGCCCCACCCTCGGCCTTTGGGGAGGAACGATTCTGCAATGGCTGGTCCCGTTCTTGCTGGCCGCCTATTTCTTCCACGAGCGCCAGCCCGCCGCTTTTGTGTTCTGCTTGTTCTTTTTCTTCGAGAACTGGCTCGGCACCGCAACCTACATGGCCGACGCCCGCGCCATGGTCTTGCCGCTCGTCACCACGGGAGATCCCGAATTCGCCAAGCACGATTGGAACACCATCTTTGGCAATCTTGGCGTTTTGGATTACGACACGGCCATCGCCGCTGTCATTCGGACGCTCGGCTGGTGTGGAATGTTGGCGTGCGTGGGATGGCTGGCCTCTCGCCTCAGGTTCACGCCCGAGCGGCAGATTTAATGTTCATGCGCGGTTTCGCTCCCCTTCGCGAAAGTTGAACGCGAAATGCCGCCGGAGTTATCCCCGTCACCCTGCGAAATACCCGCGTGAAATGGCTCTGGTCAGAGAATCCCGTGGCCAAACTGATTTCAGCCGTAGAGATTTCTGGCGTCAACATCTGTTCGCACGCCGCCCGAATCCGCAAGCGATGAACGTGCTCGCCGATTCCGTCTCCGACAAACTTGCGAAACACGCGCGACAGATGCACCGGGTGCACGCCCGCCTCCGCGCCCAGCTCATTCAAGGTCAGCCGCTCCGAATATTCAGCCGCCAGTTTTTCAAGAATCCGCTCGATCCACGCTGGCGACTGCGTGATTTTTTCATCCCGCGCCCGCGCCACCTGCGCCAGCATTTGCGCTAGCAGGCCTTCGACCACTAGATCATCTGCCCCTGAGTTTTGCTGGAACTCACCGAGCATTTTCATTCCCATCCAAAGCAAGGGTCCGCCTTTGCAATCGTCGTGAGCCAGATCAAGCGCCGCCGAGCACTCGGCCATGCGGTCACGCCAGCTGGGACGGATTTCAATTTCAAAAAAGCGCACGCCGCGCGGCCCAATTTCGTCCTGATGCGGAACCCCAGCCGGCCGAAAATGCATCGTGAAAGGACGGAATTGCATATCCTGTCGCTGATAGCGTTCGCCGTATTCGCCCTCGAGCAGTAGTGCGAAAAAAGCCAGCTCGTGACTGTGGGAGGGTAGCTTTCTCGGCGATGTGTGGCGCAGGTCCGTGAAAATTGCATCGCACTGCTCGCGCTTGGCCTCTACCGAGCCATAGAAATCGCCTGCTCCCAGCGCGCGCTCGCGCCCCGCTTCAGACTGCGTGTTTGCCATGACTGGTCTCGCTTCGACTGCTAGGTTGCTGACGTTGCTTTTGTTCTAGACGTGCTCGCCTCGCATTCGTTAGTGTTGCCACACAAATAGAAGCATTGGAGGAACCTTCATGATTCGCTATTGTGCTTTGTTTTTCCTGTCCGCAATACTGCTCGCCCAGAACTCTCCCAAAGTCGTTCCCCCTTCCGCGCAGAATGATGCCGTCAACAATTCGTCTACACCTGTGTACACGTCCGACGGTCGTCTCGTGTTCCCTGCGAACTATCGTGAGTGGATCTATCTGACCACCGGCATGGATATGGACTACAACCCCGATCCCTCCATGGCAGGCCATTCGATGTTCGACAACGTCTTTGTGAACCCCGAGGCCTACAAGGTATTCGTCGCGACCGGCACATGGCCAGACGGCACGATGCTGGTCCTCGAAGGCCGCATGGCCGCCAATAAAGGCTCCATCAACCAGGCCGGACACTTCCAGACCAACGAAGTCATGATGCGCTCCGTCCACATCAAAGACGCGCGCTTCGCGGGCGGATGGGCTTTCTTCAGCTTTGACGAAGGCAAGCCCGCCAAGCAGATTCCGAAAGAAGCCGTTTGCTATTCTTGCCACGAGCAGCACGCAGCCGTTGATACGACGTTCGTGCAGTTCTATCCCACGTTGCTCGAGATTGCGAAAAAGAAAGGCACACTCGCTGCGGGATACATGAAAGAAGAAAGCGCAGGAAAATAAAAAGAAGAATTTTAGCTGGTGGACAGGCGTCACCCGCCCGTCCGCCACTCCTCAGAAAAGCCACTCAGAAAAGCCACCCCGAAAAAGCCTAGCTTTGCGGTGCAACCGCTTTCGCCGCCAGGTCCCACGGTTTGCCGTCAAAATGCGCGGGCAGACCGATGCCAAACAATTTCAGGATCGTCGGCGCCACGTCCACAATCGCTGGCTTGTCTTCGATGAACTTGTGGCTCGAAAACAAAACTCCCGGCACCAGCCGCGGGTCGATGCAGTGATCGCCGCTCCACGCCTTAATATTGTCTTCAAATATCTGCGAAGTAACTTTGCCCATCACCGAATCCCACGAAGCGCGATAACCGGCTCCATAGCCAACCAGCAGATCCGGCGCATTTTCCGAATACGGACCGCGATAGAACTCATCGGTAACGAATACTCCCGTCACTCCAACCGCGCCTGAGGCTGGATCGACCAGCCCATTCAGCTTTTCGCGCAGCTCATCTTTCAACCGGTCGACATCCGCGGGGTCCACAATCCCCTGCTTCTCTCGACCCTTGATATTCAAATAAAGTCCGTTAAGACCCATGGTGTAGGCGCGAGTGCGCGACCAGTCCACATCCTCGAACCAGTCGCCGCTCTCCGTCTTGCCTTCTTTCAGCGCAAGATATCCGTTCTGATGCAGCCATGCGTTCAGGTTCATGCAGCGCGCGAACGACTTGAACCCATGATCGGAAATCACCATGAGCAGCGTATCGTCGTCGATTTTTTCCATCACCCGTCCGATCAGGCGATCCATGCGCTGATACAAATCCTGAATCACTTCCCGGCGTTCGCTCTTCGGCACATCGCGCGCCGCAGGGTGATCTTCTTCCAGATAACGCCAGAACATGTGCTGGATGCGGTCAGTGGTATCGAAAACGCATGTGCACAAACCCTGCTTCGTTTTGTCGAGCGCATCGAAAAGCATCCGTTCACGATCTTCGTGGTTGCCATAAGCCTGCGCCAGAAATGCGTCGTCATCGAGCACATGCTCGTTGAGCGCCCACGTATCTTCAGCCAGGCCGAGCGTCGCGTACGGGCCGAAAAGTTTGGCCAGATAAATCGAATACGTTACCGGGTGAGAAATCGGCAGATCGGGATGCCCAGGATCGATATTCACCGGCGTCACATAAACTTCAACCTCGGGCGAAAGCTCCTTGAGATAGAAACGGCAAATCCCGTGCGCCGTAAAACCCATGCCCGCTTTGAATTCAGCCGTGATCCACTCGGAATACTCTCCCACCTTCAACGTGAACTTTTCCGAGCCGACGGTGAACCTGGCCTGCTTCGATCCCGCCTCTGGTTTCAGCTCGAAATCCATGCGCACTTCGCCGGCATTTTCTTTCACCGGATTATCCGGTCCCGGAACATAGGAGCGGCAAACGCCGTTGCTGCGCTCGACCGGCACCCGCACGCCGCCTTCGCGAAATTTGTCGCTCGACATTCGCGTCGTGCACAGGCAGAACGTGCCCTGGCTTCCCTTCAGGTCTGGTACGCACATCCCGGAAAGGAGGACGCCCTGAAATTTTTCCGGCGGAAACGTCACCGGAACGCGAATCACAGAACTGAAAATTCCGGCATTGCCCAGCCAGTGCCAGAACGGCGTTCCCTTGCGCATCGCCTTGATTTCAGTTTTGCCGAAGGGAATCGAATACTTCCCAATCTTGATATGCCGCTTTGGCCCTTTGATTTCCGCAGACGAAAGATACGGCAGATAACTATTCCTATCGCAGGCAAGAAAATCGTAGATGTTGTGTTTGCCCGGATTCACTCCGGTCATAAATGTCGACCACGCCACCGGAGAAATTGCGGGAAACGTCGTGCGCAGTTTGCTGAAAGTTCCTTTGTCGCGCAGCTTCGCCAGGTTCGGAAGACGGCCTTCTTTCATGAATCGATCCGCGAGTTCCGGATCCATGCCATCGAAGCCCAAAATAACTGCTCGCTCAAATGTCGCTTTTCCGTATGCATTTCGACGCCGCATGAAGCGGAATAACTGACGGAAAGGCCAAGTCATCAGTGCATAAAACGAATAAAGGAACGCAACAAAGATCGCCCAGAACGATGACAGCACCGCAAAACCCGCGCCCGGACCGGCATAGGCGTGAGCGAGCGCGGGGAACAGAAGGATGGCGAT
>Ga0208488_1000120_pt1 | contig 10104 bp, 9 predicted proteins | sample MicForSoiSWNC1_O_FD_187994 | JGI IMG/M metagenome (GOLD analysis project Ga0208488, IMG submission 187994) | Forest soil microbial communities from Harvard Forest Long Term Ecological Research site in Petersham, Massachusetts, USA - MetaG HF001... | ecosystem: Environmental > Terrestrial > Soil >... | reverse complement strand
CGAGGGAATTTTTCTGCGGCATCTTAAGCGCGTCGGGCTGAAGCAGACGGCGCAGCGCAGCGCCATCCTGCGGACTTTCATTGAAACCCGCGAACATCTTTCGATTGACGAACTGCATCGGCTGGTCAAGAAAACCGATCCGCGCATCGGATTCACGACTGTTTACCGGACTTTGAAGCTGCTGGCGGGGTGTGGGCTGGCGAGCGAAGTGGCTTTTCACGACGGAATCGCGCGTTACGAACATCAGTACAATCGGCGCGGGCACCATCACATGGTTTGCACCGAGTGCGGCGCTTCGGTGGAGTTCTTTTCAGAGCAAGTAGGCGAAATCGAGGAAGAGATCGGACGCAAGCACCATTACGTCACCACGCGCCATACCTTCCAGATTTACGGGGTCTGCGAAGCGTGCCAGACAAAAGTACGCCAGACCAAGACGAACGGACGGCGAATTGTATAGTCCAAATCAACTCCCAGAAGAAAGTCAGGCGAATCCTGCCGACGATTCAGTAAACTGTCCGCATTGCGGGACGGCGATGCCGGCGAGTGCGGCATTCTGTCCGGTGTGCGGAATGTCGATGACGGCGCTTCCCGCCGCGGATCGGGCTGCTGCCGCTGTGGCCTACTTCACCTTGATTCCGGCCGCGATCATTCTGCTTCTGCCAGCGTTTCGCCAGCATGCATTTGTACGCTTTCACGCATGGCAGAGCGTGTTGCTCTGGGCAACCTTTCTGCTGATAACGGGTGCCGCGCTGGCGCTATCGAACATCGCGGCTGCCATCGTTTTGCTGCTGTTCGGGATTCTGGTTTCGCTGGCTGCACTGTTTTTGTGGATTGTGCTTACGCTCAAGGCGTGGCAAGGATTCCGCTTCGAGTTGCCGCTGTTCGGCCCGCTGGCGGAAAGACTCAGCAGGGCAGGTCTTAGGTCCTAGTTGTTAGGTCTTAGGAAAAGCGAAAGCCATTCTCGTCGGCTCTTGCCTTTTTCTAAGACCTGAGACCTGACACCTAAGACCTGACACCTAAGACCTGCCCCGGCGCTGCTAAAATAATCAGTTCATCACGCACGGCGTCATCAAGGCATTTCCAGATCACGCAGCTCAGGAGAGTTCATTGAAGCAGCTTCAGCGCGTTAAGATCAGCGCTCTTGGCACTTACGTTCCGCCACGTCTTCTTACCAATGCCGACCTCGAAAAGATGGTCGATACCAACGATCAATGGATCATGGAAAGGGTTGGCATTCGACAGCGGCACATTGTGGACAAAGGAGTTGCGACCAGCGACCTGGCTGTCGAGGCGGCCAAGAAGGCGCTGGCTGAGCGCGGCATTGAGGCGAGCGAACTGGACGCGATCATCGTCGGGACGGTGACTCCCGACATGTTCTTCCCTTCGACGGCTTGTCTGGTGCAGGACAAACTTGGGGCGAAAAATGTTTGGGGATTCGACATTTCGGCGGCGTGTTCGGCATTCGTTTACGCGTTGCAAACGGGAGCGCAGTTTGTTGCTTCGGGCTCGCACAAGAAAGTGCTGGTGATCGGCGCGGACGTGATGTCGTCGATCATCGACTACACCGATCGCGCAACGTGCGTGATCTTCGGCGATGGCGCGGGTGCAGTGCTGCTGGAGCCGGCGGAAGACGATTCGGTTGGGCTGATTGACTTTCTCCACGAAGTGGATGGATCGGGCGGATGCTCGCTCTACATGCCTGGGGGCGGAAGCCTGAATCCTTCGACGCAGGAAACGGTGGCGAAGAAAATGCACTTTGTGCATCAGGATGGAGCGGCGGTCTTTAAGTTCGCGGTGCGCAAGATGGCATTGCTCTGCGAAGAGATTCTTAAGCGCAACAACATTCAAGGCAGCGAGATCGATGCGTTCATTCCACACCAGGCGAACAAGCGCATTATTACCGCGACGGCGGATCGGCTGAGCATGCGTCCGGAAGCGGTAATCGTGAATATCGAGGAGTTTGGAAACACGACCGCAGGGACGATTCCGCTGGCGATGGAAACCGCGCGCCAGCAAGGCAAGCTGAAGAAGGGAAGCCTGGTGCTTCTCGCGTCGGTAGGCGCTGGATTCACAAGTGGAGCTACGCTGCTGAGATGGGCATACTGAAGCAGGTGTCAGGTCTGGGTCTTAGGAAGGCCGTAAAAGTCAAAAGCGGTTGACTTTGCTTTTCCTGACAACTGAGACCTGCGTTTAGGATCTGAGACCTGATGCCTAGTTTCCCGGTGCGGCGGCAACTACCTTTTGCACGAGTTCCGACATCTGTCGCTTGTGAACCTCACGCTTGGTAATGTCCCCATCCACGCGGTTGACAATGATCAGATCGAGTGATGGCACAACCACGGCGTACTGGCCTAGATGACCCTCAGCCCAGAAACTCCCCTTTGGGAAAGGTATTTTCTGCGGTGTGGCGCTGGCTGAGTCGCCCGTCCACCATAGATATCCATAGCCGCCTGATTCTGAATCGGAATATGGGTGTGTGCTCGCCTTCACCCAATCTTCTGGAACTACCTGGGTGTTGTTCCACTTGCCTGCATGAAGATAAAGCAGCGCAAAACGGGCAAAGTCTCGAGCACTCATGTCGAAAAGATAGGCCGGGAAGCGCGAATCTGCGCTGGTAACGTAATGCCCGTCGCTCGGCCTGAAATCCTGCATTCCTACGGGCTGTGCAATCTCGCGATAGAACGCCTCGAAGATCTTTGTGCCCGTCGCCGTTTCATAAATGTAGCCGAGCGTGTTGAAGTCCCAGTTGTTGTAGTACCAGAAAGTGCCGGGAGCGTGGGAGCCGCGCTGCGGCCTCTGCTCCGCCATGCCCTTGGTCTCGTAGGCAGCTGGATGATAGACGCCAGAGCGCGCTTCCAGCAGATCGCGCACCGTTGCCTGCTTCTCCACTGCTGTTAGTGACGGTTTGTTGTCGTCGATGCCGAGCTTGTCGAGCGTGTCGTCGAGGTTGATTTTTCCTTCGGCCACGGCAATACCAATCAGCGAGTTCAATAGGCTCTTGCGGCAGGAGTGCAGATTCGACCGGTGCGCGACATCTCCCCACGCGGCAACTACCACGCCGTGCTGCACGATCATCGCGGATGTCGAGCCCATCTCCCCGACGTATTCGTGGATTTTTTTTAACTGCTTGGCTGACCAGCCCGCTTGCTCGGGCGCTGCTAGCTGCTTCCATTCCGCGCCGGGCACGGCGCTGGATTGGGAGTTGGCTGCGATGGCCAATCCAAGTAGCAGTAACGCCGTCATACTAGAACGTTTACGCATGTAAGTTTAGAACGAGAGGAACTCCGAACCTTTCAACTGTGAACCTCTACTTCAACTGCATCGCTCCCACCAGCGACTCGAAAATCTTGACGCCGTCGGTGCCACCTAGTTCCGGTTCAGCGGAGCGTTCGGGGTGGGGCATCATGCCGAGGACATTGCGTCCGGGACTGCAGATGCCGGCAATATTTTCGAGCGATCCGTTGGGATTCGACTCGCGCGTGGTTTCGCCTTGCGCATTCGCGTAACGGAAGATGACCCGGTTGTCGCGGTTCAGTTCGGCGAGCGTCTGCTCGTCGCAGAAATAGTTTCCTTCCATGTGGCCGATGGGGATGGCGAGGACTTCGCCGTTATGGCAGGCGTTGGTGAATGGCGTCTCCGCATTTTCGACTCGCACCTCGACCGTTTTGCAGACATATTTCAGGCCGACGTTGCGCATGAGCGCTCCGGGAAGTAACCCAGACTCGCACAGGATCTGAAAACCGTTGCAGATGCCGAGGACGAGTCCGCCTCCGTCGGCGAACTTACGAACGGATTCCATGACAGGCGAAAACTTCGCGATAGCTCCAGTGCGGAGGTAGTCGCCAAAGGCAAAGCCTCCAGGAACGATGATGGCATCGCAGTTCTGCAGGTCGTGCGAGTCGTGCCAGAGAAAAGTTACGGGCTGCTTCGCGACATGCTGGATCGCCCAGAAAGCATCGTGGTCGCAATTGGAACCGGGGAAAATTATGACGCCAAATTTCATGGGGCCTCGTGTTAACTCCATTGTTATCGGCGGTGTCGCCCTCGTCAAGCGGAAGCGCAGCGGTCGGTGAGAGGAACGCGGGTTCGCGCATCGCCTCAATTCGCTGATGTGGATGTGCGGTAGATGTAGATGTGGGCTAAGGAAGGATCCCAGGTCAGCGCCCAAGCTGCGACGCTGACCTGAGGCAAATCGCGCTAACTTACTGACGCTAACTGCTGGTTAAGCTGACGGTAGAAGTTGAATCATCTCCGGCCGCAGGCGCGTCATCGCTGGCGCTTGGCCTGGCGGGATAAATATTGTTCGAGGGTTGGTCGGATGATGGATCGGATGAGGCGTCATCGCGATACGGAGGATCGTTCGACCAGTTGTCGCTGTAGCCGTCATATCCGTAGTAGCCGTATGGACCATAACCTGGTCCGTACCAGTACGGCGAATACCAGTAAGGGTTGTACCAGGGACTCCAGCCGAAAGCCCAAGGTCCCCAGAAGGGTCCGAAGCCAAAGCCGAAACCCCAGCCCCAGCCACCTCCCCAACCCCAACCTCCGCCCCAGCAACAGCCGCGGCCATATCCAAAGCCACCACCGTAGTAACCGCCTCTAAAACCGCCGCCACCGAAGCCCGGCTCTCTGGTTCCGCTGAAAGAATGGAAGTTGCCGTCGGCGGTGCCGGTGCTGTGTGCGGCGAGAGTTCCGGTTGCGGAGTGCGCGGTGCTGCCGCCGAACGAATGCCATTGGCCGTCGGCGACGGCGGGATGAATGTTGTGAGCAGCGTCAGACGCCGCACGACTGGCAGACGAACTTGCGCTGCGCCCGGCTTCGGAGCCACTGCGGCTGTAACTTCCGCCGCGGTTGTAGCTACCTCCGCGTTCGCCTTCTTCTGAACCACGGCCTTCTGAACCACGGCCATACGAGCCGCGGGATTCTTCGCCGCCATGGTAGGATCCGGCGCTGCCGTGGTAGCCTCCGCCACCATAGCTGCCACCGCCACGGGAACCGCCGCCTCCACCGCTGCTGTGGCCTCCGCCACCGCCGCCGTGCTGGGCGAAAACGAGACTCGGCGAAAGGGCAAGGGCGATAAAAGCGCTGAAAGTGACGAGAGATCTCTGAAAACGGGTCATAAATCTGTGCCTCCGTTGCGAATGTGGCAAACGTGCCGCCGCATTCGGATGGCGCGCCCCTAGTTCATCAGATTCTAACGCCGGTCACGGGGTTGCGCGAAAAGAAATCGAAGCGGAGGTCACACTCGGGTGTGTGACTTTTGGGATGTACTTCTGCCAGCCCTGATTTTCAAGGGCTTGGAGCGTAGCGTCACGCGATGCCTGATTTGCGCCCCCATTTGCGCCCCCGAGGTTAGCGTCCAAAGCGACCGACGCTAACCTACGGCGAGCGCGTTGCTATTTTCCCGAGACTTCATTCCACAAGAAGGACAGCTCGTCGGCGGTGTCTTCGATCGCTTGCGTGATGGAAACGCCAGCGCTGTGGCCGCTGATGGTTTGGTAGTGGAGCAGGATGGGGCGATCGTTGGCGTTGTCTTTCTGAACCAGCGCGGTCATTTTGCGGGCGTGAAGAGGATCGACTCTGGTATCGCTGTCTCCGGTATTGAACATGATGGCCGGGAATTTCATGCCGGGCTTCACGTTCTGATAGGGCGAGTACTTAAGCAGGTAGGGAAACTGGTCGGCGTTTTCGGCAGAGCCGTATTCGGCGGTCCACCACTTGCCGACGAGAAAATTCTGGAAGCGGATCATATCGAGCAGGGGAAAGCCGCACCAGATGGCGCCAAACATTTCCGGATGTTGGGTCATCGCGGCACCCATGAGCAGGCCGCCGTTGGAGCGTCCACGAATGGCGAAGTGGTCAACCGAGGTGTATTTTTCGTCGACCAGATATTGCGCCGCGGCGAAGAAGTCATCGAACACGTTTTGCTTGTGCTCGAACATTCCAGCCTGGTGCCATTTTTCGCCGTACTCGCCACCTCCGCGCAGATTGGGCTGGGCGAAAAATCCGCCTTGCTCAAGCCACCACGCGTATTCGGGATTCCAGCCGGGATTGAGATCGACGAGGAAGCCGCCGTAACCGGTCATCAGAGTCGGAGTGGTGCCATCGCGCTTCGCGCCTTTTTTGGAGGAGATGAACATCGGGATGCGCGTGCCGTCCTTGGATTTGTAGAAAACCTGCTTCACCTCATAGTCGTCGGAGTTGAACGGCACCTTCGGTTTAGCGAAGACTTCAGTCTTGCCGGTGGCAACGTCGTAGCGATAGATAGTGGGTGGAATGATGAAAGACTGAAAGTTGTAGAAAGCCTCGTTTGAATCCTCTCGCCCAATGAGTTGGGAGGCCGCGCCCAGGGTCGGATATTCGAGGTGTCCCGTCCGATGGCCGTCGAGGGTGAAGATATTGGTTTGGGTGACCACATCGTGCAGTCCGGTCACGAACAGCTTTCCGCCCACGATGGTCATGCTGGAGATGACGTCGGCAGCTTCGGGGACGATGGTGGTCCAGTTCTGCGGTTGCGGGTTAGCGATGGAAACTTTGACGACGCGATAGTTCGGCGCCTGGTAATCGGTGAGCACGTAGAGATCGTCGCCGTAGTTCGTTGGAGTGAAGCGGAAATCCATGCCGCGGATGACGGGGCGGATGGGCGAACCGGGCTGACGCAGATCTTTTGCGTAAATATCAACACGCTTCGGCGGAACACCGTGAACGACATCGATCATCAGGTAGCGTTCGTTTTCGGTGATCTCGGCTTGAATGAGTTCCATTTGGCCGAAGGTCTCGCCTTCGAAACTTTTGCCGAAGATGAGATTGTCGCTCGATGCCGGCGAGCCGAGCTGGTGGTACAAGACGAGAGTTCCCGTCTTCTCATAGCGCGCGTAATAGAGGCCCTGTTTATCCGGGCTGAGTTGGATGCCGTCATAGCGCGCGGAGGGCAAAGAGTCGGGGAGTTCGTGGCTGGCGCCATTGTTGTCGATCGCAAGGATGTGCACCGATTCTTCGTCCGCGCCCCCGGAGCGGATTCCATAGACGAGTACCGTGCCGTCTTTGGAGATGTCGTTAATTTGCACCGAGGTGTTCTGGTCGGCGCTGAGTTTGGTCGCATCGATGAGGCGAATATCATCGCCGTGTAATCCGTGGCGGACGTAGATCGATCCCTGGTTTTCGTCGGCCAGGCGCTTCTTGAAAAAATATCTCCCGCCGCGTTCGGTCGGGATGTCATAGCTCTCGACGCGTTCGAGGCGGCCGAGGTCCTGGATGATCTGGGGACGGATCTTGACCTGGGAAAGATATTCCTCGGTGTACTTCATCTGCTCGGCGATCCAGGCGCGAGTCTCGGGGCTTTTCGGATCTTCCAGCCAGCGGTAGGGATCGGTGAGCGTGACTCCGTGGATGGTTTCAGTCACAGGTTTTGCTTCGGTCGCAGGCGGAGGAGGCAGCATGATTCCGTTGCCACCTTTGACTTCGGAAGGATTTTCTCCGGCGAAAGCGAAATGTGCGAGAAACAGGAAGAGGAACAGGCCGAGGGATGTGTTGGCAAAATTTGTGAGTGACATGGAGCGAGTATTTTATCTCTCCGGACAATTCGGTGCCAGCAAGGGTGGCCGTTACCCGAACGGCTGGACGGGCGGGGATGACCGTCTCCGTTCATTCAAGCTAATACTTAGCCTAATACTTCACGATCGCCGCAAAGGAAGCTGGATCGAGCGACGCGCCGCCGACGAGCGCGCCGTCGATTTCTTCTTCGGACATCAGGGCATGGGCGTTCTCGGGCTTGACGGAGCCTCCGTAGAGAATACGGAGTTGGTCAGCGAATTCCTGACCGAAGGAATCGGCGGCTTCGGCGCGGATGCTGGCGTGGGCGTCGGCGGCGAGTTCGGGAGTGGCGGTTTTTCCGGTTCCGATGGCCCAGACGGGTTCGTAGGCGACGATCAGGTTGTGAGCTTTTTTGGCGGAAACCTTATTGAAGGCGCGGAGACACTGGCGGCGGAGAACATCGTCGGTGAGTCCAGCTTCACGTTCTTCGAGCACTTCCCCAACGCACACAATGGGGATGAGCGAGGCTTCGAGGGCGGCCTTGAGTTTGAGGTTGACAGTGTCGTCAGTCTCGCCGAAATACTGGCGGCGTTCGGAGTGTCCGATGATGACGTGGGTCGCACCGACCGAGGCAAGCATGGTGCCGCTGATCTCGCCGGTGAAGGCTCCTTCTTTTTGCCAGTAGAGGTCTTGCGCGCCGATGGCGATGTTCGATCCCTTGGCGGCCTGGAGAGCGGCGTCAATCGCGAGGTAGGTGGGGCAGACGACGATTTCGTCGCGGTCATGATTCTCGACTAGGGGAAGAAAATCGCGGAAGAAGTCACGGGCCTGGTCGGGGGTTTTGTACATTTTCCAATTAGCGGCGATGAGTTTTTTGCGCATGAGGATGAAGCGCCTTTCTACGAAGATAGCGGAACGGACTACACGCTAAACCATTTGTAGCCGTTTGAGCTTGAGGTGATCGGTGTGGAGATGCGCGAGTTCGTACTGCGCTTGCTGCACAAGCCAACTTTCGGCAGTCCCGCCGAAAACCTTAGAGAGCCGCACCGCCATTTCAGGGGAAATTCCGCGTTTTTCGTTGACGAGTTCAGACAAAGTTGTGCGCGTGACGCCGAGGGCGGCGGCGGCTTGTGTGATGGTGAGACCCAAAGGCTCAATACACTGACGCAGCACAAAACTGCCGGGGTGCGGTGGATTTTTCATCGGCATCGCGTGATCTCCTTCAGTGGTAATCCAAATAGTTGACGTCGTGCACATCGTGGTCATCAAAGCGAAATACGACGCGCCAGTCGGCGCGGACCGTCACCGACCAAAATCCTCTCCATTCTCCTTTGAGTGGGTGCAACCGGAAGCCGGGCAAATCCATATCGGCTGCGGAGTGGGCCGCGTCGAGCCGCGCAAGAATATCGCGCAACTTAGCGAAATGCTCCGTGACCACACCGCGCGGATCGGCATCTTCATAAAGGCGTTTCAGTCCTTTGTGGCGAAACGACTGAATCATATTGTAACGTAATGCGTTACGTAACGGATACCAGGTGTCCTACTTCTTGTCCGTCAGGGCTTCAACTCCCGGCAACTTTTTGCCTTCCAGAAACTCGAGCGAGGCTCCCCCGCCGGTGGAGATGTGGGTGATTTTGTCGGCCACGCCGGCGGCTTTGATGGCGGCTACTGAATCGCCTCCACCGACGATGGTGATAGCCCCGGCATTTTCTGCCACGGCCTCCGCAATCTTGTTGGTGCCTTTTGCGAATGGCGGCAACTCGAAGACGCCCATGGGGCCGTTCCAGACGATGGTGCGGGCGCGGGCCACCTCTTCGGAAAAAGTCTCAATGGTTTCGGGGCCGATGTCGAGCGCCATCATGTTTGCGGGAATGGGTTCGCCTGGCGCGATGATTTTGGTTACGGCGCTGGCTTCGACGCGGTCGGCGATGACGTGATCGGTAGGCAGAAGGAATTTGACCTTATGCGTCTTCGCGCGATGCAAGAGTTCACGGGCGAGTTCGATTTTGTCTTCTTCAACCAGGCTCTTGCCGACCTGATGGCCTTGCGCCTTGAGAAAGGTATAAGCCATGCCGCCGCCGATGATAAGAACGTCGACTTTGGTGAGCAGGTTCTGGATGACTCCGATTTTGTCGCTGACTTTTGCGCCGCCGAGAATGGCAACGAACGGGCGCTCGGGGTCACGGAGAACGCGGCCGAGATATTGCAGCTCTTTTTCCATGAGCAAGCCGGCGGCGGATTTCTGCACGAAGTGCGTGATGCCAACGGTGGATGCGTGGGCGCGGTGGGCAGCGCCAAAAGCATCATCGACATAGAACTCCGCCAGCTTGGCGAGCTGTTTAGAAAAATGCTCGTCGTTTTTTTCTTCTTCGGCGTGGAAGCGAAGGTTTTCAAGCAGCAGCGCTTGACCTTTTTCCAGTTTGAGCGCCATCTCTTCGGCTTCTTCGCCGACGCACTCGGGACAGAAACCGACGTTCTCTCCCAGCGAGAGCTCTTTGTCCAACAACATGCGCAGACGCTCGGCCACGGGCTTCAGGCTCAGCTTAGGGTTAGGTTTGCCTTTGGGACGTC
>Ga0208488_1000119_pt1 | contig 10169 bp, 7 predicted proteins | sample MicForSoiSWNC1_O_FD_187994 | JGI IMG/M metagenome (GOLD analysis project Ga0208488, IMG submission 187994) | Forest soil microbial communities from Harvard Forest Long Term Ecological Research site in Petersham, Massachusetts, USA - MetaG HF001... | ecosystem: Environmental > Terrestrial > Soil >... | reverse complement strand
AAGCCGCGCTCGGAGATGCGCTCGCCAGCCTGCTGCAGGCGACCGGCTATCAGGTGACACGCGAGTACTACTACAACGATGCGGGCGTGCAGATCCAGAACCTCGCGCTGTCCGTCCAGGCGCGCGCACGGGGTCTGCGCCCCGGCGACCCGGGCTGGCCCGAGAACGGCTATGCCGGAGAGTACGTGCAGGATGTCGCCCGCGACCTCGCCGCGAGCGGCGGCAACATCGACGATCTCGACACCGTGCGGGCTTTCGCGGTCGCGTACCTGCGCGGGGAGCAGAACCGCGATCTCGAGGAATTCGGCTTGCAGTTCGACGTGTATTACCTCGAATCGAGCCTCTATGCGGACGGTAGCCTTGATGCCACAGTGAAGGGCTTGCTCACCAGCGGCAAGACGTATGAGAGCGATGGCGCACTCTGGCTGCGCACGACCGAGTACGGCGACGACAAGGATCGTGTAATCCGCAAGTCGGACGGGAGCTTCACGTACTTCGTTCCCGATGTGGCCTATCACGTCAACAAGTGGCGCCGCGGCTTCCGACAAGCGATCAACGTCCAGGGCGCGGATCACCATGGCACGGTCGCGCGCGTGCGCGCGGGGCTGCAGGCCCTCGATCTCGGCATACCACCCGGCTACCCGGAGTACGAGTTGCACCAGATGGTCAGGGTGACGCGCGGCGGGGAAGAAGTGAAGCTCTCGAAGCGCGCCGGCTCCTACGTCACGCTGCGTGATCTCATCGATTGGGTGGGTCGCGACGCCGTCCGTTTCTTTCTGGTTTCGCGCAAGGCGGACGCCGAATTCGTCTTCGACGTGGACCTCGCCCGCGCGCGCACCGAGGAGAACCCCGTCTATTACGTCCAGTATGCCCATGCGCGCGTGTCGAGCGTGCGGCGCCAGATGGAAGAGCGCGGCATCGCGCACGACCCCGCGCGCGGCCCTGCTGCGCTCGGCGCGCTCGTCGAGCCGCAGGAGCAACGGTTGATCAAGCGCATTTGTGCTTTTCCGGAGACCATCGAGCACGCCGCCGTGAACCGCGCACCGCACACGCTGGTGGGCTACCTGCGTGATCTGGCGAACGACTTCCACACCTACTACAGCGCGCACCAGTTCCTGGTCGACGACGCAGCACTCCGCGATGCGCGCGTGAGTCTCGCATTCGCCGCGCAGGTCGTGATACGCAACGGCTTACATCTGCTGGGCGTCTCCGCGCCCGACACCATGTAGGTCGGGATGGCTCGGGACTACAAGCCGCGGCGCAAGCCGAAGGGTGCATTCTCCGGATGGATCGGCGTCGCCCTCGGTTTGGGCGCGGGTCTCGCGGTGGCGGCGCTGGTGTACGTCAAGGACCATAAACCGCCGACCTCGGCCATCCAGCTCACGAAGTCCGAGAAAAAAAGACCGCGCAACACCGAGCAGCCGCCGGATCCGGACGGCGCCGGCGCGACCGCAGGAGACGACTCGGGCACCTCCTACGATTTCTACTCGAGCCTTCCCAAGTTCGAGGTGGTGGTGCCGGAAAAGGAGAAGGACGTGCGACCGGACATCCGCGCCGTTCCGGAGACGCGCCGGGGCACGTATGTGCTGCAGGCGGGCTCATACAAGAATTTTGCCGATGCCGATCGTGTGCGCGCCAAGCTCGCCCTGCAGGGAGTCGAGTCAAAGGTGCAGAAGGTCTCCGTGGACAACGACACCTGGCACCGGATCCGCATCGGGCCGATCTCGGACCTGAATCAGCTCAATCGGCTGCGCGCCGTGCTGCGCAAGGCCGACGTCGATGTCCTGGTGATCCGCGTCGGCGACTAATCCTCGCCTAATTGGCGAAAATCGACCCCCAATGCCCGCAACTTTCGATAAAGATGAGTGCGCTCCATGCCCACTCGCTTGGCCAGTTGCCCGACCTTGCCGTTGCACAGGAGGAGCTGTTGCTGCAAGTAGGCGCGCTCGAACTGCTCGCGGGCCTCACGCAGCGGCAGCGCGAGCAGGTCCTGCTTCACCAGGGGCTCATCGAGGCCGGTCTTGACCGCAAGCTCGCGCTCGATCTCCTCGAGGCGGATCTCCTCGCCGGCGCCGAGCACGAGGACGCGCTGCACGAGGTTGCGCAGCTCGCCGAGATTCCCGGGCCAGGGATAATTACGCAGGCGGTTTTGCGCCGCGACGCTGAAGCGCCGCAGCGGCAGATGCTGATCGTCGACCAAGCGGTCAATGTAGTAGCGCAACAAGTCGGGCACGTCCTCGGAGTAATCGCGCAGCGGCGGCACCCGCAGTGTGATGACGTTCAGATGCGCGATGAGATCGCGGCGAAACGGTTCGGGCGAGGCGCGGCCCTCGAATTCCTCCTGCGCCGAGCTCACCCAGCGCACGTTGAGCGGCAGCCGCTCGCGACCGCCGACGCGGGTGTAGCTGCTCTGCTCGATGGCGCCGATCAAGGCGCGCTGCGCCTGGCTCGGCAGATCGTCGAGCCCGTTGAGAAACAGTGTTCCGCCGGCGGCCTGCTCGAGCGCGCCCTGCACGACTTTGCCCTCGCGCTCGCTGCCGAACAGCGCCATGGCCGGATCAGGCCCGAGGCTCGCCGCAACCACCATGTGGAAAGGTTTCGATGAGCGTGCGGAAAGCGAATGCAGATGCCGTGCATAGGCCTCCCGACCCGATCCCAGCTCGCCGAGGAAGAGCACGGACGATGAGCTGGTCGCGGCCTGTTGCACGAGCTCGCGCAAATTCTGCGTGAGCTTGCTCTTGCCGATGGGCAGCGCGAGGGCCGAGCCCTGCGCCCGCTCGGACAGGCGCTTGCGCCGCCCGGCATCGAGCGCCCGCTCGACCGTACGCAGGAGCTTGGTGAGAGAGAGGGGCTTCTCGACGAAATCGAATGCGCCGAGGCGCGTCGCCTCGACTGCCGTCTCCACCGTGCCGTGCCCGGACATCATGACCACCGGGCAGTCGTAGCCGTCGGTGACCGACCACTCACGCAGCAGCGTGATGCCGTCGGTGTCCGGCATCCAGATGTCGAGCAGCACGAGATCGGGCAATTGCGCCGCACGGGAGCTGCGCGCCTGCGTCGCGTCGGCGGCAACTTCCACCTCATAGCCTTCCTCGGCAAGGATCTCCTTGAGGAGCCCGCGGATGTCCGCCTCATCGTCCACCACCAGAATCCTCGAAGCGGTCATACCCGTTCTCTCCTGTGTTCGCTCTTGCGCGGCTCGCGCCCGGTAAGGGCGCGCGCCGCCTCACTCAACGGCAGCAAAATACGCACGCGGGCGCCGCCGCTACGCCGATTATCCGCCTCAATGCGCCCGCCGTGTTCTTCCACGATTTTTTTCACGATCGCCAACCCCAATCCCGTGCCTTTGGGCTTGCTTGTGACATAAGGATCGAACACGGTGCCGATCAGGTCGCGCTGGAAGCCCGGCCCATTGTCCGACACGATGATCGCCGCCATATGCTTGGGACCATCTTCGACGGTTTGAGTTTCGATCTCGATGCGCGCGCCCGCCCTGCCCTCGAGCGCCTCGAGCGAATTGGTCACCAGATTGTTGAGTATCTGCCGGATACGGACCCGATCGGCTGAGATTTGCGGCAAATTCACGTCCAGCAGCAGGGCGAGCTCCGCGGTGCTCTCCTGAGCGCGGTACAGATCCACCACCTCGGTGATGAGCTGATTGAGGTCGAAGCGCGCCATGTGCATGTCCGGCGCCCGCGCGTACTCGCTGAAGGCGTTCACCATCTGCTTCATCGCTTCCACCTGGGCGACGATGGTGTGGGTCGCCCGCTGCAGTATCTGCGCATCCTCGGCGTTCATACTGCCCTCGAACTTGCGCTGCATGCGCTCCGCCGACAGCTGGATGGGCGTCAAGGGGTTCTTGATCTCGTGCGCGAGGCGGCGCGCCACCTCGCCCCAGGCAGCATCGCGCTGCGCCTGCAAGAGCGTCGTGATGTCGTCGAACACGAGCACCACGCCGGGGGCGCCGCCGACGTCGTTGGGCAGCGCCGTACAGGCGCACATGAGCACACGCTTGCCGGACTCGGAGGGCAGCTCGATCTGCTCGCGCCAGTCGAGCTGATCTTCCTCGAGTCGCGACTTCACCGCGGCTAGAAAGTCGGTGAACAGAACGCCGTCGTTGATCGTTTCGTCGAAGCGCGCGCCGACCGCCGCCTCGAGATCGACGCCCAAGATCGCGCTCGCCGCTTGATTGGCGGTACGCACGGTGAGGTCCGGCGTAAGCGACACCACACCCGTCGACAGCCGCGCCAGGATCACGGCGAGGCCGGCGCGCTCCGCTTCCACCGCCTGCTGACTGCGGCGCGTCTCCTCGCGCGCCCGTCCGAGCCGCTTGGTCATGTCGTTGAACGAAACGACGAGGAAGCCGAGCTCGTCGCGCGAGGGGAGCGGCAAGCGCGTGTCGTAGTTGCCCTTGGCGACCGCGCGCGTGCCGGCGATCAGGTCCTGCACCGGCTGCACCAGGCGCTGCGCGGCGAAGAACGCACCGTAGACTGCCGCGATCAACGACATCAGCACGACGAACGTCAGGATCAGCACGAACGTCGACTCGAGCGGTTGGCGCAGCTGCACGAGGTTGGCGTACTGCGTGTAGGAGCGCTGCACCGTGTCCGCGAGCTGCGAGAGCTGCTGCGGCACCGGATAGAGCGCGATCAACACGTGCGAGGGCGCATTCGGTCCGGCGTCGAGCGGCGCGGCGGCGCGAATCACGTAGCCCCCCGTCGCGTCGGTGTCCAGGCTCACGTACGGCCGCCCGCGGCGGATCTGCAGCATCATCTCGTCCGTGGCCGGTGCCGGGAGCGTATCCATGGCCTGATCCGAGCTCGTCGCGATGATCTGCGTCGGCGCGCCGACCACCGTGAATTCCAGCGCGCCGCTGTCGCGCCGCTCGCGCTCGAGGGTCGAGAATAAATTGAAATCCGTGAGCCCCGACAGCTCGTGGGCCACCACCTGGGTATGCTGCAAAAACTCGCGCACGCGCACCTCGAGCGCCGCATGCGACAGCTCGCGCGTGTCCTTCAGGCCTTGACTCACCTCGATCTCGAACCAGCTGTCAATGCCGCGGCTCAAGAACTGCAGAGCGAAGTAATAGACGACCAGGATCGGAGCGACGGCGAGCACGCTGAATATCGCGACCGTGCGTCCCTTCAGGCGCGAGCCCGGGACGTTCCGGCGGAAGTCCTTGACGAGCTGATAGAGCTTGCCCGCGAGCAGCACGAGCAGCGTCAACAGGCCCGCGATGTTCACCAGCAGGATCCCGGGCAGCCAGCGCTCGAAGGCCTGCGAGTTCTGCGCGGCCGAGGCCAGCAGATAGAGCGCCACCAGCCACAGCCCCACGCCCAGCGAGCCGAGCACGGTGGAGCCGTATTTGCGCGTTAAGGCTGCAGCGTCCATGTGTACCAGTCGCTCTCCCGGTGCCACTCGTTGACCCAGAACATCAGCAGGCGCAGCGTGAACGGCACGTGCCCATAATCGATCCTCGCCCGCACGCTGGCTTCGTAACGGCGATCGGGGGACAGCAGCGCCTTGTCCAGCACGGGGAGGCTGCGCACTTCCGACAACTGCTCGAGCGCCGCATCGACGGTGGGGAGCGATTGCTGCTGGCCGCTGTTCTCGTTGCGCAGGATGTAGCGTGCGCTCACTGCGTTGTATTGCAAGTCGTAGCGCTGGGTGAGCTCCGCGACTCGCGAATTCGGCACGAGCTGGCGCACCCGCTCGACGTCCAGATCGACTTCCAGGATCAGCGGCACGCCCTCGCTCAAGCCGCGGCGCACCGCGGCGCTGATCGGCAGAGCCATGCGCGCGTTGAGGTGATAAACGCCGCCGGTGAGCTCGAGATCAGCCGAGCGCACTTCGAAACGACCCTCCAGACCCTCCGCGCGACAGGGCGCGACGGCCGTCGCCAGGAGTGCGACGGTCAGTAGCGCGGATCGCAAGGCCGGAAATGTCGCCGAGAGTCTCATCGTTTGGTCAATGCAGCATAATAGAAGCCGTCGGCACTCGCCTCACCGGGGAGTATCTGCCGGCCGAGCGGGTCCGACTGGCCGAAGCCGGGCCATCCCTCCCACTCCTCGACGGGCACGGCGGCCGCAGCGGCGGTTCGATTGAGAAATTCCCGGACCAGCGCGCCGTTCTCGCGCCGGGTGAGCGTGCAGGTCGCATACACCAACCGGCCCCCGCGGGCGAGCATGCCGAATGCGGCGTCGAGCAGGCGCGTTTGCAGCGCCGGCATCCGGGCGAGCTCCTGCGGCGAGCGGCGCAGGCGGATGTCCGGATGGCGGCGGATGACGCCGAGCGCCGAGCACGGTACGTCGAGCAGAATGCGATCGAACGGCACGCCGTCCCACCAGCCCTCCGGGCTCGCCGCATCGCCGTGCACGAGCTCGGCATCGAGTCGGCCGCGATCGAGGTTCTCGCGCACGCGCTTCAGGCGCCTGCCATCGACGTCGACCGCAACCAGCCGCGCGAGGCCGGGCTCGCGCTCCGCCATGAGCGCCGTCTTTCCTCCGGGAGCCGCGCAGGCGTCGAGTACCCGCTGACCCGGCTCGAGCTTCAAGGGAAACGCGACGCATTGAGCGCCGAGGTCCTGCACCGACACCGCTCCGTCGGCGAATCCCGGCACTTCCCCCACGTCGCGCGGCGTGGTCAGGAGCACGGCCTGCGGCACGCGCGGCTCCGCGACCGCCTCTATTCCCGCCTGGCGGAGCGTCGCGACGTAATCGGCCGCGGTGCCATGCCGCGCGTTCACACGCAGCCACATGGGCGCCTGGACATCGCAGCCTGCGAGGATGTCCGTCCAGCGCTCGGGCCAGTCCTCGCGCAGGCGCTGCGCGAGCCATTCCGGGGCGGCGTAACGGGCGGCGGGATTTCGAGCGATGTCCGCCTGCAACGACTCGCGCTCGCGCAGATACCGTCGCAGCAGCGCGTTGATGAGTCCCGCGGACGCCTTCGCGGCTTTCGCCGTGCGCACGGCCGCATCGACCACGGCATAGTGCGGGGTGCGCGCATCCTCGAGCTCGAACAGCGCCACCGACAGGATGGCGCGAACGAGCGGCTCGAGAGCCTTGCCCGGCTGCGTGAGCAGGCGACGCAGTATGGCCTCGTGCCGATAGAAGCCGCGCACCGCACCGAAGGAGAGCGAGCGCGCCGGCGCTACCAGCGTGCGCGGCGCCTCCGCGAGCGCAGCCTCCAGGGCGGCATCCAGCGTGACCCGCTCGTGCAAGACGCGCATGGTCACCTGTGCCGCCACGGCTCGGGCGTCGAGAGCCGCGTTGCTCATGGGCTCGAGAAGCTCGCCCCCGCGAGCCGCTGCGAGTTCAGGATGTCGGCCGCGGTCATGGGCTTGCGCCCGGCGAGCTGCAGGCGCGTCACGCGCAGCGCGCCGCGCCCGCAGGTCACGTCGATGCCGCTTTGTCCCGCGTCGATCACCGTTCCGGGGGGAGCCGCCGCGCCCGGCGCCGTCGCGGGTGCGAGCGTCGCGGGCGCGAGCTCGGCCTCCCAGATGCGGACCTGCTGAGCGCCCCAGCGAGTTTGCGCGACCGGTGCGGGATTGAACGCCCGGACCTTGCGCAGCACCTCTTGCACATCCGCCCGCCAGTCGATTTCCGCCTCGGGCTTCGAGATCTTGTGCGCGTAGGTCACTCCGGCCTCGGGCTGCGGTGTCTCGGGCAAGCCCTGCCCCCGCGCGAGCGCATCGAGCGTCTCGCGCAACAGGGCCGCGCCCAGCACGGCCAACCGATCGTGCAGCGAGCCGCCGGTGTCGCGCTCCTCGATGTCGACGGCGCGCACCGCGAGCATCGGACCCGTATCGAGCCCGGCCTCCATGCGCATGATGGTGACGCCCGTGACCGCATCGCCGGCGAGCAGCGCGCGCTGGATGGGCGCGGCGCCGCGCCAGCGCGGCAGGAGCGAGGCGTGGATGTTGAAGCAGCCGAGGCGTGGTGCGGCGAGGGCCGCCGGCGGCAGGATCAGGCCGTACGCCACCACCACCAGCGCGTCGAGATCAAGTGCCCGCAGAGTATCGAGGGTATCGGGCGACTTGAACGTCGCGGGCTCGAGCACCTCGAGGCCGAGCTCGAGCGCTCGCTGCTTCACCGGACTTACCTGCACATGGCGGCCGCGACCCGCGGGCCGGTCGGGCTTTGTGAACACCACTTGAACGGCATGCTCCGAGTCGGCCAGGGCTTCAAGCGCCGGCACCGAGAATCTGGGCGTACCGGCAAAGCCCAGTCGCAACGCGCGTTGTGCCAAGGAGGCGCTAAAGAGCCGGAACTGGCGTGCGGACTTCAGCCGGGGAGCGCTGCTTGCGCTCCTTTTGCAAGCGGCGCCGGATCAATTGACGCTTGAGCTCGGACAGATAGTCGACGAAAAGCTTGCCTTCGAGATGATCCATCTCGTGCTGGATGCATACCGCGAGCATGCCCTCGGCCTCGAGCTCGAAGCGCACGCCGTTGCGGTCGAGCGCCTGCACCTTGATGCGCGCGGCCCGCTCGAGCTTGTCGTAGATCCCGGGGAGCGATAAGCAGCCTTCCTCACCGGGAGCGCGACCCTCGGCAGCCAGGATTTCCGGATTGATGAGCACCAAGGGCTGATCGCGTGTGTCGCTCACGTCCAGCACCAGGAGCCGCCGATGCACGTCGACCTGGCTCGCAGCGAGACCGACGCCTTTCGCGGCGTACATGGTCTCGAGCATATCGTCAGCCAGCTGCCGCACCGCATCATCCACGACGGCGATGGCTTCAGCCGTGGTACGCAGTCGCGGATCGGGATACTCGAGAATTGCCAACTTTGTCATGGGAGTTATGAGATGGATATCGTGTTTTTGGCTGAGGTTAGTTGCTAAAGTTCCGCCGCTGCTTAACTTAATGGCGCGTTTGCGGCGGTGCGCAGGGCGCCGCGATCGTCGAAAACGGGCGATACGTCCCAGTCTTTGGAGGCAGGTCGGCAGTATACCAGCCGTCCCGGCACCATATGACTGGCGACTCATGGGAGCGAATTTAGAATGCAACGCCATCAGACAATAGCCTTGGTACTCGCAATCGCCGCGGTCACAGGTTGCCGCACGGAGCCCCCGCCTCGAGCCCCACAGGTCGTGGCGCAGGACGACGGTGCGGTACAGGGTACTGTCGTCGGTGATCCTCGGACCGCGATGGAAGCGGCCATCGACACCGGGACGGGCGCGACGACCTCAGCACTCCCGCCGCAGGCGCACGAGGGCCTGCAGCTCGCACCGGGTGCGCCCGACAGCTATACCGTCAAGCGCGGCGACACCCTGTGGGGCATCGCCAAGGTATTCCTCAAGGATCCCTGGTACTGGCCGGAGATCTGGCAGGTCAATCCGCAGGTACAAAACCCGCACTTGATCTATCCCGGCGACACCCTGCATCTGGTGTACGTCGATGGCCGGCCGAGAATCGTGCTGCAGCCGGGCAGTCTCGAGCGCGGCAACGGCGCACGGGTCATGGCCCGTGTACGCAGCCAGCCGCTCGAGGCGGCGGTAACCACCATTCCCTACGAGACCGTCGCGGCATTCATGAACAAGCCGATGGTGCTCGAGGAGAGGCAGATCAAGACCTCTCCCTATGTGCTGTCCACGCGTGATTCGCACGTGGTCATGTCGGAGGGAAACACGGTCTACGCGCGCGGCTTCACCGCTCCGGTCGAGCTCGGCGCGCACTATAATCTGGTGCGCGTCGGCGAGGCGCTGCGCGACCCGGACGATAACCGCATCCTCGGCTACAACGGGGTGTACACGGGCACCGGCCACGTCACCCGCGGCGGCGATCCGGCGACTCTCATCATGACCCAGTCGACGCGCGAGACCTACCCCGGCGACAAACTCCTGCCGGGCGATGTCGATGTGCCGCTCGACTTCATGCCGAGCCCGCCGAAGATGAAGGTCAAAGGCCGCATCATGCTCGTATCGGACGGCGTCAGCATCATCGGTCAGTACGAGGTCGTGGTCATCAACCGCGGCACTCGCGACGGCTTGCAGCCGGGCAACGTGCTGGCGGTCTATTCCGCGAGCGAACCGGTGTACGACAACTCCAAGAACGGCTTCGTACACGCACCCTCTCTCTTCGCGAAGAAGGTGGAGCTCCCGGAAGAGCGCACCGGCACGTTCATGGTGTTCAAGACCTTTGATCGCATGAGCTTCGGGCTCATCATGGAAG
>Ga0208488_1000118_pt1 | contig 10202 bp, 9 predicted proteins | sample MicForSoiSWNC1_O_FD_187994 | JGI IMG/M metagenome (GOLD analysis project Ga0208488, IMG submission 187994) | Forest soil microbial communities from Harvard Forest Long Term Ecological Research site in Petersham, Massachusetts, USA - MetaG HF001... | ecosystem: Environmental > Terrestrial > Soil >... | reverse complement strand
TCACGGGCTCCCTGCAAGAACGCCTGGATGCCGCGTACGCCCGCAACGTCAATGAAAAGCGGTTACTGGTCGAGCGTGCTCAACGGCTCGTTGCCGCCGAGGACAGCCGCAAGGCCATCGACGATGCGAAGGCCTTGCAACAGAAGTGGAAGGAAGTCGGACTCACTCCGCGTGACGAGGGCCAGAGGTTGTGGGAAGAGTTCCGGCAACACTGCGACGCCGTGTTTCAAAAGCGGCAGCAGGAGTATGCCGAGCACAACGCGGGGCTGGAGGCCAACAAGACCAAGGCCGCTGCGGTGTGCGCGCAGCTCGAGACGATCGCCGGGCTCACGGGCCGCGAGCGCCGCATCCAGCTCGGCCTGCTTGTCCGCAAGTTGCGCCTGCTTATCCGCAAGCGCGTGCTCGCGACGTTCCAGGTCGCTCTTGGCCGCCGCTTCAGCCAGTGCCGGTGTCGTCGCGCGGCTGCGATCGAGCTCCTCCTGGAGCTGTTTGAGGCGGGCCGCCGCGGGCTCGTCGGTCGTGAGATAGGAGCTCTTCACCCAGCCGGTGGTGCCGTCCGGCAAGCGCACCTCGGTGAAATCGGCGCTGGTGGCGAGCGTCTCCACGCGCGCTCCGGAGTGCAGAGTCGCGAGCCGCTGGCCTTGCTGGTTCTGCTCGGTATATACGTTGAGCACGAGCTGATCGCTCACGTAAGCGGTTTCGGCCCGGACCTTGGAGACGACAAACACGAGCGACGCGGCGGCCAGGAGCAGGGCCGGCGCGGCGCCGCGCATCATGCGGCGATACCGGTTTGCTTCAGCAGCGGCCGCACGTCGGGCTGCCGGCCGCGAAAGCGCACGAACGCATCCATCGCGTCCAAGCTCCCGCCGCGCGCCAGGATGGAGTCGAGGAATCGCGCGGCCGTGGCAGGGTCGAAGACGCCGGCCTGCTCGAACGCCTCGAATGCGTCGGCGGCGAGTACTTCGGCCCACTTGTAGCTGTAATAGCCCGCGGCGTAGCCGCCGGCAAAGATGTGCGAGAAGCTCGCATGCATGCGATTGAACGGTGCGGCCGGCGCGACCGCCACCCGTCGCCGCACATCCTCGAGAGTCTGCGCCACCTGCGCGCCGAGGCGCGGGTCGAAACTCGCGTGCAGCTCGAAATCGAAGCTCGCGAGCTCGATCTGCCGCAGGGTATCGAGCGCCGCGTTGAACGTACGGGTGCCGAGCAGGCGCTTCAGCATGTCAGTGCCCAGCGGCTCGCCGCTCACCACGTGCGCGGATATGAGAGGCAGCACCTCGGCGCGCCACACGAAGTTCTCCATGAACTGGCTCGGCAGCTCCACGGCGTCCCACGCGACTCCGTTGATGCCCGCGATGCTCGGGTAGGGCACGCGCGTGAGCATGTGATGCAGACCGTGGCCGAACTCGTGGAACAGCGTGGTCACCTCGTCGTGCGTGAGGAGCGACGGCGCCGAGCCGACCGGCGGCGTGAAGTTGCACACCAGCTGCGCCACGGGCAGGGCGTTGCCCGACGGGAGCGATTTGGCCACGACGCATTCGTCCATCCACGCACCGCTGCGTTTCTCGGCGCGCGAATAGGGGTCCAGGTAGAACCCGGCGAGGATTCGCCCGTCGCGATCCGCGAGATCGTAGTAGCGCACGGTCGGATGCCACACGGCCACTCCGGGCCGCTCGCGCACGCTGATGCCGTACAGCCGCTCGGTGACCGTGAACAGGCCGGAGAGCACTTTGGGCAGCGGAAAATAGGGGCGCAACGCTTCCTGCGACACCTTGAAGCGGCTCTCCTGCAGGCGCTCGCTGAAGTAGGCAAGGTCCCAGGCCTCGAGCGTGCGACCGGCGAACTCCTCGAGCTCGGCGAACTCGCGGCGCGCCGCCGGGCGGCAGCGCTTCGCCAGATCATCGAGGAAACCGAGCACCTGCTTGCCGCTCTTCGCCATGCGCGTGGCGAGCGCGTAATCGGCGAAGGTCGCAAAGCCGAGCAGCCGCGCGAGCTCGTGTCGCAGCGGCAGGATCTCGGCAATGATCGGGTTGTTATCGAAACGGCCGGCGCTCGGGCCGAGCTCGGAGGCACGCGTGACCCACGCCTCGTAGATGTCCCGCCGCAACCGCTCGCTCTGCGCGCTGGTCATGACGGTCATGTAGGTCGGCTGATCGAGCTTGAACAGCCAGCCGCTGCGTCCCGACTCACGCGCGCTTTGCGCCGCGCGGTCGACCGCGTTCGCCGGCAAGCCCGCGAGCTCGGCCTCGTCGCTGACGTGCCGGGTGAAGGCGCGCGCGGCATCGAGCACGTTCTCGGAGAACTTAGTCGCAAGGTGCGCGAGCCGCTGCATCACCTCGCAGTAGCGCTGTTTGCGATCGGGCGGCAGATCGACGCCGGCGAGACGAAAGTCACGCAGGGAGTTCTCGAGCAGCTTGCGCTGTGCCGGGTCGAGGCTTGCACCCTCGGCGCGCTGCACGTGCGCGTACGCCGCATACAACGCCGCGTTCTGGCCGAGCTCCGCCGAGTAGGCGGTGAGCAGCGGCACGCAAGAGTTGTAGGCCTCGCGCATCACCTCGGAGTTGGCCACGGCGTTCAAGTGGCCGATCGGACTCCACACGCGGCTCAACCGGTAGCTGAGCTCCTCGGCGGGAACGACCAGGGAGGCGAACGTCGGCGCCGGCTGCGCGGTCAGCTCGGCGAGGCGCGCGCGATTTTCCGCAAGCACCCGCTCGAGCGCGGGCCGCGCGTGGGCCGCCGTGATGCGCTCGAACGCGGGCAGGGCGTCGATCTCGAGCAGGGGATTTTCCATGGGGTCGGTTGCCACCTTTAGAATTCTAGCAGAGCCGCCGCTACTGCGCGGTCGATGGCGGCCCAATGCATGCCGCAGGAAGGGCGGTGCCTCAACGGGTATATCATTCTGCATTGGCTTCTCGTGTCGTGACGGAGTTCACTGTGTCCAGCGATGTCTTCGATCTCATCAGCATCGGCGGCGGCAGCGGCGGCCTCGCCTGTGCGCAGCGCGCGGCCGAGTACGGCGCCAAGACTGCGGTCATCGAATCGGGACGGCTCGGCGGCACCTGCGTGAACGTCGGCTGTGTTCCGAAGAAAGTGATGTGGAACGCGGCGAGCATCGCGGCGGCCCTCGGGGACGCCGGCGACTACGGCTTCGCGATCGGCACGGCCGCGGAGGCGGGCGGCAACGACTGGTTGGCCCTGAAGAAAAAGCGCGATGCGTACGTCGCGCGCCTCAACGCGATGTACGAGCGCAACTTGGCGGCGAAGGGCGTCGCGTACGTTGTGGGCCGGGCGAAATTTCTGGACGCGCACACGGTGGAAGTCAACGGCGCGCGGCTCACCGCGGCGCACGTGGTGATCGCCACCGGCGGATATCCGGATGTGCCGCGACTGCCGGGCGCCGAGCTCGGCATCACCTCCGACGGCTTCTTCGAGCTCGAGGCTCGCCCGCAGCGCGTGGCAGTGATCGGCAGCGGTTACGTCGCCTGCGAGCTCGCGTCGGCATTCCACGCGCTCGGGAGCGAGACGGAGCTGTTCATTCGCAAGGACCACTTGTTGACGCAGTGGGATGTGATGCTCGGCAAATCGCTCATGCGCGAAATGCTCGCCGAAGGACTGGCGATTCACACGCGCGTCGTGCCGAGCGCTCTGCTCGAGCAGTCTGGACGCAAGACCCTGGTGGCGGCGGATGGACGCGAGTTCCCGGGATACGATTGCGTGCTCTGGGCGATCGGCCGCTCGGCGGACGTCGCAGGCCTCGATCTGCGCGCCGCGGGCGTGGTACTCGATGCGGCCGGGTTCGTGGCGACCGATGATTTCCAGAACACCCAAGTCCAGGGCGTGTATGCCATCGGCGATGTGACCGGCCGCGCCCAGCTCACGCCCGTGGCGATTGCCGCAGGCAGGCGGCTCAGCGACCGCCTGTTCGGCGGCATGCGCGACCGCCATCTCTCCTACGACTTGATCCCGACCGTGGTGTTCACCCACCCGCCCATCGGCACGGTGGGCCTCTCCGAGAGCGAGGCGCGCGCGCGGTTCGGCGACGCGGTCAAGGTGTACGTCGCGGATTTCACGTCGATGTATCACGCGCTCACGACTCGCAAGGCGCATACCGACATGAAGCTGGTATGCCTCGGCAAGGAGGAGAAGATCATCGGCTGCCACATTATCGGCGCGGGCGCCGACGAGATGCTGCAGGGATTCGCGGTCGCGATTCGCATGGGCGCAACCAAGCGCGATTTCGACGACACGGTGGCCATCCATCCGACGAGCGCCGAAGAGCTCGTCACCATGCGTTGAGGCGGCCGGGCGGGTAGCTGCGCCCGGCGAGGGCGCGCTACTCCTCCTGATTCAGCGCCGCGAGCACGAGCTGCGTGCTGGGCCGGATGCCCCGCCAGAGCAGGAAAGATTCGGCCGCCTGCTCGACCAGCATGCCCCAGCCCTTGCTGATCCGGCCGGCCTTGAGGGAGGCTGCCCAGCGCGTGAAGGGCGTGAGGCCGCGGCCGTAGGCCATGTCGTAGCAAACGGTCGCTTCGCTCACCAGACCGCTCGGCAATTCAGGCATCACGCCCTGCAAGCTCGCCGCGGTGGCGTTGATGATGAGATCGTACGGCGGGCGCTCGATCTCGCCGAACGTGCAGCCCTCGATGGCGCCCATGTCGGAGAATTCCTGGGCGAGCTTGCGAGCCTTGTAGGGCGTGCGGTTGGCGATGGTGAGCGAGCGCAGCTCGCGCTCGCAGAGCGGTGCGATCGCGCCGCGCGCCGCGCCGCCCGCGCCCAAGATCAGCACGCGCTTGTCCGCGAGTGCGATGTTCAAGTTGTGCTCGAGGTCGCGGATGAGGCCGACGCCGTCGGTGTTGTCGCCGAGGAGCTTCGCATCCTCGAAAAATGCGATGGTGTTGACCGCCTGCGCCCGCGCCGCGCGCGGCGTCAGCTCGTTGACCAGCTCCGCGGCCGCTTGCTTGTGAGGCAGCGTCACGTTCAGGCCGCGCACGCCGCCGGTGAGCAGGCGCAAAGTCTCGCGCCGGAAATCGTCGGGGTGTACGTCGAACAGCCGATAGACGAGGTTCTGCGCCGCAGCTTTCGCGAACATTCCATGAATGAACGGCGACCAGCTGTGCGCAACCGGATGTCCCACCAGCCCGTATTGATCGGCCGGCCCGGCTTCGTGCGGCAAACTCACGGCCTGAGCCACCCCGCCGCGCGTTTTGCGAAATAGGTCAGAATCCCGTCGGCGCCGGCGCGCTTCATTGCGGTGAGGGCTTCAAGGGCGACGGCGCGCTCGTCGAGCCAGCCGTTGGCGGCCGCGGCCATGATCATCGAGTACTCGCCGCTCACCTGGTACACGAAGGTCGGCATTCCGAAGCGGTCCTTCACCCGGCGGACGATGTCGAGATACGGCAGCCCCGGCTTGATCATGACCATGTCGGCCCCTTCGGCGATGTCGAGCGCGACCTCGCGCAGCGCCTCGTCGGAGTTCGCCGGATCCATCTGATAGCTGTGCTTGCCGGCGCCGCCGAGCTGCTTGGCCGAGCCCACGGCCTCGCGGAACGGACCGTAGAAGCTCGAGGCATACTTGGCCGCGTAGGCGAGAATGCGGGTGTGCACCAAGCCCGCCGTCTCGAACGATGCGCGAATGGCGCCGATGCGGCCGTCCATCATGTCGGACGGGGCGACCACGTCCGCTCCGGCGTCCGCGTGTGAGCGCGCCTGGCGCACCAGCGTTTCGACGGTGAGGTCGTTCTGCACGTAGCCTGCGTCGTCGATCAACCCGTCCTGGCCGTGCGTCGTGAAGGGATCCAAAGCGACGTCCGTGATGAGGCCGAGCGCCGGAAATTCCTTCTTCACGGCGCGCACCGCCCGCTGCGCGATGCCCTCGGGATTCCAGGACTCGCGCGCGTCCAGGGTTTTTTTCTCGGCCGGAACCACGGGGAACAAGGCGATCGCGGGAATGGCGAGCCGCACGATGTCGGCGCACTCGCGCAGCAGCTCGTCGACCGACAGCCGCTCGACGCCGGGCATCGAGCTCACCGCTTGACGCTGCTTCGTGCCCTCCACGACGAACACGGGGTAGATCAACGCATCGGCGGTGAGCTGCGTCTCGCGCATCAGGCGGCGCGAGAACTCATCGCGGCGCATCCGCCGCAGGCGGGTGGTTGGAAATGAATCGCCGCGACTTCCGGTCATCTTGACTATGACTCCTGCTGGCATCTGGATCCCGCGCGGCCCGCACCGCAACGCGCTACTATCGCGCCCGGGGTACCACGAGCCGGAAACTGATTTATACATGAAGGACGACGTGGGCGGAAATGTCGGGAGGGCCCGATTTCAGGCGCTATGTCAAGCGCTGCGCCCGGATCTGCTGCGCTTCGCATTCTGGCTATCCCGCGACTTGGCGCTGGCGGAAGACGTGGTCCAGGAGACGATGCTGCGCGCCTGGAAGGCGCGGGACTCGCTCAAGAGCGAATCGGCCGCGAAGCCCTGGCTCCTCACCATCATACGGCGCGAGTACGCCCGCACCTTCGAGCGCAAGCGGCTCACGACGGTCGACGTCGACGAGCTCATTGCGCGCGAGGAGCCGATGCTGGCGGCCGCGCACGATCAGGATCTCGCGGAGCTGCGCGCCGCCCTGTTCAAGCTGCCCGAGGAGTACCGCGAGCCGCTGGTGCTGCAGGTGCTCATGGGTTACTCGACGACGGAAATCGCGGCCGAGCTGGGTCTTTCGACCGGCGCGGTGCTGACGCGCCTGTTCCGCGCACGCAAGCGGCTGCGCGTGCTGTGCGGCGAGGACACCTCGATGGATCCCGCGGACACCCCCGAGGATCTCGAGCCGTGATCGATTGCACACAATACCGCCGCGCAGTGCTCGCCGACCCGCAGGCCGAGAGCCCCGAGCTCGCCGAGCACCTCGCGCAGTGTCAGGAGTGTCCGGCTTACCGCGAGCGGCTGCTGCGTTTCGAAGGACGGCTCACGCGCGCGCTGCGCATCGATGCGCAGGTCTCGCGGACGCGCGCAGAGGTCCCGCGGCTGCGCGTATGGCGCAACGGCTGGCTCGCCATGGCCGCGAGCCTGGTGGTCGCGCTCCTGGTCGGCACGCTGTGGCTCGGCGCCCCGCGCGCGAGCCTGGCGGCGGACGTCGTCGCTCACATGGCGGGGGAACCCGAGGCCTGGGCACGCACCGACGTCGCCGTGCCCGCCGTCGATCTTGCGTCGGTGCTCGCCGAGGCGCACATGCGGTTGCGCCCGGACGCGGTAATGGTGAGCTACGCTCAGAGCTGCCTGTTTCGCGGCCGTCACGTGCCGCATCTGGTGGTGCAGACGGACATGGGGCCGGTCACGGTGATGGTGCTCGTGCACGAGAATGTCACGGCCGCGCGGACGTTCGACGAGGGCGGATATCGCGGCACCATCGTGCCCGTGCCGGGCCACGGCAGCATCGCGGTTCTCGTCAAGGGCGAGCAGGGCGATCTGGCCCAGGTCGAGAGCGTCGCCGCGCGGGTCAAGGACGCCATCGTCTGGACCGGCTAAGAGGGGCGCCCAGCCAGGCTCCGTCAGAGTTCCGACTGGATTTTCACGGGGAGACTGGCGTAGGCCCAGTGGAAGTAGCTCGGTCGCAGGATCGCTTTGTCCAGGTCGAAGCTGTACGAGCTCACGCGCGACAGGAATTCCTGCACCAACACTCGGATCTGCAGGCGCGCGATGTGCAGTCCCATGCAGTGATGCAAGCCGAGACCGAATGACAGCTGGCGCCGTATCTTGCGGTTCCAGATAAAATCGTCGGCGTTGTCGAATTCCCGCTCGTCACGATTGGCGCAGGCGACGAGAGCGGCGACGCGCTGACCGGCTCGCATCGGCACGCCGGCTATGACGACGTCCTTGTGAATCGTACGCAGGAAGAACTGTGCGGGGGCGGCATAGCGCAGCATCTCCTCGGCGGCGATGGGCGCATTCTTTTGCAGATCAGCGCGGAAGGCCTGCAGTTGCTGCGGCCGCCTCGAGAGTTCCAAGAGCCCCTGAGCGGCAACCTTTCCGGGTGTTTCGGTATTGGCGATAAAGGCACAGGTGAGCTCGTCGGCGATTTCGTCGTCGCTCAGCGCCCGAGCGTCCGGTTTGACCCGGTAGTCGAGCAGACCGTCGAAGAGCGGCACGCTGCCGTCCGGTCCCTCGGCGCGGCGTGTCGCGATCGCAGGCACCATGAAACGCTTCAGCTTGGTGAAGAACAGGTTGTTGTCGATTCCGCCGCGCTCAGGGTCATACATGGTGATGGCGTTGACGGTTTCGAGAATGTCCCGGGCCTGCGCCGTATCGATGCGAAACAGTCTGCAAGTAAGCAGCGCGCTCAGCGTGCCGCCGTAGTCGAGAAATAAATCGAATTCCCGCCGCGGCAGGAGCTCATCGAGAAGGCCGCGGCAGACCTCGCGGCAGAATGTCTCCAGTTGCGCCACCGGCGCCGGTCGGAACGGCTTCATGTGCGCGTTGCGGATCTCGTCGTAGTGCGGGCTGTGCAGCAGCGTCATCGGCGGCAGGGGGTTCAGCGCAGCCAGCGGCGGCCGGCCGTCGTGATGCTTGAGCAAAACTTCCGGCATCGGGATCGAGGACTCGGAAGATACGAGCGAGTTGTCGCCGATGGCCAGCATCTCGACGATGTCCTGGAAGCGGGCCAGCCAGAAGGTATCGTACTTCGCGGTGTAGTAGACGGGCGCCTCGTTACGCAGCCGCTCATAGTAGGGATGCGGATTGGACATGACCTTCACGTCGAAGGGATCGTAGTGAATGTCGTCCAACTGCGCGCCGTCGAGCATACGCATCTCCGCTGGTGCTAAAAGCTGAAACCGCCGCTCGCCTCGATGGTCTGCCCCGTCACCCAGGCCCCGGCGGGGGAGGCCAGGAAGTGCACCACCTCGGCGATGTCCCTCGGTTCACCGAACCGGCCGAACAAGGTTTGCCCCTCGACCTGCTTGCGCAGCTCGGCGTTCTGCAAGAGCTCGGCGTTGGCATCGGTCACGTTGAATCCGGGCTGTACCGCGTTCACATTGATGCGCCGTGGACCGAGCTCCTTCGCCAGAACCCGCGTAAACATGTCGACGGCGGCCTTGCTCATGCTGTACGCGATGAAGTCCTTGCCCGCGAGGCGTGAGGCTGCCGAGGAGATGTTGATGATGCGACCACCGTCGTTCAGGCGCGGCAATAGCGCTTGAGTGAGGAAGAAAGGCGACCTTACGTTCTGCGCGAACGTCCAGTCGTACTCCTCCGGAGTCGTGGACGCGATAGTGCCGTACGGGCCTCCGCCGATATTGTTGACCAGCATGTCCAGCCGGCCCGAGCCGGTGCGGCGTCTCAGTTCGGTATCGAGCGCCGCAACCAGCGCCTCGGTGGCGCCGGGCTCTCCCAGCTTGGCCTCGATCGCGAACGCCTGACCGCCCTCCAGGGCGATCGCGGCAACCGCGGCCGCTGCCGCCTCAGCATTGCCCGCATGGTTCATCGCGACCAGGGAACCCGCGGCGGCCAGCCGCTTCGCCATGCCGAGCCCCAGATTGCGCGTGCCTCCGGTCACCAAGACGGTCTTGCCTTCCAGGTCCTTGATCAATGGGCCATCTCGGTGGCTGACTGCGCGCGTGCGGGTGCCGGCGTGAATTCGATCGGCAGGCCGCGCAGACCCCAGACGCCCATGAAAGGCCGATGCCCGGGCAGGCCCGCGAGTTTCGGATCCGTGATGCGCTGTGCGATCAGGTGCAGCCCTTCTTCGATCTGTGCACGAGCGATGAACTGGCCGAGGCACATGTGCATCCCGCGTCCGAACGCGAGGTGGCGATTGTCTTGCGAACGCTCGGGATCGAAATCGTCCGGGTTCAAGACGGCTGAGGGATCGCGCGTCGCCATGCCTACGGGGAGGAACAGCATGGTGTCCTTGGGAAGCACTACATCCCGGTAGACGAGATCCACATTGACCAGCCGTGGAATGGTGGCCGGGCTCTGGTAGCGCAGTCCCTCCTCGACCACTTTGCGGCAATAGCTCGGATCGTCGGCGCAACGCCGGTATAGCGAGGGCCGGCTCAACAGCTCGTACATGATGAAAGTGAGCACGTTCTTCGACGTGTCGTAGCCCGCCACGAACAAAAAGATGAGCAGGTTATCCATCTCGATGGTGGTCAGCTCGCCGGAATCGTTGGCCGCGATCAGCGCATCCAAAAGGTCGGGCTCCGCGC
>Ga0208488_1000115_pt1 | contig 10242 bp, 9 predicted proteins | sample MicForSoiSWNC1_O_FD_187994 | JGI IMG/M metagenome (GOLD analysis project Ga0208488, IMG submission 187994) | Forest soil microbial communities from Harvard Forest Long Term Ecological Research site in Petersham, Massachusetts, USA - MetaG HF001... | ecosystem: Environmental > Terrestrial > Soil >... | reverse complement strand
CACCAGCCGCAGCGGTGGGACGCCGAGCGGGTCCGGCTGGGCGAACGCCGCCAAGTGGCCCAGAGGATGCGCACCTACACGGTCGCCGTCCGGCCGCAGGACACCGGCGAGCTGGCGGGGCTGACTGTACTCATGGTTGACCCGGCCGAGCCAGCATGGGGCTTCCAGGAGCTGACCGCCGTGGACAGGTCGCACCGGGGCCACCGGCTCGGGCTGCTGATCAAGGTCGCCATGCTGGACCTGCTGGCCGAGCGCGAGCCACAGCTGACCAGGATTCTCACGGGGAACACCGACGCCAACGAGCACATGATCGCGATCAATGCTGACCTTGGTTTCAGCGTGCTCGATGAATGGCCATGCTTCGAGATTGCCTGCGGGGCAATTAACTGATCGGACGGTATCAGACTCGGTGTCCGGTTTAGCTGGGCGAATGCTGGAGATTTGCTGCCTATTTTCCTGAATTGTGCACCGTCATTTCCCGAAGGCAGTAGCCTCCTGCCGAGCTTCTCCTGGGAGTGGGAGAAAGAGATCATACGGTGTTGCAAGTAAATAACTTCGCATATGGTCTATTGACTCCAGGTCTCGCCTACGTCATGTCGTGCATGGGTGCGTTCATCGGGCTGCGCTGCACCGCCCGGGCTCGCCCTTTTCAGGGCGTGGCGCGGCTGCGGTGGCTGCTGCTCGGCGGGGTGTCGATCGGCGTCACCGGTGTCTGGCTCATGCATTTCATCGCAATGCTGGGGTTCACGATCCCCGGTGAGACCATTCACTACAACGTACCGGTCACCATCCTCAGCTTGCTGGTCGCGGTGATCATCGTCTGCGTCGGCCTGGTGATCGTCGGGTTCAGCCCTAATGGGCATGGCCCGCTGCTGCTGGGCGGGCTGATCACCGGGATAGGCGTGGCGATCATGCACTACCTGGGGATGGCGGCGATGCGGATGCCGGGCCGGATCAGCTACAACCCGGGACTGCTGGTCCTGTCCCTCGTGATCGCTATCGTCGCGGCGACGGCTGCGTTGTGGGCGGCGGTCCGGCTGCAGGGGATCGGGCCCACCCTGGTCGCGTCGCTCATCATGGGCGTGGCGGTCAGCGGCATGCACTATGTCGGGATGGCGGCGATGCAGGTATTCCGCTCGGCCGGCCCGGCGGGCATGATCATGGGCGGCGCGGCCGGCGCAACAGCCGAGAGCTTCCTGCTCCCGCTGATCATCGGCATCACCGTCATCTCATTCGCGCTGACCGCCACAATGGCCCTGTCGGCGAGCGCGGATGAGCTGAGTTACGACGCGGCCCTGATGGACCGCATCCGGAGTGGCCGCACCCAGTCGTAGCCAGCAGGTACCGCCCGGGCCGGTTCAGGGCGGCTCGGTTCAGCCCAGCCCCGGTTCAGCCAGGATCGGCACCGCCAAACGTGTCGGTGCCTTCCTCGTCGGGTTCGGGGCCGCCGAGTTCGTCGGTTATCGGCTCGGCGCCGCCGAGCAGATCGTCACCTGGTTCGGGCCCGCCGAGAACGTCGTCTCCTGGCTCGGAGCCACCGAGCAGGTCGGTGCCCTCTTCGTCGGGTTCCGGGCCGCCCAGCACGCCAGCGTCCGGGTTGTCCGCCATGACAGCCTCCTTTGCTCCTTCCCCCACGATGCCCGATTGGCCGCGCAAACACACCATCATTTGATGAACGTTCACGCTCCAGCGCGGCGGTCGACCACGCGCACGGCCTTGCCCTCGCTGCGCGGGATGGTTCCCGGCTGGGCCACGCGCACGGTGATCCGCAGGCCGGTGTGCTCGCGCAGCAACTGCTCCAGCCGCGCACGCAGCGCCACCGGACCCTCACCGGTGCTGTCGGGCTCGCATTCCAGGGTGAGCTCGTCGAGCGGCCCGGGCCGCTCGACGATCAGGCGGTAGTGCGGCGCCACGCCGCCGGCGGCCAGCAGCACGTGCTCCACCTGGGACGGATAGATGTTGACGCCGCGGACGATCAGCATGTCGTCAAGGCGGCCGCGCAAGCCGGTCAGCCGCACCGTGGTACGGCCGCACGCACACGGGGTGCCGGCCACGCACCCGATGTCACCGGTCCGGTAGCGCAGCAGCGGCAGCGCCTCCTTGGTCAGCGTCGTGAAGACCAGCTCTCCCTCGGCCCCCGCCGCCACCGCGCGGCCGTCACCCGGGTTGATCACCTCGACGGCGAAGTGGTCCTCCTGCACGTGCAGACCGGTGCGGGCCGGGCACTCGGCCGCCACCCCCGGGCCGCACATCTCGGACAGGCCGTAGAAGCTGACCGCCCGCAGCGGTAGCGCCCGCTCGATCTGCTCGCGCATGGCCTCGGTCCACGGCTCGCCGCCGAACAGCCCGAGCCGCAGCGGCGGCGACGCGGCACCCCCATCCCCGTCCTCGGCCAGGGCCTGCGCGATCGCGAGCGCGTACGACGGCGTGGAGACCAGGACGTGGGCGCCGAGGTCGCGCAGCAGCATCGCCTGCCGGGCGGTGAAGCCGCCGGAGACCGGGACCACCGTTGCCCCAATCCGCTCGCCGCCCTGGTGGAAGCCGAGGCCGCCGGTGAACAGCCCGTAGCCGTTGGCGTTGTGGATCACCATGCCGGGCCTGACGCCGGCCATCGTCATGCACCGTGCCATCAGCTCGGTCCAGGTCTCCAGGTCGCCCCTGGTGTAGCCGACAACGATCGGCTTGCCGTGCGTGCCGCTTGACGCGTGCACCCGCACGAGCTGCTCCCGGTCCACCGCCAGCAGGCCGAACGGATAGTGCGCGCGCAGGTCGGCCTTGCTGGTGAACGGGATCCGGGACAGGTCGGCCAGCGAGCCGATGTCCCCGGCGGCCGTGATCCCAGCGGCCGCCAGCCGCTCGGCGCCGGCCGGCTGGCTGCGCAGCACCCGCGCGACCGTGGAGCGCAGGTGGCGCAGCTGCAGCACCTCGAGCTGCTCGCGGCCGAGGGTCTCCGCGCGATCCCAGATCAGCGCGTCAGAGCCTGCGCTCGCGGGCATTCCAGAACACCTCCAGGTTGCGGACGAGCGCGGGGCTGAGGTGGCAGCGTGCCTGCTCTACCGAGAAGGTGGCCATGTACTCGCGGAACAGGTCGAGCGGCTCCTGGCCGGCCCGCAGCGCGCTCCGGTTGGCCGCCGCGTTCACCAGGCCGGAATTGGTGAGCGCCTCGATCCGCGCGTCGAGCGCCGCGTCCATCTCGCTGGGCTGCACCACCTCGTCGCACAGCAGCGCTGCGTCCGGCTCGCCCGCCGTCCACTCCCGGCCCGAGAAGATCGCCTGGCGCGCGGCGCGGTCGCCAACGAACCGCGGCAGCCGCAGGTTGGACGCTCCCGGGATGATCCCTTCCTTGCGGGCTGGCAGGAACAGGCGCGACCCACGGCTGGCGATCACGTGATCTATCACGTGCAGCAGCTGGCACGCACCGCCCACCGCGTATCGTTCCACCGCCGCGATCCAGAGTTTCTCGATCGCGTCGCGTTCCGGGCGGTGTTGAGGCTGGCCGTCCGCATCCGCGAGCGTGATGCCGCGGTAGATCTTGTTCACGTAGCCGAGGTCGCGCACCAGGTAGAACAGGAAGTCGATGCGCCCGTGGTAGAGGCGGGTGAGGTTGATGCCCGAGCCGAACACGCGCGTGCCCGGGTAGCGGGGGTGCTCGACCACGCCGCCGCGGATCACGCCGACCTCGATGTCCGGGTCCAGCAGGATCATGTCGACGGCGCACTCGGTGAGGTCGAGCGTCACGTCGTCCTCGGCGTTGAGGTGCTTCGGGTTAGTGATCTCCAGCACGCCGGCCCGGCCGCGCCGGGTGATCCGCACCGGGCCCAGGTCGGCCGAGCCGGTGGCCCGCAGCCTGTCCAGCTGCGCGAACGCCGCGGGAACCGGGCGCAGCATCGACTCCACCAGGTGCCGGCCGGCCCGCGGCAGCGCCAGCACGTGCGACACCAGCAGGCCCTGGGCGAACTCGATGCCCTCCTTGTCCGCGAGCATCCGCCCGCGCTCGGCGTCCATCTCGGCGGGCGTCGGCGCGAGGCCGGGGACCGCCGTCGCGGCCCGGTAGACGAGGTCCTCCACCCGCAGCGGCCTGGCGCACCGGCCGGTCAGCGCGTCGTAGAGACCGGCCGCGTGCGAGCGCAGGTACGCGTCCCGCGCGCCGTTCAGGACCTCGCTGATCGCCGCACGGGCGTCCGGGAGCTGGCCGGCGAGTTCCTGCCCGCGGACCAGGAAGGCACTGACGGCCTGGGTAACGGGCCCGAACGGGCCGTCCGCGGCCGGCTGCGACGACGCCCAGTCGGTCAGGTCCGGTGTGGAAAGACCGGCCGGAAGGTGAGCCGTGGTCATGCCACCCATCATCACCGGCCGTCCGGCCGGTCCGGAAGCCGCGTGGCCCGTGCGTCCCGGTCTGTGGTCAAAACGGCTGTTATAACGGCGGGTTTTGACCACGCAGGGGATTGGGGGCACCAGAGCGGGTGGCAGTGACCGCCAGGAAGGGCTCGGTGGGCACGATGGCCTGGATGTCGGTGATCTCGAATCCGGCGGCGGGCAGGTCGGCCTGCAGCTCGCCCGGCCGGGGCAGGGCGGCTGCGCCCGCCTGGCAGGCGAGCATGAGGTTCAGGTGCGCGGCCGCGATCGAGCCCGGGGTGGTCTGCGTGGCGACGACCAGCTGCCCCAGCTCGCCGAGCAGCCCGCCGAGCTGGCGGTAGAGCGCGACGCGCTCCCCGGGCGGGAAGTAGTAGACGTTGTTGAGCAGCAGGACCAGGTCGTAGCGCACGCCGCCCTCGGGCGCCCAGCGGCGGATGTCCCCGGCGTGCAGCCGGATCCGGTCGTCCAGGCCGGCCGCGCGAAGCTCGGCGCGGGCCGCGTCCACGACGGTCTCGGCCAGGTCGATGCCGTCGACGAACACCGTCGGGTCGGCCGCGGCGGCGATCCTGGAGTAGACCGCGGTGCCGCAGCCCACGTCGAGGATCCTGGCCGGGCGGGCCGCGGCGATCACCCGGGTCAGGTACGAGGCGATGAACGGGGTCGCGGCGGTGGACACCTGAGCGATGTCGTCGGCGTATCGGTCCAGGTCGGCGCGGCCGTCGCCGGGCCCGGACCGCAGCAGTGCCTCCAGGTCGGCGTACGGGCCCGCCTGGTAGTCCAGCATCGACCGGTAGTGGGCGCGCAGCAGCGCGTCACCGGCGGTGATGGCACGCGAGCGGCGGCCCCGCACCCGGTACCGCCCGCCGCGCTGGGAGATCTCGCCGAGCTCGGTGCCCACGTCCAGCCAGGCCTGCAGACGGTCGAACCGCAGGCAGCCACTCTGGGTGGCGATCTCGGCGAAGCTCCGGCCGGCCCGGGCAGCGCCGCCCTCGTGCAGGATGTCGAGCAGGCCGGTCCGGATGGCGGAGGACAGGAAAAGCGACCGGACCAGCGACCGGCTGTCCGCGACCGCCAGCGCCCGGGCCGCGACGTGGCCGGCCCGCGCGGTCTCCAGGACGCCGCGCGCCTGGGCGCGGGACGGGCCCTTCACCGCGCCCGCCCGGCAGCTCGTGCGGGCACGCCCACGGTCCGGTGTGCGGCGGGCGCCGTGGCCGGGGGCCGCAACCCGAACGCCCGCTGGCTCAGCCAGCGCACCGACCGGGTGACCGCCCCGGACGTCCGCAGCGGCGGGAACGCGGCGGTGTCCATGGCCGGCACGAACAGCTCCCCGCGGTTGCTGAGGTACATGTAGATCGGGTAGGAGATCGTGCCGAGCCCGCGGAGCAGCGGAGACGAATGCGCGCCGCGCAGTCGTGCGCGCAGCGGCGGCCCGGTCCCGTCGACGGTCAGCGGCGCCGGCTCGAGCCCGAACCAGTGGTAGGCCTGAGCCACGATCGGCGCCCGGCGCGGGTCGGCCACGCCCATGTCGGCGAGCACCGCCTCGTCAACGGCCAGGGTGTCGCGGCCGGCGTAGACGGCGCGGATCCCGGCCGGGTGGTGGCAGCCCATCACGCCGAACGGGCCGTCCGCCACCGGCGCCCACGCGTCGACGACGGCGAAGTGCGGCGCGGCGACGTCGAGCAGCATCATCGTCGCGGACCGGAAGTCGGTGTGCCGGCCGGCGTAGAACGTGGCGTCGATGGCGCCGGTGCTGCCTTCCAGCGTGGACAGGCTCAGGTGCGCGAACTCGGTTGGGTCGGTGCGCAGCTTCGGCATCACGATCCGCAGGTCGCTGCTCAGCCAGGTGCCGGTGATCGAGTTCTGCACGAACCCGCGGTCGAACCGGCACGCTTCCAGGTCATCCCCGATGTCGACGATCCGGTACGAGGGCGCGTTGAAGCCGAAGTAGGCGGCCACCGACGCGACCGAGCGGTTGCCGAACAGGTTGCCGTACACGGTCGGGGCCTCGAGCACCGCGACGTCGGCCACCCCGTGCCGCCGCAGGTAGCGCGCCAGCAGGTCGACCAGCTCCGGGTCGTTGACGTTCGAGCGGTCGGCGCGGTCGTAGCCGAGCATGAACGAGACGCGGATCGCCGCCGAGCGCGCGCCCGCGGCGAGCTCGCCCAGGCCCGCCCGGTCCAGGCACTCCTCGAGCACCGCGCCCTTGTCCGCGTCGGTGCGCCCGGTGCGCACCACGACCGGCGCGCGGGACCCGAACGAGCGCGCCGGACCGGGTTCGGCCACCGTGGCAGGCCGCTGGGCAGCGGGCAGGAACCAGGGGCTGATCTCCGCCAGGCGCTCTTCCAGGTGCTGCGCCGTCCAGCCGTCGGCGAGCCGGTCGTCGTCGGCCAGCACGTCGGTCAGCAGCCGGAACGCCGCCGCGTGCCGGGCCTCGTCGTCGCGGATCCGGTCGAACGCGACGCGTTCCTCATCGGAGCCCGCCACCTGCACCAGACGCCGGTATGCGTACTCGGCGCTGGCCTCGAGCGCCACGTTCAGCGCGCAGTACCGGCGGAACGTCTGGTAGCGCAGCTCCCTGGCGAGCGCGGCGGGCATCCGGTGCGTTGCGCTGGCCACCGCGATCAGGGCGCCGGCCGCCCCGGTCCGCAGCGGCGCCGACCGCGCGTCGAGCCCGGTCGCGGTGGACGACGTCCACCCGGACAGGGTGCCCTGCACAGCCCGGCCGTAGACCACGAGCGTTGACGCCAGCGAGCCGGAGCCGAGCAGCAGGCCGCGCATGAACTCGAAGTGCAGCTGCTCGTCCTTCCAGATCCACATCAGCGTCTGGCGGATCAGCGCCCGCGCCGCCGCGCCGACGTCCAGCTCGGCGACGCGCCCGGCGACCGCCTCCTCCCGGTAGGCGACGGCGACGATCTGCTCCCGCTCCAGCGCGAGCAGCAGCAGCCGCTCGCGTTCCGCCCCCGGCCGGCCGGCGAACTCGCGGCTCCACCGGGCCAGCAGCACCCGCGTGTCCTCGAGCATCACCGCTTCGAGATCTGTCATCGCGCCCCCCGTTTCGCTAGCCTGACCTTACGACTGGACGCAGCTAGGGTTCCGTTGCTTAGGCGAGACTGGTCCGAGCGCTGCGACCCGCGCTTGCGCGGGCATCTGAAGGGACAAAAGCCCGGTTGAGTGAGGTCGGCGGTCCGTTACGCCCACCCACCGGAGGCTCTCGATGAAGCCGGTCGACTACAACGCCCAGCAGCACCAGAATTACGTGCGCGGCCGCTCGCTGCGCCCGGACCAGGTTGACTTCTGGATCCGCGCGTTCGCGGATCGGCTGCCGCGGCGCCGGCCGCTGGACGGCCTGGACCTCGGCTCCGGGACCGGCCGGTTCACCCCGGCGCTCGCTGCGGCGTTCGGGCCGGTCACCGGCCTGGAGCCCGCGGCCGCGATGCGCCGGATCGCCGGGGCCGCCGCCCATCCCGGCGTCAGCTACCTGAGCGGGTCGGCCGAGGCGATCCCGCTGCCCGACGCGTCCGTCGACTACACGCTGATGTTCCTGGTCTGGCACCACGTACGGGACCAGGCCCGCGCCACCGCCGAGCTCGCCCGGGTTACCCGGCCCGGCGGCGCGGTTCTGCTCCGGTCGCAGTTCCGCGATCACATGCCCCGGCTGTGGTGGCTGGAGTACTTCCCGCGCGGCTTCGAGATCGATGCGGCGACGTTCCAGCCTCTCGCCGATGTCGTGGGGGTCTTCGCCGGTGCCGGATGGCGGGTGGCCGATTTCGCGGAGCCGGTCGAGCCGTCGGCCGCGACCCGGGCCGAGATGCTGGCAAAGCTCCGGCTCCGGCCATACTCGATCTTCGAGCACTTCACGCCGGAGGAGGCGGCGGCCGGCTTCGAGCGGCTCGAAGCTGCGGTCGCCGCCGATCCCGACGCCCTAGTCCCGAGCTACGGGCAGCCGCTGCTGACGCTGACCAGGCCCTGAACCCGGCCGGGCCGCCCAGTCGTTACGAGCCGCCAAGCAGGTGGCGGGCGAAGAACCGCGCGGAGCTGTCCCTCTCGAAGAGGGGCACGTCCCGGTGCTGGCCGGCGTTGGCGTGCAGCGTCTTCTCCGTGGAGGCGAACGCGTCGAACAATGCCAGGCCGGACTCCAGCGGCACGGCTTCGTCGTGCCACTGGAGCAGGAACTCGACCGGGATCGTGATCAAGGCCGCCGCCTCGGCCAGGCCGTCGCTGGCGACGAGCCCGAGGACCGCGGCGGTGATCCGGGAATCGGCCGCGGCGAGCCGCACGCCGACCGCACCGCCCCATCGACAGGCCCGCATAGCCCACCGGCCCTGCGGCGCCGATCTGGTCCAGCCGCTGCAGCGCATCGAGGGTTTCCCGCCATTCCGGCACGGCCTGCGCCGCGATGGTGGCGTTGTAGCCAGGTATCAGCGGGCCAACAGGCTCACCTGCCGCCGCCCGTTCCCTGATCGTGGCGCTGAACCGCTGGTGTTCCTCGCTTTGCGGGCGGTCTCCGTGCGATGGCGCGTCGATGGCCGCAACGGCGAAACCGCGCTGCGTGACGTAGCGGTTGGCGCGCCCGACGACGCCGGGTGCCTTCTTGTGCTGGCCGCCGCCGTGCCCGACCAGCACGAGCGGGTGAGGCCCCGTGGCCCCGGCGGGCGTCCAGAGCACGCCGGGGATGTCGCCGATGGTGAACAGCTGTTCCGAGACGCCGTCGGAGACTGTTTCCGAGATGAAGTGCATAGGTCAGATGCCTTCCGGGATGCGTGCTTGGGTGCTCCCGGCGCGACCTGTGCCCAGATCAGAACCGCACGTCTCAGCCGAACGGCACGGCCGCGAGCGGGAGCACCCAACCTCCTGATGTAGCGGTAATGGGTCTCACCTCCTCGGGCCGGTTACGTGCACGCCGACGCTATCAGATCCGGCCGACCCGGCCTTGAAGCGGCGGCCGCCGCCGATTCCGATCCCCGGTCCGGCACCACGGGGAAATGCCCCGGACCTGGGCTTTCTGGGCTGGATGCGGTAAAGATCTGATGGGAAGAATGGCCGCCGGGCGCGGCTGGCGCGGCCGGGTCCCGAACGACCCGGCGGCCGCACTCGGCTGTTGCCGAGGAGGCGCAGAATGCCGGGCTGCGGTGCCACGAAGGGGCCCTCACGATCATCGAGTGAGGGTGCCCATGGACTGCCCGGCCCGGCCTATGCCCGGGCAGCGCCCACCGAGACTGCCTTCCCGGACGCGCCCCCGATTCAGTTGGCCCTCGAATCCGGCCGGATCTCGTTCGAGCTCGAAACCACCGCGACCGCAGGTTATGACGCCAAGGCGTCCAAGGGCAGGATCTCTGCGATTGCCGTGCCCGCTTCCCAGGCGACAGGCGACTTCGCATCCGCCCTGGAAGGCCTCGCGATGCCGAAGGGTCAGCCGCAGCTCGCAAAGGCAATCCAGCACGCACTAGCGAGGATGGTCCAGGACCGCACGTACCTGTCGATTCTGGACAGATGGGGAGTCCAGGGGCTGGCGGTCAAGAAGATCACCTATGACACGCCGAGCTTCTAGCCGTTGCCTTTCAGCGCGGCATCCCAGAACTCCTGGATGGGCGGGTAGATCAGTTCGTGGTCGCGGGGCAGCGACGCCTTGACGAACCTTGTCCGTTCGTCGGCGAGCACCTCGACCTGACCGGCCTCGACGGCGTCGAGGGCCTGCTGGACGACCGATTCGGTGCTGTCTTTGGGTGCGCTGGTCAGCGCGGCCATGGCGGTGTCGATGAAGCTTGCGTGCACGGCGACCACCAGAGTGCTCTGGTGGTGCAGTTCGGTGCGGATGCCGTTGGTCAGCGACCACCCCGCCGCTTTCGAGGCGCCGTAGGAGGCATCGAAGGGATTTGTGCAGAAGCT
>Ga0208488_1000113_pt1 | contig 10316 bp, 10 predicted proteins | sample MicForSoiSWNC1_O_FD_187994 | JGI IMG/M metagenome (GOLD analysis project Ga0208488, IMG submission 187994) | Forest soil microbial communities from Harvard Forest Long Term Ecological Research site in Petersham, Massachusetts, USA - MetaG HF001... | ecosystem: Environmental > Terrestrial > Soil... | reverse complement strand
AGTTACTGGCGGTCTGCCGGCTGAGTTCGCGCAGATCGACGTGCTGGTGAACAACGCCGGCGCCGCCCTCGGCCTCAGCCCAGCCCAGGACGCGGACCTAGACGACTGGGAGCAGATGATCGACACCAACTGCAAGGGCCTGGCCTACTGCACGCGGGCGATCCTGCCGGGCATGGTGGCCCGCCGCCGCGGTCACGTGATCAACCTCGGCTCGGTCGCCGGCACCTATCCGTACCCAGGGGGAAACGCCTACGGCGGCACCAAGGCGTTCGTGCACCAGTTCAGCCTGAATCTGCGCAGCGACCTGCACGGCACCGGGGTACGCGTGACCTGCATCGAGCCTGGGATGGCCGACACCGAGTTCTCCATCGTCCGGTTCAGCGGCGACCAGGCCAAGGCGGACGCGGTCTACGCCGGCATGCAGCCGCTGACCGCCGACGACATCGCCGAGTCCGTGTACTGGGCGGCGACGCTGCCACCGCACGTCAACGTCAACACCATCGAACTGATGCCCGTCGCTCAGAGCTTCGCCCCGTTCCAGGTAGCCCGCGACAGCTAGGTAAAGGCGGGCTCGGTGGCCTGGGCTGGGTTCATCGCGGGCGATGACGGGTGGCCTTTGACGGGTCAGCCGGCGGTCCGGTGACCTGGCCGGTGTCTTGGTCAATGACGCGGACACCGGGCGCGAAATGCGCCACGGCGGCGGCCATGCGGTGCGTATCCAGGTGCCACAGGTTCACCGCGCGGCTGGCCAGCAGCGTGTCGCCGCTGACACCAGGCGTGAGTGCGCGGGCTGCCGCCTTGGCGGCCCGCTGGCCGCGGCGCCCGGCCAGCGGGCGGGTGCCTTTACGGCGGGCCACGCCGACGTAGCGGATGGAACGCCCGTAGGGCATCGGCTGGCGCCAGAGCACGATTTCCCTGATGTCGGCCCACCGGATAAGGACGGTCGTCGAACGGTACCGCCCGGGCGAGCCGCCCAGGGTGACGCCGCTGGCATCCACCCGCAGCGCAACCCGGCGGGTCGCGATGCTTGCGATGAACACCAGCGCGCCACCGCCGAAGAACACGAGCGTGACCACCCGCAGGGCCAGCGACATCGGCACCGTGAGCGCGACCAGCACGAACACGGCAGCTCCCACGATCAGGCTGCCGCTGCGGCGATTCCACCCGTAGCGGGCCACATACACGCCAGGCTCACCAGTCACGCCGCCATCATGCCCCAGCCCAACGGCACACGACCAGGCTGCGGTTCGTATCGCCGGACCCTCCTAAGCAGGACGGGAACCCGGGTCGGCCTCGGTTGCGGATCCTCGGTCAGGTCAGCGGCCGCTCGTCTTGACCCGGCCGGCGAACTGGCGCCACGCAGCCGGGCTGACCCGCAGCACAGGTCCCTCGCGGTCCTTGCTGTCCCGCACCGCGATCATGTGCTCGACGGGACCGACTTCAACGCAGGCCCCGCCGTTCGCGCCGGTGTAGCTTGACGTCCGCCAGCGCCGCTGGCCAGTCCTGTCCATGTCGTTACCGCCTCTGTTATCAGGTCAAGGGAGGCCTTCCGGGGCAGTGCGTCCGCGCGCAACATGTCGACGCGGACGCGGTGATCGGCTACATCACAACCCATTCCCGAGACTATGCCCGGGACGAGTGCCAGTCCGATCACTTGGCGGACGGGGAAGCAGGTTCATTCGTTTCTGGCGACCTCGGGTCCGGTGATGCGGGTCAGCAGCGGGAAGGTGGCCGCGATGATGCCGAGGGACACCAGGATCCCGCCCGCGGTGATCAGGTAGTACGCGACGCCGGGCGCCGCAATCGAGTAGTGCTGCGCCACGGAGGCGTATTCCGCGGCGGCGGCGAACCCGGTGCCGATCGCGACGGCGGCGACGGCGAGCAGCGGGACGGCGCTTTCCAGCGCGACGACGCGGCGCAGCGTGGCGAGCCGGGCGCCGGTGAGCCGCAGCAGGCTGAACGGCCGCTTGCGGTCCGCGAGCCCGGCCGCTATGCCCGCGGCGAGCGTGCAGCCGGCGATCGGCAGGCTGATCAGGATGACCACGTTCGCGAGCTGCTGGTAGTCATTGTTTTTGGAGTTGTCCTTCGCGACGAGGTCGCCGATGGTGGACGGCGTGCTGACGCCGGGGTAGGCAGATGCGTTCTCGAGTAGCGTCCTGGCCTGCTCGACGGCTGGCTCGGTGCCGTCCGTCGCCACGTTGATGGCGTCCACGCCCAGGGTGTCGAGCCGCGTGGCCGGGACGGTCGCGGCCGGCCAGGTGATCGTGGTGGCGTCTACGCCGAACAGGGGGCCGTTGAACCCGTCTGCGGGGAACGCCGCCGCGGTCGCCCCGGCCGGGCAGCGGCCCAGGGCAGGGACGGTCGCGAGCTGCGCGCACGAGACCACGCCGGCCGGGACGGGACTGGGCCCGCCCTGATCGGCGCCGAAGCCCAAGGCACCGAAGCCGTGAAATGTGCCGGGGATGGTCAGCCCTGGGTCGGCGCGGACTACGAGCACCCCTTGGACGCCGGAGATCCCGCTCAGCTGTGCCGTCAGCGGCGCGGCGGGCGCGGCCGGTCCCGGGGCCGCCGTGCCCCGACTCGATCCCGGGCCAGGGCCGGGCTCCTGGTTCGACGCCGACACCTGGTCGGTCAGCACGTCTGTTTCCGCGGCGCTGCTCCACCGGGTCACGTTCTTGGCGTCCTGCGTGGTGATGGCCACCACGGCCACGGTGGTGATGAACAGGGCGAGCACCAGGCCGCTGACGGCGCGGAAGGCGGCCCTCGGGTCGTCGGCGAGGCGGCGGGCTGCGATCAGTGTGCCGGGGCCGCTGGTCCAGCGGGCCATGCCTCTGGCCGCGACCATGGTGAGCCATGGGCCCGCGATGAGCAGGCCGGCGATGATGAGCGCGAAGCTGGACTCGAACGCCTCGATCTGCCCGGGTATGGACGCCGGGTGGCCGTGGATGGTCCAGAACCCGAGCTCGGCGAGGCCGGCCAGCAGCGGCACCACCCGCCAGGCGCGCGGCGGGCTGGGTGTCTGGCGGCGGGCGACCCCGAGCGGCGAAATGTGCACCCGGCGCAGCGCCAGCCGGGCCGCCACGGCGGCGGCCACGGGCACGCCGATCGCGACCGCGAGGATGTCCGGCAGGCTGAGCGTCAGTTCGGCCGGGAAGAACGGCTGGCCGATGAACGGGATGCCCGCGACCGGAACACGCAGCAGGAAGAAGATCCCGAACCCGGCGGCCATCCCCAGGGCGGCGGCTACCGTCGATTCGGTGGCGGCGAGCAGGGAGACCTGCCTGCGGGTCGCGCCGACCAGGCGCATCGCCGCGAACCGTTCCTCCCGGCGGGCCGCCGACAGCCGGGTCGCGGTAGCGATGAAGATCAGGACCGGGGCCAGGATGGCCAGCGCGACGACGGACAGGATGAGGTCGGTGGCGCCCGCCCCGCCTCCCGGGTCGGGCGGAGTGTAGGTCAGGCCCCTGGGATTGGCCTCCGCCGGGGGCTGCGGCACGCCCAGCACCGTGGTGGAGATCGACGTCACCGGCACGCTATCCGGGGTGTGCGCCAGCTGTGCCGGGGTGCGCCCAATGATGATGACCAGCGAGGCCGGCGACGGCAGCGCGGCGTCGCCGATCGTTCCGGCCAGGCGGCCGGGATAGCGGTTGGCGAGCTGGTCCGCCGGGGTGGACCGCAGCAGCGCGGCGAGCGCGGGCGATGCGTAGTACTGGCCCGGTCCCGGGTCGTGGGTGATGCCCGGTGGCACGGGCGACGAGGCGCCGGTGGCGGCCACCTCGAACCGGCTGATCGTCTGGCCGTGGAAGATGTCGCCGGCGGGGTGCCACCACAGCGGGGCGACGCCCGCCGCCGGGCCCGCGGCCACCGACGTGTTGCCGGTCCAGAACCACGCGTGGCGGGCGTTCCAGGTACTGACCGCGTTGGTCGCGGCCACCGCGGTCAGCAGCAAGCCGACGCCGAGGCCGACCGCGATGGCCAGGATGACCAGCCGGGTGACGGCCTCGCGGCCGCCGCTGATCACCAGCCGCAGGCCGAGGGGGATCACGGCCGGGTCCCGGCAAGCGTGGTGACCTTGCCATCGCGGACGACGACCTCGCGGTCGGCGTAGGCGACGACCCGGGCGTCGTGGGTGACCAGGACGACGGTGGTGCCGTGCTCGCGGGCCGCCGCGGTGAGCAGGTCCATCACCAGTTCCCCGGACACCGAGTCGAGCGACCCGGTCGGCTCGTCGGCGAACAGCACCTCAGGCCCGCCGACCAGGCCGCGGGCCAGCGCGACGCGCTGTGCCTGCCCGCCGGACAGCTCCCCGGACCTGCGCTGCTCAAGCCCGTCCAGGCCGAGCGCGCCGAACCAGTCCCTGGCCGCCCTCATGGCCGGGCCGCGGCGGGTGCCGGACAGCAGCAGGGGCAGCGCGACGTTCTCTTCCGCGGTCAGCTCGGGGACAAGCTGACCGGACTGGAACACGAACCCGAACCGGTCCCGGCGCAGCGCACTGCGCCGGTCGTCGCTCAGGGTGTCCAGCCGCTGCCCGCCGAACCAGACCTCGCCCTGCTCGGGGACCAGGATGCCCGCCAGGCAGTGCAGCAAGGTGGATTTGCCCGATCCGCTTGGCCCCATGACCGCGACGATCTCGCCTTGCCGGACGGTGAGCGAGGCGCCGCGCAGCGCCGGCGTTTCGCCGAACGACTTCACCAGGTCCCGCGCCTCGATGATCTTCGCAGTTCCGGTGCGGTCGGCGGTCACTGGCGTACCGCCCGCGAGAGCAGGTCCAGCCGGGCCGCGGTGTGGTCGATCCATCGCAGGTCAGCCTCCAGTCGGTAGATGGCGTGGTCGGCGAGCAGCACGTCGAGAGTCTCCCCGTCCCGCTTCAGGTCGGTGAGTTCTCGCATCCGCTGCAGGTGCGCCGCGCGCTGGATGTCCAGGTACCTGTTGGCCGGTCGGCCGAGCATCAGGGCGAGCACCACCTTGGCGAACAGGTCGCTCTGCAGGTCCGGCTCCGGCGGGGCCGGCTCGGCCAGCCACCGCTCCACATCACCAATGCCTGCGTCGGTGATGACGTACCGGCGGCGTTCCGGCCCGGCGCCCTGCTCGACCGGCCCGGCGACCGCCTTCCCGTCCCTGGCCAGCCGGGACAGGGTCGCGTACACCTGGCTGTAACGCAGCGGCTTGCCCCGGCCGAAGTGTGCGTCGTAGTCGCGTTTCAGGTCGTATCCGTGGCTTGGCCCCCGCTCAAGCAAGCCAAGAAGCGTCAGTGGAACGGTCATACTCCGAGAGACTACTCCAAGAGTATTCTCTCGGGTAGTAGTTTCCTTAACTGGCGACCGCGGTGAGGTAGATGCGGCCCGACTGCCGTTCGTGCGGCAGCGGGTCGCGCCGGCTGACCTGCACGCTGCGGAAGCCGGTCGCGGTCAGCACGGGCTCGAGTTCTTCCCCTGTGTACAGGGTGCCCGTGATGTCCGGGTGGCCGCCGGCGACGAACTCCCCGGTGCCCTCGTGCGTGGCCAGCAGAAGCACCGCGCCCGGCGCCAGGACCCGGCCGAACTCGCCCAGCACGGCCGGCAGGTCGCCACGCGGCAGATGGTGCAGGGCGTAAAACGACGTGGCGCCCGCGCAGCTCCGGCGGCGTAACGGCAGCTGGCGCATGTTGGCACGGGCCGCCAGCAGGCCCAGGCCGCCGTACCGGTGCAGGGCGGCTGCCGTCATCCCGGCGGACAGGTCCAGGCCGAGCACCCGCGTCCCGCGCCCGGCCAGGTAGCCGCCGGCCTGGGCCGGGCCGCAGCCGATATCGAGCACAAGACCATCGCCGGCGGTGGCGGCGACGAAGTCGAGCAGAGCGCGGTCCAGGTCAAGCCGGTCCAGGTCGCCGCCGAACTTCGCGGCGTACTCCGGTGCGATCGCGTCATAGGCATCCCGCAGCACGGAGGGGTCGAAGCCGTCCGCCGCCATGACGCTCCCTAGCTCATCCGGAACCGGGTCCCGGCGGCCGCGCCAGGTTCATCAGGTCGTCGAGGATCTCGCCGAGCCGGCTGCCCATCAGCGTGAGGTGGCCCTCGCCGGGCCGAAGCCGGGCCCGGGCCAGCGGGATGTTCGCGGCCAGCCAGGCGCCGTGTGCGGCCGGCACCATCCGGTCCTGGTCACCCTGCCAGATCGCGACCGGCGTTGCGTGCCCGAGCGCCTCCAGGCTGATCCCCCAGTCTCGGGTGAAGGCCAGGTCGTCGTCCCGCCAGCCGTCGATGCCCGCGGTCACGGCCGCACGCAGCGAGGCGGCCAGATAGTCGGCGAACTCGCCGGTGATCGCCGCCTTGTCGGCCTCGGAGACCAGCCCGCCCAGGCCGTCGGCCACCTCGGCAGGGCTGATCCCGCCCAGCGCGGCGGCCCCGGCATACAGGAAGCCGGTCAGGTTCGCCTCGCCGGCCAGCGCGGCCCCGAACTCCTCGTGGTTCTCCTCGGCCATGCCGGCCATCCAGTCAAGACCGGGGCTGTCGGACGGCGCGACCCCGGCGATCGTCGCCGCCGCCAGGCACCGGACCGGCAGCAGGGCCGCGCAGGCCAGCGCGTGCGGGCCGCCGCCGGACCAGCCTGCCGTGACGAATTCGTCGGCGCCGATGCGTTCCAGGATCTTGTCCACGTCGGCCGCGGCGTCCGCGACGAGCCGGCCGGGCTGCGGCGTGGAGCCGCCATAACCGGGCCGCGAGTACTGGACTGTGCGCAGCCCGCGCGCGGAAGCCGCGTCGGCCAGCGGCGGGTACCCGATCAGCCCGCTCGGCGTGCCGGTGTGAAACACCAGCGGCAGCGCATCATCGGGGCCGGTTACCAGGACCTCGAGCACCCGGCCGTCGGCCGCCGGGACCGTGATCCGCTGCTCGTTCACCATCGCGTCAGCTGCTCCTGATCCAGGTGTTGCGGAAGGCTCCTGCCGTGCTGAGCGCGCCGGTGGAATCCTTGGCCAGCCCGCTGCCGTCGATCATAACGATCTTAATCGGGTGCAGCTTCTTCAGCACGTGCCCGTTGACCCTGGCGGCGGCGAAGCGGACGGCGCCGAAGTCGGCGAGCGGCAGCACGCCGCTGGCGGACGACGGCGCCTCGGTGATCACTTCCGCCGAGGACCGGTCCAGGCCCGTCTCGTCCTTGGTGACCGTGTGGGACCAGCCGCGGGTGCTGTCCTTGAGCACCACCGTGTACGTGTCGGCGCCGTGGAACGTCACCGACGCGCTGAGGTGGTCACCCGGCCTGACCTTGGTCCGGAAGTAGACCGGCGCCGCCGGGTACATCTCGTACCAGCCGTCGTATCTCGCGGTCTTGCCGGAGCAGTCCGCGTCCGTTCCGGTCTGCTCCACCGAACGGGAATGGCCGCCGTAGCCGTCCAGGCCGACCCAGAAGGACGCGTACCGGTTGCCGGACGTGCAGGTAACGGCCGGCACGGTCCAGCGTGCCGACACGCTGCGATACGCGCCGTTGCTGCCGGACACCGCGTAGCCGGACCAGTTCGTGCTGCCGATCTCGCTGCTGCCGGCGGTGTGGCGGGCGCTTGGCACGGCGACGCCACCGGGCTTGACCATCGGGTGCCCCGGGGTTACCGCGCCGACCGTCGCGGCCAGAGATAAGAACGGCGACGCGGAGGCGACGTCTGCGGCGGCCGTTGCCGAGCCGATCATGACGGCCAGCGCCGCACCGACGACACACCACTGACGGACCATTCCGCTCCTTGTGTTTTTGAGCCCAGCATGCCGACAGATGATCCTATGTCTGCCCCTGGCGTCGGCACAGGGGAAACGGGGCATGTGCCGGGGCAGCAAGCATTAGATCACATCGCGCGTTCGCCGGGCGTTAATGGCAGCCCGGGCGGCGCTGCACGTCGCCGGCCAGCTCACGGTCGGCGCTTCCCGTCTGTCCGCGCAGAGGCTACGGTGAAACTCCGGGTCGTCCCCCCGGGCGAGCACTGAGGAGACGCCGTGCCGCTTCCCGCCTCCGCAAGCCCTCCCGCCTCCGCGGAGCGCAACCGCTTCGCACAGCACTTGTTCACTCCGCTCCCCCAGCGCTACGACCGCCTCGCCGAACTGCTGTCGTTCGGGCAGAACGGCCGCTGGCGCCGCGCCATGATCAGCCGGATCGAGCCTGCTCCGGGCCAGTCGGTGCTCGACGTCGCGTCGGGCACCGCCGGCGTCGCGCTGGGGCTGGCCCGGGCGGGTGCCACCGTGGTCGGGGTGGACCTGACCGAGCAGATGCTCAGACAGGGGCAGCGCAACGTCGCCGACGCACGGATGGGCGACCGCATCCAGCTGGTGGCCGGCCGGGCCGAGCAGCTGCCGTTCGACGACGCTGCCTTCGACGCGCTGACCTTTACTTACCTGTTCAGGTATGTGGTCGACCCGGAGGCCACCCTGCGCGAGCTGGCCCGTGTGGTCAAGCCAGGCGCGCGGGTCGCGAGCCTGGAGTTCATGCTGCCGCCGTCGCGGTTCTGGCGGTTCTGGTGGTGGCTGTACACGAGGCTGCTGCTGCCGGCCGGGGGGCTGCTCACCGGCGGACGCGAGTGGTTCGCTGTCGGCCGCTTCCTCGGCCCCAGCATCTCCGGGCACTACCGCCGCTACCCGCTGCCGTGGACGGTCGAGGCGTGGCGCAGGGCCGGGTTCACCGACGTCGGCGCCCGGGTCATGAGCCTGGGCGGCGGGCTCGTGATGTGGGGAACCCGCGAAGGTGGCTGATGGAGCCCAGGCTGGAGCGCGGCCCGCCTACTACGCTGCGAGCCCAGGCGGATGGCGTGACTGGTGGACCCTGCTGCACCCGCCGTACACCGCGTGGCACCTCTCCTACGTCGTCATCGGGGCCAGCCTGGCACCCCACGTCAGCCTGGCGCCGCTGCTGGCGACGCTGGTCGCGTTCTTCCTCGCGGTCGGGCTGGCGGCGCACGCGCTCGACGAGCTGAACGGCCGGCCGCTGCAGACCCGCATCCCGGCGCCCACCCTGGTGGCCGTGACGGTCGCCGGACTGGCCGGCGCGGTCGCGTTCGGCGTCGCCGGGGTGGCGAGGGTCGGCTGGGCGCTGCTGCCGTTCATGATCGTGGGCCCGGCCCTCGTTGTCGCCTACAACGCCGAGCTGTTCGGCGGCATCATCCACACCGACCTGGGCTTCGCGGCCGCGTGGGGCGCGTTCCCGGTGCTGACCGCCTACACGGCGCAGACCGGCCGGATTGCTGTGGCCCCGGTCCTTGCCGCGCTTGCCGCGCTGGCGATATCGGCGGCGCAGCGCAGGCTGAGCACCCCGGCCCGGACCCTCCGTCGCCGCTCGGTCCGGGTGGAAGGCACCGTGACGCTCGCTGACGGGGAGGTCACCGCCATCGACCAGAGAGCGTTGCTGGCCCCGCTGGAAGGCGCGCTGCGCGCCATGTCATGGGGGCTCGTGCTGCTCGCCGCCTCGTTGGCATTCGCCAGGCTCGGCTAGCGCGCTCGCTCACAGTGCGTCGTGACGCTGCAGGTAGTTCAGCGCGGCCCAGCCGAACGGCACCGGGAGCCAGAAGGTCACGGTACGGAACAGCAGGACCGAGCTAATCGCGGTCGCGCCGTGCAGGCCCGCGGCGGTGAGGCCGGCCGACAACGCCGCCTCGACCGCGCCGAGCCCGCCGGGCGTCGGGACGGCCGAACCGATCGCGCTGCCGGTCAGGTAGACCACAGCGACGGCGACGATCGGGAGCGAGCCGCCGAATGCCTTGACGGATACGGCGAGGCAGGCAATGTAAGCGGCGGTCACGAGGAGCGCCCCGCCGACGCCCTCGGCCAGCTTGACCGGCCGCTGCACGACGTCGAGCAGCCGCGGGATCGCCTGGCTGATGGTCGGCGCCAGGCGGGACCGCAGCAGCTTCCGGCCGGCCGGGATGGCGAGCGCGGTCAGGATAATGGCCACCAGGACGGCCAGCGCGATGTAGGTCCACTCCGGAGGCTGGAACGTGGTGTCGTGCAGCGAGCCGGCCAGCGCGGCGAAGATCACCAGCAGCACCATGTGCAGGCCGAACACGATAACTTGCGACACACCCACGCTAGCCGCGGCGTCGGCGGGCGCCACCTTCGACTGCCGCAGGTAGCGGATGTTGAGCGCCACGCCGCCCACGGCGGCGGGCGTGACCAGGGTGACGAACGAGCCGGCCACCTGGGCGAGGAAGGTCCGGGCGCGGTTCAGCCGTTCGAGCACGAACCCGGACAGCTCCAGCGTGGCGCCGACATAGGTCAGAACGGACAGGCCGAGCGCGGCCAGGCTGAACCGCCAGTCGGCATGATGGACCAGGTTGCCGAGGGTTTTCTTGCTGAGGTCGCCGGCCAGGATAT
>Ga0208488_1000111_pt1 | contig 10333 bp, 10 predicted proteins | sample MicForSoiSWNC1_O_FD_187994 | JGI IMG/M metagenome (GOLD analysis project Ga0208488, IMG submission 187994) | Forest soil microbial communities from Harvard Forest Long Term Ecological Research site in Petersham, Massachusetts, USA - MetaG HF001... | ecosystem: Environmental > Terrestrial > Soil... | reverse complement strand
GCCCGTGGAGATCGACCCGGGCCAGGCCTACCTCGTGCACCGGCACGGCTGGCTGTGCGGAACCCCCGGCATCGTCCCGAGCATCGGGCTGCAGCAGAGTTTCCGCGGCGGGATGTGGGGCGGCGACGGGTTCGTGCTGCAGAAGCTGGAGGGCCAGGGCACGGCATGGATCGAGCTGTCCGGCGAGCTCACCACCTACGACCTGCCGCCCATGCAGGGCCTGCTCGTGCATCCCGGCCACATCGGCATGTTCCAGGGCACCGTCCAGTTCTCGGTGACCCGGATGCCGGGCATTTCCAACATGGTGTTCGGTGACGACGGCTTCCACCTGGTGTCGCTGATCGGGCCAGGCCGCGTCTGGCTGCAGTCGATGCCGCTGCCGGTGCTGGCCCACGCGCTTGCGCGGTATCTGGAGCACGACGACCGGAACACGCAGCAGGCGGCCGGCGGCGGCATCGCCGGCGGGATTCTCGGGGACATGCTCCGAGGCAACTGAGTTCATCGCGGGCCTGCCGGGCGCCGCCGCGGAATTCTCCGCGAAAAGTTGTTGGCGCCCGGCAGCGCCGGGACTCCTACCACTGTCACGAGCCACCGCCCGGTGGCCGTCGGCGGCGGCAAAGGAGACCCGCGATGAACCTAGTGAACAAGACCTCGACCATCACGGTCACCGTTGTCGCGGCCCTGGTCGCACTGGCCATAACGGCGCACGTCAGCGGCGCGCTCAGGCTCTCGCCGGTGCACGCGGCCGTCCACCGGGCCGAGCATCCGGCGGCGCCGGGGAATGCGGCCCGGCCGGGAAGCCTGGCCAGCCGGTCCGGCACCGGCCAGGGTGCGGCGGCCGGGCAGCCGGACGCCGGCCAGGGCAGCGGGGCGGCCGGCGGTGCGTCGTCCGCAGGATCATCGGCCGGCGGCAGCGGCGCCGGCCAGGCGGGCGCGACGTCGTCGAGCGGATCGTCGTCCGGCGGATCGTCGTCGGGTGGCCACGGCATCGTGCCGCACCTGCTCATGCCTTACTTCCCGCACATGCCGTTTACGATCGTCACCTCCATCCCGAGCCCGACCGGCACGATCGGCGATCCTGGAGTGCCGTGCCTGCAGGGTTACGTGTGGCGGAAGGCGTACTCCGGAGACTACGTCTGCGTGACCCCGGCCAACCGGGCCCAGGCAGCGGCCGATAACGCGGCAGCACTCAGCCGGGTCGCGCCCGGCGGCGGCGCCTACGGCCAGTACACCTGCCAGCAGGGTTACGTGTGGCGCCAGGTCGTGCCCGACGACTACGTCTGCGTCACCCCCGGGGTCCGCGCCCAGGCGGCGTACGACAATTCCCAGGCGAACAACCGGGTGGCGCTGTTCACCCTCTGGATGAGCGACTGGACGCCACCTTCCCAGTCGGGGCAGAACTGCTCCGGTGACGTGTGCACGACAACCGATGGCGGCTGGGACGGTCCGAACTTCCAGATCAACGGTGACCACTTCAACTTCGGCGCGGTGCTGCTGGAGATCCGCAGCAACGGCGGCGCTGTGCTGTGGTCGCAGACCGTGACGGCGATCAGTTACCCGGGATTCCCCGGCGGTGCGCTCTACGCGCAGACACCGATAGGCGACTGCTCCGGCGACCCCGGCACCACCGACAACGACTACGTGATCGCCTACGACACGGTGTCCGGGCAGTGGTCGAACGAACTGCCGATCGACTCCGACTGCGCCTCGTTCTGACGTCAGGCGCCGCCGGGACATCCGGGCACGGGGGCCCGGATGTCCCGGCACGGTGCTCGCGGAAACGGTGAGCTATGCGAAGACTGTCCCTGGTACACCGCCAGCCCCTACCGTTGGCCCATGCATGACCGCGAGATCGTCGCCGCGATCGTCGCCGGCGACCCGGCCGGGCTCTCGGCCGCGTGGAACCAGTACGCTCCCGCGCTGCACTCCTACTGCCGCTCGCTGCTGGCCGAGCCCTCCGACGCGGCGGACGCGGTCCAGGACACGTTTGTGGTGGCAGCATCCAAGCTGGCCGGGTTGCGCGAGCCGGACCGGCTCCGGCCCTGGCTGTACGCCGTGGCACGCAACGAGTGCCACCGGCGGCTGCGTTCCCGCGCCAGGATGGCCGACCTCGACGAGGCGGGCGAGATGACCGACGCCTCGACCGACGTCGGCCTCTCGGCCGAGCGGGCCGAGCTGCGCGATCTTGTCCGGGCCGCGATCGCCGGGCTGAACCCGGGCGAGCAGGAGATCATCGAGCTGAGCCTGCAGCAGGAACTGGACGGCGCCGAACTCGCCGGTGCGCTCGGTGTTGCGGTGAACCAGGCGCACGCGCTGGCGTCCCGCGCTCGCGGCCAGCTCGAGCGGTCACTCGGCGCGCTGATCGTGGCCCGGAGGGGCCGGAAGGACTGCCCGGAGCTGTCCGAGCTGCTGGCCGGCTGGGACGGCCAGCTCACCGTGCTACTGCGCAAGCGGGTCAGCCGGCACATCGAACACTGCGACGTCTGCGGCCAGCGCAAGCGGCGCGAGCTGAGCCCGGCGATGCTGCTGAGCGCCCTGCCGGTGGTGTTTCTGCCGTCGGGCCTGCGGGACGAAGTGTTCCGGCTGGTCGCGGATCCCTCCCCGGAGGCAGCGCGGTACCGGGAGCACGTGGCCAAGCGGGCGGAGCCGTTCGGCCCTTCAGGGTTTCCGGTCCCGGTCGCACCGGTCGCCCGGGTGCGGCTGCGCGGGCGGACGATCGCGTTCGCCGCGGTCGCCGCGCTGCTGCTGATCGTCGTGGGCGGGGTGGCCGCCGCGGCCATGCTGCGGCACGGCGGGGGAGGCGGCGGAACGGCCAATGCCGCGGCGCATGGCGGGGCCACCCTCGGCGCTTCGCCGGGTGCGTCCGCGTCATCGACGCCGACGGGGCCGGCAAGATCGCCGGATGCAAAGCACGCCAAAGCACCGGCGTCCGCGCCGCCCTCGGCCGCGCCGAGCTCGGTCAGCCCGGCAAGCCCGACCGCGGCCCCGTCGCCGACGAGGACCAGCAAGCCGACGCCGACCGTCACCCCCACGGGCCCGCATTCTCCGTCACCGACGCCGTCACCGGGCACCCTGTCGGAGTCACCGGCCACGATCAGGCTCGCGGATCTCGGATCCAGTGCGACGTTCACGCTGACCGCCAACGGAGGCCCGGTGGCGTTTACGATCACCGGCCCCAACGGCGTCAGCGTGAGCCCGGCGAGCGGCGATCTGACCACGGGCGAGACCGTCACGGTGAGCGTGACCGCGGTCGGCAACGGCCCGCCGACCTTCATCACCGACCTCACCGTGAACCCGGGCGGGCTCACGGTCGAGATCGAGTACCCGCCCGAGGGGTAGACCTGCCGGGGCCGGGGCTCAGCCCAGGTCGAATTCGGCGGCGCGAACGCCGTCCAGGAACGCCCGCCATTCGCCCGGTGTGAAGACCAGCGCGGGTCCTTCGCGGTCCTTGCTGTCGCGCACGGCGACGATGCCGGGCAAGTTGCGTGCGACCTCGACGCACCCGCCGCCGTTGCTGCCGCTGAAGGTGCTCTTGCGCCATTCGGCGTTGGTCAGGTCCATGATTCCTCTGCCACCTTTATGATCAGCTCTCGTGAGGCGGCCTGAGAGAGTGCTTCGCCTCGAAGGATATTGAACGTCTGAGTGAGCTTCGTGACCGCGCTCGGCGCCTCGGTGGTCTGCCCTTCGTCCGGTGACTCTATGTATACCGTATCGCTGCCATTCCCAGACGCGATTGCGAAGGCCCCCATCAGGCCGACGTGCGCTCCCACCTCACCAGGTACCACCTGCACGGTGATATTGGGACGCTTGGCCTGCGCCGCCAACCGGCTCAGTTGGTCGTACATAATCTTGGAGCCGCCGATATGTCGGAGCAGAACGGTCTCATCAATGATCACCCACAGCAACGATGGCTCAGGCTCATCAAGAATGGTCTGGCGTTCCATCCGCGCGCTGACCATCTCTTCCAGTTCATCCTCCGTGGAGTACGGCCCTACGGAAAGGATGGCCCTGGCGTAGTCAGCGGTCTGAACCAGGCCGGGAATCAGCAGCGGCTCCCACCAGCACACAGACGTGGCGGTGCGCTCCCGCTCCATCCACCCGGCGAACCAGGACGGGTAACCGCCGTCCCAGCGGCGGGCCAGGTCGTAGATGCGGGCCAGCAGGCCCCTTGTGTCCAGCGCCTCGTCGCAGCGCCCGGCCAGGTCCTCAGACGGTGCGCGCTGCCCGATCTCTACCTTGCCGATCAGCGTTCCTGAGTAGCCGATCCGCTGGCCAAGCTGTTCCTGGCTCAGTCCGGCTTCCATCCTGGTCCGCCGCAGTTCCGCGCCGAAGAAGGCTAACGGGGATGAAGTCCCGTCGACATTACGCATCACGCACGCTCCCTTGGTACAGCCACGGACACCAGTGCCCGGCCACAGACAAGGCGGCCTGATGATCGGACAACTCCAGACCGCTGTGCGTTCCCGATGGCAATCCTAGGTCCGTTCAGGAAGCATCCCAAATGGGAACGGCAGGCGAATCAGAACGGCGTGAAAGCTAATGGGCGCAGTACCCGCGGCGATGATCCCGGATCGAGAGGCGGCAAGCTGGCCTTATCAGTCGCATCTGGAGCTGGGCGCGATCAGCGGTGCCGTGCCAAGTGCCCGGCTGCACGCGCGCCTGGTGCTCCGGGAATGGGGCCTGCCGGCCGATAAGGCCCAGGCGGCCGAGCTTGTTGTCTCGGAACTGGTCACGAACGCCCTTGAGCATGGCTTAGCCGGATTACCAGCGACCGTCAGGATCTGGCTCAGTTCAGATGGCAGCAGCATCGTCATCCACGTGTGGGACGCGAGCCCGCTGCCGCCCACGCTCAAGAACGCGGGTGCCGACGCGGACGGCGGCCGCGGCCTGATGATCGTGGCGGCGATGAGCACCGGCTGGGGTTGCGCCGCTGCGAACATCGGCAAGGTTGTCTGGGCGACTATTTGAGCCAAGCCCCGAGCACTCCCGGGATCGCGGATGATCTACCATGACGAACCTCCCCGGTTCGGGATGGCCCGAAGCAGCGAGCGGCATGAACGGGGTGCACGGTGAATGTTGACGACCTGGTGGCGATCGATGTGCACACGCACGCCGAGGTCTCGGCCGGTGGCCAGGATGCGCTCAGCCCCGAACTGTTCGAGGCCTCTCGCGCGCTGTTCAAGGCGGACAGCCGCCCCCCGACGCTGCCCGAGATCGCCGCGTACTACCGGGAGCGGCGGATGGCGTGCGTGGTGTTCTCAGTGGATGCCGAGGCGGCGACCGGCGTCCCCGGGGTGCCGAACGAGGAGGTGGCCGAGGCTGCCGCCGCCAACCCGGACGTCATGATCCCGTTCGCGAGCATCGACCCGGCCAGAGGCAAGGCCGGGGTCCGCCAGGTGCGCAGGCTGGTGACCCAGTTCGGCGTCCGCGGCTTCAAGTTTCACCCCAACGTCCAGGCGTTCTATCCCAACGACCGGATTGCCTATCCGCTCTATGAGGCGATCGAGGAATTTGGCGTGCCGGCGGTATTTCACACTGGGCAGAGCGGGATCGGCTCCGGCGCGCCCGGCGGCGGCGGGATCAGGCTGAAGTACTCCAACCCGCTGTTTGTCGATGACGTGGCCGCGGACTTTCCCGGCCTTCCTATCGTGCTCGCCCATCCCTCTTTCCCGTGGCAGGACGAGGCGCTGGCGGTGGCCACCCACAAGCCGCTGGTCTACATCGACCTGTCCGGCTGGTCACCGAAATACTTCCCGCCACAGCTCATCCAGTACGCCAACACGCTGCTGCAGGACAAGGTCCTTTTCGGCTCCGACTACCCATTGATCACCCCCGATCGCTGGCTGGCCGATTTCGACGCGCTGCCGATCAAGCCGCAGGTCCGGCCGAAGATCCTTAAAGACAACGCAGTTGCGCTGCTCGGGCTCTCGCCCCCCTCCGCCTAAGCCTGAATCCACCGGGTTAATAGGTGACGTTTCTGGCTTGGGCGACCGGGTGAACGTGATCTTGGGGTTGGCGCGGGGCGTGCTTGCCTGGCCGCTCACAACTTCCGGTGGGCGCCTTTCTATTCGCGCCCGGCCGAGACCGCGGTCAGGTCGTGGGTGCGGTTCCCGGTGACCGCCGCCCCCGCCGCATCCAGGGCAGTGAGCTGGGCGGAGGTCAGGGTGATCGACAACGAGCCAAGGTTCTCCTCGACGCGTGACGCGCGCCGGGTGCCGGGAATCGGTACCGAGGCCACACCCAGGGCCTCGGCGCGATACCGCAGCCATGCCAGCGCGACCTGCGCCGGCGTCGCCAGCTGTTCCCCGGCAACCGACCTGACCACATCGACCACCGCCAGGTTGGCTTCCAGCGCGCCGTCGGCGAACCGGGGCATGGTGTGGCGGAAGTCGTTCGGCGACGACAGGTCCGCCGCCGAACGGATGGTTCCGGTCAGGAAGCCGCGGCCCAGCGGGGAGTACGGCACAAAGCCCACCCCGAGCTCGGCGGCGGTCGGCACCACCTGGCGCTCGACGTCGCGGCTCCAGATCGACCACTCGCTTTGCACGGCCGTGATCGGGTGCACCGCCACGGCGGCGCGCAGCTCGTCGGCGGTCACCTCGGAGAGCCCGAGGTGACGAACCTTGCCTGCGCGCACCAGTTCGGCCATCGCGCCGACGGTTTCCTCGATCGGCACGGTCAGGTCACGCCGGTGCATGTAGTACAGGTCAACGACGTCGGTCTGCAACCGGGCAAGGCTTTCGTCGATGCACTGACGTACGTAGGCAGCGTCGCCGCGGACGGGCCGCCGGCTCGCGGCGCGGTCTGCCGGGTTGCTGGCGACGCCGAATTTCGTCGCCAGCGTGACCTCGTCGCGGCGGTCGGCGAGCAGCTTGGCAATGAGTCGCTCGTTGTTGCCGCCGCCGTAGACGTTGGCGGTGTCGATAAAGGTCACGTCGAGATCCAGGCAGTGATTGAGCGTGGCAAGCGATTCGGCGTCGTCGGCGTCACCGTAGATCGATGTCAGCGCCCCCGCGCCGAATCCTATTGCGCTGACTATGAAGTCGTCGTCAAGCTTCGTGGTGCGACCGGCAGTTGCCATCTGGTGGGCTCCTTAGCGGATTAAGGCGAAGATTGGTAGCTGAGGTGGGTGGCGAAGAATAGTTCGATCCGGTCCCAGGCGTCTTTGGCCGACTCGGGCTCTGGGCCGATGCCGGCGACCCGCAGCAAGGGACGTAGTGCCCGGGGGCCGGTTTCGGTGTCGTTGAGGAAGGAGTGACTGGCCGCGGGGTATTCCTTGACGTCGTGGGTTACTCCTGCCTTTTCGAGTGCTGCGTCGAGCCGGCTGGCGGCACCTCGAAGCGACGGGTCGCGGCCACCGTAGCTGGCCACGATCGGGCAGGCACCGGCCAGCGTTTCGCCGAGGTGGCGGGGAAGCTGACCGTAATTGACGGCGGCGGCGTCGTAACCATCGCTGGCGGTGAGCAGGGCGAAGCCACCGCCCATGCAGAACCCGATGACGCCGATCTTGCCGGTGCAGTCGGGAGAACCAGCCAGGTAATCCCGGGCGGCGCAGATGTCGGCGAATGCGCGGCCGTGCCCGCGGATCATGGCGGTCATCGTGGCGACCAGGCATCGTGCGGTACTACCCGCGCTGAACAGGTCGACGGCCAGGGTGAGGTAGCCAAGGCCGGCAAGCCGGTCGGCGTGGCCGCGCATGACATCGTCGAGGCCGAAGATCTCGTGGATCATCACCACGGCAGGCCACGGACCGGTGCCCGCTGGGCTGGCCAGGTAGCCGCCAAGAGGTCGGGAGCCGTCGCGGTCGGCGGCTAGCTCGGACAGGTCGATGTCGGTCATGGTCGGGCGTCCTGCGGTTGTGTGGCGGGCATGCCGGTGGAAGTGCCGGTCGTAAGGATGCGGACCATGACTGCCTCTCGTGAGTTCGATTAACGAACTTACTCGCTGACTGGTATCGTAGCACCGTGAGTCAGGAAATCGAACCGAGGGATTCGGCTGGGCCCCGGGTCTGCTCCATCGCGGACGCGCTTGACATCATCGGAGAACGGTGGACTCTGCTCGTGCTCCGCGAGCTGGCTTTCGGCGTAACACGGTTCAAGGAAATCCAGGTCAATACCGGCGCTCCACGCGAGACTCTCTCCCTGCGGCTGCGCAAGCTCGAGGACTACGGGCTCATTGAGCGCCGCCGGTACTGCGAGCACCCGCCGCGCGACGAGTATGTCCTCACCCCGGCAGGCCAGGACCTCCAGCCAGTGCTCCGCTCACTGCGGCAGTGGGGCGAACGCTACGCCACCCCCAACCGCTCTTAGCGTCGATCCGCCGGCCAACGCCGTTGGCGGGTGCGGACCGGGTCATGGCTGGTCAGGCCGCTGCGGCGGGCGGTCCGCATGCCGCAGCGCGCAGGTTCAGCCATTCGTGCCGGAGTAGATGACCCGGAAACATGCGCGAACTGCCTCGTGTCAAAAGACTTGATCCGCGCGATACTGGGGCAGGCGCTCGGCATCGACGGGCAGACGATCGACCTCAGCGAAGCCGGCGGCGACCGGGGACAGCTTTCGTGGCGCCATCCCCGGGCTGCGCCCAAGCCCCCGGGCCCGGCGGCGTCCCCCCACCTCCGGGCCCGGGCCCGCGCTGCGCCGGGTCGTTTAGCCGCGTTTAGCCGTTGCCACGCTCTACCACGGACTGGGCAACCGGCGTCGTGCCGCTGACGTTGCGGGTGGCCTGGACAGCCTCGTACACCAGTTGCGCGTAGACGAGCGTTCCGGGAACCATCGGGTGCACCTGGTCGGGCCAGAGCAGGTACAGCCGCCCGCGGATCGTGTCGTACCAGTCGGCGAGCACGACGCCCGGGTGGGCTTGGACAAAGGCCGCGTCGGTGGCGTTGACCTGCCTGCTCCATCCGTCGGGCACGTAGGTGTTGATCAGCACCAGCCTGCGGTGCGGCCCAATGATCTGCAGAAGTTCGCTGAGCTGAGCGGTGGTCAGGATGTAGTTGGTGCCAAGGCCCATCACCACGACCGGGCGCAGCTGGCCGGTCTGCGCCAGGTGTTCCGCGATGGACAGGCCGGCCGGCATCTCCCGGTCCGGCTTGGCGTCGATGTAGATGCCCGGCATGACCTGAGCGAGCGCCGGGGCGCTCCCCGACATGACCGAATCACCGATCGCCGTGACGTCCTCGCCCGGGATCGGCTGGCTGGAGGAAAGCGCGGCCCTGGCCGCGGTGCCGGACGCCGCCCGGCCTGCGTGTGCTCTTGTGGCGGCCCCTACCCGCTCGCCATTCAGGATCTGCTTTTGCAGGCCGGCCGGCGCGGGCGTCGCCTGGAAGACGCCGCACCCCGCGGTGAACGTGGCGGTCAGCACCGCCGCGGCGCCCAGCGCAGCAAGGGCGCGCGCCGGGAATGCGGCGAGCCCGGCGACTAGGGCGAGCCCCGCACGCCTCGCGAATCCCGCACGCCCTGCGGACCGGGAACGCTTCTCCGCCAATTCATCCACCGGGTTTCCGCTCATGGCGTTCTTTCTCACCGAATTGGAATGAGCGCAAACGCATTAATGGCGGGAATGGTTTGCGGAAAGGCGCCCGCCTGAAATGAAATCGGGCCCGTCGCATTTATTGGCATGTTCTGCGGTAATTGCGGCAGGTATGCTGCCTCCGGACGCCTTTCCGCAGCGCAGGGAGACCCCCATGGCCATCACGCCCCCCACGAGTGACGATCTTGCCGAGCTCGCCGCGCGGTACAGGTTCGGCCTTGACGCCGGGGACATCGAGTCGCTGCGCGGCGTCATCGGCGGAGCACTGGAATCCTACGAAGTGGTCGAGCGGCTGTACGCGGCGCGCCTTCCCGAGCCGCCGTCCCGGCCCTACGAGTGGCCGGGCGCGGCCGAGAACGAGCTCGGCGCCTGGTATGTCACGACCGGCATCACGACGGCCGGCGAGGGCCCGCTGGCCGGGCGGCGGGTCGCGATCAAGGACAACATCGAGGTTGCGGGGCTGCCGATGATGAACGGCTCGGCGACCGTCCAGGGGTACGTCCCGCGCCGGGACGCAACGGTCGTCACCCGGCTGCTCGACGCCGGGGCCACGATTACCGGCAAGGCGGTCTGCGAGGACCTGTGCTTCTCGGGTGGCAGCCACACCGCGAAGACCGGGCCGGTCCGCAATCCATGGAACCCGGCAAAGTCGGCGGGCGGGTCATCGAGCGGCAGCGCCGCCCTGGTGGCGGCCGGCGAGGCGGACCTGGCGCTCGGCGGCGACCAGGGTGGCTCGGTCCGGATCCCCAGCGCGTTCTGCGGCACGGTCGGGCACAAGCCGACGCACGGTCTCGTGCCCTACACC
>Ga0208488_1000110_pt1 | contig 10357 bp, 8 predicted proteins | sample MicForSoiSWNC1_O_FD_187994 | JGI IMG/M metagenome (GOLD analysis project Ga0208488, IMG submission 187994) | Forest soil microbial communities from Harvard Forest Long Term Ecological Research site in Petersham, Massachusetts, USA - MetaG HF001... | ecosystem: Environmental > Terrestrial > Soil >... | reverse complement strand
AGATCGCGTCCGCGCGACGCAACAGGTCCGCATAGGGCTTCTGGATCTCGCCCAGGATGCGCACTCCCAGGCCGGGACCGGGAAAGGGATGGCGGCGTACCATCTCGACCGGCAGGCCCAGCGCGAGGCCGAGATTGCGAACCTCATCCTTGAACAGATCGCGCAACGGCTCGAGGAGCTTCAGGCGCATATGCTGCGGCAGGCCGCCCACGTTGTGATGCGACTTGATCACGTGTGCCTTGCCGGTCTTGGCACCGGCGGACTCGATGACGTCCGGATAGATGGTGCCCTGCGCGAGCCAGGTTACATCCTCGAGCTTCGCCGCCTCCTCATCGAACACGTCGATGAACACGCGGCCGATGATCTTGCGCTTCGCCTCGGGGTCCGCCTCTCCGCGCAGGGCGTCGAGAAAGCGCTGCTCGGCATTGACGCGGATGACGCGTACGCCCATATGCTGCGCGAAGGTCGCCATCACCTGATCGCCCTCGCCGAGCCGCAGCAGTCCGTGATCGACGAATACGCAAGTAAGCTGCCGGCCGATCGCGCGGTGCAGGAGCGCGGCCAGCACGGAAGAGTCGACTCCGCCGGAAAGGCCCAGCAGCACCTTGTCGGAACCGACTTGCGTACGGATGCGTGACACGCTGTCTTCGATGATGTTGCCCGTCGCCCAGTTGCCTGCGCAGCCCGCGATCTCGCGCACAAAGCGGCGCAGGATCTCCGTGCCTTGCAAGGTGTGCGTCACTTCCGGATGGAACTGCAGGCCGTACAGGCGCCGGCTCTCGTCCGCCATGGCCGCAAGCGGCGCGTTGTCGGTCGCGCCGATGGCCTTGAATCCAGGCGGCAAGGTCATGACACGGTCGCCGTGACTCATCCACACATCGAGCACTCGCCGCCCGGACGAATCGCGGTTGTCCTCGAGACCGTCGAACAGCCGCGAGGACTCGGTCGGCCGCACCTGCGCAGCCCCGAATTCCCGGTGCGCGGAGGATTCCACTTCGCCGCCAAGCTCGGCGGCCATGGTCTGCATGCCGTAGCAAATGCCGAGCACCGGCACTTTCATCTCGAAGACGCGCCGCGGCGCCGCGGGCCCTTTGATCTGGTACACCGATTCCGGGCCGCCGGACAGAATCACCGCCTTTGGCGCGAAGCTCGTGATCTCCTCGGGTGGGGCGTCCCACGGCAGGATCTCCGAATAGACCCCGAGCTCACGTACGCGCCGCGCGATCAGCTGGGTGTACTGAGCGCCAAAGTCGAGAATTAGGACGCGATCGGCATAAATTTCAGTCATCAACCGATCCGATAGTTCGGTGCTTCTTTGGTGATCGTGACGTCGTGCACGTGACTCTCGCGCACTCCGGCGCTGGTGATGCGCACGAAGTGCGGGCGCGTGCGCATTTCCGCGACGCTCTTGCTGCCGGTGTAGCCCATCGCGGCGCGCAGGCCGCCCGCGAGCTGCTGCAGGATGGAGACGAGGCTTCCCTTGTAGGGCACCCTGCCCTCGATGCCCTCCGGCACGAGCTTCTCGAGCTCCGTGGTGGTGTCCTGGAAATACCGGTCGCTCGAGCCGTGAGCCTGCGCCATCGCGCCCAAGGACCCCATGCCGCGATAAGCTTTGTAGGAGGCGCCTTGATAGAGCTCGACGTCGCCGGGGGACTCCTCGGTGCCCGCGAACATGCCGCCGATCATCACGCAATGCGCTCCCGCCGCGATGGCCTTGGCGACGTCGCCCGAATAGCGGATGCCGCCGTCGCCGATCAGCGGCACGCCCGTCCCCTCCAGCGCTTTCGACACTCGCGAGATCGCGCTGATCTGCGGCACGCCGACGCCTGCGACGATGCGCGTGGTGCAAATCGAGCCCGGACCGATCCCCACCTTCACCCCGTCTGCGCCGTACTTGACCAGGTCGAGCGCGGCCTCGGCAGTCACGATGTTGCCGCCGATGACCTGCAGATCGGGATATTTTTTCTTGATCCGGGCAACGGTATCGAGCACGCCGCGCGAGTGGCCGTGCGAGGTATCTACGACCACGACGTCGACGCCCGCCTCACGCAACGCCGCGACGCGATCCAGCGTGTCGGGTGTCGTGCCCACCGCCGCGCCGACGCGCAGACTCCCGACGTCATCCTTGCAGGCGTTCGGAAATTCCGTGGCTTTCTGGAAATCCTTGACGGTGATCATGCCCTTGAGCTCGTGGTCGCCCGTGACCACGAGGACTTTCTCGATGCGATGCCTGTGCAGCAGCGCCAGCACCTCTTCCTTGGGCGCGTTCTCGCGCACCGTGACGAGGCGCTCCTTGGGCGTCATCACCGAAGACACCGGCGAATCGAGCTTGGTCTCGAACCGCAGGTCGCGATGCGTGACGATTCCCACGACCTGCCTGCCGGCAACCACCGGCACGCCGGAGATGTTCTTGGCACGAGTCAAGTTGATGACGTCGCGGATCGACATGTCCGGCGTCACGCAGATAGGGTCCGAGATCACGCCGCTCTCGAACTTCTTCACGCGATCGACTTCTCGAGCCTGGCTTTCGATCGACATGTTCTTGTGAACGATGCCGATGCCGCCCTCTTGCGCGATGGTGATGGCGAGCCGTGCCTCGGTGACGGTGTCCATGGCGGCGGAGACCACGGGTAAATTGACTCGAATGTCGCGGGTCAGCTGGCTGGACAGGGAAACGTCGCGCGGCAGGACTTCCGAGTACGCCGGTACCAGCAGCACATCATCGAAGGTGAGTGCCTCTTCCAGAATACGCATTGAGCGTCCACTAGGTTCGTTTAAGAGGCGGCGCATTGTACCTTGCGAGCGCTCAAACCGCTATTATTTCGCCATGGAAGCCCTATCCGGTTCCCCCGCGCGCGCTGAGCGCGACATTTACAGCGTTTCTCGGCTGAACCGCGAAGTGCGGGTGCTGCTCGAGCGCGGCTTCGGGACTTTGTGGGTCGAGGCCGAGATCTCCAATTTCTCGCGGCCAAGCTCGGGGCACTGGTATTTTTCCTTGAAAGACGCGAACGCCCAGGTGCGCTGCGCGATGTTCCGGCAGCGAAATATGCTGTGCGCGTTCACCGTTCGCGACGGCCAGAAAGTGCTCGTGCGCGCCCGCATTGGACTCTATGAGCCGCGGGGCGAGTTCCAGCTCGTCGTCGAGCACATGGAGGATGCGGGTCTCGGCGCCCTGAAGCGGCAGTTCGAGGAGCTGAGCGCGAGACTCAAGGCGGAGGGACTGTTCGCCGCCGAGCGTAAGCGTCCGTTACCGGCGCTGCCCCGGCGCATCGGTATCATCACCTCGCCCTCCGGTGCCGCGGTGCGCGACATCCTGCACGTGCTTGCGCGGCGCTTTCCCGCCGTCGCGGTCATGATCTATCCGGTCGCCGTGCAAGGCGCACAGGCGCCCGCCGAGATCATCGCGGCACTCGCGCTCGCCTGCCGCCGGGCCGAGTGCGACGTGCTCATCCTCGCCCGCGGCGGCGGCTCGCTCGAGGATCTGTGGGCGTTCAACGACGAGCGCCTGGCGCGCGCCATCGTCGCCTCCTCGATTCCCGTCGTCAGCGGGGTCGGGCATGAGATCGATTTCACCATCGCCGATTTCGCCGCCGACATGCGTGCGCCGACGCCCTCGGCCGCCGCCGAGCTCGTCGTCCCCGACGCCGGCGAGTGGCTGGCGGCCCTCGCAAGCCTAGCCGCACGGCTCGCACGCGGCGCTCGCCGGCGTCTCGGCGAACAGCGCGAGCGGTTGCGCTGGCTCGAGCGGCGCGCAGCGCTCGTGAGCCCCGCCGCACGCTGTGTGCAGCAAACGCAGCGTCTCGACGAGCTGGAGCAGCGCCTGCAGCGCGCCGTATCCCGAGGTCTGGAGAGCCGCAGCGAGCGGCTGCGCTGGCTGCAAGGGCGCGCCGGCGTGGCGAGCCCCGCGGCGCGCGTGCGCCGCCTCCTCGCGGCCCTCGCGGATATGGAGCAGCGGCTGTACCGCTGTTTGCGGCACGCCCAGAACAGACGCGTGGCGCAGTTTCGCGAATACCAGAGCCGATTCTGGCAGGCGAGTCCCCTCGCCCGCGTGCGCGATGCCGCCGCGCGGCACGCAGCGCTCGAGGCGCGGCTGCAGGCGGCGGGGCTGGAAAGCGTGGGCCGCGGCCGCGAGCGGCTGATGCCCCTCGTGCGCACCTTGCAGGCGGTGAGTCCGCTGGCGACGCTCGCGCGCGGCTACGCCATCGTCAAAGACGAGCGGGGCCGAATCCTGCGCAACGCGGACGATGCGCCGGCAGGCACCGTGATCGAGGCGCGGCTCGCGCACGGACACCTGCGCGCGAAGGTCCAGGACCCGTGACCGCCCTTCGTGGGCTCGTCGCGCTCGCTGCTCTCCTCGCCGCGACAAGTGCCGCGCAAGGCGTGGAGCTACCGCGCGAGAGCGCGGTGCCCGGCGGCGTCAAGCTGCTGCGGCTCGAGGCCGCCGGCGACGTCGCGCCACGCGTCGAGGCCGACGGGCATCGCGCCCTCGTCGTCCGCGACGGCGCAGGCTGGGTCGCGGTGGTCGGGATTCCCTTGTCCACGCCGGTCGGCGACATGCAGGTCGAGGTGTACGGCCCCTCCGGCGTGCACCCGGTCGAGTTCACGGTCACCGACAAGCGCTATGTCACTCAGTCGCTGAAGGTGGCGCCCGGGCAGGTCAACCTGTCGGCGAAGGATCTGGCGCGCGCAAATCGCGAGCACGCGGTTCTTGATCGCGCGCTGGAGCATTGGAGCGCCGCGCCGCCCGAGATCTTGCGCTGGTCGCAGCCGGTTCCGGGCGTGCGCTCGAGCTCCTTCGGCATGCGGCGTGTATTCAATGGGGAGGCACGCAACCCGCATACCGGGATGGACATCGCCGCCGCGACGGGCACGCCGGTGTTATCCCCGGCGGAGGGCACGGTGCTCGATACGGGGAACTACTTCTTCACGGGCAATACCGTGCTCATCGATCACGGCGAAGGACTGATGAGCCTGTACTGTCACTTGAGCGCGATCGACGTGCGGCCCGGTGAGCGCGTCACGGCCGGCACGCGGCTCGGCGCGGTGGGCATGACCGGCCGCGCGACCGGGCCTCACCTGCATTGGGCTTTGAGTCTGAACCGCGCCTGGGTCGATCCGGAGCTGTTCCTGCGCTAAGGCGCAGCGGTTAAGCCCGCCGGCGCGCTCGCGCCGGCGGGCCTCACTCAGTCGCTCTAGCCGGCGGTCAGCATCTTGTCGACGGCCGGAGCTTCCAGCGGCGGCGTTGCCATGGCGGCTTGCCGTAGGCGTGCACTGTGCTCCTGCACGGCGGCGCCGGAAGGCTGCATCTCGATCTGGCCCTGGAAGAACGCTCCTTCGACGATGCCGACGCGCGGCGCGAAGACGTTTCCCTTGACCTTCGCCGTCGCGCGGATGTTGACCGATTCGGTGGCATAGAGGTCGCCGTCGACTTTGCCGTCGACCACGATCACGCGCGCGCGAATGTCGCCTTTCATGGTGCCGTCCGTTCCCACGGTGAGGTTCTGGGTGTGCGTGATCGACCCCTCGACGCTGCCCTGAATGATCAGGTCTTCCTGCGCCGAGAGCTCGCCGCGGAACTTCAACGTCGGACCGAGCACCGAGGCCCGCGGGGCGCTCTCGACCGTGCGCGGCTCGTTCGCCCGCGGCTCCGGTGCGCGGGGTTCCGCGGCGCGCGGCGGCATGGGGGCGCGCGGCTCCATCCGCGGCTCGCGCGGCTCGGGACGAGCGGGTTCGTGTGCAGCCGGGCGGCTGCCTGGGGCTGAGTTCATCATGTCGTTGTCTCCATCTTCGGATTTCTTGAACCAGGCCATTTCACGCCGCGCCCCCGGAAGTTCGGAGCGCGCGCGCGTGCGCATCGGGCTTGGCGGCGGCGTGGCCGCTCTTGCCGTCCATGTCGATGCTGCCGCTGAAGCTCGCACCCTCTTGGATGCTCACCGTGGGCGCATAAATGTTGCCGTGAACCTTGGCCGTGTCCTTCACGAACACGGACTTGTCGGCATGCAGATCTCCTTCCACCGTGCCTTCCACGATGATGAGCTGCGCCGAAATATTCGCCTTCACTGTGCCCTGCGCACCGACGGTGAGTCGCTGCGTGTGGGTGACCGAGCCTTCGACCCGGCCTTGGATCAACAAGTCTTCTTCGGCGCTGAGATCACCCTTGAAATAAAGGGTGGGGCCCAAGATGGATGCACGCTCGGTAGCGCTGTTATACGGGTTGCTCATTCGGATTCTCCGGATCGCGACAGTGCGTGGAAAGACTAACCGGCATAATCGCAAACGAAGTGCGACATTCGTCACGAAACCCCGAGATGGCGACCGCGCTGCGGCGCGACTGTCGCCGTTTGCGGACTCGGGGCGGCCGGCTGGGGCTAGGGGCTGTGACTAGGCCTGGCCGGCGAGGCGCGGCGGCTAGGTCTGATCGGTAGCGGTCTTGCGGGCGGCTTGAGTCCTTAGGAAGTCGCTCAAGCTGTGGGCCAGCGAGACAAAGTCGGACGGAATCATGATTACGGTCGTGCTGTTGTTCTCGGCGCCGACCTCCGCGATCATCTGCATGCGCCGTAGCTCGAGCGCTGCGGGGTTCGCCGTAATCTGCGCTGCCGCGGCTGAGAGCTTGACCGAGGCCTCGAGCTCCGCCTCGGCTTTGATGATGCGGGCGCGTTTCTCGCGAATCGCCTCGGCTTGCATCGCCATCACTTGCTGCATGGCAACCGGGAGCTCCACGTCCTTCATCTCGAAGCGCTGTACCTCGAGTCCCCATTCGGCGGTCGAGCCGGCGATCGCCTCGCGCAGCAGGGCGTTGATCTTGTCCCGCTGCTGGAGAACCTCGTCGAGATCGTGCTGGCCGATGATGTTGCGCAGACCGGTGAGCGCCAGCTGATAGACCGCCCCGGACGCATCGGCCACTGCGATCACCGAGCGCGCGGTGTCCGTGATGCGGTACCAGAGCACGGCATTCACCTTGATGGTGACGCTGTCCCGGGTGATCGTTTCCTGCTGCTCGGCCGACACGGTGCGCGTTCGAATGTCCACGGTGACGGAACGCTCGATGGCGAGCGGGATGATCCAGTAAAGACCCGGCCCGCGCAGCCCCTTGAAGCGGCCCAGGCGAAAAATCACGCCGCGCTCGTATTCCTGCGCGACGCGCAGTCCCGAGAGCAAGATGACGATGACGAGGCCCGTGATGAACTGGGAAAACGGAAACACGCTCACCTCGTCGCCACGGCAACCGCCGCCGCCGCAATCAGAGTGCCGCTGCCGCGGTTCATGATCTTGACGGCGCGCGGGTTGCGGAACCAGGCGCGCGCCCGCGCGGCGATCAGCACGTAGCCCCCGAGCGTCGCGGGCAGGATGACCGTGATCGCTCCGGCGATCTCGAGATGGCCGAGCGCGCTCAGCGTCTCGAGGGGCACCACGGTGGGCAGCAGCGCCAGGAAAAAAAGCATCGGCTTCGGATTACTCAGCGTGAGCATGAGCGAGCCTAAGAACAGGGCGCGCGGCGGCCGCGCAAGCTCGGGCCCCGTGTCCTCCGCGAGCGCACGTGCCGGCGCGGACCAGAGCTTGTAGGCGAGGTAGAGCAAATACAGAGCACCCACGTATTTGACCACCACGAACGCCATGTGGGCGGTCTGGGCAAGCGCGCTCAGGCCCAAGACGGCGGCCAAAAACCACAAATAATCGCCCACCAAGAACCCGGCGATGAAGGCCGGGGCGCCTGCGGCGCCACGCGACATCGCTTGTGAGATGACGGCCGCCACGCCGGGCCCGGGCGTCGCCACCGCCAGGAAATACGCGACGCAAAAGGTTGCGAGTCCGTACCACGACATATCCACCCCCGTGGGATCGGAGTCTACGCTACTCGATGCTCTCCCCATGCAAGGAGATGTCGAGTCCCTCGCGCTCTTGTTCCTCGGTGACGCGCAATCCGAGCGTCTTGTCGATGGCGATCAGGATCACGTAGCTGACCGCGAACCCATACACCACCGTCGTGAGGACGCCCTTGAGTTGCGTGAAGACCTGATGGCCGATGGTCGCGTCGACGCCGGTCAACTCCTTGCTGAAGAACACGCCGGTCAGCAAAGCGCCGAGAATTCCGCCGATACCGTGGACGCCGAAGGCATCGAGGGAGTCGTCGTAGCGAAACGCATGCTTGAGCGTAGTGGCCGCAAAATAGCAAACCACGCCCGCCGCGGCGCCGATGATGACCGCACCGGACGGGCCGACGTACCCCGACGCGGGAGTGATGGCCACCAGCCCCGCCACCGCACCCGAGGCGATACCGAGAACGCTCGGCTTACCCTTGGTGACCCATTCGGTGAACATCCAGCCAAGCGCCGCCGCTCCGGTCGCCATCTGCGTGGCCAGCATGGCCATCCCCGCGCGCCCGTCGGCCGCGACGGCCGATCCGGCATTGAACCCGAACCAGCCCACCCACAGGAGCGATGCGCCGATGAGCGTGTAGGTCAAATTGTGCGGCTGCATCGCCTCGCGGCCGTAACCCAGGCGCTTGCCGAGCACGAGACAGCTCGCCAGGCCCGCAATGCCCGCGTTGATGTGCACCACCGTTCCGCCCGCATAGTCGAGCACCCCGGCCGCGTTCAGCCAGCCTGTCGGCTCCCACACCATGTGGGCGATGGGCGCGTACACGAGGAGCGACCAGGCCGACAGAAACAGCAGCATCGCAGAGAATTTCATGCGGTCGGCGAAGGCGCCGGCGATGAGCGCCGGCGTGATGATGGCAAAGGTCATCTGGAACATCGCGTACACCGACTCCGGGATGGTCGGTGCGAGATGCGAGACACTCAAGCTGCTGCCGCTCTCGCCGTGCACGTAGCGCACCCCGTCGAACAAGGCTCGGGAGGTGCCCCCGAAAAAGCCGCTGCCCGGGGTGAACGCCCAGGAATAGCCGATCACCCACCACAGAATGGTGACGACGCATGTGCAAGCGAAGCTTTGCATCAGGGTCGCGAGCACATTCTTCTTGCGCACCATGCCGCCGTAGAACAGCGCGAGACCGGGAACGCACATCATCAACACGAGCGCTGTCGAGGTCAGCATCCACGCCGTGTCGCCCGAGCTCAACTTGTCGGCGGCGAGCATGAAGGGCGCTGTCGGCGTAGGCGCGGCCGGCGGGGGCTCGGTCGCAGCCGGCGACGGGGCGGCGCTGGACGTGGCGACGGCCGAAGCCGGCGTGCCGGCCGTCTCGTCCGCGTGCACCACGGGCGTACACGCCATGAGCAACCCCAGGATGAGGCCCAATTTGATCATCGATGCGACTCCCCTGAATTGGGCTCGGATCTAAGCATCGCCCGTGCCATGAGCGCAGATGTTCGCGGATTCAGAGACTTAGCATTGCGGGATGCCGTCTACGCAGGCTCTCGTGCACTGTGACGGTGCAGCGTTCCCGTCCGCAGCGCCTTCCTTTGGCGCGGCGCTCGGTCGCGCGGCGCCCGCTGACGCAGCGTTCGCTAGCGTTTGTTCCGCTGGATCAAGCGCTTGCGCTTGCGCCGCTGGCGTGGGGTTAGCGGATTGCGCCGGCCGGCGTACGGATTCTCCTCGGCGCGAAACGTGACGCGTACAGGAGTCCCCGTGAGCTCGAAAGCCTTGCGATACACGTTCACGAGGTAGCGTCGATAGGCGTCCGGGACATGATCCGTTTGATTGCCATGAATCACGATCACGGGCGGATTGCGACCTCCCTGGTGGGCGTAGCGCAGCTTGATGCGCCGCCCGCTCACGAGCGGCGGCTGATGGCTCTCGACGGCTGCCTCGAGCACCCGCGTCAACTCGGGCGTGCTCATGTCGCGCATGGCGGCGGAGTACACGCGGCGCACGGTCGCAATGAGCTCGCCGACGCCGCTCCCATGCCGTGCCGAAATGAAGTGCAGCGGAGCAAAGTCGGCGAAGGAGAGGCGTTGCACGATCTGTCCGCGGATGAGCTCGCGCTGCTCGGGCGCGATGTTGTCCCACTTGTTGATGGCGATCACCAGCGCCCGGCCTTCCTCGATGACGGTGCCAAGCAGGCTCGCGTCCTGCTCGACGACGCTGTCCTGTGCGTCCATGACCGCGACCACCACGTGCGCCGTCTCGATGGCCTGCATGGTCTTGATCACGCTGAAGTGCTCCACGGCCCCCTCGACGCGCGCCTGTCGCCGCAGGCCGGCCGTGTCGATCAGCGTGTAGCGCTCGCCGTCGCGCTCGAAGGGCACCATGACGGCATCGCGCGTGGTCCCCGGCTGATCGTAGGCCACCATTCGATTCTCGCCGAGCAGGCGGTTGATGAGCGTGCTCTTGCCGACATTCGGGCGGCCGATGACCGCCACCTTGATGCCGGTCGCCTCGGGCCCCTCCGCGGAATCGG
>Ga0208488_1000109_pt1 | contig 10422 bp, 11 predicted proteins | sample MicForSoiSWNC1_O_FD_187994 | JGI IMG/M metagenome (GOLD analysis project Ga0208488, IMG submission 187994) | Forest soil microbial communities from Harvard Forest Long Term Ecological Research site in Petersham, Massachusetts, USA - MetaG HF001... | ecosystem: Environmental > Terrestrial > Soil... | reverse complement strand
CGCCAGTCGCCACCGCGGCGGTGGAGGTAAAGGGATACACGCCAAGGACGGCGAACGCGAGCGCTGCGTAGCCGCCCGCCCTGGACAGCCCGGACGAATCCTGGTTCACCCCGAGGAACACCAGCAGCAGGGCCAGGACGCCGACCTCGTTGCGGGCCTCGGCTTGCTGGCCTGCTGAGACTTTGCCCCGATAATCTGGCAGCGACTTCGCGGGACACGCGCGGGCTTCCGCGAGTACGAGTGAGGCATGTATGGAACTCAGGCATCTCAGGTACTTTCTCGCCGTGGCCGAGCATGGAAGCTTCACGCGCGCTGCAGCAGCGCTCGGCATCCAGCAGCCGCCGCTGTCGGCGCAGATACATGTGCTGGAAGCCGCGCTCGGCGTTGAGCTGTTCGCCCGTACGCGCACCGGGTCAGCCCTGACGGTGGCCGGCGAGGCCTTCGCACCGCACGCCCGGGCTGCCGTCGCCTCCGCCGAGGCGGCGGCCAGGGAAGCGCAGCGGGCGTGGCGGGGAGAAGTGGGGCAGGTCGTCGTCGGCTTCCTGGCTTCCGCGTTCGATTCGCTGCTGCCGAAGATCCTCAAGGTGTTCGTGGCGAAGTGGCCCGACATGAAGGTAGTCCCCATTGAGTTCAACGACACTACCGAAGGCATCGACGCCCTCCGGCGCGGCAGCTACGACTTCGCTATCGCCCGGCCGTTTCTCGCGCGGGGCAGCGCCTCGGATGACCTGGTCGTCTTGCCCCTGTCTGATGATCGGCTGAACATCGTGGTGTCCTCCTCGCACCGCCTCGCGGGCCGTGCGCAGGTGGAGATCGGCAGCCTTGAGCATGAGCGGTTCATCATGACCCCGATGGAAGAGCGCAGGCCCAGGTACTGGCATGCCGCCTGCACCGCGGCGGGATTCGAGCCGCAGGTCGCGGCCGCGGCGCAGGGCATGACGACGGTGACTGGCATGGCGGCGGCTGGCGTCGGGGTAGGGCTTGTCCCGCAGAGCGCCGCGTCCTCCACGCGGAAGGACATCGCGTTCATCCCGGTCATCCCGCTCGTTCCCGCGCCTCCGCTCGCCCTGGTGTGGCGCCAGGACACCGAGCGCGAGATTCACTCGCGGTTCATCGCGGTGACCCGCGACGTGACCGGGCTAGGCCTGGAAGCGATCACCGGCCAGCAGTTCGACGGGCGGTTCGCCGCGAAGGTTCGCGCGCACGCCGACCAGCTGCGCGCGAGCCGCCGGGCTCCGGCGGCCCGACCAGCCTGAGTACCCTCGTTAGCCGCCTCGTCATACGCAGCCGGTATGGGAGTCATACGAGTCGCAACTGCAAGGCCCGGGCGACGCCGACTCCTGCTGATACTTGGGTGACCTGCCCATAAGGGGCGGGCACGGGCATCGTTGCCGATGCGGACCGTGCAGTTCGCGCAAGTCAGGAGGCGTCGCATGAGGGTGAACGGGCCCTTCTTCGCCACTTCCGTGGATCGCCCCTACGTCGGGGACCTCCCTAGTCTGGCACCCGCGCCCGGCCACCCAGTGATCCCGTGCGTGCGGGTCAAAGGGCGCCACGAGCTCGACACCGCGGCGGGCCGGGCCGCCTGGGGATCGGTGGTGCCCGCCCTGTGGAGGTTCATGCTCGCCGCCCGCGAACGAGGACTTGGCACCGCCTGGACGACCCGTCAGCTGTCCTGCGAACGCGAGGCGGCCGAGGTCCTCGGTCCCCCGTTCGACACCGTGGTGCAGGCGGCACTCACCCCGGTCGCTGACCTCATTGGCACGAGTTTCAAGCCGGGGCCTCGCGCCGATGCCGCCGAGTTCACGCACCGGGACCGGTGGTAGCTCATGCGCGCGGTCATCGTCGGCGGCGGCTGGATGGGCAAGCTGCACGCCGAATGCCTCACCGAGGTAACCGGGACCACCGTCGCCGGTTTGGTCGAACCGTCACCGTGCTCCGTCGCGGACTTCACCGCGACCTTCGATGTTCCGGTCTTCGACTCCGTCACCCAAGCTGCGGGGTTCGGCGCCGACCTCGTCTGCGTCTGCACCCCGACCGGCCTGCACGCCCCGCTCGCGATCGAGGCGCTCGCGGCCGGCTGCCATGTCGTGGTCGAGAAACCCCTGGCGACCACGGTCGCCGACGGTGAGCGCATGATCCAGGCCGCCCAGGCCAGCGGGCGGACGATCTCGGTGATCCTGCAGTACCGGTTCAACCGGGACGCGCTGCTGCTCAAGCGAATGGTCGACCGCGGCCTGCTCGGGGAGATCCTGTTCGCCAACGTCGTCAACTACATCCACCGCGACGGGGAGTACTTCGGTGCCAACGGCGGCTGGCGCGGCACTTGGGAACTCAACGGCGGCGGAATCCTCATCAACCAGACCACCCACGGCATGGACCTGCTCGACTGGTGCATGGGCCCGATCACCGCCGCCCGCGGCAGCGCCGCCACCCGCTTTCACCCCATCGACGTCGAGGACACCCTGAGCGCCGTGGTTGACTTCGCCGTCGGCGCCACCGGGCTTGTGCAGGTCACCAGCGCCGCCGACCGCAACTACCCGCTGCGCCTTGAGATCGTCGGCCGGGAGGGCACTGCCGTCTTCGAGCGCGCCCGGCTCAGCGCCGTCACGACCGCCCCGCCGGTCGGCGAACTGCTGAGCGAGGCCGAGCTCGCCGCGCTGCCGCCAGCCCCGCCCGACGCGTTCGGCGAGCCGTTCGGCCAGGCACACCGCCGGCAGTACCGCGCCATTGTCGCGGCGCTGCGGGCCGGCGGCCAGCCGCCCGTGCCCGCCAAGGACGCACTCGGCTCCCTGCGTACGATCACCGCCATCTACCACGCCGCCGGCATCCTGCCCCCGGCGCACGTCGCGGCCGGTGACGCATGAGGTACTCCTACGCGACCGTCGCGCTGCCAACCCTCACCCCGGCGCAGGCGATCGAAGAACTGGCCTCGGCCGGCTACCAGGGCGTGGAGTGGAAGGTGGGAGAGCCGGCCGGTCGGCGGCCGGGCACCGCTGACTACTTCATCTACCAGAACCGCTGCACCCTGCCGCTTACCCCGGACGGCGACCAGCGGGTACGGCAGCAGTGCCGGGACGCCGGCGTCGACATCGTCGGCCTGGCACCGTACCTGGCCATCGGCGACATCACCGCCCTGCGCACCGCGATCAGCATGGCCAGCGCGATGGGCGCGGGACAGGTCCGGATCCAGGCGGCCCGCTGGGGGCAGCACGGCGATCAGCACTACCGCCAGCTGGCCGCCGCCACGCGCGAGTACCTGGCGGTCGCCCAGGACCTCGCCAGGGAGAGCGGCGTCCGTGTCGTCCTCGAGCTGCACCAGAACACCGTTGCCCCTAGCGCCTCCCTGGCCGGGCAGATGGTCGCGGAGTTCGACCCCCGCTTCATCGGGGTCATCTACGACCTCGGCAACCTCGTCGTCGAAGGCTTCGAAGACCCGAGGATCGCACTTGAGATCCTCGGCCCTCACCTGCATCACGTGCACCTCAAGAACGCCGCGGCGCGACGCGGTCCCGGCGACGTCGGCCCCACCTGGGAGTACGTGTGGTCAGCCCTTGACGACGGCCTCGTGGACGTGGCGGGCACCCTCGGCCTGCTGCGAGCGTGCGGCTACGCGGGGTGGATCTCACTGGAAGACCTGTCGCGCACGCGAGACCCGCTCGCGACCCTGCGGCATAACGCCGCCGTGCTGCGCGCGCTCCCGCAGGCCGCCTGGCCAGGGCCGTAACACAGCTCCTTGTTCACCAGCTACTAGATCTTTCGGAAGGGCGAAATGCGAGAATCCATATCAACAGGCTGGCGCAGACCGTGGATGAGACTCACCGCCATGGTCTCCGCGGCGGCCTGCCTGGCCACGCTGGCGGCATGCGGTTCCGGTGGCGGTACCGGCGCCGCGAGCACACCGAACACTGACCGGGCCGCGACCGGTAAGTCCCTCACCTCCCTCGGCAACGGTCCGCAGGACGCGCTCGACGGAGTACCGCTGAACTCCTCAGGGTTCCTAGCCGCATGTCAGCGCCTCACCGCCACGTATAAATCCTTCGCCGGCCACACCTATGTCATCGGCGTCGATCCCACCGCGCAGCCAAGCGACTACCGGGACAGCGCGGACCCAAACGAGATCCTCGGCTTCAATCCTGGGGTCGCCACCGCGTCGATGGACTGCCTGGGATGGAAATTCAGCTTCGCGGCGTTCAGCATCGACGGCCTGATCCCGGCCCTGTCATCCGGGCGAGCGGACATCCAGTGGCGCGCCCTGATATACAGCGCGGCCAGAGCCAAGGTCGTCAGCTACATCATCTACTTCGAGGTGCCCGACGCCGTTTTCGTCAAGTCAGGCACCTATCCCAGCACCGGCACGCTCACCGTGGCCTGCGGGAAGTCCGTCGGTGTCGTACTAGGCTCCACCACGGCCGTTACCCTGGCGCAGCTCCCGTGCGGCGCTGACCCGCTGAATCTGAAGACCTTCGCGACCGTCGCGGACCTCATGGCCGCGCTCACCGCGGGGCAGATCAACCTGGCGGTTTCGTCGAAGACCACGCCCCCCGCTGGAATCAGCATCATCTACACCGCGTCGAGCGGATCCCTGGCCGGGCTGTCGGTCGCCAAGTCCAGTCAGTCCACGCTCGCCCCGCTGCTCGCCGCCGTCCAGGCCGTTCAGCGCTACGGAGTGCAGGACGCGCTCAATCGCGCGTACTCAATAAGCTCCTATGTCCAGGTCCCTGCTGTCGTGAAAACCTCGTAGCGGGGGACGGGCTAATGCTGCACTATCTGACGCTGCCGTTCCTCCTCCAGGGAGCCCTGCTAACCCTGGAACTCGCCGGGGCCGGGTACCTGGGCGGGCTGGTGCTCGGTGCGCTACTTACCGGAATCGGCTCGCTCCCCGTCCCGCCGCTGAAATGGCTGGTCCGGGCGTACGTCTGGTTCCACCGCAGCGTGCCGATGCTGCTGATCCTCATCTTCCTCTACGATTTTCTCCCCAGCGCGGGGATCAAGCTCGGGGCGAACGTGTGCGTCATCCTGGCCATCGGCCTCGGACAGGCGGCGTACGTGTCGGAGATCCTGCGCGGCGGCGTCGAGTCCGTGCCCCGCGCCCAGCACCTCGCCGCGAGATCCCTGCGAATCGGTCGCCTGTCGACCGGCGTGCGCATCATCCTGCCGCAGGCGCTGCGAGCCACCATCCCCGCACTCACCAACCAGGCGACCATCGCGGTCAAGGAAACGGCCCTCGCCTCCGTCGTCGGGGTGAACGAGCTGATGCTGCGCAGCGAGCAGATCGTGTCAAGTAACTACGAGTACCTCGACGTGTTCGCGGCGGCCACCGTCATGTATCTCGTCATGACCGGCGCCCTGTCGGGGATCGGCGAGGCCGCACAGCACTGGTTCAGCCTGGACCGGACACGACGTTCGCACGTCCGGCGCTCCTGGCGGGCGTCGGCGCGAGGCGGGGATGCGGCGGCGCTGGCCCGCCAGGTCAACGCCACGATGGACAGGCTGGCAAGCGAGCGGCGCGGCGACAGGAAGCGCCCGGCGCTCGGCGAGCCGCTCATCGAGTGCCGCGACGTACGCAAGTCCTACGACGACCAGGTGGTGCTGGCCGGCGTCTCCCTCACGATCCGCCGTGGCGAGGTCGTCGTGCTGATGGGACGGAGCGGTTCAGGGAAGTCCACGCTGCTCCGCCTGATCGACAACCTCGAAACCGTCTCGGGCGGGGAGATCCTCATCGGCACCGCGAGCCTGCCGGCGCGCGGCATCAGGACCGGGATGGTATTCCAGGATTACAACCTCTTCGAGAACATGACGCTGCTCGAGAACATGACGGAGGCGCCCATCGGCGTCTACGGGGTGCCGCCGAAGGAAGCCAGGCGGATCGGCATCCGGTCACTGGAGTGCATGGGACTCGGTGACAAGATCGACACGCGCCCACACCGGCTCTCCGGCGGGCAACGGCAGCGGGCGGCCATCGCGCGCGCCTTGTGCGTCGCACCCGAGGTGATCGTCATGGACGAGCCGACGTCGGCGCTGGACCCGGATCTGGTCGACGAGGTACTCCAGAGCATCAGGCAGCTCGCGGACCTGGGCATCGCCCTGCTGATCGCCACCCACGAGATACGGCTCGCGCAACTGGTCGCCGATCGAGTCGTGCTGCTGCGCGACGGGTCGCTCGTCGCCGATGGCCCGGCCGAGCAGGTCCTCCCGATGTGGAAGACGTTCGACGGCACACCCACGGCGGTCGCCACGGGATCTGGCAGTGACCAGTAAACCGCGATTCTGGATCCAGCAGCATCCGTACCCTGGCGGCTCAGCGGCCGCTGCGGAGCAGGCTGAGGCCGAGGGCTGGGACGGGCTGTCGTTCGGAGACAGCCAGCACCGTTACGGTGATCCCTACGTCGCCCTCGCGCTCGCCGCGCGCGCGTCGGCGCGCCTGGACCTGCAGGTCCTGGTCACCAACGACATCGTGCGGAACATAGCTGCGACGGCATCGGCCATCGCGACCGTCCAGGTCGAATCGGGCGGCCGCGCGGTCCTTGGCATCGGGCGGGGCGACTCCGCCGTCTCCGACGCAGGCCTGGCACCCAGCACCGTCGAGAGCTTCGAGAAGTCGCTGCGAGACCTCCAGGCATACCTGCGCGGCGATGAGGTCCTGACCCCGCTCGGATGGTCCCGTCTGGTGTGGGTCTCACCCGATACGGCGAAGGTTCCGGTCGCCGTCGCCCCGAGCGGCCCGCGGATGACGGCGGTAGCCGCCAGGCACGCCGACCGGGTGACCTTCGCCGTCGGCGCTGACCCTCAGCGCCTCGCGCGGTCGGTCGCCCTTGCGCGCCAGCTGAGGCGCGACGCCGGGCTGGACCCGGACGGCATCGCCTACGGTGCCATCGTCAGCGCGGTTCCCCACCACGATGTGGGGGTCGCCCGGGACCTGGCCCGCGACCGGGTGGGCACGCTGGCGCATTTCGCGCACCGGGTCGACGCGCTGCGGGACGCACGACGGATCGAGGGCCCGCCGGTCACCGACGACGTGGTGGACGCGGTCGCCGCCGTGGGGCCGCCCGAGCAGGTGATCGAGCGGCTGTCCGCCCTGCTGAGCCTCGGACTCGACCACCTGGTGTTCGCGAACTACTCCCGGTCGGCCGCCCAGCGAGACGTCTTGACCGCCCGGAACCTCATGGCACGCGAGGTCCTGCCGGCGCTCAGGGAACGATTCGTCGCTCCCGCTGGTCCAGATGACCAACGGCAGCCTTAGCGCGGAAACCGACGGCGCGACCAGGCCGGTGCCCGGCGCTGGCACCGGCGATCGCCACGACGAGCAGCTTCGGCTCCTCCGCCGGCCAGGGCCGCACCGGCCTGGTCGACGCCCGCGACGTCGGCAGGCGGGCAGGCGCCGGTCTTACCAATCCAGGATCGGCGTCGCTACGAATAACCCCTGACATGTCAGGTAAACGCCAGTGCCCGGACCGGTCCTCTCAGCGCCTGAGCGCCCAGCCCGCAGGCGCGATGCGCCGCGCACCATGATTCCGGTAAATCGCGTCGTTCATGAGATCCCCGCCGGGCTCGACCCGGAGTCAGCCGAGTGGCTGCGGGTGCTCAGCGGCACCGGCCCGCGGCGGGAGGCGGCGCTGGCCCGGCTGCACGGGATGCTGCTGCGCATCGCGCAGCGGGAGACCCGGCGGCGCGGTCCGCGGATGCTGATCGTCGGCCCTGAGCTGGAGGACCTGGCCTACCAGGCGGCGGCGGACGCGCTGATGGCAATCACCGCTAAGCTCAGCCAGTTCCGCGGGGAGAGCCGCTTCACGACCTGGGCCTACAGGTTCGTCATCCTCGAGGTGTCGGCCAAGCTCGGGCGGCATTTCTGGCGTCGCCCGGATGTGCGGCTGGAGGCGGAGGATTGGGACCGGCTGCCCGGCCGGTTCGGTTTCGAGCCCGCGCGAGAATCCGAGTGGCGGGACCTGCTGGCCGCACTGCGCCGTGCCGTGGACACCGAGCTGACTGCGCGGCAGCGCGAGGTGTTCGTAGCGATCGTGGTGAACGGTGTTCCGCTGGACGCGCTGGCCGTCAGGCTTGACTCCAACCGCAACGCGCTCTACAAGATGATGTTCGACGCCCGGCGTAAGCTGCGGGTCGCTCTTGCCGCTAACGGGTATCTGGACGATGACGATCCGGGGTGCTCATGAACGGCTGGCTGGCGCTGGACCGCTTTCTGCGGGCCGATCCGCGCGATGTCGGCTGCGCCGAGGCGATGGAGCTGCTGCACGTCTACGTCGACCTGGTCGCCGCCGGCGAACCAGCGGAGCAGCGGTACCCGGGCATCGCGGCGCACCTGCGCGCGTGCGGCCCGTGTGGTGAGGACTTCGAGGCGCTGCTGGCCGCGGTGCGCGACGACGCGGGCTAACGGGCGGACGCGCGACTTACTGGCCGGCCGCGGCGTGCGAGCGCAGGTAGCGGATGAGGCCGATGACGTCCTGGGGGACCAGCCGCCCGATGGCGCCGCTGGAGTACACGCTGACCACGACCCGGCCGCCGGGGTCGAGCACGAACCCGGTCGACTGCAGGAACAGCGGATCATCGTTGACGAACGCGCCGGTCGTATACGCGATCGCCGAGGCGTCGGCGCCGTACCCCACCGGGAACCGCAAGCCGTGCTTGGCGATCAGCTCCTGCGTGGCGGCCTCGTCGTCCACCGACAGCGCCACGACCGTGACATCGATCTCGGCGAGGCCGTCCAGCGCCCGCTGGAACGCGCTGAGCTGGGCGTTGCAGTACGGGCACCAGGACCCTCGGTAGAACAGGACGACGCCGAAATGCCCGGCCAGGTCATCAGGCAGACGGAGCGTACGGCCGCCAGGAAGGCTGACGGTGAGCGCAGGGAACGGATCGCGAGGGTGCAGCAGCGTCTTATCGGTCATACCCGGTTAGCGCGGCTGGCTGGGGCGGTCTTACCGGCAGGCGGCCAGTCCCAGTCGCGGCGCCTGAGCGCGGGTTATTTGCCGGCCCGACGTAAGACCTGGCTGCCCTCGAACGCCAACCAATGGTGCGCAACAAGCGGCGGCGTCGACGCCGCCGACCCGACCCGGCTTGGCCGGAGGAAAGAGCAGCAGATGAAGTTCGCGTCACACCGGCAAGGGCAGACGGCGGCCCGCGCCCGGGATGCCCAACGACAAGCACGGCCCCTCCTGCGACGGGGCAGGGCCAGTGCGCTGATCCTCGGCCTGGCCGCGGCCGCGGCCATAGCCGTGCCCGCCTCCGCATCGGCCTCGACCGGCGCCTCCCCCGTGGTCGGGCACGTCTATGTCAACGACAACACGGAGGGAACCAATACGATCGGCGCGTTCAACCGGCACGCCGACGGCTCGCTGACCCCCGAGACCGGGTCCCCGTTCGTAGCTGGCGGCGCCGGGACCGGCGCCGGGCTGGCCTCGCAAGGCGCGATCCAGATCACGCCGGACGGCCGGTTCCTGATCGCCGTCGACGCGGGCAGCAACCAGATCTCCGTGCTGCGGATCCACTTCGACGGCTCGCTCAGCCTGGTCAGCGTCACCGGCTCCGGCGGCACCCTGCCCGACAGCGTCGCCGTGCACGGGCACCTGGTGTACGTGGCCAACTCCGGCGCCGGCGACGCCAACTACACCGGCTTCCTGCTCGGCTTCAACGGCCGCCTGTTCCCGATCCCCGGGTCGACCGTCACGCTGGCCGCCAACGCCGCGCCCGCTGACGTGCTGTTCAACGGCACCGGCACCAAGCTGGCCGGCACCGAGGTGGGCACCTCGGTGATCGACAGCTTCACCGTCGGCTTCGGCGGCCGGCTGACCGCCGCCCCCGGCTCGCCGTTCCCGGCCCAGGGCCTGGGCCCGTTCGGCAGCGAGTTCCGGCCGACCAACCCCGGCCAGCTGTTCGTGTCCAACGCCCACAACGTCGGCGCCGGCACCGGCACCATCTCCGCCTACGCGGACTCCTTCAACGGGACGCTGACCCCGATCGGGGCCTCTCCGTTCGCGGACCAGCAGACCGCCCCCTGCTGGGTGGAGATCACCCATGACGGCCAGTTCCTGTTCACCGTGAACACCGGATCCGGCGAGATCTCCCGCTACCAGATCGCCCCCGACGGCGCCCTGACCCTGCTCGGCAGCACCCCGGTCGCCGCGACCGGCGGCGTCGGCGCCGTCGACGCCCGGCTCAGCCCCGACGGCCGCTTCCTGTACGTCGATGAGAGCCGGATCGGCAAGGTCGGCGCGTTCGCCGTCAACGGCGGCAACCTGACCGAACTGGGCACCTCCCCGTTCGCGCTGCCCGCCGGCGCCACGCCCGCGGGCATCGTCGTCAGCTAACTCTCGCCAGACGGACCGGAGCCGCGGTCAGGTCCCGCCGCGGCTCCGGTCACACGGCCGGCCGACCCCTCTGCAGCACGACGGGCACAGCACGTTGGGG
>Ga0208488_1000108_pt1 | contig 10508 bp, 11 predicted proteins | sample MicForSoiSWNC1_O_FD_187994 | JGI IMG/M metagenome (GOLD analysis project Ga0208488, IMG submission 187994) | Forest soil microbial communities from Harvard Forest Long Term Ecological Research site in Petersham, Massachusetts, USA - MetaG HF001... | ecosystem: Environmental > Terrestrial > Soil... | reverse complement strand
GCAGTCCAACGGGGGGCGGGCGATGAGCGGCGACGGGCACGGCGCGTTCCTTGACCTGATGAAGACGATGCTGAGCCATCACCACGGCGCGAGGCACAGTCACGCCGCGGCCGCCGAGGTCTACCAGACCTCCACGATCTCCGCCTTGCTCGACGGGATCTACGACGGCGACGTGACGGTCGCGGAGCTCCTCACCCACGGCGACTTCGGCCTGGGCACGTTCAACCACCTCGATGGCGAGATGGTCGTGCTCGACGGCGTGTGCCATCACCTGACCTCCGACGGCAGCGCCGGCATTGCCGCGCCTGATGACCGAACGCCGTTCGCCGCCGTCACGTGGTTCAAGCCGGAGACCACGATTCCGGTGACCGCCAGGACCAGCCGGGCCGAACTCATGGCCCTCATCGACCAGACCGTCGAGACCGCCAACCTGATTCAGGCGATAAGGATCGAGGGAACCTTCGCCGCCGTCAAGACGCGCACGGTCGAGGCGCAGACGCAACCGTATCCGCCGTTGACCGAGGCCACCGCCAACGAGCCCATCACCCAGTTCCGCGATGTCGCCGGGACGCTGGCCGGGTACCGCACACCCGACTACGAGCAAGGTATCTCGGTCGCTGGGTACCACCTGCACTTCATCAACCAGGAGCGCACCAAGGGCGGCCACGCACTCGACTTCGAACTGACCCAGGGCCGGATAGCGATCAGCACCTCATCCGAACTGCACCTCAGCCTGCCCCGCACCCAGGCGTTCCTGGACGCGAACATGTCGCTGGCGAACGTAGCGGAGCAGATCCACCAGAGCGAAGGCGGCTGACGCCTGGTACTGCCACGGAATTTAGCGTGGGCGTCAGGTCCCGGTCGGCGGCGCGCTCATCGCCGCCGCCAGGAACGCGATCGCCCAGCGCCGGGCTGCCTCGCCCGCCACCGGGGACAGGCTGGCCGGGGTGCGCCGGTTGTAGACCTCGACGCGGTCCACCGCCACCACGGCGAGGATCCCCCGCATCCGGAACCACAGCTCTTCCGGGGAAAGGGTGGGCAGCGCGCGCCCGAAGGCCGCCAGGTAGCGATCGCGCACCGTGTCCTCGGCCGGGCCGGTCCAGGTGCGCATTTCCTCGGCCGGGTCGGTGATGATCGTCACGATCAGCCGGGACGTCCGCGCGCCGCCCTCGTCGCCGGCCGGCATCTCGTCGAACAGCGGCCCGGCGAAGGCCTCCACCAGTTCGGCGGCCGACGGGTCGGGGGTCCGGGCGAGCAGCCGGTCGAGTCCGGCGCACTGCGCGGCGTTGATGGGCTCGATCACGCGGCGGGCGACCGCGGCCACGAGCTCCGCCTTCGAGCCGAAGTGGTACCCGACCGCGGCCAGGTTCGCTCCGGCCAGGTCGGTGATCGCGCGGACCGAGGTGCCGCGGAAACCACGCTCGGCGAAGAGGTGCTCGGCCGCGTCGAGAATCCGGGTGCGGGTGTCGGGTGGCGCCATGCGTGCGTACTATACCAACGTTTGAATCAAACGAACGTATGACTGAAACGAACGTGCGAAAGAGGATCGTCATGAAACTGCTCGTGTACGGGGCCGGGGTTACCGGCAGCCGGTTCGCCGTCCGGCTGCATGAGGCCGGGCGCGACGTCTCGCTCCTGGCCCGGGGCGAGCGCCTGGCCGCCCTGCGCCGGCACGGCGTGCAGCTCGCCGAGGCAGGCAGCCCGGCCGTCAGGCGGGTGCCGGTGCCGGTGGTCGAGCACCCGGCCGGCGGGTACGACCTGATCGCCGTGTTCGTCCGCGCCCACCAGGTGGACGCGGTGCTGGAGTCACTCGCCGGCCTCGAAGCCGACGTGCTGTTCGCACTCAACTGGGCGGCCGGCCCGGAGCCGCTGGGCGCGGTGATCGGCCCCGAGCGGGTGCTGCTCAGCTTCCCCACGGATGCCGGCACGATGGACGGCGACGTGGTCCGCTACCGCCCGGCCGACTTCTTGACCCGCCGGGTCCCGATGCCGGTCGGCGAACCCGACGGCCGTGCCACCCCGCGACTGGAACGGATCGTGCGGGCGCTCCGCGCCGCCGGGATCAACGCCAAGGCCGAGCCGCAGATGGATGCCTGGCTCAAGACGCACGCCGCGTTCGCGGTGCCACTCGGGCAGGCGGTGCTCGCGGCGGGCGGCCCGGTAGCGCTGGCCGCCGATCCGGACGCGGTCCGCGCCATGATCCGCCTCATGCGGCAGAACCTGGCCACCATGCCGACGCCGCCGGTCCCTCGCGGGTTCGCCGCGTTGCAGACTCTGCCGGAATGGCTGCTCGCGGCCATGCTGCGGCGCTTCTTGCGAAGCCCGACAGCCGCACACAGCGGACTCAACAACGCCACGCCTGCCGCAGAGGCGGCCGAACTCGAGCAGACGGCCGAACAGATGCGTGCCTATGCGAGGGTCCGGTAGCCGATAGGCGGCTGTGCCTCCTCGGCCGAATCGCACGTCCGGCGGGAGGAGCAGCCGAATGCTCATTACTTAACATAATGTACATTATCGGCACTAGGGATCAGGGCAGAGCGCGGTGCCTTGACCTGGCGGTGTCCCATGACGGCGGATGTCGTTTGGCAGTGATCTTGTCGTCTCACGCGTCGCAGTGACAGCCATCATGTCGTTGACCGATTGGGCGCTGGCGGACATGGACGGCCCCGGCCCACCCCTGGAGTCACCGGGAACCAGTTTCCACTACATCGCATCTTTGTTCGTAGATCATTTCGGTTTGCTACGATTGTCGTAAGAGATTTCGACCAGATTCGGTAATGAACAACTGCCCGGCCAGCGCCGTGTTGGCAGATATGAGGATCCATTGGCGGCAACGCTGCCGCAGGCACCGCGGGAACGCCCAGCGGCCATCTGGCACGGGCGCCGTCCGTGCGCAGACCGCAGCCGGCGAGAGGATCCCCCTGCAGACCGTGCCCAGCGAGACCGTGCCCACCGAGACCGTGCCCTGCGAGAGCGGGGGCAGCGAGAGCGCGGCCGTGGAGACCGCCCCTGGCGAAACCGTGGCCGCCGCCATGCAGCTGGCGATCGGGTTGCTCACCGCGGGCCTGGACTCCCCCGAGCTGGAAGCGTGGGCGGTAGAAGCGCTTTCTCCTCACGATGCGGACGGCATGGGCAGCTTCATGGCCGGGTTGCACCTGGTCTCCGAGCTGCTGCTACACGAGCTGGGCGAGGCGACCGGTGAGCCACCGGAAGCCACCATGCAACGACTTGCGTTCCTCGCGGAACAGTGGCGAGGGCCCTCGGCCGACGACTAGGGCTCCCCTAAGCGTGTTAGTAGAGAAGCTGGGAAGTCCGGATGCTCAACCGTGACGACGACGACCGTGTCACCGCGAACCCGAGGGCCTGGCTGGTTTGGCGGATCTGCGTCGCAGCACCGCGGGACAACGGAGCTTCCAGGCAAGTGTGATGCATGTCGCACTCGCCGACCGCGTCCCGCTTGAACCCCGCCGGTGCTCCTGTACGTGCAAGTAGTTGAACGCGCTACTACCGTCGCGAGGACGAACCCGCTTCTCTACTACCGACATCAGTAGCTAGCGCACGCCATCTAGGAGGAACGATGCGACACCCACGGATCATCATCGCCAGCGTTAGCCTTGCCGCCCTGGCCGCTGCCGGCGGCATCACTGCCGCTGCGGCAGGCGCCTCATCCATGAGCACGCCCTCCGCCGCGCAGAGCTCGGCGGCGACCGTTCACACCGCGCAGGCGAACGTTGCGGGCAAGACCGAGACCATCCTGGTCAATGGCCGCGGCCTGCCCCTGTACTACTACCGCCCCGACACGGCGACGAAGTCGTTTGTCACCGGGGAACTGGCGCAGGTGTGGCCGCCGCTGACATCGCCGGCGCCTACCGGCGCAGGAGTGAGCGGCCACGTCACCGTGCTCAACGACGTCAACGGCAAGCAGGTCACCTACAACGGCCATCCGCTGTACACCTTCGCTGACGACCACGCCGACCAGGTGACCGGCCAGGGGGTCCAGAACTTCTTCGTGGCCACTCCCAGCCTCGCCTCGCTCACCAGCCACTCGTCAGCGGCCAGCACGACCCCTGCGCCCAGCAGCGGTTATGGCTACTGACACGGCCCGTTGCTCAGCCTGGCCAGCGCTGGTGCCTTCGGCCGGAGTCCACCGGCCGAAGGCACCGCGGCGCCATAGTTCTCGGTCACAGATAGGCAGACATGACAGCCGCCGCACCCGCCCCCGTCGCCAGGCGCCGGACCGTGCTGTGGCCGGCGCGGCGGCGCCGGCCGGGCAACCTGGCCAGTGCTTCAGCGCCAGAGCTCCGAAAGGGTAGGAGCGTGGCCCGCACTGCGGTCGCAGTTGCCGCGGCGGCTGGGGTGGCGGCCGCCGGGATAGCCGAGCGGGCCGCGGTGGCCGCTTCGTTCGCGGTGCTGGGTCATCTGCACTGGCTATGGATCCCGGCCGCCATCATCCTCGAGTCGGCGTCCATGGCGGCGTTCGCGGTCATGCTGCGCCGGCTGCTCGCCGTCGGCGCCGCCAGCATAGGCATCCGGCCCATGCTGGCCACCGCCTATGCGGCCAACGCGCTGTCGGTCTCAGTCCCCCTGGCCGGGCCCGAGCTGGCCACCGCCTTTACCTTCCGCCGCTTCATCCGCCAGGGCGCCGATCCGCCGCTGGCCGGCTGGTCGCTGCTGGTTGGCGGGGTGGTCTCCACGGCCGCCGGCGTCCTGGTGGTGGGCGGCGGCGGCCTGGCATCGGGGAACGGCCCGGCCACGGTGGCCGCCGTTCCGGCCGGCGTACTCGCCCTGGCCGCCCTCGTCGGGGTGGCCGCCGCCACGCGCCGGCCGGGGCTGCGCGGCGCACTCGAACGGCCCGCCGCCTGGGCGCTGCGGCACGGGTCCCGGCTGCTGCGCCGGCCCGCCAGCGATCCCCGCCAGACCATCCGGGCCTGGGCTGCACGACTGGGCTCGCTCCAGCTTGCGCCGTCGGGCTGGATGACGGTGACGGGCCTGGCCCTGGCCAACTGGCTAGCGGACGCAGCCGTCCTCGCCGTGGCCATCCAGGCGGCCGGCGCCGCCGTGCCCTGGCACGACCTCCTGCTGGTCTATGGCTCGGGCATCGCCGCGCAGAGCCTCAACCTCACACCCGGCGGGCTCGGCGTCACCGAGGGAGCCCTCGGCCTGGCCCTCGTTGCCGCCGGCCTGCGGGCCAGCCAGGCGCTGGCGGCGGTCCTCCTCTACCGCCTGGCCAGTTTCTGGCTGGTGGCCTTGGCCGGGTGGCTGGTCCTGCTCTGGCTGCAACACCGCAAACGTGCCCTGCGTGACTCCGGAACCGCTCGAAACCGCGCCATCGCGCACGCGACCGCCCCTGGAACAGGACAGCGCCATGGCCGCTGACATCGAAACGATTCCCCTGCCAGGCAAGCTGGGACCTCACGAGCTGGTGCTGCTGCACGGGCAGCCGGGCTCACCCGCTGACTGGCTGCCGCTGGCCGGACGGCTGCCGGCCCAGCTCCACGCCATCGCGGCGGAGACGCAGCGGCCGAGGATGAGGCGCTCTCCCCCGGCCCCACGCGGCTGGCCGCTTGAACAACTCAGCGGTCCTACCCGTGTTAGTACAACGGGGCGACAGACCGGCTGACCCAGTGTCACCAGCCGGAGGAAGGAAGGTCAGGTGCCGAACACCCGTCATGGCCATGGGGGACGCAAGTCAGCCAGGCCGCCGCGAGGCTCTCAGGCCACGATGCGAGCCCGCGAGCGGATCGCCGCCGAGCGAGCCGCTCAGAAGCGCGCCGAGGCACGCCGGCGGTTCCTGGTGCCGATCGCGGCAGTCACCGCCGTCCTGGCAATCATCGGGGTACTGGTCGCTGTCAAGCTAAGCTCAGGTCCCGCGTCCGCTGCGACCGCCAGCGAGTCGTTGGCCTCCTCCGCCGTCGTCAGGCAGGTCACCACCGTTCCGGCCGGCGTGCTCACGCGGGTGAGCCCGGGCCAGGCGGCCACGCCGCAGGCAGTAAAGGCGGCTGCCCCGCCACTGATCATCGGCGGCAAGCCAGCGATCGTCTTCGTCAGCGAAGAGTCCTGCCCCTTCTGTGCAGCCGAACGCTGGCCGCTGGCCGTCGCGCTGGCCCACTTCGGCACCTGGAGCCACCTCGGCTCCACCACGTCATCGGCCACCGACATTTACCCGAACACGGCCACGCTCTCGTTCCGCACGGCGCAATACAGCAGCGCCGAGCTGACGCTGCGGACGACCGAGCTGGCGGACAACGCCGGGCGGCCCCTGCAGGCCCAGACCCCGCTGGACACCAAGCTCATCGACAGCTACGACGTGCCCCCGTACGTCAACAGCGCCGACCAGTCTGGAGCCGTCCCGTTCCTCGACATCGCCAATCACTACATCCTGGCCGGGGCGCAGTACGACCCGCAGGTGCTCGCTGGCCTGTCCGCAGCCCAGATCGCCAGCCAGCTCAGCAATCCGTCGAGCCCGGTCGCGCAGGCAGTCGACGGATCCGCCAAAGTGATCATCACGGCCATCGACCAGGTCCTGCACGACCAGGCGGCTCGCAGCTAGCGCTGGCCGCGAGCGGTTCCACAGCAGTGCCGCGAGGCCCTGGGCCGCGCGACGCCAGGGCATTGGGATGCTGGCCCTTCCTGAACCAGCCCGCGCTGGCTGGTATCAGGGGCTCATCGGCACGGCCATCCCGATCCCTGGGGTAGACACCAGCAGAACCACCCGAAACCGTGAACCCCCTGCAAACAGGGGGTTCACGCACCTCGGCAGACGTACTTCGGGCTAACCAACCGTGCCACGTCCGGAACGGTCATTAGCTGCGGTTACCTCGCCATCAGCGGGACGCTTTGCCATGGCCACGGGCAATCGCGCCGGCTTCGCTGCGGTTGGTCACCTGGAGCTTGGCGAGGATGTGCGTCGCGTGGACGCTCAACGTCTTCTCAGTGATGAACAGGGTCTTGGCTATCCGCCAGTTGGTGAGGCCCATGGCCAGGAGTTCGAGCGGCTGGCGCTCGAGCGCGGTGAGGCGAGATGTTCAGCTCGTTCGGGCCCCGCGGACGCGCCGTGAGCCCGGGCCGTGATCGTGATCGCCGGGCTGCGCTGGCCCGCCCAGCGCGTTATGCCAGGATCATGTCCGCCGCGTCCGCGCACGTGGGGCAGGTGTGGCTGAAGGTCGCCGGTCAGGTTCGCGGGTCGGACCGGCTGGCGGTGTTCCTGCGTTGCCTGAGGTCGGTCCTGGGCGGCCTGGCAGGCGGGTGCGTGGCCGCCCGGGAGGAGGTAGGGCGGGTGGCCCTGTTGCGCAACGCCGGGAAGAGCGGTGGGCGGAAGGGGGATGCCGCTATGACGCAGAGCGGGCCGCCGGCCCAGGGTGGCGTGGGCGGCATTGAGCTGGCGGGCTTCGACGCCAGCGTGCCGAATCCGGCCCGGATGTGGAACTACTGGGTGGGCGGGCAAGGACAACTTCGCCACTGACCGCCAGGCGGCGGAGAAGGTACTGGGGGTCATGCCGTCGCTGCCGCTGATCGCCAGCCTCGCCCGCCGGTTCCTGATCGATGCGGTGCACCGGCTGGCCGCCGCCTGGCACCTGGCGCGCCGGTCGCTAGAACCCCGGAAGCCCCGAACCGGATGCGGTTCGGGGCCATTCCGATGTGATCAGACATCGGCTGCCAGGGCAGGGGGACCTGCTAGCTCAGTTCCTTCCAGGCTGACTTCAGCCGTTGGATGTGCCGAGCGCGAACGGAAGCTCGTTGCCTTCGGTGGTGAAGGTGTTGCCGGCGAACCACACGGTGCCGGGGCCGACCGCTGCCGCGGCGTCCGGACTGGCCAGCGTCTGGCCGGCCGGGGTGAGCCCCGTGGCGGCGGGCAACGGGACGGAGGTCCAGGTGGTGCCGTTGAAGTTGTCCAGCGTGTTGGCGTCGGCGATCCACACGTCGGTCGCTGACAAGGCGGCCACCTCGGAGCCGGTCACGGCTGCGCCGGTCTGGGTGGTGGCGTTCAGCAGGGTCCAGGCGGTGCCGTTCCAGTGCAGGATCGCGCCGACGGTGGTGACGGCATAGGCGTCAGTCGGCGAGATGTCCACCACGTCGGTGAGGCCGCCCGTCGGTGAGGCAACCGGGACGGTCACGTTGCTCCACGAGGTCCCGTTGAAGTGCTCAAGCACCGGAGAATTATCGCGGTGCAGGCCCTCGTTGAACTCGGTCCCGGCGGCCCAGATGTCCGACGGCGACGATCCGGAGATCGAGGTCATGTCCAGGTCGGGTTCCGTCGTGGGGACGGGCAGGCTGGTCGTGGTCCAGGTCGTGCCGTTGAACTGCTCGGCGTCGCCGTTGTTGTTGACAGACCACAGGTTCGTGGCCGAGAACGCGAGGACGGGGCCCAGTGTCACGTTGGCGGGGATGGTCATCTCCGACCACGCGGTGCCGTTGAAGTGGAAGGCGACGGACTCCTGGACGATGGTCCCGCCGGTGTTGATGTCGGCGGTGCCGACGGCGGTGATGTTGCTGGCCGAGGTTCCGGTGATGGAGCTCACCCCGGCCGAGTTCCCGGGCGCGGTGGCTATCCCGGCCGGGAGTCCCTGCCCGGTCCAGCTGGTCCCGTTCCAGTGCTCGAACGCGTCAGTACCGCCAGGGACTCCCACCGCCCACACATCGGTCGGCGAAGCAGCATAGATGCCGGTCGGCGCCTCGGCGGAACCGGAGGGAAGGCCACTGTCCGTCGGCGGATTGAAGATCTTGAAACTCGCGGCGGCCGCGCCGGATGAAGCGGTCACCGGTGCCGCGGACGCCGGGACGGACGCTGCCGCGCTCAGCGCAAGCGCAATCGCCCCCAGGCTCCCAGCCCCGAGCACGCCTGCCCGCGACCATGCCTTGGGCCTCCGGCCCCCGCGACCCTGCCGCTGCGCGCTCTCGGCGCGCGCGGTCCTGCCCTTGCTCTTCCACATGGCTTTCTTCCTTCTGCCGGCTCTGTAGTTGACCTTTCAAGTACTAAACACGTTCGTAGCGCCAAATCTGTTCACCGCCCCGTGCTCGCCGCGCCAGCACTTCTGCGGCAGGCCCGCCCTCGGCGTCGCCGCGCAACTGGCCACCCAGCGCCATAGCCCACCGGCTCACCGCGCAAAGCCAGGTCCTCGGCATCACCCGAAGCCATGCAGCCCGCGAGTGGCTGCTTGCAACTGCCCGGGCGAGGACCGCAGCAATCACCGAACGCGGCGGCGAGCGCTGGCACGACGCGCCGGATCCGCCGTTACGGCACCGCCGAAGCGACGACCGGGCTGACGGGGCCTGGGTGGAAGACACATTCGGCCGCCCCGGCGTGCGCTTCGTACCCGTCGTTGACATCGAGCCCGCGGTCACCGCCATCGCCTGGCACCCCAGCTCCCTCACCCGCTGGCCAAGCGCTTCCTCGCGATCGCCGCCCTCGCTCATTGATCCAGGTCGCCGTCAGCGTCCAGCGTGGCCGGGTTCAGTCACGTTACGAATACCGGCCGACGTCCTGGCACCGCACGATGTTGTGCAGGACAAGCTCTCGCCGGAAATGTCAGGCATGAAAGGAGAGTCGAGGTGAAAAACCTGCTCGGGTGTGAGCCGATATCGCGGGTGCGGCGCGAGCAGATTCGCAATTCCCGGGCCGACGTCTCAATCACCGGCGCGATCCAGGCCCTGCAGACCAACCCAGCGCGGAACTAAGAAGGAGCCACTGACATGGAACCAACTGACATGACGGAAACCGGCAACATGAACCAGACCGACGACATGAAGCAGACCGGCGACATGAACCAGGCCGACGACATGAAGCAGACCAGCGACATGAAGGAAACCGGCAACATGAACCAGACCGACGACATGAAGGAAACGGGCGACATGAAGGGAACCGGCGACATGAAAGAAACCGGCGACATGAACCAGGCCGGCGGCATGGAGAGGAATCCCTGAAGGATTGCATCGTGCTCGTGCACCACCTGTCCGGACGGGCCCAGCCGCGGCGCGGTCGCAGAGCGCACACAGGCCGACAGCCGCAAGTAGTGACGATGGATCACCGCGATGGCCCATACCGCTCGGACGGCTGCGGCGGATGCTGGAGTTCCAGGACGGCCCGGCCATGGTCGCCGGGCCGTTCATGGTGGGCCTGCCAGGCGAGCATGGCGCGGATGCATGTGGTGGTCCGCGGTGCCTGGCCCGTTACGCTTCGCTGGTGGGCAGTGGAAGTAACCCCGGCACGGCGCAGGCGTGGGCCCGCGGGCTGCTGCGCTGCGGTGTGGCCGCTGGCCCGGTGTTCGTCGCGGTGTTCCTGCTTGAGGGGGCCGTCCGGGACGGCTACCGGCCGCTGCGCCACCCGGTCAGTTCTCTGGCGCTCGGATCGCGCGGCTGGATCCAGGCCGGGAACTTCGCTGTGGCCGGGACGCTGGTCCTGGCCGGCGCTGCCGGGCTGGCACGTGCCGGGGACCGCGCGGCGGGCAGCCACGCTGTGCCGGCCCTGATCGGCGCCGCGGGCGCGGGGCTTACCGGCTCGGCGGTCTTTA
>Ga0208488_1000106_pt1 | contig 10560 bp, 5 predicted proteins | sample MicForSoiSWNC1_O_FD_187994 | JGI IMG/M metagenome (GOLD analysis project Ga0208488, IMG submission 187994) | Forest soil microbial communities from Harvard Forest Long Term Ecological Research site in Petersham, Massachusetts, USA - MetaG HF001... | ecosystem: Environmental > Terrestrial > Soil >... | reverse complement strand
CCAGATACTCGTGCGCAGCGCGAAGGTCCTTCAACGGGAACGTGCGGTCGATGACCGGCTTGAGTCGTCCCGCAAAAACGTGGCCGAGCACTTCATGGAGTTCGCTCATCGTTCCCATATACGACCCAAGGAGTGCCAATTGACGCGAAAACAAAAATCGCAGATCGAGTTCGACTTTCGGTCCGGTGGTCGCGCCGCAGGTTACAAGCGTACCGCCGGCCTTGAGCGAGCGCATGCTTTCTTCCCAGGTTGCTTTGCCCACGTGTTCGATAACAATGTCCACGCCTTCGGAATTGGTGATCTTGCGGACTTCCTGTGAAATTTTCTGCTGATAGTGGTTGATGACGAAATCGGCGCCGAGCTCGCGAGCGCGCTGCATTTTTCGCTCGTCGCCTGCGGTCGTAATTACGCGTGCATGAAATAGCTTGGCAATCTGGATGGCTGCGATGCCCACTCCCGAGTTCGCTCCCAGCACCAGCACCGTTTGTCCGGGACGAATCGCGCCTCGTCCCACAAGCATGTGCCAGGCCGTGACAAAAACCAGCGGAACGCTGGCCGCCTCATTAAAATCGAGTGAATCGGGAATCGGAACGACGTTGACCGCGGGCACAGCAATCAACTCGCAGTTGCCGCCATCCACGCCATTGCCGAGCACGGTGAATTGGCGGCACTGGTTCTGCAGTCCGGCAACACACTTTGCGCAATGATTGCAAAACTTCATTGGCGCGAGCAGAACCCGCTGTCCAGCTTTGGGGTCGGTGATGTACTCACCGACTTCAACAATTTCTCCCGCGATGTCGCTGCCGAGGATGTGCGGCAGATTCACGCCGGGCAATCCCTGGCGCACCCAGATGTCGAGATGGTTCAAAGAGCACGCACGCACGCGGACGAGGACTTGATCTTTGCGCGGCTTGGGATCGGCGATGTCTTCATAGGTAAGAACTTCAGGTCCACCGAACCGATGAATGCGAACGGCTTTCATGGAGACTCCTGAGTGCGCGCGTAAATTTAACCTTACAACCTAGCACAAACGGCATCGGTCTGGCGCCGGTGAGAGTAGTACAATTCGATCACTCGTCGGCTGCGCCGTTTGACCTCGCTCGCTCAGCGACCCATAATCACACCATGGACCTCTACGAGGAGATCGTCCGCTTGCGCAAGGATGGCCGGCGCGGCGCCGTGGCGACCATTGTCAATGTGCGCGGCTCGATACCTTCGTTCAAGACGGCCAAGATGCTAGTGCGGGATGATGGGTCGATCGTGGGCACGATCGGTGGCGGATGCGTAGAAGCAGAAGTATGGCAGGCGGCGCGAGAAATAATGGAGTCGGAGCGTCCGCGGACGCTGACGTTTGATCTGAATCAGAATCCGAAATACGACACAGGCCTGGTCTGCGGCGGGACGCTCGAAGTTTTCGTCGAGCCGGTTTTACCTCCCGCCGATCTTTATATTTTCGGAGCCGGTCACGTGGCAGCGAGCCTATACAGAGTGGCGCGCATCGCTGGATTCGACGTCACCGTGGTCGATGACCGCGAAGCCTACGCGAACCGCGAACGCTTTCCCGAGGCGCAGCGGGTGATTGCCGAAGATTTTGATAAGGCCGCGGCGCAACTCACGCCGAGCGAGTCTTCCTACATTGTGATCGTCACCCGAGGGCACCGCGACGACATGCGAATGCTGCGCTGGGCGGTGCAAACTCCAGCGCACTATATCGGCATGATCGGGTCGAAACGAAAAACCATCACCATTTTCAAAGAACTGCAACAGGAAGGGTTGCTAGCAAGTTTATTTGAGCGAGTGCATTCTCCCGTCGGTCTCGACATTGGTGCCATTACTCCTGAAGAGATTGCCGTTTCAATCACCGCGGAACTGATTGCGAAACGACGAAAAGTAGAACACGATCTGCCGCACATGAGCTGGTTTCAACAGAAACGAGAGGCCGAGCCAAAGAGTTAGCCACCGAGATGCCGAACGAAGTTGAGATCAAATTTCGAATTGAGAACCTCCCGGCGCTTGCCCGCGCACTAAGAAAAACCGGTTTCAGGCAGATTACCCGCTCCACCCACGAGATGAATTCACTTTACGACCTGCCCGGCGAAAAGCTGCGCAACCGAGGAGAACTGCTGCGCCTGCGCAAATTCGGCGAGACTTGGACACTGACGCACAAGGCAAAAGGCAAAGCCGGACTTCACAAGGTGAGAGTTGAGCTCGAAACTCGGGTGGCAAATGGCCCGCAAATGGAAGCCATTTTGCGCGCGCTGGGATATCAGCCGACCTTTCGCTATGAAAAGTTTCGAGCCGAGTGGGCGGATAGCACGGGGCATGTGGTGCTGGATAAAACTCCGATTGGAGACTTCGGCGAGATTGAAGGTACTCCACGCTGGATCGATCGCACGGCACGCGCTCTCGGCATCAGCCGTGCCGATTACATCACCCACACTTATGCCCCGATGTTTTTTGCCTGGAAACGCCGCACTCGAAGCAAGGCGACGGAGATGACATTCAAGGCAGTTGGTCGGAAATCGCGGTGAGTACTACGCACTTGCACCACAGCACTTCTTGTATTTCTTGCCGCTACCGCAAGGGCAAGGATCGTTGCGCCCAATCTTGTCTCCCGCACGCACTACCTGCTGCACGGTTTGCATGTCGCCCGCACCGGCCATGCGCGCCTGTTCCAGTTCGCGCTTTTTCTTGCGCTGGAAGGCTTCTTCAAGTTCGTCAACAGAAGTCGCGACCTGGCGTGGCGGTCGTCCATTGCCACCGCGACCGCCAGTGACCACAGACGGCGTGCCAGTATCAGGTCCCTGAGCCTGAGAATCCTGCGAGCCGACGCCGAGCGGCGCTGCTCCCGCATCCGGCGGACGTTCCATGACCTGCATCAAGTACAGGTAACGGACCGTTTCTTCCTGAAAGCGCTGCATCATATCTTCGAACATGTCATACGATTCGCGTTTGTACTCGACCAGCGGATCGTGCTGTCCATAACCCCGCAGATTGATACCCTCTTTGAGGTGATCCATCGACAGCAGATGGTCTTTCCACTGCGCGTCGATCACGCTCAGCATGATCATGCGTTCGTGATAGCGCATGGCCTCAGGACCAATCAGCTTCTCTTTCGCGTCGTATCGCTCTTTCAGTTTGTCAAAGACGGCATCACCCAGTTCCTGCCGGTTCATCTCCTCAGGCTTTAAGCCCTCAGCGTATATGTCGACCCCGAAACGAGCGATGATCGCCTCTTTCAGTGCTTTGAGATCCCAGTTGTCGACGTGCTCTTTCGGTGGACAGAAGCGTTCCAGTATCTCGCCAAGAATTCCCGAAACGTAGTCTTCGATGATCAGATCTTTTTGATCCAGACCTTCCAGCAAACGTCGGCGCAATCCGTAAACCGCTTCGCGCTGTTTGTTCATTACATCGTCGTACTCGAGCAGATGTTTGCGGGCCTCGAAGTTTTGGCCTTCGACCGCCTTCTGCGCGGCTTCGATGCGACGTGTCATCATGCGCGATTCGATGGGAACACCTTCTTCCATGCCGAGGCGCTGCAGCATATTGGAAACCCATTCCTTGGCAAAAATTCGCATCAGGTCGTCTTCGAGCGACAGGTAGAAGCGCGACGAGCCGGGGTCGCCCTGACGGCCGGCACGTCCGCGAAGCTGATTGTCGATGCGGCGTGCCTCGTGGCGCTCGGTTCCGAAAATATGCAGCCCGCCAGCCTCGATCACTTCCTGATGTTCGCGGTCGGTGTCGGCCTTGTGGCGCGCAAAGATCTCGTTCCACTGATCCGTGGGGACCGCATACTCATTGCCGGCGTAGTACCAGACCGTGCGGTTCGAATCGTCGACCTCGGCTTCGATCTTGCCCTGCGCAGCGCGGATCGGCTGCGCGATTCCCTTCTTGACGCACTCCTGCTTGGCCATGAACTCGGCGTTGCCGCCCAGTAGAATGTCAGTACCGCGGCCCGCCATGTTGGTGGCGATGGTAACCGCGCCCTTGCGACCAGCCTGCGCCACAATTTCCGCTTCGCGCTCGTGGAACTTCGCATTCAGCACGACGTGCTGCCTTAGCCCTTTCTTATGGAGCAACTCAGAAAGACGCTCTGATTTTTCAATCGAGGTCGTACCGACCAGCACCGGCTGTCCGTTGTCGTGCAGCCTTTGGATCTCATCCGCTGCTGCAAAGTATTTTTCCCGCTCGGTGCGATAGATAATGTCCGGATTCTCGATGCGCAACATGGGGCGATTGGTCGGAATCACGAGCACTTCCAATTTGTAAATCTTCTCGAATTCCGGCGCTTCCGTTTCCGCAGTGCCCGTCATGCCGGCAAGCTTCTTGTACATGCGGAAATAGTTCTGGAACGTGATGGTGGCGAGCGTTTGATTTTCGCGCTCGATTTTCACGTTCTCCTTGGCCTCGATTGACTGGTGCAAGCCGTCGGACCAGCGCCGGCCCGGCATGAGGCGCCCGGTGAATTCGTCGACAATGATCACTTCGCCATCTTTGACAACATACTCGACGTCTCGTTTATAAAGCGCGTGCGCTTTGACGGCCGTTTCCACGTGATGCTTCAGCGCCCAGTTTTCCGGATCGGCGATGTTGCCGATGCCCAGCAGTTTTTCGACTTTTTCCCAGCCCTCGTCGCTGACCGTCACGTTGCGATGCTTCTCGTCGACCACGTAGTCGCCCGTCATGATCTTGGGCTCGCCCGGCGCCGTATCGATTTCTTCTCCCTTCTCGAGTTTGGGGATTATTCGATTCACTTTGTAATATTTGTCCGTCGATTCTTCGCTGGCACCGGAAATAATCAGCGGCGTTCGCGCCTCGTCGATGAGAATGGAATCGACTTCGTCGACGATGGCGAAGTTGTGCACACGCTGGACGCAATCGCGGAGGTCGAATTTCATGTTGTCGCGCAGATAGTCGAACCCGAATTCGTTGTTGGTGCCGTAAGTCACATCCGCCGCGTAGGCGGCACGACGCTGTTCGTCATCGAGGTCGTGAATAATGACGCCGACGGTCAGCCCGAGAAAACTGTAGAGCTTGCCCATCCATTCCGAGTCCCGCTTGGCAAGATAATCGTTAACCGTAACCACGTGGACGCCGCGTCCACTTAGAGCGTTGAGATATACGGGAAGGGTGGCGACGAGCGTTTTGCCCTCGCCGGTTTTCATCTCGGCGATTGTGCCTTGATGCAGCACCATGCCGCCAATCAACTGCACATCGAAATGGCGCATGTTGAGAACGCGCTTGCCGGCCTCGCGGGTCACGGCAAAGGCTTCTTCCAGAATTTCGTCGAGAACGGCTTTGAGCAACTCGCTGCGTTGTTCTTCGATTTCTTTCTGACGGTCACGATTCGGGAGATCGTTGTTCCTGAGATCAGTGTTCGTGGGATCAGTACCGGCATCCGGCTCCTCGGCGATCGTGCTCAGCCGCTCCTGGATGCGGGCGCGAAACTCCGCCGTTTTCGCGCGCAGCTGGTCGTCGGAGAGTTTCGCCATCTCCGACTCCAGGGCGTTGATGGCCTCGACACGAGGCTGCAAGCGCTTGATTTCGCGCTCGTTTCTGGTCCCGAAAACTTTGCCTAGAAGAGTATTGATCAAAACAGAAATCCTTCAGAGTGCACGCGCGTGTCTGGCGTCAGTAAAAGCCTAGCACATTAGATGCGGCCGGGATGGCGAAGGACGGACCACTTGCGAAACCCACAGGTGAGGATCTTTGATTGTCAATCTATTGCCGAGTGCTAATGCCAGAGCTCGATTTTGTCTGATGGGCTGTCAAAGATGATCCTGATGGTTCGAACGACCAGAAGTCACTGAGAACTCCGTTATTTCCAAGTGAGTCGATGCCGGTTCCACCAAACAGCCAGAAATTGCCGGACTTATCAGTCCAGGCCGCGCCAAGAGTACGCGCTCCGGGAACATTGCTTGCGCCGGGCGTGCCCTCGGATCCGTACTCCCCCATTTGGCCGTTCACGTTCGAGCCGGCCGCCCACTCCCACTTGCCACCACCGAACTCCCACAGATCATTCAGCCATCCGCCGCCACCCGCCGAGTCGTACCCGAACCCCCCGAACAACCAGAAATTGCCGGAGCTATCGATCCAGCTGAAAGCACCGTTGCGCGCACCCGGAACATTACCGACGGCGGCAGTTCCCTCCGTCCCGTAAGTGCCGGGTTGATTGACCGAATTCGATCCGCTCACCCATGTCCATTCGCCGTCGCTGAACTCCCACAGGTCGTTGAAATCGCCCAACGTGCTGGAGGCACCGCCGAAGAGCCACAAATTTCCCGATGCATCAATCCAACCCACGGCATCAAATCGCGCTCCGGGAACATTGCCCGGTGCGGCCATCCCCTCGACTCCGTAGGACCCGGTCTGGTTGGCAAGGTTTGATCCGCTCACCCATGTCCATTCGCCACCGCTGTACTGCCACAAATCGTTGAGATTTCCTAAGTCTGTGCCCGAGGCGGCGCCATTCCCGCCGAACAGCCAGAAATTTCCCGATGCGTCCACCCAACTGACGGCACCCCACCGTGCCCCCGGAACATTTCCTGGATCAGCCGTGCCTTGTACGCCATAGGTTCCCGATTGGCCATTCAGGTTCGATCCGCCGATCCACGTCCACTGGCCAGTGGCTAATCCCTGGTCCGGCATGTAATTAGGCGTCGGAGTAAACTCCCACAAGTCGTTCAGCACGCCGACTCCGTCAGTAGTGTTGGCGTACCCATATCCACCGAACAGCCAGAGATTCCCGGCGGCGTCGGTCCAACTGGAGGACCCCCATCGCGCTCCGGGAACGTTACTCAAACCGGCCATCCCTTCGGTGCCATAAATTCCGGCCTCGCCGCCGAGGCTGAGGCCGCTCATCCACGCCCACTCACCGGCGTTGTACTCCCAGAGATCGTTGAGGAAAGTGTTGTTCCCGCTGGCGTCGTAACCGAACCCGCCGAAGAGCCACAGATTTCCAGCCTTGTCCGTCCAACTGCTAGCATTCTGTCGCGCTCCGGGAGCGTTGTCCGCAGCCGGAGTTCCCTCGGTCCCGTAAGTTCCCCGTTGATTGACAACGTCGGCGCCGTTAGCCCAAGTCCATTCCTCGGACGGACTCTGCACATGGCCGCCAACTCCGCCGCCGCACGCCGAAAAAGAGAGCGCCATTGCCGCCGTCATCAACGTGAATATCCGTGACTTCATTCGTCTCCCACCGGCTTTCCGTCTCGACTTGCAGTCGGACAAGCGCTGATTTTAGTCGACTTCGGCAGTCTATAAAGCAGCGCGGGCATTGATTTCAGAAATCTTAACCAATCTTTAACATATGGGTTTCCGCGTGATCAGGGCAACGTGCCTAACTTGGGTCGGCCAACCCGGCACAGTCCCGAGCTACAGCCCTGTACCCCGATTTCCTGTAAGATTTCCTCCGGAATGTCCACTTTCTACCAGCGATTTCAGGAGTCGGCCCGGAAATTTCCCGAAAACATTGCCCTTGAAATTCAGCGCCAGGAAACGGTGGAACGAGTCACTTTTGCAGAACTGACCCGCATGTCGGAGAGCGTGGCGAACTGGCTGTCGACGAGGGTTCCGCGGGACGCTCGCGTCGCGATTCTGGCGGCAAATCATCCGCGGTGGGTTGCGGCATACCTGGGAATCATCGCCGCCGGGCGAACTGCAGTCCCGCTCGACACGGCTTTTCACGCCGATCAGGCAAGAAAGCTGCTGATCGACAGCGGCGCATCATTGCTGTTCTGCGATGTGAAGCATTTTCCCGTAGCGCGAGAAGCGGTCGAGGGACTCAACCTGGGCCTGGTGATGATCTCAGCCGCCACCGAGCAAAACTTCGCCCAGAGTCTCAGCCAGACTTCTGCGCCAGAAGCCGGCGGATCACCGTTCGCTGCCGATCTGGATTCCATATTCGCCGCCGCCCCTTCGGGCTATCAGCCCGTCGTACCGGCCGAAAGCGATCTGGCCGCGCTGCTCTACACCTCCGGCACCACCGCCGACCCGAAAGGCGTGATGCTTACCCACGCCAATCTGGTGGGCGAAGCGAACTCCGTCTTCTCTGTCGTCAAGATCGGCCCCACGGACGCGCTGCTGGGAATTCTTCCCATGTTCCACGTGCTGGCACAGATGGCGAATCTCTTTCTGCCGCTATTCAATGGCGCGCGCGTCGTGTACCTCGAAACGCTGAACACCACCGAATTGCTGCGAGCCTTGCAGGAGCGCGACATCACCGCGTTCTGCGTCGTACCTCAGTTCTTCTATCTGATTCACGAAAAGATTTTCAAAGAGCTGAATAAGCGTGGAAAGCTTACTCTGCGTCTGGTGCGCACGCTGATGGCATTCAACCGTGGACTCCGGCGAATCGGAGTGAACGCGGGTAAACTTTTCTTCGGCAAGATTCACGCGACGTTCGGCTCCCGCATGCGCTACCTGGTAACTGGAGGTTCGCGCTTCGATCCCGCGATCGCTCGTGATTTCTACGCCTTCGGCATTGATGTGTTGAACGCATATGGGCTGACCGAAACCACCGGCGGAGCCTTCCTCAGTACTCCCGGACACATTGTTTTTGGCTCTGTCGGACCGCCGCTTCCCGAAGTAGAAGCGAAGATTGTCGACCCAAAGCGGTTGGAAGAAGGCGCGCCCGCGGCGGGCGAGATTGCCATTCGCGGAGCAATCGTAATGAAGGGATATTGGAATCGTCCTGAAACCACGGCCGAAGTGCTGCGCGACGGATGGCTCTACACCGGCGATCTCGGCTACTTCGATTCCGGCGGTAATCTTTTCATCACGGGACGAAGCAAGGAAGTCATCGTCCTCGCCAACGGGAAGAACGTTTATCCCGAGGAGATCGAAGCGCATTACCTGCAGGCCCAGTACCTAAAAGAAATGTGCGTGATGGCGTTGGAAGCTCGCCCCGGAGATCCCACCTCGGAACGTCTTCACGCCGTGGTCGTGCCGAACTTCGAACTTCTTCGCGAACGCAAAATCGTTAACACCAAAGAGGCGATCCGTCTCGAAATCGAAGCACTCTCCCACAAAATAGCGTCCACTAAGCGCCTTGGCAGTTACGACATTTGGCAGGAAGAACTCCCGCGCACGACCACGCGCAAGTTGAAGCGCTTCCAGATTGAAAAGAGAGTTCGCGAGCTAAAAGAACACGGCAGCAGCGATTCCGACGCAGGCGCCGAAACGCCGCTAACCCCGCTAACAGAAGACGAGCGCCAGTGGCTGGAACGCGAAGACGTGAAGCGTGCTCTAGCTGTAATTCAGGAAAATTCGCCTGCAACGTCACGCAACCAGCTCGGCACCATTCGCCCCACCCACAATCTCGAGCTTGATCTGGGACTCGACTCAATGCAACGCATCGAGTTACTTACCGCGATGGAGCAACCGCTCGGCGGCGACGTACCTGAGTCGCAATTGGCGGAAATCTACACCGTGCGCGACCTTGTCGATGCCGTGCTTGCCAGCGCTGGTCGCGGCCAAGGTCAATCCCATGCAGCGGAGCCGGCTTGGTCAACCATCCTGAACGCGCCGGTGACGGATCCCGATACTCTCGCGCTCGCTCGCCACAACCTTATCGCCGAGGTGTTTTTCTTTCTCCTGGGAAGATTGGTCTACCTTTTGGCGCTCGATTGCTTTCATCTTAAAATTCGCGGTCGGCAGAATCTTCCCGCGAAAGGCCCGTATCTCATCTGTCCCAATCACCAGAGTTATATCGATCCCATTGTTATGGCGGCGGCACTCCCCTGGCGCCTGTTTCGCAACATGTTTGCCCTCGGCACGAGCGATATATTCGGCAAAGGATTCATGCGACGCTTGGCGCGATGGCTGCGCGTGGTCGTCCTCGATCCCGACGCAAACCTCGTGCCCGCAATGCGAGCCGGTGCTTTTGGTCTCAGACAGGGACGCGTTCTGATTCTCTATCCCGAGGGCGAGCGCACAAACGACGGGGCACCGAGAGTATTCCGCAAAGGCGCCGCGATTCTCTCGATTCACACCCAGGCGCCGATTGTTCCAGTCGCGATCGAAGGCTTCTATGAAGCCTGGCCGCGACACAAGAAATTTCCCAAGTTTCACGATCTGGAAATAGTGTTCGGACTGCCGATACAACCTCCGCCACTCTCCGAGGCGAACGAGTCGGCCTATGCGCAACTGACCGAAGTGTTGAAATCCAGAGTGGCGGCGATGTGGGAAGAATTACGAATTAAGAATTCAGCGACTTCGGACGAGAAAATTCGGAAATCGGACCATACCAAAGCCAAGCCCTGAGTAGTACGCTCCGCCGACCACATCTGTAACCCTCGCGGACCGGCGATCCTATGCGCCGGCGCTCTGCGCCTGTGCGTCTAAGATTTTTGTGAAGGTGTCGACCACTCCGCTATGAAACTTTTGGCCTGCGCCGGCAATGATTTGCTGTTCCGCCTGATAAGGTGACATGGCGTTGCCGGTCGCTCCGCTGATCAATTTCTGGTAGGCATCCGCGACCGCTAGAATGTGCGCCTCAATCGGAACATTCACTGAGCGCGCTCCCTGCTCTTGCAAAATCTGCTGCGCGACGATGATCGGAAT
>Ga0208488_1000101_pt1 | contig 10794 bp, 7 predicted proteins | sample MicForSoiSWNC1_O_FD_187994 | JGI IMG/M metagenome (GOLD analysis project Ga0208488, IMG submission 187994) | Forest soil microbial communities from Harvard Forest Long Term Ecological Research site in Petersham, Massachusetts, USA - MetaG HF001... | ecosystem: Environmental > Terrestrial > Soil >... | reverse complement strand
TCAACGACTGGCCTTCGCCATAAACATTCTGAAAGCGGTAGATGACTGCCGGAATCCCCAGCGCCTGGGCGGCGACACGCACCAGGTGCTCCTGCGCCAGCTTGGTGGCGGCGTAGATGGAGGCGGGCGCAGCCTTCGCTGCTTCGGATGTAGCCGTCGCTTCGATCGTGTTCCTGCAGCCAGGACACCGCGGCTGCCATTCGCCCCGGCGCAGTGTGTCTTCTCCCCGGGTGGTGGGATAAACTGGGCCGCAACGGCGGCAGCAGTAAGCTCCCTCACCATAGACGGACCGCGAAGAGGCGAGAACAATCTTGCGTACCTGGTGCCGGCGGTTGGCAAGGTGGTCGAGCAGCCGGGCGGTTCCGCCGGCATTGATCTCCGTGTAGCGGGAGATTTCGTACATCGACTGCGCCGTGCCCGTCTCCGCCGCCAGATGGACAACCGTCTGAACATTTTCTAGCGCCGCCGTCCAATCAGCGTCCCGCGTCACATCTCCACGCATCACGTCCACTTGCGTCCGCGGCAGCATGCGTAGTGCGGAGATGTCAGGGATGGCGCCGTGGATCTGTGAGCTCAGATTGTCGAAGAGCACAATGGAACATCCTTCAGCGACCAAAAGTTTGGCGACGGCAACTCCGATGAAACCGGCGCCGCCGGTGATCAGCACTCTGTTGTTTTTCATAAGGACTTAGCTTGCGGGTTTTTATGTCGATCCTGCTGTGCCGACACGGCTAGCGTCGATAGCGCCTGGATCCGCTCAGGAAAGGGCGAAGGAGCCTACAGACATTCGCGATAGAGTGCCAGCGTTTGGTCGGCGCATTTATTCCAGCTATATCGGGCGGCTACGCGCGTGCCGCGTTCGCGGGCCCGCTGTCGCGCGGCTTCGTCGCTGACGGCGACGACTAAGGCCTGCTCGAGAGAGCCTGCTTCGTGCGGATTGAAGTAGAACGGCGCGTCGAGGCAGACTTCGGGCAGACAAGAGGTGTTGCTGACCAGTGCCGGGCATCCCGCTGCCATGGCTTCGAGCGGAGGAAACCCGAATCCTTCATACCACGACGGATAAATCAAAAGCGTAGCGGCGGCATAGGCTTCGGCGAGCGAGGTGTCAGAGAGTTGAGGGAGCACGAGCAGCTGGCGATCGACCTCCAAATGTTTGGCCAGCATCCGCTCTTCCGGAGTCAGCGGACCGCCCCCCGCGGCCACTAACAGCAGCGATTTGTGCAATCCGGTAGCGCGAAACGCGCGCAGCAGATTGTCGAAGTTCTTATAGGGCGCGCGCGAGCCGACAAAGAGGAGATATTCAGCAGGAACATGTTGCCGCAATTCCGCGGCCGCCTGTGCCGAGCCCGGCAAGCGGTTGAGACCGTGGTGGATGACCCGCGTCTTCGCCCGGTCGACGCCATAGAAGCGCAACAGGTCGTGCCGGCTCGATTCCGAAACGCAGATGATCGCGTCGGCGCGGTTGTAGAGATTCTGCTTGGCGCGGATGATCTTTCGCACGTCAGGAAACAATTCGGGAAAGCGTTCCTGCACGCAATCGTGATGCGTAGCCACCACGCGCCTGGCCCGCACCAGCGGCATGCGGCGATACAACGTCGGATGATAGATCTCAACCTTGCCGGCAAATAGCGCCAGGGCATTGCCGAGCGATTCGTTTGCCAGGTAGCGCAGGTTCCCGCGCCGCAGCCGGCTTTTCCATCCCACAACCCTGGTCTGCGCCCAGGGCAACTGTGCAAAGGGATACACCGTGTCGTGCATGCCGAGCCAGAGCTCGGTGTATACCTCGCGTGTGCCCGCGAGCGAGCGCATCAGTTCGTAGAAATAGCGCGACGCTCCGCCGGCATTTTGTAGGGAGAAGACTTGATGGTCATAAAGGATCCGCATGGGATCAGGCCTCTGGCCCGGAGCCATGCGCTCGGGCGACGGGTCGATCGGACGGGCAGGACTTACTTCGCGCAGCGCGCCTGGCATGAGTGTGGTGGTCGTTTATCGTTGGCCGCTAGTCGCTAGTCGCTAGTCGTTAGCCGCTGGTCGCTAGTCGTTAGCCGTTAGTTGTGAATCGCGGAAACCTGGCTCGTCCGCCGGTAGGACGCCTGGGGAGGCAAGCTCGGCCAGACGGATGAAAGTAACCATGGCGGCCGGCAGCAGGATCGAATGCTGGAACATGGTCTTCACCAGAGAAACCGAAAATGGGTCGCGAAAAAAGGTGAACGCCAGCCAGCCGGATAGCATGACGTACATGGTGCGGTAGAGCGGGGAGCCGTCGCGCGCTTTGATCCAATGCAGTCCGACGGGCAGCAGAAACATGAAGACGGCGGTACCGATCAGGCCAAAATTGAAGCTGAAGGAGACAAACGAGTGCAAAGCGCCTAACGGGCTGAAAACTTCGGGCGCCTGGATGAGGGCCGCTTTTCCGGGGAACAGGGCGGAAGGAATGAGGTTCGAAAAGTCGGAGAGCAGATACTTCGGCGCCGCCAGCCAGATCAAGTGGTCGTTGCTGAGAAAATAAACCAGCGAGATGCTGGTCAAAACCGGTTCGAGCAGCAGGTTCACTCCCGCATCGGCAAGCGAAGAATTGACGCGGAGCGCGCCCACCGTTCCGAACAACGCAGCCAGCGCGGCTGCGGCGATGACAATCTGGTTCTTGCTGAAAGGACGAACGTACAAAGAACGGAAAACGCCGAACATCAGAACAAAAGAGGCGACGTAGAGACGGCTGCCAATCAGGACCAGAAAGATAGCGCCGGCCGCGAAGGGAAGCATGAGCACGGTGAATCGCGGGCGGCTCGAAAGCCGCAGCAACAGGATCGAGCCGAGCAGCACGACCCAGGCGGTGACATTCCCCCGTGCGATCTGCAGGCTGACTTCGGTGGTGTAGGGCGCGAGCAGTTCTTCGCGGTGGGCGGCAATTTCCGCGAGGAAAATCAGGAAAGCGCCGCCGCTGAACAAAGCCAGAATTTGCGGCGACAGGCTTCTCGGCCGCACCGCACTGGGAGGTAACATTTTTGGGCGGCACATTTTTGGACGGTAGATCCAGGCCCCGCAGCGATCGCCGGCCATGAATGCGGCATAGATGGCGACAATCGCGATGAGATAGGGACCAATCCAGCGCAAATCAAACAACGCCGCCCAGGCTAAGGGCATGTCCTCGGCGCGGAGAAAAAATCCGCAGGCGATGGGGGTCACCCAGTAAAAGATGAAACCCAAAGAAAATAAGGCAACATGATCGATCCGGATCCGGCCGCGATCCACGCTATGCCGCCAGGCATAGATAGCCGGGAGCAAGAATGCCGAGAACAGAAGGATCCACTCGATCATGGGGCGGAACTGAGTCAGGAAATATGAATTACGAACTGCCGGAGAACACAGACTGTCCGGGTTCGGGAATAATCGGGCTAGGAACTATAGCCGTGCGCGAGATGGAGCGCGCTCGTTTTTTTCAGGTCCCGGACAAACGAGAGAAAGACGCCGGCGGCAAAAACCGCCAGAAAAAAATTGGCAATCAGCTGGCCGGCCGCAGCGCCGATGGGACCGAACCGGGGTACCAGAAACAAATCGACAACGCACAACACCGTGGCCGCAGCGGCAATGCCTCCCACATAAGTGCCGCTCTTATGCAAGCTGGGTAAGAGGCTGAGAAACGGGTTGCAGATGGCCATGACCAGAAACACCAGAGCGTAAAGCGGAGTTACTTGGCGGGTGACCGGCAAATGCCTGTGCCCCAGCGCCTCGCATGCCATCGGTCCAAGCGTCCAAAACAGCGCCGCTCCGACGAGGCCGAGGCCGGCGCTGGCGAGTGCAAATCTCTTAAACCGCCGTGCCAACAGCTCGCCGTCGCTGGCCGCGCTCACCAACTCGGGAAGAAAGGTGTTCAGCAGGCAGGTCAGCACGGCCGTGCCGAACAGATACAGACGGCTGACCATGGCGTACTGCCCCACCGACCCGGTCGGAACATACTTGGCCAAAAGGATGACGTCGAGGGTTTGATAAGCCAGCAGCAACAACATTCCGGAACTTGCCTTGGCGCCGGAGAGGACGATTTCCGAAGTGAGGAATTGGCGGCGGGGCGGACCCGCCGCGGCGCGTGGGTGGCGGCGGAGGGCCCGCCAAAGTTGAATGCGTCCCGCATACATGCCTGCCGCATTGAGCAGCGGGATGGCCCACACCCAGCGCACCACCACCGGCCGCAGCACCAGCAGTGCGGCCAGATACAGGCCCAGTCCGAAGGCGCGCGTCCGAGCCAGCGTGCCGGGCATCCCCAGAGCCACCGCCAGGTAAGAGACATCGACGGTCCGGGACAACACCATCGCGAATCCGGCCACGATGACGGCGGCCACATCGGAGTGTCCGCGGCGCCAATAGACCATCGCCAGCGCCGCTGTGACCGGGCCGCAAACGGCAAGCGACACGGCCAGGCGGATTCGCTCACCCCGCTGCACGACTTCGATCGGATCTCCTCCCGCCTCTTCGACCAGCCGGGGACCGGTCAGGTCCAGCCCCAGGGCGCCGATCACCATCAGCACCTGGTAGATGCTGGTGGCAATGCTGAGCTGCCCATACTGACGGTCCGCCAAAATTCGGATCAGCCATCCATAGACAGCGAATCCCAGGAGATAGGTCAGGCCGTCGGCCGATAGATAACCGAAAAATCTTGCCCACACCGGTGGCAAGGCACGTTCAGACAGGGGCTTGCTCAGGTTGGCATTGCGGTCTAGGCCGTTTTGCCGATGGCTGCTTGCTTTCGGAGAGGAAGTCTTCGAGGAAGAAATCATCGGGGAAGAAGTCAGTGGGGAAGAAGTCACTGAGGAAAAAATCATTCGCTCGCACGCAAGGCCGAGCTTCGTTCCGGCTCCGGTTTGGCAACGAACCTCGAGACGCTAGCCTTCAGGAGGCGCCAACGGGGCTCGACATCGGGAAGAAGACGCAGGCGATGGAGCGCCTCCGACAACAGGACATAGAAGGCGGAACCGAGAAATCCCAGGAAGGTTGCGAGGGCGACGATCAACATCCGCGGCGGCCCCGACCGCTTCTCCGGCTCGACGGCACGGTCGACTACCTGCAGTATTCCCGAGTCGTTGGCCTCGTCGATCTTTGCCGCTTCGAGCTGCTTGGCGAGAAATTCGTATAAGGTCTCGTGGTACTTCACATCCCGCACGCGGCGCAGGTATTCGAGCGCGGCGGCGGGCACCTTGCCGGTGGGCACCTGGATGTTGCCGTTTCCAGGCTTGGAATCGCGCTCCAGGTTTGCCAGCTGCGCGTGCAGCGCCGCCAGTCCACGCTCGCTGCGCACCACATCCGGGTTCTGATCGGTCGAAAACGAGCGACGGGTTTCGAGTTGCACTTCACCCACCGCGATCTCGGCCCGGGTTCGGGCGACCGCTTCGATGATGGCTTTGCCCTGCGCGTCTAACTGGATCATGCCGGTTTGTTCCTGCGTCTGCTGGAGGTTGAGTTCGGCGCGCGCCAGTTCTTCCCGCTCGGCTTCGATCTGCTGCTGAAAAAACAGCCGCCGCTCGGCGGCTTCGGAGATGGCGAGGGTCTGGTTGAGCGCGTGCAGTCCGTCAAGGTAGGCGTTGGCCAGAGCTGCGGAGCGCCGGGGATCGCGGTCTTCGACCGAGACCGAGATCAATCCGGTCTTTTCCGCCGCTTCGATCGTGCTTCTCCGCAGCAGCTTCTTGCGGGCATCTTCGAAGCGGCGCACGCGGTACACGCGCAGCAGATCGAATTGCCGGATGAGCGCGTCGGCCACGGTGCGGCTCTTCAGGATGGCGACATACAGGTCGGCAGGATTTTTCAGCGACAGATCTTTGCCGGCCAGACCGGCGAGAGCGCCCATCTGCCCCACGATCGACGCAGCCAGCGACTGGCTGCGCTGCGGCGGCAGCAAGGTCGCGGTCGCCGTGTAGGTGGCTGGGAGCAGCAGCACGACCCCGCCCGCCAGTAGCATGACGCCAGCGGTCGCTCCTGCAATCAGTTTCAGGTTCCGGGCCAGCAAAATCATGAAATCCAGAAGGTCGATCTCAGTTCTCCAAGGACGGTCTTCGAGCGACCGGAGCGACCGCTCCCCCAAAGGCTGAGAGTCGGGAAGCTGAGAGTCGAGAGAGGAAGAGTCGCTGGAACGAGAGCCGGGAGATCGAGAGTCGAGAGCGGCAGGGTCAAGAACGACTGCTCCGACTGACGATTGCATTCCGTCCGCGCGCACCCGGTCAGTTTCAGATTCCACGGCCATATTTGCGTTCAAAGGATTCATGGAACGGCCCGCATTGCGATGATTTTCATGGAGCGAACGGTCACTTGAAACGACCGTCATTGAACGACCGTCATTGAACGAGCGTCACAGAACGAACTTCATTGAATGACCCTGACGGCCGCTGCGCCCAAGGCAAACTGCGAAAAAACCTGGCTCCAATCGCGCAAGCCGCGGAGGAAGCTGCCATGCGACAGCCGCTCGGGAACGACAATGGCATCGCCCGGCATGAGGCGAAGCGAGGCGAAGTTTCCATTCCACAGTCCCTTAACCGACTGCTTGCTCAAGATCGAGCCGTCGGCGCGGATGACAAACATGCGGCTCGTGTCCGCCTCGCGCGTGGGGCCGCCGGCGCGCCGCAGATAGTCCTCGACCCTCGCCTCGCGCTGGTAGAGGAACGAATTCTTGTTGTACACCGCGCCGAGCGTGGCCACCGTTGACGGGCGATAGGGCACCACCAGGCGGTCGCCGTCTTCGAGCGCGATGTCGGGCAGGTCATTCACGCCCGAGGAATCCGGTTTGAAGTCGAGGACGACACGTCCGGCGGCCCGAACAGCGCGCAGTTTGTCGACCAACTGGCGCTGTGCTTCCAGTTTTTCCCGGTTATCGGCGACGGCTTCAGGCGTCAGGCCGCCGGGAGCGAGCGCGTTGCGGGTGAGGTCCTCTTCCAGACTCTCGATCATCTGGTCGAGGCCTTTCTGCTGGCCGATACGCACCGATTCGCGGGTAAATTCCGCCCCGTAGAGATAGGCGTTCCCGGTCAAACCCCCGGCGCGCTCGACCAGGTGCCGGACGGTCTCTCCCGGCTCGGCACGGTAGACGCCGGCGGCGCGGAACTCGCCTTCCAGATGCACGAACTTGCTGCGTTTTTCCAGCGGTACGGCCAGGTCGTTCTGCGAAAAAACGGTGATAATATCGCCTGGTTCGAGCAAGAGGTTATTGTGCTCGTCACCTTCGACCACGAGTTTCCCCAAGTTGAAGGGGATGAGACGTATCGTCAGATCGTCAGGGTTCAAGCGTTGAATGACCGCGTAGTCCCAGTTGATCTCGGGAGCATCGCGCGTGATCCGGTTGCGCAGCTCCACGGCAGCCGTGCCGGGATTTCGACGAGACGAGTCTGTGCGTGTTTCGGAGGTCTCTTCCGGGAGCGGGTCAGGCCGCGCGTCGAACCGGGCGTCGGACGGGACATCGAATCGATCGTCTGACCGGAGATCGGACCGAAAATTGGATCTCAGGTCAGGTCGCGGCTCGGCTTGCATTTGTCCATTCCCGTTGGTGTTCGCAAGGCGCCAATATTCGCGGGTGAGGAGTGCATCCTGGTTGGGGATCAGTTCGCGCAGGCGCATGCCACTATGCCAGGCGACGCGTCCGGGACGGGCTACGTTGCCACGCAGCGTCACCGCGTTTTCAAATCGCGGCGAGAGCGCGAGGATGCGGACTACATCCCCATCCTGCAGGGGACGGCCAAGACCGCTCACGAGGGAAGCGTTTTGCTTTAGGCCGAGCCCATCCAGGGGAAATTCCTCGACGCGGCGGACGTTATGGTCTTCGATGCGTTCGACGACCGCCTTTTGCCCGTCGGCGGTGGTGGCTAGACCGCCGGCCATTTCGATGGCGCTGCCGAGACTGGTCTGGTCTCGCAGTTCGTAGATCGCCGGTACATTCACACTGCCTGCGAGCGCAATCGACGGCCCGACGGAAGGGATGTAGATGACATCTCCGGAGAGCAATCGCACGTCTTTGGATTTGTCGCCGCGCAAGAGCAGGCCGTAGAAATCGAATTCGGTGACTACGGTGTCATTGCGCTTGAGCTGAATGCGCCGCAGAGAACCTGTGCTCGACGGGCCGCCCGAAGCGAACAGCGCATTGACCAGCGTGCACAGGGAACTGACGGTGTAGCTTCCCGGACGCCGCGCCTGGCCCACGACGAAGATCTGGATGGAGCGTAGTTGTCCCAGGCTGACCGTTAAATCGAAATCGCGGAATACCCTTCGCATCGCCGTCCGGAAATATTCCGGAAGTTGCTCGAATTTCAATCCGGCGATGGAGATCACGCCGACCTTCGGCAGGAACACATTGCCTTCCCGGTCGACCGTCAGTCTTGCGTTCAGCTCGATTTGCCCCCACACCCGAAGCAGGATTTCATCTCCCGGCCCGATGCGGTAATCGTCGGTCACCGGAACATGGTCGACAGGAGCGAAGGTTGTCGGAACACGTTGAAACAGGTTGGATCCGTAAATCGGCAGCCAGCGGCCGACCGAACTCGCGACAAATTGCTGGAATTGCGTGGGTGGTTCGGGGAGCGCGTCCTGGCGAAACGGGACTGGTCGCTTTCTTGCGCGATCCGGGTCCCCGTTTCTACCGGGTCCGTTGTCTCCCGGCGCATGGTTCGGCCAAGGATGGTTCGGCCAAGGATTGTAAGACCCGGGATCAATCGGCCAACTCGGGCTCGGTCCAGCCGGATTTTGTCCGGGACCGTTCGCTTGCGTCGCGCCGCCCCCACTATTCGTCCATGCCCCCGGGGGATTCTCCGCATTGTCTGGCACCGGGCCGGCCTGATCAGGAGTGTCGGGACAATCTTGTTCCATACACGATGCGTCATCCGGGGGCGTTGTCGGCATAGCCTGCGACCATCCCAGCCCGGAAAGAGCCAGCAGGCAGGCAAGGGTTGCCGCTTTCCACACCAGGAGTGGACGCAGCGATGGGACGGACTGCACCGTGCCATTTTGCGAGAAGGGTTTTTCAGAGAGGATGGTTGCGGACGTCATGAGTCTTTGGCATTTCCATTTCGAAGAACAAATTGTGCGGTCCGTATCTGCGGTCTCACCCCGAAGGTCTGCGATGTGGTCGTCCAGCGTCGTTCAAGGTCAGCATGTGCGGTCAGCAGGTGCGACCGACAACGCCGGGTCGCTGCACGCTGCCGCAGTCAGGTTTCTCCGCAGGCGTGGCGGCGGCGGGCTCCAGATCGACGGCATCGACCTCAACGGCCACGCTCTGCCGGATCGCTTCGATTGCGATCACGACCCGAGACCGGCTCTTCTCCCGGACCAGCACGCCTTCCAGGCCCAGCATGGCTCCGGCTTTAATGCGGACGCGCTCGCCTACGACAAGATAGGCATGGGGCTCGATCTTGCGTTGCCCGACGCCCGAACGCAGCGCCGCGATTTCAAAGTCGGGAAGCGAAGCCAGGCTGCGGCCAAAGCTGACCAGAGACCACACGCCCGGCACTTCGAGCACACGCGTGCGGTCTTGGTGCGTCATGCGGATAAACACGTAGTTGGGAAAAAGGGGCAACTCCAGTTTCATCGCACAACGATTTTTCCAGCGGTGAGTCGTGCTATAAAGCGGCAGGAACGATTCGATCTGACGCTCATTCAAGCACGATGCCACGCGTTTTTCATGGTGCGAACTGGTGTAAGCGGCAACCCAGCGGAGGGAAGATTCCCGCATCGCGGCAGGTGGATATTCTGGCGGTGCGCTTGCCCGCCGCCCACTGGCTAAGACGATCTGCCCGGAGATTTTCGTATTTTCCTCGCGCCTGTCCATTTTCGTTCGCGCCTATCTTCTTTCGCTCGCGTCTGTCTTCTTTCGTTTCCGTTTCGTTCGTGCCTATTCAGCGGATGCCGTTTCAGTTGAAGCTTCGCCATCCCCGCTTAGCAAGGCTGGTTTAAGGCTTTCATATTCTTGCGGGAGTGCCGCATGCACAGTTGCACTTAGCTTGCCACCCAAGCCGCACTTCTTTGAGGGGAGCTCGTCCTTCTGCTGGCTGAGGTTAGAAATTCTTCAGAAAATATTCTTCGACAGATTCCCATGGCGGGATGCTGAAATGGTGTTTTGGTTCCAAATCAGAACCGTGCACACGGTGGCAGAGCCTGTGAGTTGAGATCTTGTCCGCACCCTTCGAAAACTCCTCCACGCCTCTGATAAGATTCCCATCTTCATTCTTTGCTGACAAAGTTCTCTGCTGACTGGCAACGCACGAATGGGACGCTGATGAAATGAATGATGGACGAAGCAGGGACGGGACAACGGAACGGCGGGTACGGCGCAGATGATTCTGGCTGGGGACGTTGGCGGTACAAAGTGCACGCTGGCACTGTTCCAGCCGGAAGGCGCCGTCTTGCGCCGTGTCTTCCGCTGCCGTTTTGCGGTCCGCGACTATCGCGGATTCGAAGCACTGCTCGATGACTTTCTGCGGCAGGCGGTCTCTGACCTGCGGCTTCAAGCCTCCAGCGATCTCATCATCGATGCCGCCGGGTTCGGCGTAGCTGGCGCGGTTGTTGAAGAACGGCACTATTCAGAAAACCTGCCGTGGCTGGTTGATGTCTCGGTGCTCAAGCGCAAGCTGCATCTGAAAAGCATTTACTTGCTGAACGACCTGATGGCGACCGCGCTGAGTCTTGAACGGCTCGCGGCCGTCGATTTCGTAGCGCTGAATCCAGGAACGCCAATGCCCCATGCCACACGTTGTGTGATTGCGGCGGGAACCGGTCTGGGCACAGCGCTTCTTTTTTGGGACGGTGAAGAGTATCGGGTCGCGCCCAGCG
>Ga0208488_1000098_pt1 | contig 10871 bp, 9 predicted proteins | sample MicForSoiSWNC1_O_FD_187994 | JGI IMG/M metagenome (GOLD analysis project Ga0208488, IMG submission 187994) | Forest soil microbial communities from Harvard Forest Long Term Ecological Research site in Petersham, Massachusetts, USA - MetaG HF001... | ecosystem: Environmental > Terrestrial > Soil >... | reverse complement strand
GTGCCGGAGGCGCGCAGATGAATACCGTGCCGGAGGCGCGCAGATGAATACCGTGCCGGAGGCGCGCAGATGAATACCGTGCCGGAGGCGCGCAGATGAGTACCGGCCGCGCTTCCGAAGACGTGCGCCGCGTCCTCGCCGACCAGATCTCGGCCGGGTACCTGCGGCCGGGCCAGCGGCTCGGCGCGGAGCGGGCGCTTGCCACGGAACTCGGGGTGAGCAGAACGACCCTGCGCCAGGCTCTCGCCGTGCTTGAGGAAAGCGGCATGGTGCGCCGGGTACCGGGCCGCGGCGGCGGCACCTTCGTCAGCAAGGGAAAGATCGAGCGGGACTTGTCCCGGGTGGTCGGCGTGCCCGCGCTGCTGCGCAGCCAGGGCGTGGTGGCCGGCACCCGAGTGCTGAGCGCCCGGATGTCCGCGGCGGGCGAGTCGGCCGCGCAGGCGCTGCGGCTGCGCGCGGGCGACCTGGTGATCGACCTGGTGCGGATCAGGCTCGCCGACGGCAGCCCGATCTCCGTCGAGCAGGCCATGCTGCCCGCCGACCGCTTCCCCGGCCTGCTGGAGCTCCCGCTGGGCGGGTCCGTGTACGACCTGCTCGAGGAGCATTTCGGCACCCGGCCCAAGGAAGCCGTGGAGCGCATCGAGGTGGTCGCCGCGTCGCCGGACGAGGCAATGGTCCTCGACGTCGCGCCGGGAGCGCCGCTGCTGTCGATCACCCGCACCACCACCGACACCGGGGATGAGCCGATCGAGTTCTCCCACGACCTGTTCCGCGCCGACCGCACCAGGATCGTGGTGCGCACCCCGGGTCAGGGTGGCATTGCCCGCCCCTCGCGCGCCCGCGGCCGGCTGATCGAGCTTCGGTCCCAGGCGGTGATCTGACGGAAGGGGTGCCGATGGCATCGCAGACGGGCCCACGCGATGAGCCCCTGACTAGTACGGCCGGCCAGCCGGTAGGCCGGGTCCGGTTCATGGACGCCCAGCGGGTGAACCTGGACGGCTTCGCCAAGGAAGAGCCCGGGCTCGGGCTCATCGCGCTGCGCTCCCCGAACGATCCAGAGCCAGGACTGGTGATCTCCGCCGGCCGCGTGGTGGAACTGGACGGCGTGGCAGAAGACAGCTTCGACGCGATCGACGCCTACATCGCCAGGCACGGCATTGACCTGGAGGCGGCCGGCGAGGCCATGGGCCTGTCCGACGTGGAGTTCGCCCGCCGCCTGGTCAGCCCGGACGTGCCGAGAGCGGAGATCGTGCGGCTGTCGGCCGGGGCCACCCCGGCCAAGCTCGCCCGGGTGCTGGCCCTGCTCCGGCCCGCCGAGCTCGGGCAGGCCATGACCAAGCTGCGGGCCCGCCGCACCCCGAGCAACCAGGCGCACGTCACCAACCGGCTGGACGACCCGTTGCTGCTCGCGGCAGACTCCGCGACCGCTGCCGCGTTCGGGTTCCGCGAGATCGAGACCACGGTGCCGGTGCTGGCCGACGCGCCGAGCAACGCGGTCGCGTGCCTGATCGGCGCGGCGGTCGGGGCGCAGGGCGTGCTGTTCCAGTGCTCGGTCGAGGAGGCGCTCGAGCTCGAGCTGGGCATGCGGGGGCTGACCTCGTACGCGGAGACCGTCTCGCTCTACGGCACCGAGCAGGTGTTCGTCGACGGAGACGACACCCCGTGGTCCAAGGCGTTCCTGACCTCGGCGTACGCATCCCGGGGGATGAAAATGCGGGTGTCGTCCGGCGCGGGCGCCGAAGTGCTCATGGCGGGCGCCGAGGGCAAGTCAATGCTGTACCTGGAGGCGCGCTGTGTCGCGCTGGCCCGGGCGATCGGCGCCCAGGGAGTCCAGAACGGCGGCATCGACGGGGCCAGCGTGGCCGCATCGGTGCCACGCGGGCTGCGCGAGCTCATGGCCGAGAACCTCATGGTCATGATGCGCAACCTGGAGTCCTGCTCCGGCAACGACGCGCTGATGAGCGAGTCGGACATGCGCCGCACGTCCCGGACGCTGCCGATCGTGCTGGCCGGCTCCGACTTCATGTTCAGCGGCTTCGGCAGCATCCAGCGGTACGACAACATGTTCGGGCCGAGCAACTTCAACGCCGAGGACATCGACGATTTCCTTGCCATGCAGCGGGACTGGGGGATCGACGGCGGGCTGCGGACCGTGCCGGCCGAGCGGATCGAGGCCCTGCGCCGGAACGCCGCGCAGGCCTGCCGGTCTGTGTACCGCCACCTCGGTCTTGTCGACTTCACCGACGAGCACGTCGAGCTGGCGGTGGACGCGGCGGGCTCGAAGGACCTCGGCGAGACCGACACGCTGGCCGTGGTCAGCGCCGCGCAGGCGATCCGCGAAGGCGGGCTGACCGTCCTCGACGTGGTCGCCGCCCTCGATGAGACCGGGTACGAGGACGAGGCGGAGCGGATCATGGCCATGACCCGTGCCCGGCTCGCCGGGGATTACCTGCAGACGTCCGCCATCTTCGACGAAGCCCTCGGCGTGCTGTCCCTGGTCACCGACCCCAACGACTACGCGGGCCCGGGCACCGGATACGAGCCGTCGGCGCAGCGGCTGCGGGAAATCAACGCGATCCGCCAGGAGCGCGGGGTCGAAGACCTGCGGGCAGAGCAGGCCCGTTTCGCCACGTCGCTGCTCGAGCCGGCCGGCCAGGCGCCCTCCGGTCAGGACCCGCGCGACGTGGTCATCGGCGTGTCGCCCGCGGTCGGCCGGGACGTGTGGCGCTGCCTGTCCGGCATGACGGTGACGGCCGTCCTGGCCGAACTGCTCGCCGGGCTGGAGGAAGAAGGCTGTATCGGCCGGCTGGTCCGGTTCAACGACACGGTTGACCTTGGCCGCATCGGGCTGGCCGCCGCCCGGCTGGCCGGGTCGGGCATCGGCATCGGGCTGCAGGGCAAGGGGACCGCCCTGATCCACCGCCGGGACCTCGCCCCGCTCGCCAACCTGGAGCTGTACTCGGTAGCCCCGAGCGTCACCCCGGAGCTGTACCGGCTGCTCGGGGCGAACGCGGCGCGCCACGCCAGGGGCGGCACCCCGGACCCGGCCCGCAACCCGTACAGCGACGAGGCCATCGAGGCCAGGTACCACACCACCGTGATCGCCTTGATGGCGCTCGAACGTGCCTGGGTCAAACCCGGCGCCGCGCCAGAGGAACTGTCACAGAAGGGGTTGCGATGACCGGCGAGCCCATGGTGCGCGCGCTGTCCGGGCGGGAGGTGGGGGAGCTGACGCTCGAGGCGGTACGCGGCGGCGAGCTGAGCGTCGCCGACCTGCGGATCCATCCGGAAACGCTGGAACGGCAAGCAGCGGTGGCGACCGCGCATGCGAACCCGCAGCTCGCGGAGAACCTGCGTCGCGCCGCCGAGCTGACCCGCCTCCCCGATGAGGAGGTCCTGGCGATCTACGACGCGCTCCGCCCGGGCCGGTCTACGCCCGAGCAGCTGACCGGGCTCGCCGCCGACCTTGCCGAGCGCGGGCTGCCGCGCTGCGCCGCGCTGCTCGCGGAGGCCGCGGAGGTCTACGCGCGCCGCGGGCTCAGCGCATGACGGGCTGACCGGGTGCCGATCATCGCGGGGGTGGATGTCGGCAACGCGACCACCGAGGTCGCCGTGCTGGCCGACGGCCGGCTGCTCGGCGTGGACCGGCTGCCCACCAGGGGCCGCAAGGGGTCAGCCGAGTCGCTGCGCGGTGCCGCCGCGCTGGTCCGCAGGCTCGAGCGCCGTCACGGCTGGCGGGTGGACGAGGCCAGGATCGCGCCGCTGCGGGCGGTGGACACGACCACCCTGACTGTCGCCGCGATCCCGCCGCCGACCGGCCGGCTGCGGCTGCTCGCCGCCGGCGTGGCGACTCCCGGCGGCAGCGGGAGCTGCGTAGGGGTCCCGCTGTGGCTTGACCGCCCGGTCCCGGCGGAGCCGCCGGGCCGGTTCGTCGCCGTGGTCCCGCCGGAGCTCGGCTACACCCGTGCCGCGGAGCTGGTGCGCGGCCTGGCCGGAGCGGGGGTGCCGATCGAGGCGGTGCTCGTCGCGGGCGACGAAGGGGTGCTGATCGCCAACCGCATCGATGCCCGCGTGCCCGTCATCGACCAGGTCGACGTGTCCGGGGTCGCCGCGTGCCCGGTGGTCGCGGTGGAAGTCCGGCCGCCGGGGCAGCCGCTGACGCTGCTCGCCGATCCGGTCGCACTTGCCGCGGCGTTCGCGCTCGGCGACCGCGAGGCCGCCGACGCGGTCACCCTGAGCCGCTCGCTGGTGGACTACTCAAACGCGGTGATCGGCCTGACCGAAGCCGGCGCCGTCACAGGTTCCGGGGCGCCGCCGCAGCCCTGGGTGATCGCGGACGGCAGGCGCGTCACGCTGCGCGAGGCCTGCGCCCTGCTGCCGGACTGGCCGGTCGGCGCGGTCACCAGCTACGGCACCGGTGCCGACGGCAGCGCCAACCTGGCTCCGCCGAGCAGTGTGGTGGGACCCACGCTGTTGCTAGAGGAACATCGTGGGACCCACGACCCCATTGCGGCCGCGGGGCCTGCCGAGCTGGACGACCTGTTCGCGGTGGACCTCGCCGCCGTGGCGGATTCGGCGACCGCCCGGCGGGGCAGCCTGGGCCGGTCGATCGTGGCCGCGTCGCTGGACCGTCTGGCGGCCGGCACCGACCACGCCGGCCAGCTCGCCGAACTGCTCGGCTGCCCGGTGAGCCTGGCCGGAACCGAACCGGCCGCTGCGCGCCGCGGGGCGCTCACCACCCCGGGCGCCCGGCCGGACGCCGTCGTGGTGGACCTTGGCGCGGGCACGATCGACGTCATCACCTCCGATGCCGAGGTGGTGGCGGCGGGAGCGGGCGAACTCCTCACCACCGCGATCGCCGAGACGCTCGGGGTATCCCGTGCCGCGGCGGAGTGGGTCAAGCGGGGCGCCTGCCTTCGGGTGGACGGCGGCCAGCGGTTCGAGGCCGAGGACGGCACCCACGGTTTCCTCGACCGGCCAGCCCCGGCCTCGGCGGCGGGCACGCTCGCCGTGATGGGCCCGGCCGGGCTGCTGTCCTTCGACCGCGGCCGCAGCCCAGCGGAATGGCGGGCCGTCCGGCTGCGGCTGAAGCAGGCGGTCTTCGCGGTGAACCTGCGACGTGCCCTCGCCGGGCTGGCGGCCGGCGCCGCAGGGCAGATCCTCATCGTCGGCGGCCCGGCCGCGGACGACGAGCTCATCGGGGTCCTGCTGCGTTCCCTCCCGGACGGCGTGGCCGTCGGCAGGGGCAACGTCGCCGGCACGCTGCCCGGCCCGTCGGCCGGCCATCGATACGCAGCCGCCCTCGGCCTGGCCATGGCCGATGACGGCGGCTGAGACTCGCAACGAGCGGAGAGGAAGGACCGACATGGCAGTGGCGGACCCGCAGGCCTGGGTGCGGAATGTCGAGCGGCTCTATCAGGCCCATGACGCGGCCGGTGTGGCGGCGCTGTATATGCCCGAGGCCCGGACCAAGTTCGGCAGCCGGGTGCTCACCCCGAAGGAGGTGCACGACCATCCGGCCGAATGGTTCGAGAGCCTCGATGATTACCTGCTCACCCGCACGTTCCGGGCGGCTTACGGCGACATCATCGTCAGCGAGACCACCGCCAGCTACACGATCCGGGCGCAGGGGCGCAAGTGCCGCGAGTTCGGCGTCGACGTCTACTGGGTCAACGACGACGGGCTGATCTATCACAAGCACACGTGCGAGGTCGTGGAGGACTACCGCGATGACGCCCTCGACGCTGCCGATGAGGCCTGCCGCATCCACGACGGGTCGCCGTCATGACCGCGGGACGGATTGCCGGCCGGGTGGCCGTGGTGACCGGCGCGGCGCGCGGCATCGGCCGCGCTTGCGCGCTCCGGCTGGCCGAGGAGGGCGCGGACATCGCCGCGCTGGACATCGGTGCGGCGATGCCCACGGTCCCCTATGAGCCGAGCAGCACCCGCCAGCTGGAGGACACGGCAAGCGCAGTCCGGTCTTTCGGCCGCCGGTGCCTGCCGCTGGTCGCGGACGTCAGGGACGGGGAGGCGATGCGTGCGGCGGTCGCGAGTACGGTCCGCGAGCTTGGCTCGGTCGACATACTGGTCGCCGCAGCCGGCATTGACTCCTGGGGCAGTGCCTGGGAGCTGACCGACGATCAGTGGGATGCGATGCTGGCCGTCAACCTGAAGGGCGTCTGGCAGAGCGCCAAGGCGGTCAGCCCGCAGATGATCAGCCAGCGCAGCGGGGCGATGGTCTTGATCGGCTCCGTGCTGAGCCATCGGGCCAACCGCCAGTTCGCGCACTACACCGCGGCCAAGCACGGCGTGCTCGGGCTGGTGCGCGCGTTCGCGCTCGAGCTGGCCGAGTACAACGTGCGCGTGAACTCCGTCGACCCCACCGTGGTGCTCACCGACATGGTGACCAGTCAGCAGTACATGGACAACCTGATCGGCCATTCCGGCGCGACCGAGGAGGAAGTGCGCGACCACTACCTGCAGTGGAACGTGCTGCCGACGCCCTGGATCGAGCCGCACGACGTCGCCAACGCCGTCCTGTTCCTCGCATCCGACGAGGCACGCTTCATCACCGGCGTAGGTCTGCCGCTTGATGCGGGCGCCATGCTGAGATGACGCGACCGGGGCGTATGCTCCGCGCCATGGCCGTGGGGGTGACCGTGCAGACCGTGGAACCGACGCCGACTGCGGTGGTAGCGGCGTCGGCGACGTGGGCGGAGTTCGCGGTGATGTGGGGGCCGATGCTGGACCAGGTGTGGAGCTTTCTCCGGTGCGACGCGCCGCAGGGGCTCTACCAGCAGGGGCACAACATCATGCTCTACAAGGACGACGTCCCCAACGTCGAAGTGGGCGTTCAGGTGAGCGGCCCATTCGCCCCGGCCGGTCAGGTTGTGGCGTCAGCGCTTCCGGGCGGGCTCGTTGCCACCGCGACCCACACCGGCCCGGTCGCCGAGATCGGCAGCACTCATCAGGCGGTGTGCGAGTGGAGCAAGGCGAACGGGTACCGGCTGGCCGGCCCTCGCTGGGAGATCTACGGCGATCCTGACCCGTCGACCGGCGGTTTCGATGTGGACGTGTTCTGGTCGCTGGTGGCGCCGTAACCCGGACCGGGAGGCTTACCGCAACCGTTCTGGTCCGACGCCGAGACGGCACGCGCAGGACGCGCTGATGGGGACGTCGGCCTGGGCAGCCGCGAGGTCCAGCTGCTGCCGGATGATCCGGGCCTGCTCGGTCTTGCCGAGCCGCACCAGGCATTCGTGGTAGCCGTGCAGGCTCCAGACATTGCCGGGATGCTGGTTCGCCCGCGGCAGCGTGTCGTCCAGCCCCAGGTCGGCCCGGTAGGCGGCCTCGGCCTCCTCGACCCGGCCCTGCTCGAGCAGCAGGGCGCCGTATGCATGTCGCACGGGCTGCATCCATCCCCACGGCTCGTCGTACGGCAGTCCGTCATCGAGCTCGATCGCCCGGCGCAGCTGGGCGAACGCCGCGTCCACGTTGCCCGCCCGGTATTCCAGCTCCCCGTCCAGCATGGCCGAGGCGACGGCGAGGATGTCCAGGCAGGTGTTGTTGAACAGGGTCCGGGATTCCGGCACCCGGGCGACCGCCGCCGCGAGCAGCCGCCGCTGTTCCTTCGCTTCGTCCAGCCGGCCGGTCGCGGCGAGCGCGACCCCCTTGGCGTAGTGCGTCATCGCGGTCGTGACGCAGTACAGGCCGGCGTCGCCGGGCAGCGGCATGTCGATGATCTCCTGCCAGCGCCCGAAGCGGATCAGCGCGTGCAGCTTCATCGGCACGAAGCCCTCCAGCCAGTCGGCCATCGGGGGGACCTCGACCCGGAGCAGTTCCCCGGGCAGCGCGGCGGCGAGCTCCTCGCCCGCCTGCAGCGCCACCTCGGACTGGCCGAGGAACATCGCACCGTAGATCTTGAAGTGGTAGTTGTGCGCCCGGTAGAGGGTGTAGAAGTTCATCGCGCCCTCCCGCGCGGCGAACCTCTCGTCGGCGGCGATCGCCGCCGAGTTCGACCGGACCACGCTGCGGTAGTCGCCGCACAGCACGTCGATGTGGGTCGGCATGTGCTGCAGGTGACCGCCGTCCGGGACCAGGTTCCGCAGCCAGTCGGCCGCCCGGAGCGCCCGTTCCGGCTGCGGCGACATCTCCATCAGGTGGATGTACATGTGCAGCACGCCCGGGTGCGACCGGCCGCCGGGCAGGCCGACGGCCCGTTCCAGCACGTCCACGGCCTCGGCGGTGTGGGCGCCCTCGGCCGGGCTGCCAGAGCGCAGATCCCACAGCTGCCATGGGGTCACGTTCATCAGCGCGTCCGCGAACAGCGCGGCTACGTCCAGGTCGCTTGGGTGGGCGGCGTAGACGCCGCGCATCGCGTCCGCGTATCCCTCGTTCCACTCAGTTTCGGCCACCGGCGGTGCGGCCGAGGGGAAGCGCGCGGCCATCGCGTGCACCAGGCCAGCCTCGGCCGCGCTGGCGCCGTCGAGGCAGTCGATCGCCCGCTGGACGGCCGCGTAGCCGGTTTCCAGCGAGGTGGACAGGTCAACCGGGTCGAACGCGTCCCAGCCCTTGTTGTAGTTGGGCCCGATCGCGTAGGCGATGCCCCAGTGCGCCATCGCGCACCCGGGATCCTGCTCGATCGCGCGCTCGAAGCAGCGCACCGCCTCCTCGTGGTTGAACGCGTACGCCCAGGTGAGGCCCTGGTCGAACCATTTCTGCGCGTCCGCAGACGAGGTCGTGACCGGACGGCCGTGGTTGCCGAGATCGAAGTACTCAGGCATTGGGCACCTCAGATGCGCTCGAAGTAGCGGATCCGCTCCCAGTCGGTGACGCATTCGTGCTGGAACGCCTCGAGTTCCTGCCGGCCGAAGTGGACCAGGTGCTGGTGCACCGCCTCACCAAGCTGCTCGCTGGCCAGCGAGGAAGCCTCGAAGAGGTCGAGGCCGTCGCGCAGCGTGGTCGGCACCAGCGCCAGGTCGCCGTCGCTGTACGCGTCTCCGTCAAAGGGCTCACCGGGATCGAGCTGGCGCCGGATGCCGTCGAGCCCGGCCATCACGGTGGCCGCGGCGGACAGGTAGGGGTTGACGTCGGCGCCCGGCATCCGGTTCTCGACCCGCAGCGACTCGCCGGCCCCGACCAGCCGGTACCCGCAAGTGCGGTTGTCGCGTCCCCAGGTCACAGCCGTGGGGGCGAAGGACGCGCTCTGGAAGCGCTTGTAGGAGTTAACGTTGGGCGCGACCAGCCAAAACAGCTCCGGGGTGTGCTCGAGCAGCCCGCCGAGGAACGACCGCCCGACGGCGGAGAGGTCGTGCGGCGCGGAGGGGTCGGCCATCTTCGGATTGTCATCGGTGTCCCAGACGCTGGCGTGGATGTGACATGAAGACCCGATGTCGGAGATCGTGGGCTTGGCCATGAACGTGGCGCTCCACTCGTTGGCCTGCGCCATCTCCTTGACGCCGTTCTTGTACAGCGCGTGCCGGTCGGCCATCTCGAGCGCCTCGGCGTAACGCAGGTTGATCTCCTGCTGCCCGAGCCCCCACTCCGACTTGGAGAACTCCACCTCGATGTCGGCGGCGTTCATGTGCCGCCGGATCGCCTCGATGAAGTGGTCGTCCCGGCTCGACTGCAGGATGTGGTAGTCGGACCGGTAGTAGCTCAGCGGCTCCAGATCGGTGTACTTGCTGGCCCACGCCTGCGCCGGGGGCGTCTTGTAGAGGTAGAACTCCAGCTCCGCGGCTGTCTTGAAGCGCAGGTTCTCGGCGGCGGCCCGGTCCAGCTGGCGGCGCAGGATCGACCGGGGTGCCACCTCGACCAGCTGGTCGCTGTCTTCCTCGTAGCCGTCGCAGATCACGATCGCGGTCTTGTCGAGCCACGGGGCCAGCCGGAACGTCGTGAGGTCCGGAACCATGCGGAAGTCGGAGAACCCAGTGCGCCAGTTGCTCAGCTCGTAACCGGGCCGCGGGTCCATGTCCATGTCCACGACAAACAGGTACAGCGAGGCATGCAGGCCCTCGGACCGCAGCGCCGTCTTCAGGAAGCTGTCCGTGGTCACCCGCTTCCCCATCAGCCTGCCCCAGAGATCGGGCACCACGCAGAGCACGGTCTCGATCCCCTCGTCGTGCAGCCGCTTCTCTACGGCAGAGCGCTGCTCGTCATCGGTATCCATCTGCCTCCTGCCCCACGTTCAGGACGTCTCGAAGTATCGCCGTTGCTCCCACTCGGTCACCTGCTCGGCCTCCCACTCACGCCAGAGCCGGAGCTCGACCTCGCGGGACAGCAGGTAGTGGTCGACAAATTCCCGGCCGAGCAGATCGGCGGCTACCGGCGAGCCGCGCATCGCGTCGACCGCGTCGGCGAGCGTCGTCGGCAGCCTCTGGAACCGGCCGTCGGTGACCGCGTCACCCGTCGCCGGCTCGGGTGCCTCCAGGTTCTCCGCGATGCCGTGCAGCCCGCCGGCCAGCATGGCGGCGATCGCCAGGTACGGGTTGACGTCGGCGCCGGGCCTGCGATGCTCGAGCCTGGCGCCCTTCGGCGATCCGGCGATCGCGCGGATGGCCGCAGTCCGGTTGTCCACCCCCCACGAGGCGGTCACCGGGGTCCAGGTCCCCGGCTGCAGCCGCCGGTACGCGTTGACCGACGGGTTGAACAGCACGCTGACGTCCGCCATCGTGACGAGCTGCCCGGCCAGGTAGTGCCGGGCAACCGGGGACAGCCCGCCGTCGTCCGACCAGAACACGTTGTCGCCGTTACGCCATAGGCTCTGGTGGAAGTGGCAGCCCGACGTGGGCGCGCCGCTGCGCCACTTGGGCATGAACGTGGCGACGAGACCCATCTCCCCGCACAGCTCCTTCAGGTACGCCTTGGCCCTGGCC
>Ga0208488_1000096_pt1 | contig 10975 bp, 7 predicted proteins | sample MicForSoiSWNC1_O_FD_187994 | JGI IMG/M metagenome (GOLD analysis project Ga0208488, IMG submission 187994) | Forest soil microbial communities from Harvard Forest Long Term Ecological Research site in Petersham, Massachusetts, USA - MetaG HF001... | ecosystem: Environmental > Terrestrial > Soil >... | reverse complement strand
GCCGGCGTGGCGAGCCGGAGCCTGCACATGGAGGGCCGGGCGATCGACGTGCGCCTCACTCGTGTCGATTGCGCCGATCTGGCGGATAAGGCGCTGGCGATGCAGCGGGGCGGCGTCGGCTATTACCGCCAGTCCGACTTCGTGCACTTGGATACCGGCCGAGTCCGTACCTGGCGGGGTTAATCGGCCGCGCGGTCCAGGAACATGCGCATGCGCTCGAGCTCCTCCTCGAGGGCGTTGTGATATGCGGCCTCGCGCGGCGGCCGGCCGGTGAGGTAGCCGAAGGAGCTCTGCAGCGAGCCCGCCACGTAGTTGAGATTGCCCCAGCCGATCACCTGCTCTCCCCAGAGAAGCGGCAGTGCGTAGTAGCCGAGCTTGCGTTTCGCCGCGGGCGTGTACGCCTCGAAGCGATACTGCCAACCCCAGAAGAGCTCGAAGCGGTGCCGATCCCAGACTACCGGATCGAAAGGCGTGAGCAGCCTCACCGCGGGCTCGACGCGCCAGCGGCCCGCGGCCGGGGCCTCAGCAGCCGGCCAGTACCAGTCGATGCCCTCGATGCGGACGCAGGCGAGGCGCTGTTTCGCGCGCTCGAGCGACGCTGCGCGGTGTCGCGACCACTGCGGGATACCGCCGCTCAAAAAGCGCAGGAGCTGCGTGAGACTGCGGGCGGGAAGCGGTGCGTATTTGCCCACGATGAGGTCGACCAAGGTGTCGATGCGCGCGTTCACCGGGATCTCCTCGCCTGCCGCGGGCTCTGGATCCGCCTCGCGAGGCGCATAGACACGCGTCCCCGAGTCGCGGCGCGCCACCCGCAGGAGGCCGCGATAATGCATCTCATCGAGCAGCCGCGTGGTGGCGTTGGTCGCTCCGCCGAACCAGTTGAGAATCTTGCCGTGCGCGAAGCGCTGGTCGACGATGCGCGGGTGAGCGGTGCCCCGCTCGCGGATGAACGCGAGGAGCTCCTGCGCTCGAGCGGCGCGCGCGGGGCCCCACCGCTTGGGCGCCCTGCGGGGATGCATCAGTCGATGGTGCTCGCGCAGCAGATAGCCATAATTGACGAAGTAATCTTCCTCCAGCCCCAAGCGCGGGTAGCGTCGCTCGAGATCGCCCGCGCGATAGCCGATGACGCGGTGGCGCAGCGTCAGATCCTGGGCGCGGGCCGGCGCACGGATCGGATCGGCCTGCACGAAGCCCAATTTGCGGATGGCGCGAGGGAGTGTGGTCGGCTTGAACAGCGAGCGGGCGATGGCGTAGCGGCGTAATTGCTCGAGGGTCGGCGGCATGCGATCGGCGCGTTCAGCGGGTCTCTTTCAAGAAGCTCAGCACCGCCGCATTGAATGCGCTCGGATCCTGCAGCATGGCGAAGTGGCTCACGTTGGGCAGGATGACCAGGCGCGCACCGGGGATCGTCCGCGCCATGTATTCTTCGTGCGTCCGCTTGATCCCCTCGTCGAATTCGCCGTCGGCGATGGTGGTGGGCACCTTGATGGAGGCGAGGTCGGCTCGCGTGTAGGCGGGCAGCGTCTCCCACATTTTGGTCACCGCGGCGCTGAACCCTTCCCATTGCTGCGGCGTCGGCGAGAGCTCGCGATACTCCTGCGCCGTGCGCGCCAGGTAGGCGCCGAAGACCGGAGTCGTTCCAGCTCCGTCCTTGAGCCCGGACACGTCGGCATTGGCGCCGAAAGCGAACAGGCCCGCCAACCGGTCCGGATGAGACATGGCGAGGTCGAGGCCGATGATGCCGCCGTCGCTCCAGCCGACGACGTATACCTTGGAAATCCCGAGCTGATCGAGCAGTCCCTGCACATCCTGCGCCATCAAATCGTAGGTGAGCGGTGCGTCGCTGCGCGTGCTGCGGCCATGCCCGCGGCTGTCCATCGCGATCACGCGATAGCCGTGCGCTGCCAACACCGGGATCAAGCGGCCGTAATAGTTGGAGTTGCCAAAGCCACCGTGCAGGAGCAGGACCGGTACGCCGGCGGATTTCGGGCCCCATTCGGCGAACCAAATCCGCGCACCCCGGATTTCGGTGTGGCGGCCCACGGTTCCGGCGGGTAACGAGGGCAGCGGCGGGAGCGTTCGCCAGGGCGCGGGAGGGCTGGATATGGATGCTGCGGCAGCCGGTGCCGCGGCGAGCGCCGTAAAGCAGGCCGTGCTCACCATCAGCGCGGCGAGGAATGCGAAGCGGTACATGAGCTCGAAGGTCTCCTAGGGTCTCTGCGCCATCATCACACGTCCGTCGACTCAGCGGCGGGTTCCGATGGGTCGTGGGTCTTGCGCAGGAAGACGAGCTGCAGTGCCGGGACGACCACCAGCAGCATGAGCGGTCCCAGCAGCATGCCGCCCACCACGACGGTCGCGAGGGGCCGCTGTACCTGGCTGCCGATGCCGTGCGAGAGGGCGGCCGGTACGAGACCGATGCACGCGGACAGGGCGGTCATCAACAGGGGGCGCATGCGTTTCTCGGCGGCCCTTTCCATGGCGTCGAACGGCGTCATGCCTTGCGCTTTGAGCTCGTTGAAATACGTGAGCACCAGAATGCCGTTCATCACGGACACGCCGAGGAGCGAAATGAATCCGATGGCCGCGGATACGCTGAACGGCAATCCGGTGACGAGCAGCGCGAGAATGCCGCCGGCGACCGCAAACGGTATACCGGCGAGCGCGAGCAAACTGTCGGTGGCCGAGTTGAACAGGCTGTAGAGCAACACCAGGATCATGCCGAGACTGATGGGCACGAACACCATGAGCCGCTGCTTGGCGTTCTGCAAGTCCTGGAACTCGCCGGCCCACACGATGCGATAGCCGTTGGGCAGCTGGATATCCTTCGCGATGAGCGCCTGGGTTTCCGCGACCGTGCTACCGAGGTCGCGGCCGCGTACGCTGAACTTGATGGGAATGTAGCGCTGCGTTCCCTCGTGATAGATGAACGAGGCGCCGGAGTCTAAGCTGATGTCGGCGAGTTCCCGCAACGGGATATAGGCGGTCGTGCCGGCGGGCGTCTGATACGCGACGGGCACTGCGCTGATGGCCTCGATGCTGTCGCGGTACTTGGGCGCAAGCCGCACAGTCAGGTTGAATTGACGATCGCTTTCGAGCACGGTGCTCGCGACCGCCCCCGCCATGGAGGCTTGAATCACGCTATTCACATCCCCCGAGTTCAGGCCGTAGCGCGCCGCTTTGGCGCGATCGATCCGGATGTTGAGATTGGGCTGCCCGACGATGTGGAAGATGCCGACATCCTCCATACCCTTGACGCGCTCCATATCCTTCAAGATGCGTCCGGCGTATTGCTCGAGCACTCGCAGGTTCGGCCCGATGATCTTGACCGAGTTCGCGCCCTTCACACCCGACAGCGCTTCCTCGACGTTGTCCTGGATGTATTGCGAGAAGTTGAAGACGACACCCGGGAGAGCCGCGTCGAATTCCTGCTGTAATTGCAGTGTCAGCTTGTCCTTGGTCATGCCCGCGGGCCACTTGTCATAAGGCTTCAGCGGTGCGAACAGCTCGACGTTCGAGAAGGGTGAGGCATCGCTGCCATTGTCGGGGCGTCCATGCTGCGATACGACGGTGATGATCTCGGAATGACTCAGCAGGATCTCGCGCATCTTACGGGTCGCTTCCGTGCCCGCGTCGAGCGACATGGACTGGGGCATCGCGGCGCGAATCCAGTAATTGCCTTCCTCGAGCGCCGGCAGAAACTCCGAACCCAGGAACGGCGTGAGGAGCCCGACGACAAGGAGCAGCGCACAGCCGATCCCGACGACCAGCCCGCGACGGGCGAGGGCAAACTCGAGCACCGGCCGGTAAACACGGTGCAGGAAACGCACGATCAGCGTCTCGGATTCCCTGAACTTAAGCGGCAACAGGAACGAGGACATCACGGGAGTCACGGTGAAGGTCGCGATGAGCGCGCCCGCGAGGGCATAGCCGTAGGTACGCGCCATGGGACCGAAGATCTGTCCTTCCACGCCCTGCATGGCAAAGAGTGGACAGAAGGCGGCGATGGTGATGGCCGTCGAGAACAGAATGGCTCTGTCGACCTGCAGGGCCGATACGTAAATCATCTGCAGCCGCGTGGTCCAGGTCGGGCCGGCGCCCGAGGTGGTGGGATCCCGGCCGTAAGTGCCTTGTCGCAGCGCCTCGACCATCTGCTGCTGTACGCTCGGCATGGACTGCAAATTGCGGAAGATGTTCTCGACCAGGATCACGGCCGAATCGATGATGATGCCGAAGTCGACCGCGCCGATGGACAGCAGGTTGGCGTCCTGGCTCTGCAGTACCATCAGGATGATGGCGAAGAACAAGGCGAAGGGAATGTTCACGCCGACGATGACGGCGCTGCGCAGGTCGCCGAGGAAAATCCACTGGATCAGGAACACCAGCAGACAGCCGAAGACGAGATTGTGCAGGACGGTGTGCGTGGTGACGTTCACCAGCGTGGTGCGGTCGTAATAGGGCACGAGCTTCACGCCCGGCGGCAGCGTGCCGTCGCTGTTCAGAGCGGCGACGGCCGCCTTGATGCGCGGTATGACGTCGTTCGTGTGCTGGGTGCGTCCCATGACCACGATCGAGGCCACCACGTCGTCATCGTGGTCGCGGCCCGCGATCCCGAGGCGCGGCACGTTGCCGACCAAGACCCGAGCGACGTCCTTCACCAGCACCGGCACGCCGTTGTGCTGGCCCAGGACGACGTTCTGGATATCGTCGACGTGGTAGCCCTGGGTGAGATCGTCGTCGCCACCGTCGTTGATGAGCCCCACGCCGCGGATGTTCACGGATTGCTGGCCCACGGTGATCTCGCGGCCACCCACATTGACGTTCGAGTTGCCGAGCGTGCTCAAGAGCTGCGGCACGGTGATCTTGTAGGCCTGGAGCTTCGCGAGGTCGGCCTGCACCTCGAATTCCTTGGTGGTGCCGCCCCAGCTGTTCACCGCGACCACGCCGGGCACCGTGGATAGTCGGCGCAATGCGATCCAATCCTGAACGGTGCGCAGATTGGTGAGGCCGAAATGCGGCGGCCCGACGACCTGATAGCGGTAGACCTCGCCGACGAGGCTCGACTGCTGAATCTGCGGGACCTGACTGCCCGGCAGATTCACGTTTTGCTGCAGGCTGAGCGCCGCCTGCGTGTAGGCGAAGTAATAATCGACGCCGTACTTGAACGTCACCCTCACGAACGATAGGCCGTAGAAGGAGGTCGAGCGGATGTTGTCGATGCCGGGCGTCGGGTAGAGTCCGACCTCCATCGGCGTCGTGTAGTACTTCTCCATCTCCTCGGCCGAGAGGCCGGCAGCTTGTGCCGTGATCTCGAGAATGACCGGCGCCGGATTGGGATACGCCTCGATGTTGAGCTTGATGTAGGCGGCAACGCCGGCCGCGATGAACACGAGCAGGCCGAGCAGGATGATTGCCCGGCGGCTGAGCGCGAATCCGATGACGGCTCTGAACACCCTGGTCTCTGCGCGGCGGCCTCGAAGTCAGGTCGCGCCGCCGTACAGGATGTTGCTGAGGAAGATCGCGCCGTTTACTGCGATGCTTTCGCCCGGGTTTACTCCTTCGAGGATCTGATCGTAACCGTCCTGCTGCAGCCCGATCTTGACCGAGCGGTGGGTGAACACGTGCGGGTCGCTGCCGACGACCCACATCGACAGAGTGCCGTCCCCCTCCCGCACCACGCCATCGAGGGGTACGCCGGCCGACTGCACAGGCTCGCCGGTCTGTATGAGGAACGTGGCGAACATGCCGGAACGCAGCTCGCGGGTCGGATTCTTGATCTCGGAGCGCACGCTGAGGCGGCGCGAATTCGGATCGATGGCCGCCCCGACGGCGGTCACCTTGCCGGCGAACACGCGACCGGGCAGCGCCAGGATCGAGGCGCTGACCGGCGCGCCGACCTTGATTTCGACCGTGTCCGTCTCGGGTATGTCGGCGATCATCCACATGGTGGACTCGTCGGCGACACTGTAGGGTGCGGGCGCGTTGCCCGGCTGCACCAGCAAGCCGGGAGCGGCGCTGCGCGCCGTGATGCGCCCCGTGATCGGGCTCTTCACCATGAGCGCCCGGTCGACTTCGCGGGTGGCGACGATATGATCGATCTGCGCCGGTGTGCGTCCGAAGATCGCGACCGCCGCGCGCGCCGCCTCGAGCGCGCCCTCGGCGCTCTGCTGATTGGCGACCGCCGTCTCGTAGTCATTCTGATCGATCGCCTTGTCCGCGTAGAGCTTCTTCGCGCGCGCGAGTGCGCTGTTGGTTTGCGCGAGCGTCGCGTCGGCGGAGATCAGGCTCGACTCGGCCGCGAGAAAGTCGGAACTTTCGATCGTGAACAGGAGCTGGTCCTTCTTCACCTCATCGCCCAAGTCCACGTACGCGCGGATGATGCGGCCCTGATAAGGCGAGAACACCTGCACACTCGCGTTCTCGTTGAAATCGATATTGCCGACGGCCTCGCGTTGCTGCAGAAAGCGGCGCTCCGAGACGCGTGCGACCTCGATGGAGTGGAGCTGCGAGTCCGTGAGCTTGACGCTGTCCGCGGGCTGCGCCGCGACGGCCGCAACGGCTGCCATGCAAGTCAGAGCGAGCCAGGCGGTGGTGCCGCCGAATCCCGGGTAGCAACGCAAGTGAATATCCCGTCAAAGAATCGAGGAATGATGGCCGTGTCGTCGTGGCAGCGCTACTGAGACTAATCGCTGTGAACATTCACAGTTACCTGTCCGCGCAGGAGGCGCAGAATGCCAAGGTCATGACATTTTGGTTGCGCCCCAGCGCTCTTCGGTTACGCTCGAGCGCGCGTTGCTGCATCGTGCTCGCCGGCCTGGCGGGATGCGCCGTGGGCCCGAATTTTCATCGGCCGCAGGCGCCCAAAGACGCGGGCTACAGCGTCGCGGCGCTCCCCGAGAAGACGACCGCGACGCCCGGCCCCTCGGGCGATGCCCAGCAATTCGTCCTCGGCCAGGATGTGGATTATCGGTGGTGGGAAGCGTTCGGTTGCCCCGGGATCAATTCCTTGGTCGAGCGGGCGTTCCGCGTCAATGCGACGGTGCGCGCGGCACAAGCGGCGCTGCGCCAGGCGCAGGAGATGGTCTACGCGCAGCAGGGTTACTTCTGGCCGAGCGTCGACGCGGACTATAATTTCGAGCGTCAGCAGCTGCCGGGCAACACCGCGAGCAGCACGGCGCCCGGTGTTCAGGGCAACGGCCAGGTCCTCGTTCCGAGCGGGCCGGCACAGCCCCTCATTTACAACTTCCAGACCGCGCAGCTGACGGTGGGCTTCGTGCCCGATGTGTTCGGCGAGAACCGGCGCAAGGTCGAGTCGCTCGATGCCCAGGCGCAGAATCAACGCTTCGAGCTCGAGGCGACTTACATCAGTCTGGCCGCCAACGTGGTGGCCGCCGCGATCCAGGAGGCCGCGACGCGCGCGCAGCTCAAGGCCACGCAGGAGATCATCGCGCACAACGAGAAATCGGTCGCCATCCTGCGCGACAAGGTCGAGCACGGCTATGCGAGCGCCGTGGAGCTCGCGACCCAGGAGCTCGCGCTCGCGCAGGCGAAGTCGCAGCTGCCACCGCTGCAAAAGCAGTTCGAGCAGAACCGCGACTTGATCCGCGAGCTGGTCGGTAACTTGCCGGATCAGGACGTGTCGGAGACGTTCGAGCTGACGTCCTTGCAACTGCCCACGGAGCTGCCGCTGTCCCTGCCGTCGAAAATCATCGAGCAGCGTCCCGACATCCGCGCCGCGGAAGAGAGCATGCGCGCGGCGAACGCGAACGTGGGCGCGGCCATCGCGGCCATGCTGCCGCAATTCACCATCACGGCCACGGCGGGTGGTATGGCGACGCAGTTCAACCAACTGTTCGCCAAGGGCGGGCCCTTCTGGTCGCTGATCGGCGATGCCTCGCAGCCGATCTTCGCGGGCGGCACCCTCTGGCATACCAAGAAGGCCGCCGATCAGGCGCTCAAGCAAGCGGCCGCGCAGTATCAGAACACGGTGCTGCAGGCCTACCAGAACGTCGCCGACACCTTGCATGCGGTCGTCACCGATGCCGATGCGCTCGCGGCGGCGGCTGACGCAGAGCGGGCCGCCAAAACGGCGATGGATCTCGCGCAAAAGCGCCTGGACAACGGCTACGGCGACTACCTCACCGAGCTGGCCGCCGCCGTGGTATATCAGCAGGCAGTGCTGACAGAGGTGCAAGCGCGTGCGACCCGGCTCGGGGATAGCGCGGCGCTGTATCAGGCGCTGGGCGGTGGCTGGTGGAATCGAAAGACAGGTCCGGGGGCAGAGCACCCCGAATTAACGGGGCGTTAGGGGCGCTGCGGTCATGTCGGCAAAACGAATCCTGTTGGTCGAGGACGACGCCGAGACGGCGGAGTTGATCGCGGAGGACCTGCAGGAGCGGGGCTACATCGTCTCGATCGCGAACGACGGTCACAGCGGACTATCGGCCATCCTCAAGACCGATCCCGACCTGGTGCTCTGCGACATCAACATGCCGGGCATGAGCGGCTTCGAGGTGATGGAGCAATTGGTCGCGCTCGCTCCCTCGCACGAGGCCGTGCCCTTCGTCTTCCTCACCGCGCGCACGGACCGTGACAGTGAGTTGAAGGGCCGGCGCCTCGGTGCGGACGATTACGTGACCAAGCCGGTCGATTTCGAGATCCTCGCCTCCATCATCGATGCGCGGCTGGGCAAGTCGCCACGCAACGCGGTGTTTTCGCGCCACGTCGCGCTGAACGAGCGCGAGATCGAATGTCTCACCTGGTCGGCGCGCGGCAAGACCTCGCCCGAGATCGCTCAAATCGTGAACATCAGCAAGCGCACGGTCAATTTTCACATCGAGAATGCGTGCCGCAAGCTCAACGTCGCCACGCGAACCGAGGCAGTCGTGAAGGCCACCTCCGGGCGGCTGATCGATCCGTGAGCCCGATGCACGGCATCCGCGAGCGCTGGCAACGCTCGAGCCGCTGGCTCAGCACCCATTCGATCCGCGTCCGGCTCTACTCGGTCATCGTCCTCTTGTTCGCGCTCATCGTCGGTCTGGGCGCGTTCGGTTCGGCGCACTTGAGCGATGTCAATCATGCCTCCGAGGTCATACGCAACCGCTGGCTGCGCGATACAGGGATTCTCGGGGACATATCGAACTACATGTCCGACTACCGCGCCGCCGAGGCCGACCGACTGCTGGCGTCGACCGCCGCGGAGGCGGCGGCGAGCGATACGGATATCGCGACATTGCGCGACATCGTGGCCGCGAAGCAGCGTGCCTACGAGCAAATTCCCCAGGAACCGACCGAGGGGCAGCTCTACGGGCAATTCGCGCAGCAGTGGGCCGCCTATCAGATCATCGCGGACCGCGTCCTCGCGCTCGCGCGCGCGGGCGAGAGCACCCAGGCGACCTTGCTGTACAAGACGCAGTCGCGGCGGGCCTTCGATCTGTCGAGCGACACGCTGAGCGGTCTGACCGATCAGACCCTCATCAAGGCGCGTCGCGACAGCGACCGCGCCGCCTCGACCTATGCGCATGCGCGGACCATGCTGGTCACCGCCATTTTGCTCGCGGCCTTTCTGCTGCTTGCCGTCATCGTGTACGTGGTTCGCGGGATCCTCTCACCGCTCGTGAAGCTCGCGACGGGCATGCGGCGGCTGGCCGATCACGATACCGCCATCGCGATTCCGAGCGTTGCGCGCGACGATGAGATCGGCGAGATGGCGCGCGCCGTCGCCGTGTTCCGCGACAACGCGGTCGCCCTCGTAACCAGCCAGCGCCGCTTGCTCGAGCAGGCGGCCGCGCTCGAGGCGGGCCTCGAGAACGAGCGGCGCCTGATGGAGCAGCAGCGCGATTTCGTCACCATGACTTCCCACGAGTTCCGCACGCCGCTCACCATCATCGACGGTCACGCGCAGCGGCTCATCAAAAAGCAGGACCGCCTGGACGCCGCGGACGCCGCCGAGCGCGGTGCCCGGATCCGTAGCGCCGTGCAGCGCATCACCAACATCATGGATAGCCTCCTCGGGGCCTCGCGGGTCCTCGACGGCCGGGCCGCGTTCCACCCCTGCGACCTCGACCCGACCGCGCTATTGCGCGATGCCTGTCAGGCGCACCGCGATGCGAACCGCGGCGCCATCATCATCGAGGACTTCGAGTCCCTGCCTGCGGCCATGCATGGCGATCCGAAGCTCCTGTTTCACGCGTTCAGCAATCTCATCTCCAACGCCATCAAGTATTCACCGGCCTCGAGCCCGACCGAGGTCAAGGCGCGCGAGGAATCAGGATGGCTGGTCGTTGAGGTGCGCGATCACGGCATCGGCATTCCGGCGCGTGACCGCGTGCGGCTGTTCGAGCGCTACTTTCGCGGCAGCAATGCGACCCGGGTCGCGGGCACCGGCGTCGGGCTGCATTTGGTCTCGATGGTGGTGGCGATGCATCAGGGCGAGGTCTTTGTGGAGAGCCTGGAGGGCGTGGGCTCGCGCTTCGTGGTGCGCTTGCCGATTGCGGCACCCGCCATGAAGATGCCTGCGGCGACGTCGCGCGATGCCGCCTGAGCCAGGGGCGCTCACCGCGATTCATCGCATGGTGGAGCGCTGCCGCGCCGATGCTTATCCCGCGCGCGTCGCGAGACTCCCGTCCGGCTGGGTGGTCATGGGAGAGCGCCAGGTCTTCGCGGGGTACTGCCTGCTGCTTCCCGACCCCGTGGTCGCCCACTTGAATGTCCTTAAGGCGCCCGAGCGCACGCAATTTCTCGCCGACATGGCGCGCGTCGGCGATGCCGTGCTCGCGGCGACCGGGGCCGTGCGAATCAATTACGCGCTGTTCGGCAATGCCGAGCCCGCGCTGCACGCGCACGTTTTTCCCCGGCGGGCGGACGAGCCGCCCGGCATTCGCAGCGCGCAGCCCTGGGCGCTCGATTGGCAGGCCGCGCCCGCGTTCTCGCCGGCCTTGCATGCCGAGCTGCAGGGGCGGATCGCCATTTCGCT
>Ga0208488_1000093_pt1 | contig 11058 bp, 5 predicted proteins | sample MicForSoiSWNC1_O_FD_187994 | JGI IMG/M metagenome (GOLD analysis project Ga0208488, IMG submission 187994) | Forest soil microbial communities from Harvard Forest Long Term Ecological Research site in Petersham, Massachusetts, USA - MetaG HF001... | ecosystem: Environmental > Terrestrial > Soil >... | reverse complement strand
AATGGTCTTCTCGTAGCGCCGCGAGTCGGGATCCACGCGCACGAACTTGATCACCGGGAACCCGGGCTGCTGGGTCGCGCGCCGCGCCATATAGCCTTGGTACGCAGGATCGCTCAGCCGCAGAGCGGCGAGCCGCGGCTCGACCGCACGCGCGGCCGCTTCGCCTTGCAGGATCGCGCTCGGCCCAATGGTGAAGTCGGTGGGGGGCGAGGTCCCGAGCGACGGCTCGATGAGAATGTCCTGGGGACTCAAGGTGGCCTTCTGGCGATCCGCGTTCTTGCGAACCATGATGGCGAGCATCTGGTTGGAGATGGACAGCGCCGTGTCAAGCCGCTCGCGCGGCTGCAGTGGAAAGCTCACGTCCGACACGATGAGGATGTCCGCGTGCATCGCGCGCGCCACGTCGATGGGGAGATTCTCCGCGATGCCGCCGTCGACCAGGAGCCGGCCCTGATACTCGACCGGAGCGAACACCCCGGGCGCGGAGATGCTCGCACGCATCGCGATGGATAGATCGCCTTTGTCGAGCAGCACGGCATCCCCGGTCACCAAGTCGGTGGCCACGGCCCGAAACGGTGTCGGCAGCTCATCGAAGTTCGTACTGTTGCTGAAGGGCAGCGTCAGTTGGCGCAGCGTCTCCTGCAGCGTCTGGCCCTGGATGAATCCCTTGGGGAGGAGAACGTGGTAATGCTTGATCCCGAGCGGCAGGCGCACCAGGAAATTGCGGTCGTCCTGCTTGCGCCGGAAGTTCAGGTCGCGCCGCGGCGGCGCGTCGCGAAACGCCTCCTGCCAGTTCACCGAGCGCATGGTCGACTCGATCTGCGCCGCGCTCATGCCGCTCGCATACAGCCCTCCCACCACGGCGCCCATGCTCGTGCCGGCAATGCAATCGATGGGGACTTTGAGCTCCTCGATGACCCGGAGCACGCCAATGTGCGCCATGCCGCGTGCGCCACCGCCCGACAGCACGAGACAGACGCGCGGACGGGCCGCCGAGGAGGGGCTTGCGAGCGCGTCCGGCGCGGGCGCGCCGGACGCCGCCGCTCGCGCTAAGCCACCGCTCGCAACGCAGCCCGCCAGCAGCGCTCCCGCCAAAACCTGCCGTAAACGGCGCATCCCCATGGTGGGGATCAGTTTATAGCGCGAAGTCGATCGCGGTCGCGGTAAAGGTGTTGGTCGCCCGGTCGTAGATGCCGCGGGCCACCAGCTGCACGGCCGGATCTGTGGTGCTCAGCGACGTTGCGGCGCCGCTGGCGAAGTCACTGAACACAGACGATATCTTGAGATTGGTGGTCGAAGTCGGCTGGCTCTCAGTGGCGGACGAGGTCACCGGATTGCCCCAGGAATACCGAGGAGCAAATGTCTCCGTGTTCGCCAAGGTGGTGGGCACGACCGGGGGGCTCGACGGCAAGGAGCTCATCAGGATGGTCTCTGAGCCTATCTGGATGGTCGCGCTAATGATCTTGGTATTCGCCAAATCGATGATGAACGCTTGGCCGTTGATGCTGGTGAAGGGAGTCGTGGTGCCGGCGCCCCAGTTCACCGACAACACCGCGGGGTCACACACCTGGCTACCAACGCCGCAGCCACCGCTCCCTGGGGTCGTCGGGACAGCGCCTCCCAGTGAGCCGCCGGCCGTCTGCACACTCAACTCGTTGTTGAGCGCGAACGACAGGTAGTCCGGCGGCGCCTCACCAAAATACGAGGCGTAGCCGCTCAGCCAGATCGGATCGCCGGGCGCCGTGTCCGCGGGTAGCGTCAATCCTTCGGTATTGACGGAAAACGTCGCCGGCACCGGCGTCGTCGCACCGTTACCGGCAAAGTTATAGGCCGCCACCGGCCAGTAGTCGATGCTGGTCAGATCCATCACCAGACTCCCCGCCGCCGAGGAAACGAGCGTGCCGAAGGATTCCACCTGCTGCAGCCGAACCGAGCCCGTGTTCTGGGCGGTGGTCCCTGTGGAGTTAAGATAAACAGCCTGGCCGAACAACGCGACCCCGCATGTCTGACCGGCGGGCGCGGCGAAATAGATGCCCCGAGCGGTGATGTGATCGCCGACGGCGATCGAGCTTGGGGTGAGGTTCTTCAGCACCGAATTGTCGTCGGCGGTCACGAGGGTGCCGGCGCCGAGCTGGACTTGGCAGTCGGCCGTTGAGTATCCAAAGGTGTCATCGGTGGTAAAGATCAACGTCGCTCCGCGCAGCGTCAGCATGTCGCCGTCGCGGGCGATGACATCGCCGCTGATGCCGTTGGTGTAGATGTCCTCGAGCGTACTGCCGGCGACCACGTACTGCAGATTGAAGCGACCCGCGAACGCGCCGTTCAAGGGGTTGTAATCGGGCTGGAACGTCGTAAAGCCCGCGGTCATGGTCGATCCTGCCGATAGCACGGACAGTGCATTGAGGCCCGCATTACCGAGGTAACTCACACCGTTGAGGGTGTATATGGTCGTGGGTTGGTTGAACAGCGTGATCTGACCGAGATTGTTCGCCTCGTCGTAGAAGGGGCGGATAAATGCCGTGTAGGTATCGACGTTGACGCTCGAGTTGGCCAGCGGCCCGCGCACCCGGATGAGCTTCGTATCGGACGGCTGGTGCCCGATGGTCATGTACGGCCGCACGTACACGGTCGGGGTGGCCGTCGAAGTGTCGATATATCCGGACCCGGGGAGATCGATATCGACGGTCATCAAGGCGGCGCTGGTGGAGGCAAAGGTGGGCGTGATGGTGGGCTGGTTCGCCGGGTCGAACACGACGGTGAGCGCGTACGTCGTGGGCGTGGCCTTGGTAGCGGCGTCCAGGACCCCGCACCCGGATCCGCTGGTAGCGACTCCCAACGTACAGGGCACCGCCACATCGCCCTTCCTGATCGCGATCTCGGCGGTCGTGTAGTCGAGGGTAATCGTCGCCGCGATATAAGTGCCGTTCGGTATGGCCCCTGAGCTCCACAGCTCGGCGAAATTGTTGATCTGCGTGAGATCGACGAGTTCCGGCGTCGCCACGGCCGTGTACACCGTGTTGTCGCTGCGCGTGAGGGTGATGGAGTCGATGGTCACGACGTAGGAGGCATATTGGGGCGCCGGCTCGGCGGTGACGCTCACCCAGGCGATGCCGAAATCGCTGATGTTATTGGGACCGTGACAGCCGGCCCCGAAAATCGCGGCCGCGCAGACGAGTGCGCTCGCGGCCTTGGAGAGGGTCTTGCTCAATCGTGGGTGCACGAACATACCAGTGGGTGTCTTGGGGCTGCGTAGGATAAAGGCTTTCGATGGCGCCTGCTTGAGCAAAGTTCCTTTCGCCGCCCTCACGCTCGAGCAATCCGGGGTACCTGCTGCGTGATGCAGTGGATATTGCCCCCGCCGAGCAGCACCTCGCGCGTCTCGATGCCGATCACTTTGCGGGTGGGAAACAGGCGTCGGATCGCGCGCACGGCAGCGGCGTCCCGGCGCTTGTCGTAAAGCGGCATCACCACGTACCGGTTGGCGATGTAGAAGTTGATATACGAGGCGGGTAGACGGTCACCCGCCCTGCGCGGATGCGTTCCGGCGCGCACGTCGATGCCGGCCGCCTCCTCGGCGGTCATGTAGAGCGGCCCGGGCTGGTGGATCTTGTGGACGGTGAGCGTCCGGCCGCGCGCATCGCGTGCGCGGCGCAAGCGCTCCCACGCATCCCGCGAGATCTCGTATTGCGGATCGTTCCGATCCTCGGTCCAGGTGAGGGCCACCTGCGCCGGGGCGGTGAAGCAGGCCAGCTCGTCGATGTGCCCGCCGGTCTCGTCCTTGTAGACACCGCGATCGAGCCATATCACCGTGCTCACGCCGAGGTACCGGCGTAGCGTGTCCTCGATGTCCTCCCGCGCGAGCCCCGGATTGCGGTTCGGATTGAGCAGGCACTCCTCGGTGGTGAGGCAGGTGCCTTGACCGTCCACGTGAATGGCGCCGCCCTCGAGCACGAAGGAGGTGCGATAGCGATCGTCACCCTCGATCCCGAGCACCTTTTGCGCGACTTCGTCGTCTCGGTCCCAGGGAAAGTACAGGCCCCCGGACAGTCCGCCCCAGGCATTGAACGACCAGTCGACCCCGCGGCGGCGACCCTTGCCATCGACGAGAAACGTCGGCCCGCAGTCGCGCATCCAGGCGTCGTTGCTGCTCATCTCGACGACCCGCACCCGCGGCGCGAGGCGCGCCCGGGCGTTTTGATACTGCGCGGCGGACACACCGACCGTCACCGGCTCACCACGGGCGATCGCCGCCGCGATGGCGGCGAAGACCGCTTGTGCGGGTTTGGCGCCGGCGCGCCAGTTGTCCGGCCGCTCCGGCCAGAGCATCCAGCAACCGGCATGCCGCTCGAATTCCGCGGGCATGCGAAAGCCGTCGCGGGCAGGAATCGAAGTGAGTGTACGCAATGCGGGTCTCCGGGCGCGCATGCTAGCATTGCCGCTGTTTTAAGAGGAGACAGCGCATGTCCGAGGCCAGGCCCGTCACCATCCAGATTCCCGCCGGGGGCGAGAAGATCACCGTCGCCGACGGCAAGCTGCGCGTACCCGATCAGCCGATCGTCCCGTTCATCGAAGGCGATGGCACCGGGCCCGATATCTGGCGGGCGAGCGTGCGCGTGTTCGACGCCGCCGTGCAGAAGGCGTATGGCGCGAAGCGCAAGATCCGCTGGATGGAAGTGTTTGCCGGCGAGAAGGCGAACAAGGCCTACAACAGCTGGCTACCCGATGAGACCGTGACCGCGTGCCGCGATTATCTCGTGTCGATCAAGGGACCCCTGACGACGCCGGTCGGCGGCGGCATCCGCTCGCTCAACGTCGCACTGCGCCAGCTCCTCGATCTGTATGTATGCTTGCGGCCGGTCCGCTGGTTCAAAGGCGTGCCCTCCCCCGTGCTCGCGCCGGACAAGGTGGACATGGTCATCTTCCGCGAGAACACCGAGGACATTTACGCGGGCATCGAGTTCGAGGCCGGCTCGGCCGACGTGAAGAAGTTTCTCGACGCGTTCAAGCAGAGCTTTCCGAAGCAGTACGCGAAAATTCGCTTTCCGGAGTCCTCCGGCATCGGCTTGAAGCCCGCCTCCAAGGAGGGGACCGAGCGGTTGTTCCGCGCGGCGGTCCAGTACGCCATCGTCAACAAGCGCAAGAGCGTGACGATCGTGCACAAGGGCAACATCATGAAGTTCACCGAGGGTGCGTTTCGCAACTGGTCCTATCAGCTCGCCGAGCGCGAATTCGCGAAGGACGTCTACACCTGGGAGCAGTGGGAGCGCACCAAAGCGGCGCGCGGCGAGAAGGAGGCAAACCAGGAGATGGACGCTGCCCGCAAAGCGGGCAAGGTCATCATCAAGGACGCCATCGCGGACATCACCCTGCAACAGGTACTCACGCGTCCCGACGAGTTCGACGTGGTCGCCACCATGAATCTCAACGGCGATTACCTATCGGATGCGCTGGCCGCGCAGGTCGGCGGCATCGGCATCGCCCCCGGCGGCAACATCAACTATCTCACCGGGCATGCCGTATTCGAAGCCACGCACGGCACGGCGCCGAAGTACGCCAACCTGGACAAGGTCAACCCGGGCTCGGTGATCCTGTCGGGCGAAATGATGTTGCGCTACATGGGCTGGACCGAGGCCGCCGACGCGATCATCGGCGCCATGGACAAGACCATCGCGCAGCGCACGGTCACCTACGACTTCGCACGCTTGATGAAGGGCGCCACCGAGGTGAAATGCAGCGAGTTTGGGGACAATCTGATTCGCAACCTCTAGGGCTGCGTCGGGCCGCTCGAGCGTTACCCCGTCTCGAAGGCCCGCTCGAGCGCCTGCGACAGGTCCGCGATCAGATCCCCGGCGTCCTCGATGCCGATCGACAGGCGCACGGTTCCCTTGTCGATGAGCGAGGCGGCACGTTGCTCGGGCGTGTACTCCTGCCCCCCGAGTAGCTGCGGCGGCAGCACCAGCGATTCGACCGATCCCAGACTCGCGGCAATGGAGAAGTAGTCGAGGGCCTCGGCAAAACGGTTTCCTTCCGTGAATCCGCCGTCCAGCTCGAAGCTCACCACAGTGCCGAAGTCGCTCATCTGCCGCGCGGCGAGCGCATGCTGCGGATGCGCGGGAAGGCCCGGATAAAAGACGCGCTTGACGCGCGGATGGGCCTCCAGAAAGCGGCTCACCGCCAAGGCATTCGCGCACTGGCGATCGTAGCGCAGAAAATACGTGCGCATGCCGCGCTGAATGAGAAAGGCCGCGTGCGGATCGAGCGTCGGGCCGAGCGAGACGATGTCCTTGCGCATCCCGGCGATCAGCTCGCGACGCGCGATGATCGCCCCGCCCATCACATCACCGTGCCCCGAGGCGTATTTGGTCAGGCTGTGCAGGAACACGTCGACATCGTAGCGGCCGTGGTTGTGAAAGCCGGCGAAGGTGTTGTCCATCACCGTCAAACAGCCCGCGCGGCGCGCATGCGCGGTCAAATGCTCGATGTCGGCGATCTTGGTGACGGGATTGGTCGGACTCTCGAACAGCACCAGGCGGGTCGGCGAGCCGGACAGCACGCGCTCGATGCCGGCGCGATCCTCGATCGAGAGCAAGGTGTGCGTGACCCCGTACTTGGCCAGCAGATGCTGCACGAGATAGCGCGTCGGTCCGTAGGACTCGACGAACGCGAGCAGGTGATCGCCCTGCTTGCACAGGGCCAGCACCGTAGCGGCGATGGTCGCAACCCCCGAACCGACGAGCAGGCACTCGTCGCGGCCCTGCAGCTGTGCGAGCGTGAGCTCGAGCTGGCGCAAGGTCGGATTCGACGTGCGCGAGTAGTAGAACCCCGCACGGTCGCCGCGCGCGTAACGCAGCGTCTCGGCGGTATCGTCGAAGGAGAATTTCACGGACTGGTAGATGGGCGCAATCAGGGCCCGATTGTCCGCCGGCACCTCAACCGCCGGAGGATGATTCACGAAAGTCGGGTTTTTCATGCCGCCCACGATAGTCGAGGCGCCGCGCCGTGTCACGGCGACAGATAGCGGTCCAGCTCGGCGTTGACGGCCCGGTCGCACTCGAGAATCGATGCCGCCGCTTCGGCACGCAAACCCAGCTCGCAGAACGCGGCATCCTCGGCGAGCCGCTGCAGCGTGGGCAGCGCCGCTCCCTGGGCGGTGCAATCCGCGAGGCTGCGCGCGGCATCCACGATGCTGCATTCGAAACGCGCGGCGCCGCAGGGCGCGCCCCAGCGCGTCGCGACGGCGACGATCGCCTCCGGCATGCCCCAGGTGGTCACCACGCAGGCCGCCACCTCGCGATGAAACTCGTCGACGATGCGGTCGTAATCCGAGCTCTCGAGGAGCGTTCCCGACCAGCGCGCGAGCTCATGAGCCTCGCGCAAGGTGACGGCCTTGCCGATGTCGTGCAGCAGACCACACAGATAACAAAGCCCCGGCTCACGTTCGAGAGCGAGGGCGAGCTGGCGCGACCAGAGGGCGCTCGCGAGCGAATGCCGCCACAAGCGGCGCGCCTTGCGCTGATGCCCCGGCACGTCGAGCATCTTCGGCTGCAGCGCGAGCGTGAATGCCATGTTGGCGACCTCGTCGAGGCCGAGCCACGCCACGGCATGCGTGAGCGAGACGATCGGCATCGCCGGCCGGTTCGGCGCCGATGCGGCAATGCGCAGTACGTACATGGTGAGGGCCGGATCGGCCTTGATGACAGCGGAGAGCTGTTGTGCGTTGGCGTCCTCGCGCAGCTCCACGATGCGCACCGCCGCCTCCGGGAGCCGCGGCACCACGAAGGTGCCGCGCTCGAGACTCTGCGCGAGGAGCGATCGCACGAGTCCGCAGCGGTCGTCCTCGCTCGCCGGAAGTTGGCTGGGAATCCGCATATCCTCGGGTAACGGCCGCCCGCTAAGCGACTTGAGCCGGGCACGGCCGCCGCGAGAAGTAGGTACACTCCCCCATCCATGAGCGCCCTCCCCGACTTGGGTTCAGCTGCCGAGCCGCGGTCCGTGCCGCACGACGCCCCCCCACGGCTGCGCGAGATCCCGTACAACTACACCTCGCTGTCCGATCGTGAGATTGTGATTCGGCTGCTCGGCGAGGCGTCATGGGAGCTGCTCGACCAGCTGCGCGCGGAGCGGCGCACCGGCCGATCGGCGCGCATGCTGTACGAAGTGCTGGGCGACATCTGGGTGGTGGATCGGAACCCCTTCCTGCAGGACGACCTGATCGACAATCCGAAACGCCGCGCCCAGCTCATCGAGGCTCTGCACCACCGGCTGGGTGAAGTCGAGAAGCGCCGCGACCCCACCGACGAGCGCCGCTCGCCCAAGGTCTCGCAGCTGTTGTCGGCCGCCCGCGCCGCCGTGGATCGCTTCGCCGCCCATTTTCCGGACATGATCGCACTGCGCAAGCGGGCGCGGCGCGCGCTACTCAAGCACACGCGCGCCGACAACATCCGCTTCGACGCCTATGCGCGGGTCGCTCACGTCACGGACGCGACCGACTGGCGGGTCGAGCTGCCGTTCCTGGTGCTCGCGCCCGATACCGAGGCGGAGATTCCGCACCTGGTGCGGGAGTGCATCGAGCTCGGCCTCACCATGATCCCGCGCGGCGGCGGCACGGGGTACACGGGCGGCGCCGTGCCGCTCACTCCCTGGTGCGCCGTGATCAACACCGAGAAACTCGAAGGCCTCGGCGTCGTCGAATGGACGCGCTTGCCGGGCACGGAAGTCGCCAGCGCCGTCGTGTTCACCGAGGCCGGCGTGGTCACCCGCCGCGTCAGCGAACTGGCCGAGCGCAATGGACTCATGTTCGCGGTCGATCCGACGTCGGCCGACGCCTGCTGCATCGGCGGCAACATCGCCATGAATGCCGGCGGCAAGAAAGCGGTGCTATGGGGCACGGCCGTCGACAATCTCGCCTGGTGGCGCATGGTCGATCCGGACGGAAACTGGCTCGAGGTGACGCGCCTCGAACACAACCTCGGCAAAATCCACGACGCCGCGGCCGCGCGCTTCGAGCTCGTCTGGAAAGATGGCCGCTCCCCGCCGGAGCAGGCCGCGATTCTGCGCAGCGAAGCGCTCTGCATCGATGGCGCGAAGTTCCGCAAGGCCGGTCTCGGCAAGGACGTGACTGACAAGTTTCTGGGCGGCCTGCCCGGCGTGCAGAAGGAGGGGTGCGATGGCATCATCACGTCGGCGCGCTGGCTTCTGCACCGCGCTCCGCAGCACATTCGCTCCGTATGCCTCGAGTTCTTCGGCCAGGCGCGCGAAGCAATTCCCGCGATCCTCGAGATCAAGCGCTATCTGGACACGCGCGGCAAGGCCGCGGGGGTCGTCCTCGCGGGTCTCGAGCATCTCGACGAGCGCTACCTGCGCGCCGTCGGGTATAGCACCAAGTCCAAGCGCGGCGCGCTGCCCAAGATGATTCTGCTCGGCGACATCGCCGGCGAGGACTCCGCGGCGGTCGCCGCAGCCACCTCGGAAGTGGTGCGGCTCGCGAATGTCCGCTCGGGCGAGGGCTTCATCGCCGTAAGTCCCGCCGCGCGCCGGCAATTCTGGCTCGACCGGGCCAAGACCGCGGCGATCGCAAAACATACCAACGCCTTCAAGATCAACGAGGATGTGGTCATCCCGCTCGAGCGGCTGGGTGAGTACACCGACGCCATCGAGCGCATCAACATCGAGCTTTCGATCCAGAACAAGCTCGAGCTCGTCGAGGTGCTCACGACGTTCCTGTCGGGCGACGGCACAGGGCTCGCAGCCGACGGCGCAGGGCTTGAGCGGCGCGGCGATGCGCTCGCCCTGCTCAAAGGCGTGCGCGCGCGCTGGAGCCACTTGCTCGGCGCCATCGACGAGCCGATGGAGCGCGCACGGCCGCGGCTCGAGAGCGTCGGCGTCTCCGTCGCAGAGGACGCCGCAGGAACGCTGTTCGAACGGCTTCAGGACCGCAGTATCCGCGTGAGCTGGAAATCGGAGCTGCGCGCCGGGCTCGCGCAGATTTTCGGTGGGGCGGCGCTCGCGCCGATCCTTACCGAGTGCGACGCCGTGCATCAGCGCGTTCTACAAGGACGCATTTTCGTGGCCCTGCACATGCACGCCGGCGACGGCAACGTCCATACCAACATTCCGGTGAATTCGGACAACTATGCGATGCTCAATACCGCCACCCGCACGGTGGCGCGGATCATGCGCATCGCTCGGCAGTTGAACGGCGTGATCTCCGGCGAGCACGGCATCGGCATCACCAAGCTCGAGCACCTCACCGCGGAAGAGCTCGCGCAGTGGACCGAGTACAAGCGCCGCGTCGATCCGCACGACCGCTTCAATCCGTTGAAGCTCGCGCCGGGGAGCGATCTGCGGCGCGCCTACACCCCGAGCTTCGGGCTGTTGGGGCACGAGTCCTTGATCATGCAGCAATCCGACATCAGCAGCATCTCGGACGCGGTGAAGGATTGCCTGCGCTGTGGAAAGTGCAAGCCCGTCTGTGCGACGCACGTGCCGCGCGCCAATTTGCTCTACTCGCCGCGCGACAAGATTCTGGCCACTTCGCTCCTCATCGAGGCGTTTCTCTATGAGGAGCAGACGCGTCGCGGGGTGGCGCTCCAGCATTGGGACGAGCTCGCCGATGTCGCCGACCACTGCACCGTGTGCCACCGCTGCGCCGCGCCCTGCCCCGTCGACATCGACTTCGGCAACGTCTCCATGCTGCTGCGCGATGTACTGCGGCGCATGGGGAAAAAACGCCTGAACCTCGGCGCGACGGCGGCCCTGTTTTTCTTGAACGCGACGAATCCGCAGACCATCAAGCTGGCGCGCAAGGTCATGATCGACTGGGGCTACAAGGCGCAGCAACTCGCCAACCGCGCGCTCAAGCCGCTCGCCCGCGCGCAGACGCAGCGCCCGCCCTTGACCACGGGCAGGCCGCCGGTGCGCGAGCAGGTCATCCATTTCGTGAACAAGCGGATGCCCGGCGGCTTGCCCAAGCGCACCGCACGCGCGCTTCTCGACATCGAGGACCGCAACTACGTGCCCATCATTCGCGACCCCAAGGCGACCACGAGCGACTCGGAG
>Ga0208488_1000092_pt1 | contig 11099 bp, 10 predicted proteins | sample MicForSoiSWNC1_O_FD_187994 | JGI IMG/M metagenome (GOLD analysis project Ga0208488, IMG submission 187994) | Forest soil microbial communities from Harvard Forest Long Term Ecological Research site in Petersham, Massachusetts, USA - MetaG HF001... | ecosystem: Environmental > Terrestrial > Soil... | reverse complement strand
CCCCATCCGGCTACCCGCCCCAGGACCGGCCCGGCCCGGTGCTGCTCGTGCCCGGCTACGGCGGCCAGACCGGCTCGCTGTCCGTCCTGGCCGCCCGGATCCGCGCCACCGGGCGGCAGGCCATCGTGGTCCGCATGCCAGGCAACGGGACGGGAGCCCTTAACGCCGACGCCAGCGTGCTGAACGATGCGGTCACCCGGGCTCTGGACGGCGGAGCGCCATCGGTCGACGTGATCGGCTACTCGGCGGGCGGGGTGGTCGCGCTGCTGTGGTCGCGCCAGGACGACGGTGCGGCCAAGGCCCGCCGGGTGGTCACACTCGGTTCCCCGTACCACGGCGCATCGATCGCCGCCGGAGCCGAGGGGTTCGTCCCCGGCGCATGCCCGGCGGCGTGCCAGCAGCTCGTGCCGGGCAGCAGCCTGCTCGCCGAGCTTGACGCGGCTCCGGCGCCGGCCCGGCCGCGCTGGATGTCGCTGTGGACCACCGATGACCAGGTGGTCACCCCGCCGGAATCGGCCCGGCTGGCCGGAGCGATCAACGTGCCGATCCAGTCGATCTGCGCCGGCCAGCGGATCAGCCACGATCAGCTGCCCACCAACCCGGTGGTTACCGAGATCGTGCTGCAGGCGATCGGCCCTGGCCCGCTTCGCGCCCCAACCTCGGCCGACTGCGCGGGCTGAACCGCCTCAGTTGCCGCTGGCGAAGCCGGGCCGGTGCCGCAGGTAAGTTGGCGGCCGACGGCGCAAGTTCGGACTCCTCCGACGCCGGGCCGGGCGGGCCGCCGCGCACGCGCGGGGTCCACCGCCTGGTCAGGCACAGCACGATGAAGCTGGCGGCGGCCGCGAGCAGCACCAGTGGCGCGACCACCGCGATGCTCCAATGATGCAGAAGCGTCAGCACGTGGCCGGGCGGGCTGAACGGGTTGCCCGGTGTATTAGGCAGCGAACCTGCCGCGATCCGCCCGATGACCAGCCAATCGAGCCTGGTGGCCGGGTAGAACAGCAGCAGCACGATGATCATCGTGTCGTACCAGGGGAACTGGTATGGCCAGAAGAACAGCCAGGCCACGCTGAGCACAAGGGCGGCCCGGATCACCGGCCGGGTCGTGTCGCCCATCGGCATGCGCTTGTACGCCAGTATGGCCACGGCGATGACGAGGACCGCAGCGATTTCGGCGAGGTGGGGCCGGAGGTACGACCCGACGAAGTCGATGTAGAAGCTGTCCGCACTGGTCCCGTTGCGCCGGGCGGACAGGGCATGCACCGCGGGCATCCCGAACCAGACGTAGCCCGGCGCGATCACCACGAACGCCCCGGCGGCGGCCGTTGCCAGGGCCTTCAGCGACCGCCGCAGCACCCAGGCCAGGCCGAGGCCGAACAGCGCGAAATTGATCTTGATGTCCGCCGCGGCCCCGATCAGCGCGCCCGCGGCCAGCACACGCAGCAGCGGCGGCCGGACGGTCTCCGAGTGCTCTCCGAGCACCAGCACCCCGAGCAGCCCGAACGCGCCGGCCAGCAGGTCGATGTGCCCGGCCGCGACCAGGTCCCACAGCAGCAGCGGGTTGATCGTCCAGAGCAGGTGGGCGCGCAGCCGCTGCGCCGGGTTGTTGCGCAGCATCCGGTCGGCGACGAACGCGACCACGCCGAACGCGATCGAATCCCACAGCTTCAGCCAGAAGGTGATCATGACGGCCGAGGTGCCGCCAAGCTTTGCCGCCAGGAACTGCTCGAGCGTGGCGAGCGGCCCGTAGACGCTCACGAACTTCTGCCAGATGGTCGGCACCGACTTGGCGATGGCGTCGTGCGTGGCGCGGAGCAGATGCGGAGTGTCCACGTAGGGGCTGTGGCCAAGTGCCGCGAGCCGGCCGTAGGCCGCGTAGTCGAACGCGTCCGTGGAGCCGGCCGGGGGAAACACGGTCAGCAGCACGACCGTGACCGCCGCGGTGATCAGCAGCAGCCGGACGTTCGGCCTGGCCCCGCGCTGCACGGCTCCGAGTCCGGCAATCACGCCGAGCGCACCCACGATGAGCGCGATCCACAGCGCGGCAGTCGCCACACCGACGGACATGTGCACGGCTGTCAGGTCCCAGGGCGGACCGACGCTCGGCAGGGTGATCGGCGGGTACATCCAGCTGTCGCGAACGGCGGACGCGGCGATCATGATCAGGATCGAAGAGCCGATCCCGACCATGGCGAGCCAGCTGAGGACACGCGCCCGGCCTGCCGTGGGCATGGCCTGCCCGGCGGTCGCCGAGCTCGAGCTTGCCCCTGTGGCACTGCGCATGCGGTTGCTCCTCCAGCCTTCGCTACCTGGTTTTCACCTGCTGGCGGCGACCGCCGCGCATACAGCCGTGCAGGACGCTGATTAGGGGTTTTGTCACGGCCTTGGCTGGCCCGGACCTGGGCGAACCGACCCTGTTCGCACTTCCCGCCTGGAGGCTTTCCCAGGGAAAACCATCATAGTTGTATGGGGAAGGATAGCCGGGTCATCCTTCCTGAGGATTTTCCCAGCTTTGCAATGGGATTACCTGTATGTAATTCTCCGGCCAACTCTTTGCCGGGCGCCGATCAACTCGTTATGTCCTTGGTCGCGAAGTTGGCCCACGCCGCTGCGAGCAGCACCACAACGTACACCAGCTGAACGGCGAACCCGCGGTCAATGTTCCGCCACAAGATCGGCTGGCGGAAGAAATCGACCCAGGCCAGCCAGTACCGGGTCGGCAGGTACGGGCTGACCGCGGCGGCGGCATTGAGGGTGACGAGCACCTCGCTGGTCACCAGCGCGGCAAGCGCGCCGAGGGCAGCGCCGAGCGAGGAATCGGTAATGGTCGACAGGAACAGCGCGATCGCGCCGACGCCGAGCATGGACACGCCGATGAACGCGATCGCGCCGAGAGTCCTCATCAGGATGTCGGCCGGCGTCAGCGCGGTGCCGGAAAGCGAGGTCGCGGCGTGAGCCACGATGATCGTGGGGGTGGTCCCGCCGCCGGAGCTGGTCACGGCGACCGGCTGCGACCCGAACAGCAGCCGCCCGGTGATGTACGCGGTGACCGCGACGGCCACGACCGCGGCCAGCGTGTAGACCACCAGCGCGACGAGCTTGGCCACCAGCAGCCGGGTCCGGCCGACCGGCCGGGCCAGCAGATACCGCAGCATTCCCGAGCCAGCCTCGCCCGCGATCGCGTCGCCGGCCACGACCGCGACCGCCACCGGCAGGAAGATCGGCAGCACGATCGCGAGCGCGGCCGCCGGGTACAGCGACCCGTTGGACAGCACCGCCGACAGCAGCGTCGGTCCCTGGCCGGGCGGCGGCACGAGGTTGGTGACCGCGACGAACACGGCGACCAGCACCGGGAGCCCGCACAGCAGCCCGATGCTGACCCAGCTCCTGGGCCGCCGCACCAGCTTCAGCAGCTCCACCCTGATCACGGCTCGTCCCCGCCCTGGCCGGCCGTCCCTGGCTCTGCCGCCTCAGGTTCCGCCCGGCGTTGGCCTGTGGCGTCGATCCGGTCCGAGCCCGAGCCGGTCACGGCGAGCATCAGGTCCTCAAGGGAACGGCGCTCCGGGCCGATCTCGGACACACGCAGCCCGGCGGTGACCAGGCGGGCGTTGACCTGAACCGGGTCCGGCTCTCTGACAAGCAGCCGGTCGCCATCGCGCCGTTCCACAAGCCCGTCGAGCAGCGCGGCCGCGCGGTCAGCGTCCGGCGTCTGGACCATGACCCGGCCGGTCGGGGCCCGCAGCGCGTCGAGGTCCTCCTGCAGGACCAGCCGCCCGCGGTCGACGATGCCAACGCGGTCGCAGAGCTGCTCGACCTCGGCAAGCTGATGGCTGGACAGGAAAACCGTCGTGCCGGCCTTATTGAGGTCGGCGAGCAGGTCACGGATCTCGCGGATGCCCTGCGGGTCTAGGCCGTTCGTCGGCTCGTCGAGCACCAGCAGGCGCGGCTCCCGCAGCAGGGCAGCGGCGAGGCCGAGCCGCTGGCGCATGCCGAGCGAGTACTTCTTGACCGCGCGGTTGTCGATTCCGGCCAGCCCAACCCGCTCCAGCGCCTCACCGATCCGCTGCCGGCGGCTGCGCAGGCCCCGTCCCTTTCCCGAGGCATCGATCAGCGCGAGGTTGGCGCGGCCGGACAGATGCCCGTAGCAAGATGGCCCCTCGATCAGCGCGCCGATCTGCGGCAGCACCTCGCCGACCCGGGACGGCACCGGCCTGCCCATTACCTCGATCTCGCCGCTCGTCGCGTACACCAGGCCGAGCAGCATCCGCACCACCGTGGTCTTGCCGGATCCGTTCGGCCCGAGGAAGCCATACCTGTCCCCCTCGCGCACCTCCAGGTCGACCCGGTCGACGGCGAGCACCCGGCCGTAGCGCTTGGTCAGCGCCCGCGTGACGATCATGATCCGGTCTCATCGCTGAGCAGGTTCGAGCCAGCGCGAACCAGCAGGGCTGGCGTGACCGCCCCGGTCAGCAGGTACACCGGACCGCCGAACTGCGACTGTGCGAGCAAGACCGTGAGCAGCGGCGTCTCGATCAGCGCCCCGGTGCCGCCAGACAGGCTGACTCCTCCGGCACCCGCGGTTTGCGCCGCGTTCAGGGCACTGCGCCCCACCCGGTTGGGCAGCGGCAGCACGGCGAACCGGGAGAACCCGGCACCGTAGGCGGCAACGTCAGGGAGCCCGCTGGGGGCGGGAACCCGGCTCATCCCCGCGATCTGCTCTGGCAGCGGCGGTCCGAACCGGTCCACGATCCCGCTCACATCGGGCAGCGCGGTGATCGTCGTGCCGATGTCCGGTGCCGGATCCGGGGTCACCTCGGCGAGGGACGGGCGGCTCTCGGTCAGGTCAAGGAACCGGGCGACCAGGATCGGCTGGGTCGCGCCGCGGCCGATAACGGCCACCTCGACCGGCAGGCCGTTGCGCGGGTCGGCCCAGATGTCGACGGCCCCGACCGTGCTGTCCGGGTCGTCCGGCAGCAGCCGCAGGCCGGCCGCATCCACCCCCGCCACCCGCTGCGATGGCAGCCGCGAGATGTGCGTGCCGGACGAGGCGAAGCCGAGCAGCCGCAGCGCCAGCGCGGGCGGCAGCAGGTCGGCAGCGCGCGGCAGCCGGACCGGCTGCGCCCCGATGACCTGGGTCAGCAGGTTGGCCGAGTAGCTCCACTCGAACGTCCCCTGGCTGGTCTGGTACGTGTCGTCCTCGCCGGTCTCGGTGATCACGTCGGCGCGCCACTGGCCCGGCGAGCGGTACCACGCGTCCTGGTCGGTGACACCGTCCAGCAGCGAGCTCACGTCGCCAAGGTCGGGCAGGCTGGGCAGGTCAAGGTCGACGGAGCTCTCCACGTAGCCCTGATACGGCACGTCCGCCGACGCCAGGATGCGCGCTCGCAGCGCGGCCGCGGACAGCTGCGAGTTCGGCACCGGCCAGGCGGCGACGATGGTCGGCAGCCCGCACAGCAGGGCGACGCCGCAGGCCACGACGAGCCATCGGCGCTGTGCCTGGCGGCGGACGACGCTCACCGGCCGTGAGTCACCACGCCTCAACAGTACGACGCGAACTGCGGCCCGCCGTCGCCCCGAGCGCCCGCATTCCCCTTACTCGGCAGCTGAGATGCGCATACAGCCACTGAGCTACCGAGTAAGCGGAGCCGGGCCGGAAGCGACTGGAGTCCGGGGCAGCGGGCCGGCGGTGGGAAGGGGCGCCTTGCCGGGGGCGGTGGAGGCAGCGGAGACTGGTGGGGACCTGCCAGCCCCGGGCCGGCGCAGCTAGCGACCAAGGAGGAACTTCGTGCGGATCGGCAACCTCGATGGCCGGCTGGTCATCCTGACCGACGCCGGTGCCATCGACGTGGAACGGGCAAGCGGCGGCCAGTTCGGTGCCCACCCGCAGGAGGTGTACCAGCGCTGGGCCGAGTTCACGGCCTGGGTGGCGACCGCCCACGGCGACGCGGAGCCTTACGACCCGGAGCGCCTTGGCGGGCCGTCGCCGGCACCGCGCCAGTCGTTCGGAATCGGTCTCAACTACCGGGACCACGCGGACGAGTCGGGCTTCGGCGTTCCGGATTACCCGAGCGTGTTCACGAAGTTTCCCAGCTGCATCAGCGGCCCCGTCACGGACGTCGGCCTGCCGCCCGGCGGGCACACCGACTGGGAGGTCGAACTCGTCGCGGTGATCGGCACGGAGGCCTGGCATGCCGACGAGGACGCCGGCTGGAGCTATATCGCCGGCCTGTGCGTGGGCCAGGACATCTCCGAGCGGATCACCCAGATGGCCAGCACCCCGCCCCAGTTCAGCATGGGCAAGTCGTTTCCCGGGTTCGGGCCGACGGGACCGTGGCTGGTTACCCCTGACGAGTTCGAGAACCCCGACGACCTCGAGCTCGGCTGCGCGATCAACGGGGAGGAGATGCAGAAGTCCCGCACCAGCCACCTGATCCTCTCGGTGCCGCAACTTGTCGCCAGGCTGTCGGCGGTCGCCCGGCTGCTGCCCGGCGACATCATCTTCACCGGCACTCCGGCCGGTGTCGGCCAGGGCCGCAACCCGCAGCGCTGGCTGGCACCCGGCGACGAACTGGTCAGCTACATCGAGGGCATCGGCGAGCTGCGGCAGCGCTTCGCGGCCGCGCCCGCCAGCTAGTCACGCTACGGAGGTCCGGACATGCCCCTGCACCAGCTCACCTCGGTGACTATCGGGGTACCCGAGGTCGGCCCGACCGCCGACTACTACGCCGAGTTCGGCCTCACCGACCTGGGTGACCGGACGTTCGCCTCCATCGACGGCGGACCTCAGCTCAGGATCGCCCAGGCCAGGACGCGGCGGCTGATCGACCTCACCATCGGCGCTGACGACGCCGACGACCTGGACCGGATCGCCTCCGGCCTGGCCAGGCTCGGACTGGAGCCCATCCGCGACGACGGCGCGGTGCACGCCGAGGAACCGGTCGCCGGGTTCAGGGCCACCGTAGCGGTGCACCCGCGTCTTGAGCAGCCGCCCTCGGACCCCACGCCCTACAACGGCCCGGGGCGGCCGGAGCGGCCCGACGGGCGCGCGCCAGGAGTGCTGCGCGACGAGCCGGTGCGGCCGCTGAAGCTCGGCCACGTGGTGATCGGCTCCACCGACTACGCGGCGACCAGCCGGTTCTTCACTGCCGGCCTCGGGTTCAAGGCCAGCGACTACATCAAGGACGCGGCCGCGTTCCTGCGCTGCTCGACCGACCATCACAACGTGCTGGTGCTCGCGTCCCCGGTGAACTTCCTGCACCACACGTCCTGGCAGGTCGAGGACGTCGACGAGATCGGCCGGGGCGCCTACGCCATGCTGGAGGGGCACCCGGAGCGCCACGTCTGGGGCCTGGGCAGGCATTACGCCGGCTCGAACTTCTTCTGGTACCTGAAGGACCCGGCGGGCAACTTCTCCGAGTACTACTCGGACATGGACTGCATCATCGACGACCAGCTGTGGACGCCGGAGACGCTGCAGGGAGCCAGTGCCCTGTTCAACTGGGGCCCGCCCCCGCCGCCGTCGTTCCTGCACCCGGAGGATCTCGCGGCGCTGATGACCGGGTCGCACGCGCCGGCGTAACTCAGACCAGCATCGCGCCGCCGATCGCGACCGCGGCGATCGCCCCCGCCAGCCACAGCAGGACCCAGAACCCGCGCCAGATGTGGGTGATGCCGGCCAGGTTGCTGGCATCGCCCGCGCTCAGGTTGTCCTCGAGCACGACCCGAACCCCGGACAGCAGCAGAAACCAGGCCACAAGGTAAGCGACGGCGATGTCGGCGCCCACGGAGCCGTAGCGCGCGATGAGGAAGATCACGGCCCCGGTGGCGAGGACCGACACGTAGCTGAACGCCTTGCGCAGCACGAACAAGAGGGAGCCCAGCAGCAGCACCGTCAGCCACAGCACCGCGACGCTGTGCCCGATCTCGATCAACTTGGCCGCGCCGAGCCCGAACAGGCTCGGGCCGAGGTAGCCGACGATGCCGATGGTGACGTCTCCTGGCAGGTTGCCGCCACTTGGCCTGGTCGCGCCCTCACCGTTGGCGTTGAACGTCACATACTGAATCTTCCGGCCGACGGCTGACCCGGCGATCGCGTGCGCACCCTCGTGCGCGATCGTGTTGACATGCCGGGCGATCAGCCAGATCGCTTGCAGGCTGACCGCGACGAGCGCCACCAGGCCGATGAGCACCGATCCTGCCGCGGATAAGTGCGCTTGCATCTCGCCGATCTGGCTCAGCGTGGCGCCGAACGACAACGCGGCCGTCACCGGCCTTCTCTGCTCACCAAGGCCTGCCGAATACTCGCAGTGCGCCTTCCTGCCTAGATTTTCGCATAGAAATGTCGATAGTTAGCGGCCCAGACAGTGCGGTTTCGACTGTTCACACCGAGCCGGCGGCCGGCCGGCCAACCACCTGGAGGCCGCCCTATTTGACATCTAATATGTTAGATGTCACACTTCGTTCGTGTTCGATGCGGCGCCTGCCCAGCTCGTATCGGTCAAGGACTGGGCCTTGGCTCGGATACGGGCGCGGATTTACTCCGGCGAGTTCCAGCCGGGGGTCAAGCTCTCCATTGACAGCCTGGCCACGGATCTCGGGGTCAGCCGCACTCCGGTCCGGGATGCCTTCGGGCAACTGGAGCGCGAGGGGCTGGTCACCATTACCTCGCGCATTGGTGTGTTCGTCCGCCGCCTTACCCGTTCAGAGGCGGAGGACATCTACCGGATAAAGGAAGCGATCGAACCGTTGATGGCACGCTGGGCCGCCGAACGGCCCTCGGCGGCCCAGCGTGCCGAATACCGCGGCAACGTGGCCGGCCTAGCGACCTTTGTCGCATGCGGCGACGTCGATGAGTACATCAGGCACCTGGAATACTGCCGGCGCGAACTGCTCCGCCTGGCTCAAAGCTCCCCGCTGCACGACATCATGGACGCCATCGACGGCCGGGTCAGGCTGCTGCGGTACCGCAGCCTGCAGCGGCCGGGCATCATGCAGATCTCGGCCGGCGAGCATCGCCGGATCGCCGACGCCGTGGCCAGGGGCGATGGGGACGCCGCCTTCGCTGCCATGCAGCAGCACATGCACGATTGCAGGCTCCGAATCCCTCCGTTGTTCGACGAAGCCACCGCCCTCTCCTACGCCGGCGCAGCCCAAAGCTGATGATCAGGAATCATCGAGCGCGAAGCTTAGGTACCTCTCCGCGGAGCGCGAGATCGCTGCCACGCCGTCGGCAGCGACATTGCGGCGCCACCAGGCGCCATAGATGCGGTCGAACCGGAATGGCTGCATCAGCGACAGCGCACGCCGGATCGTGCGCGGCCGCTCCGGGATGAGATTGGGGTAGCTGTACATGAAGCTGACCCAGCTCCGGTCCGGGACCACCGTGAAGATGTCGCCGGAGAACAGCGCGCCTTTGCCTTCCGGGTCGGCCGCCCAGTGCAGCACCTGACCGCCATCGAAGTGGACGCCCGCGTTGATCAGCGTGAGGCCGTCGCCGATCTCGCGGGTGTCACCGTCCCAGAACACCACCGAGTCGTCGGGGCGGGCCACCCACCGCCGGTCCTTGCTGTGGATGTAGACGGGTGCGTCGAAGGCGTGCGCGAACTCCATCATGGAGCCGTAGAAGTGCGGGTGGCTGATGGCGATCGCGCTCACCCCGCCTAGGTCGGCGAGCGCGGCAACCAGGTCGTCGTCGATGTAGGTGATCATGTCCCAGAGGATGTTCCCGGACGGAGCGCGCACCAGCAGCGCGCGCTGGCCGATCGCGGTCGGCGGCTGGGCACCGACGCCGACCACGCCGGGGCCTTCGGGCTCGACCTGGCCGCTGTGGCCAGCCTTGCTGAGCTCGGCCAGGCTGGTCCACTGCTGCCCGTCCCAGCCCACGTACTGGCGCTGGTCCAGGCAGATCGGGCAGTCCTCGCGGGGGGCGGCGTACTGGACGCCGCAGGTGCGGCAGATCGGCAGATCGGCTTGCATGCCCCTAGCTATACCCCGCGTTTGCCAGGCACTCGCCACCTGAGTAACGCACGGCACGGCCGTATCGCTCTAGGGGTGTTATCTGCCGCCCCGGCCGCATGCCGGGGCCCAAACTTAAAGGAGTGCCATGAGTGCATCCCTGATGACGCGAGCGGGATCCGTTGCCGCCGCTGCTGTGATCGCCACGACCGGGGCCATGGTTACCGCTGGCGCTGCGGATGCGTCCACGGCGCACCACCGGCTGCCCACCCACCTGGCCGTCGCCAAGCGGCGGGCCTTCGAGCACCACCATCGCGTGACGGTGCTCTTCGGTCGCCTGTCCACGGTGCGCAACATCGGGCTTGGCGGCCGGGTGGTCTTCCTTGACCGCATCACTAAGAAAGGCCTGGTGCAGATCGGGCGCGAGCACACCGGGTCGCACGGCCGCGTCGCGTTCGTGGTCGACCCGAAGGCGACCGCGGCATTCGTGCTGGTCTTCAAGGGAACCAGGCACCTCCACTCGAGCCACAGCCGGGTAGTCGTCGTCAAGGGCTAGCACTGTGCAAGATCACACATCGGCGGGCTGGCTGACTGGAAGCTGGGAAATGCGTAATCAGATGCTGAGAAGTATCGCGTGTTCACGCACCCAGTCCGCCGATGTGGGACTCTTGCTGGCGCTATGGCGACAAAGGCTGGTGACTTGGGCGGGCTACTGGCGCGGGCCCGGTCGGGCGACGAGGCCGGGTTCCTTGAGCTCTGGCGGGCCCTGCAGCCACGCTTGCTGCGCTACCTGCACGTTCTTGGCTGCGACGACCCCGATGATGTCGCCGGCGAGACCTGGTTCCAGGTGGTGCGCGACCTGCACAAGTTCGCCGGCGATGACGAGGACTTCCGGCGCTGGCTGTTCACCGTCGCGCGGCACCGGGCCATCGACGCCGCGCGGGCACGCATGCGGCGCCATGTCAGCCCCATGGCGGACGGCCTCGACGGCCTGGCCGACGAACAGATGGTTGAAGACCAGGTACTTGACGGCATGTCGGTTAAGCAGGCGGTCGCGATGCTCGCCGGTCTGTCACAGGACCAGGCGGAAGCCGTGGCGTTGCGGGTCATCGCCGGACTCGACACGCCCGCGGTGGCCAGCATCC
>Ga0208488_1000090_pt1 | contig 11153 bp, 11 predicted proteins | sample MicForSoiSWNC1_O_FD_187994 | JGI IMG/M metagenome (GOLD analysis project Ga0208488, IMG submission 187994) | Forest soil microbial communities from Harvard Forest Long Term Ecological Research site in Petersham, Massachusetts, USA - MetaG HF001... | ecosystem: Environmental > Terrestrial > Soil... | reverse complement strand
CAGCTGGCCGGCGTGGCCGGGGTATCCCGCCAGGCGGTGTCGGCGGTCGAGTCCGGCCTGTCCGACCCGTCGCTGCGGGTGGCGCTCGCGCTGGCCCGTGCCCTTGGCATGACCGTCGAGGAGGTGTTCGGGCCCGGCATCCCGGCTTCCGCGGTCAGCGCGCGCGCGGTGGCGCCGCTTGATGACGAGACCGCCCGGGTCACGCTGGCCCCGATGGGCGATGCGTTCGTGGCGCTGCCGCTGGCCGGGGCCTCGGTCAGCAGGGCCGGGTTCCTCCCGGCCGGCGGCCTCGCCTTCGGCGCCGACGGCGACGGGGAGCACTCGGTGCAGCCGATCGGGCTGCCCAGGCCGACGCTGGTGGTGGCCGGGTGCGATCCGGCGATGCCGCTGCTCGAGACCCCGCTGGGCCTGCTGGACCCGCCGGTCGCCCTGAGCTGGTGGCCGTGCCCGAGCGAGGAGGCGCTCCGGCTGGCCGCCGACGGCCTGGTGCATGTGGCCGGCGTGCACCTGCGCGGGCGCTCGGGCGACTACAACACCGGCCCGGCCGGGGAACTGCTGCCGCAGGGCGCCGAGGTGATCGGATTCTGCTCCTGGCGGGAGGGCCTGGTGCTGCGGCCGGACCTTGCCGACGGCATCACCGGCCTTGGCGACGTGGTGCGCCAGGGGCTGCGCCTGGTCAACCGGGAGCCGGGCTCCGAGGCGCGCATCGTGCTCGACCGCGAGCTGGCCGCGCTGGGGATCGAGGCCAGCCGGCTGCCCGGTTACGGCACCCGGGCGACCGGGCACCTGCAGGTGGGCGCGGCCATCACCGCCGGGCTTGCCGACGTCGGCGTGGCCAGCGAGCCCGCCGCCCTCGCCTACGGCCTGGCTTTCATCCCGCTGGCCGCCGAGCGCTTCGACCTGGTGATCCCGGCCGACGTGGCCGGCTCCCGCGAGGTGCAAGGGCTGATCAAGGTGCTCTCCTCGCGCTGGCTGCTTGACCAGCTGGCGAGCCTGCCCGGGTACGATCCCGCGCGATGCGGCGAGCACGTCGCGACGCTGCCGCCATCGCGCGGCAGCGGGACTAGCTGAGCCGCCGCCTGGCCATCCGCAGCCGGGTGCAGTGCTTGACCGACATGCGGCCGTCCGGGAACCGCTCGGCCGCGATGTCGCCGATCCGTGCCAGCAGCAGGTCACGGTCGGCCGCCGGCAGGCGGCCCACATAGGACTTGCTCCGCTCGTAGGTCAGCCACTCGCCGATGCTGAGTGTCCGTGTCCACGGAAGCTCGGTCTCGGTGCCGGACTCGAAGAAGCCGATCTGGTCGATCCGCTTGTCGGCCCAGCGGGCGTCGCGGTTGCGCCGGTCGTAGCCCGGGCAGGCGGACTCCAGGAGGCTCTGATAGGCGTCGAACCATTCCTCGCCGTCGGCCCACTCCTGGTTCCACCATGCCGCCCAGAACCCGCCGGGCCGCAGCACCCGGGCGATCTCGCGCGGCGCGCGGTCGTTGAAAAACCAGTGCCAGGACTGGGCGAAGCAGGCGAGATCCACGCAGCCATCGCGCAGCGGCGTCGCGTTCGCGTCGGCGAGCAGGAAAATCGTCTCGGGGCTGTGCGCCCGCGCCTTGCCGAGCATCCGCTCCCCGATGTCGACGGCCACGATCCGGGCTCCCCGCGCGGCAAGCTGCCGGGTGGCGATCCCCGTTCCCGCGCCGCCTTCCAGCACCAGCCTGCCCGCCAGCGGGCCGGCGGTGTCCTCGAGCGCCTGGTAGACGCCGTCCGGGTAGGACGGCCTGGCCGCGTCGTACTCCTCAGCCAGCACGTCGAACTGCGATCCCGCCATCTCTGCCGAGGCCTCCTCAAGCTGCCGGTTCTCTCATCGTCTCGCCTGGCGGGTGCCGGCCCGGCGGTGGGTGGTGGCCGGGAACGGCCCAGGGGGCAAGGCATTCTGCCGAGAGCAGGCAAGCTACGCCCAGGATGAACACCGCTCGGCGGCCGGGCGCGAATGCGGCAGGGTGTCTGGCATGAGACTGCTAGTGCTGGGCGGTACCCATCATGTCGGCCGGGCGGTCGTGGAGACGGCCGTGGCCCGGGGGGACGAGGTCACCACGCTGAACCGCGGGCTCACCGGGAACCAGCCGCCGGGCGCGCGGTCCCTGCGCGCCGACCGCACCGACCCGGCAGCGCTGCGGGCAGCGCTCGGCAGCGAGTCCTGGGACGCCGTGATCGACACCTGGAGCGGCGCACCCGCCGTGGTCCGCGATGCGGCCACGCTGCTGGCCGGCCGGGCCGGCCACTACGGGTACGTGTCGAGCGTGTCGGTATACCGGGACCCTCTTCCGCGCGGAGCCGACGAGAGCACGCCGACGGTGGACGCGGACCCGGCCAGCACCGACGGTGCGGACTACCAGGCGGCCAAGCGGGGCGGCGAGCTCGCGGCGGCGGCGTTCGGTGACCGGGTACTGCTGGCCAGGGCCGGCCTCATCCTCGGCCCGTACGAGATCGTCGGCCGGATGCCGTGGTGGCTGCGGCGGATGGAGCGCGGCGGCGACGTCCTGGCCCCGGGACCGCAGGACATGCCGCTGCAGTACATCGACTGCCGCGACCTCGCCGCGTGGATGCTCGAGGCCGCCGACCGCGGCCTCGCCGGTGCGTTCAACACCGTGAGCCGGCGCGGCCAGGCCACGATCGGCAGCCTGCTCGAGGCCGCCAGGGACGTGACCGGATCCGGCGCCAGGCTGGTCTGGGTCACGCCCGAGGTGATCGTGGCTGCGGGCATCCAGGGATGGATCGAGCTCCCGGTCTGGGTGCCGCCGGACGGCGAGGATGCGGGCGTGCACGACATCGACGTCTCCGCCGTGTACGCGGCAGGCCTGGTCTGCCGGCCGGTCGAGGAAACGGTCGCCGACACCTGGCGGTGGCTTCAGCAGGAGAACTGGCAGCCGCAGCCGCGGCCCGGGCGTCCGCTGCACGGCCTCAGCCCGGACGTCGAGCGCCGGGTGCTGGCCAGCCTGGCCTAACGGCGGCCCAGCGACCTTGGCGTATTCACCTTGTCTGGGGCGATCTTGAGGATCACGCGTCCCTGCGGGCCGACCGGGGGCTGGTAGTCGGTGCCGACGTACTTGCGGGACAGTTGGTCGATGTGCTCACGAGCCTCGCTGCCGTTCACGGTGTCGACGACCCGGCCGCGCACCTCGGACCAGTCCCAGGGGTCCTGATCGGAGTGGATCAGCACGGTGATCCGCGGGTCCCTGCGCAGGTTCCTGGAACGCTGGCGCTGCGGCTCGGTGTTCACGAGCAGGTGCTCGCCATCGGTGTCGACCCACGTCAGCTGGGCCTGCGGCTGGCCGTCGGGCATCAGCGTCACCACCGTGGCCAGGTTCTTGCCCCGGGCCAGGCGCACGGTGTCCTCGTCGAGCGGCATCTTCTCTCCTCAGCTCGTCAGTGGCCAAACACCGGAACGATCATGCCACGGGCGATCGTGTGGAACCGGAGGTTGAACCCTGCCACGGCAGGGGAGACGTCGGAATCGATCCCCAGCTTTTCGGTGTCGAGCGCGTGCACCGCGAAGACGTACCGATGTGGCGGGTCGCCCGCCGGCGGCGCGGCGCCACCGAAGTCCTTGGTGCCGTAGTCGTTCCTGACCGAGAACGCGCCCTCCGGCAGGCCCGGACCGCCTTCGCTGCCTGCACCCGCCGGCAACTCGGTCACGGACGCCGGTATGTCGATGACCAGCCAGTGCCAGAACCCCGATCCGGTCGGGGCGTCGGGGTCGTAGGCGGTCACCGCGAAACTCTTGGTCTCCGCGGGGAACCCGTGCCAGCGCAGGTGCGGCGAGATGTTCTGGCCTGACATCCCGAACGAGTTGTAGACCTGGGCATCGCCCAGCTGCTCGCCATCGCTGAGGTCATCGCTCTCCACCGTGAACGACGGAACCTCTGGGTGGAACTCGTAAGGCAGCGGAGCGCGTTCGGTCATTGTTCCCTCCTCGTTGCTTTGCCCGGATCGGCGATGCCAACGCTACCGATGCGGTGCCGGGCCATCGCGTGCAACCCTGAAGCATCCCTGCAGCCGCTACGGTGGACCGCAGAATCGCGGCGGTGAAGGGTCAGCACGGGTGTGAAGGTGGCACGGGGGTCTTCGGCGTGGGTGCGGCGCGGACTGCTTGCCGCGATGCTCGCCGGCGCGGCGCTCATCCCCGGCTACGCCTCGGGCTCCGCGTGACCGGAGCTGGTGGCGATCAGCCGCTGAACCGCGGCAGGCTCACCGGCCGAGGATCGCCGGGTTGGTGAGCGGCGTGCAGATCTTCGACCGTGGGGTCGTCAGCGTGGTGCCGACCATGCCCCGCACTGCCGGGCACCGGTTCGCGTTCGGGAACCCGGCCCCAACCAGGACCGCCCCAGCGACGCAAGCCAGCGCGACCGGGAAGAACAGCGCCGTGCGCAGCCTGGCCCGGGCCGGTGCGCCGAACCAGCGGCCGAACGCCGCGAACCGGTAGCGAATCCGGATCAAGAATAGTGCTGCCTTGGCGCGAATCTGTTCAATGCGCGGCATTTCCTCGTCATATGTCAGCCGCGTGAAAATTGAGAAGAGAGCGGCAAGGCGCGGATCCGATCCGCGCAAGGCGCTCTCGATCCTTTCCAGGATTTTGCGCTGACTGGCGGGAAGGCCCATCGAGACCTCCGATCTGGACCGTGTTTTCCCCAGGCACAATTTAGCAGGGCGCTGCCCGTGCCGTGGCCCCGACCGGTCTGCCGGGGAACCTTGAGCGGGCCCGGCGTCAGCTCGGCTGCGACCGGCGGGCACGGTACGCCGCGACATGCAGCCGGTTACCGCAGGTCCGGCTGTCGCAGTACCTCCGGGAGCGGTTGCGGGACAGATCAACGAATACGTCCCGGCAGGTTGGCGACGCGCAGCTGCGCACCCGCTGGCTCTCGCCGGAGACCACGAGCTCGGCGAGGCCCATGGCGAGATGTGCGGCGATCCGGTCCGCCAGCGGCGCGGCCGGGCGGGACACATGGATGTGCGGGCCACGGCCATCGTGCGCAACGATCTGCGGGATCGCCCCGGTCTCCGCGAGCAGCGCGTTCAGCATGCTGATGGTGGCCTCGTCGTCGCCCGATTCGCAGCTGGCCGCGATCGCGTCCAGCCGGTCGCGGCGCTCCCGCAGTCGCGGCACGTCCTTCGGCCCGGCGAGGGTTCCGTGGAAGGCGTAGCGATCGCCGAACGCCTGGACATCCGCGACGTCGCGCAGGCCCTCGCCGTCCGCCGAGCGGCCGGTGTTGATCAGCTCCGCGCACGCGCCGAGCGCTTCCAGCAGGTCAGCACCAAAACCGCTTTGACTCCTGTCGGAGCGCTCGCCTAGGCTCGACATCATGTCAGCACCATACGCGGATACGGTCATTACAGGCAACGAGGCCGGAACGTTCGCCGACCGCAGTCCGCTCGTGCTGGCCGGGCTGGGCGCGGCCAGCATTTCGGCGTCCGCGGTGCTGATCAAGCTCGCCGATACCGGCCCCGCCACCGCGGCGTTCTACCGCTGCCTGCTCGCGCTGCCGCTGCTGATCGCGCTGGCGGTGCTGGAGCAGCGCAAGCGCGGGCCCCGGCAGGCGGCCGCCCGGCGCCGGGCCTTCGTTGCCGGGCTGTTCCTCGCCGTCGATCTGGTGCTGTGGAACCACGCGATCGCCGAGGTCGGGGCCGGCGTCGCGACGGTCCTCGGCAACCTGCAGGTCCTGTTCGTTGCGTTCGCCGCCTGGGCGCTGTTCCGGGAACGCCCCGAGCGCAGGTTCCTCATCTTCCTGCCGGTCGTGATGGTCGGCGTCGTGCTGGTGTCCGGCATGATCGGCGGCGATGGAGGCGGCACCCATCCGCTGGCCGGGATCGGGTACGGGCTCGGCACCTCGGTCGCGTACGCGGTGTTCCTGCTGATCCTGCGCCGGTCGTCGGCCAGCACTCCGCACGTGGCCGGCCCGCTCGCCGAGGCCACCGCCGGCGCCGCCCTCGGCGCGCTGCTGCTCGGCCTGGTCTTCGGCGGACTGCAGCTGCGGATCGGCTGGCCCTCGCTGGGATGGCTGCTGCTGCTGGCGCTGCTGAGCCAGACGCTGGGCTGGCTGCTGATCACCTCGTCGCTGCCCAGGCTGCCGGCCGCGATCTCGTCCCTGACCCTGCTGCTGCAGCCGGCCGCCGCGATGCTGCTGGCGTTCCTGGTGCTCGGCGAGCGGCCGAGCCTGATCCAGATCGCCGGGGCGGTGGTGGTCTGCACCGGCGTGCTCACGATCAGCCTGACCGCCTCGACCCAGCGCGCCCGCCAGGCCGGGGCCGAAACGCCGGCGGTGGCCCCGACCCCGGTTGCCGCCGCCGATCGCGGGTAGGGCCCGGCGATCGCGGGTAGGGCCCAGCGAAACGGCTATGACCGGCGTCGAGAGGAAGCGTCATGGCTACGGATAAGCAGAAGGAAGCAGACCGGCAGAACATCGTGAAGGCACGGGAGGCGCAGGCCGCCAGGGCGCGGGGCGAGAACGTTCCCCGCAGCGAGGAGGGCTTGAGCACCGCGGAAAAGGACCGGCTGCCGGAGGATGAGTTCGCGTTCCCCGAGGAGCGCAAGGAGCCGCTGACCGACGCCCGCCACGTGCGCAACGCGATCGCCCGCTTTGACCAGGTCGAAGGCGTGAGTGATGCGGAGCGGGACCGGGCGTGGCAGCGGATCCTCGCCGCCGCGAAGCGCTACAACGTCGACGTCTCCGAATCCAGCTGGCGGGATCTGGCCCACGGCGGCAACGACCGCACGGGCTGACCGCGCCCGGTCCTATTGGTGGTAGTCGGCCAGGAACCGGGCCAGCCGGCCGATGGCGTCGTCGAGCACCTCGGTCGAGGCCAGGAACACCAGCCGGAGGTGGTCGGCGGTCGGCAGGTTGAAGCCAGTGCCGTGGGATAGCAGCAGGTACTGCTGCTCGAGCAGGTCGATGACCATCCGCTCGTCGTCGGCGATCTTGTGCGTGTCCGGGTCGAGCCTCGGGAACAGGTAAAGCGCCCCGGCCGGCTTGACGCAGTCCACGCCCGGGATCGCGTTCATCGCTGCCCAGGCGTGATCACGCTGCTCGCGCAGCCGCCCGCCGGGCTGCAGCAGCGGCGCGATGCTGCTGTGGCCGGCCAGTGCGGGCACGATCGCGTACTGCGCCGGGACGTTGGGGCACAGCCGCATGTTCGCGAGCAGTTCCAGGCCCTCGAGGTACTCGGCGGCCTCGCCGCGCGGGCCCGAGACGACCAGCCACCCAGACCGGAACCCGGCCAGCCGGTGAGTCTTGGACAGCCCGCCCAGGGTGAGCACCAGCAGGTCGGGGGCGAGCGCGGCCGCGCACTCGTGCACCGCGTCCTCGTAGAGGATCTGGTCGTAGATCTCGTCGGTGAGCACCAGCAGCCCATGCCGCCTGGCCAGTTCCAGCAGCCCGAGCAGGGTCTGCCTGGAGTACACCGCCCCGGTGGGGTTGTTCGGGTTGATGATCACCAGCGCCCGGGTCCGCGACGTGATCTGCTCGGCGACGTGGCCGAGATCCGGCGCCCAGCCTTCCTGCTCGTCGCAGCGGTAGTGCACCGCGCGGCCGCCGCAGAGCCCGACCGCGCCGGTCCACAGCGGGTAGTCGGGGCTCGGGATCAGCACCTCGTCGCCGGTATCCAGCAGCCCCTGCAGCGCCATCACGATCAGCTCGGACACGCCGTTGCCGAGGAACACGTCGTCCGGGCCGACCCCGGCGACGCCGCTGCGCTCGAACGACTCGGCCACGGCCAGCCGCGCCGGGTAGATCCCCCTCGCGTCGCTGTACCCCTGGGCGTCGCGGATGCTGTGCACCACGTCGCGCAGCACGGACTCGGGTGCGTTGAGGCCAAACGGCGCCGGGTTGCCGAGGTTGAGCTTGAGGATCTCGTGCCCGTCGGCCTCGAGCTGCCGCGCCCGGCGCAGCACCGGCCCCCGGATGTCATAGCGGACGTCTCGAAGCCTGTTGGCCTGCGACACCATTGCCCCGCGCCTCTCCCTTGGTCTCAGGGCTGTCGTGCCGTCATTGGCCGCACGCGTCTAACGCTGCCCGGAAGAATACTTAACGGTGCTGCCGACCGTACCGCAACCTGATTGCCGAGCTGGCGCGTCCGGTGGATATGTGGTGTCGCCTTGCTCACACTCTGTTAAGTGCCTGGTACGCGACGCCCCGCACCGCCCGGGCTCCTCCCGCGTTGGCCGAGCCGGTCGCTATCAACGGCTCCAATAACTTTGTCATCTATCTGATTGAATAGCAGGGTTGGCGACGGCACCACAAGGAGGGGCGAGATGAGCGTGTTCACCCAAGCCGAACTTGACTACCTGGCCGCCCAGCCGCTGGGGCGGCTCGCCACCTCGGCGCCAGACGGGATGCTGCAGAACAACCCGGTCGGCTTTCAGGTGGACGCCGACGCGGGAACGATCGACATCGGCGGCTGGAACATGGGTGCCAGCCGGAAGTTCCGCAACGTGCGGGCGAACGGCCGGGTCGCGTTCGTCGTAGACGACTTGGTATCGGTGCGGCCGTGGACGGTGCGCGGGCTCGAGATCCGCGGCCACGCCGAGGCGCTCGCCGACGCCACGCCGCCGCAGTCCTTCATGAGCGGCGAGATCATCCGCATCCACCCGGACCGGATCTTCAGCTGGGGCATCGAGCCGGGACGCGACCGCATGTACCGCCGCGACGTCGGCTGAAGTTCGGGTTATCGTTGGCCGACCCGGCCCAAGGAGCGCACCATGCCCGACCCAACCACCGCCACCGGCGTTGCCTACCGGGCAGCGCTCGAGGTCATCGCCGCAGCCGAGCCCGACGTGGCCGACGCCATCACCGGCGAGCTCGCATCGCAGCGGCGCCAGCTCAAGCTCATCGCCTCGGAAAACTACGCCTCGCCCGCCGTACTGCTGGCCATGGGCAACTGGCTGTCGGACAAGTACGCGGAGGGCACCCCCGGCCATCGCATGTACGCAGGGTGCGAGATGGTCGACCGGGTTGAGACGCTGGCGGCCGCCCACGCCACGGCGCTGTTCGGCGCCGATCACGCCTACGTCCAGCCGCACTCGGGGATCGACGCCAACCTGGTCGCCTACTGGGCCATCCTGGCGCACCGGGTGGAGAGCCCGGCGCTGGCTGAGGTCGGCGCGAAGCACGTGAACGACCTGGAGCCCGCGGTCTGGGAGCGGCTCCGGCAGGACCTGCATGACCAGCGGATGATGGGTATGTCGCTGGACGCGGGCGGGCACCTGACCCATGGGTTCCGCCCCAACATCTCCGGAAAGCTGTTCAACCAGGCCAGCTACGGGGTCGACCCAGAGTCAGGGCTGCTGGACTACGGCGCGATCGCCGCCCAGGCGCGCGAGTTCCGCCCGCTGGTGCTGGTCGCCGGGTACTCGGCGTACCCGCGCAACCCCAACTTCGCCACACTGGCCGAGATCGCCGCCGAGGTCGGGGCGACGTTCATGGTCGACATGGCGCACTTCGCCGGGCTGGTGGCCGGCAAGGTGCTGACCGGAGACTTCAACCCGGTCCCGCACGCGGACGTGGTGACGTCGACCACGCACAAGTCACTGCGCGGCCCGCGTGGAGGCCTGGTGCTGTGCACCGAGGAGTACGCGCCGGACGTGGACCGCGGCTGCCCGATGGTGCTGGGTGGCCCGCTGCCGAACGTGATGGCCGCCAAGGCGGTCGCGCTCGCAGAAGCCAGGCAGGATTCGTTCGCCGACTACGCCTGCCGGATAGTGGACAACGCCCACGCGCTTGCCGATGGCCTGCTGCGCAGGGACGTGCGGCTGGTCACCGGCGGGACCGACAACCACCTCGTGCTGATGGACGTGGGCGCAAGCTTCGGCCTCACCGGCCGCCAGGCCGAGCAGGCGCTGCTGGACGCGGGCGTGGTCACGAACCGTAACTCGGTGCCCAAGGACCCGAACGGCGCCTGGTACACCTCGGGTGTGCGGCTCGGCACCCCGGCGCTGACCACGCTCGGCTTCAACACCGGAGAGCTTGACGAGGTCGCCGACGTGATCGTCACCGCGCTGCGCGCCACGACGCCGGCCAACGCCACAGCGAAGGCCAAGTACAACCAGGATCCAGCGACCGCCGAGGCCTGCCGTGCCCGGTGCGCCGACCTGCTGTCCCGGCACCGGCTGTACCCGGAGATCGAGCTGTAGCGGACCATCCGCCGCACGGACATGCCCGCCGAGCCGGCGCCGTTCCGGATCGAGATTCCGCAGGCCGACATCGCCGACCTGGGCGAGCGGCTGCGGCGCACCCGCTGGCCCGAGCCGGAGACGGTCGGCGACTGGTCGCAGGGGGTGCCGCTGGCCTATGTGCAGGACATATGCCGGTACTGGGCCGACGGCTACGACTGGCGGGCCACCGAGGCGCGGCTGAACGGCTTGCCACAGTTCCACGTTGAGATCGACAACGTAGCCATTCACTTCATCCACGTGCGCTCGCCGCGGCCCGCGGCGCTGCCGCTGATCATCACCCACGGCTGGCCGGGGTCGGTGATCGAGTACCTGAAGGTCATCGCGCCGCTCACCGACCCGGCCTCGCACGGAGGAGATCCAGCGGACGCCTTTGACGTGGTGCTGCCTTCGCTGCCCGGCTACGGCTTCAGCAGCCGGCCCGACCGGCCCGGGTGGGGCGTCGAGCGGATCGCCGCTGCCTGGGCGGAGCTGATGGCTCGGCTCGGCTACCGGCGCTACGGCGCCGCTGGCAGCGACTGGGGGACGTCGGTCACGGCCAGCCTCGGCCAGCAGGACCCGGGGCACGTGGCCGGGGTCCACCTGGTCCCGCCGCTGGCCGGCCCCGACCCGGACGCGGCCGGCGACCTCACCGAAGCAGAGCGGGAGACGCTCGCGTGGCAGCGGCGCACCGCCGAGTCGGATTCCGGCTACTCGCGCGAGCACGCCACCCGGCCGCAGACCATCGGGTACGCGCTCACCGACTCGCCGGCCGCGCTGTGTGCGTGGATCATCGAGAAGTTCTGGGCCTGGACCGACCACGGCGGGCACCTGGAGAACGTGCTGACCCGCGATGAACTGCTCGACAATCTCATGCTCTACTGGCTGCCGCGGACTGGCGCCTCGGCCGCGCGGCTGTACTGGGAGAGCATCAGCCGGGTGAACGAGTGGATCAGCGGGG
>Ga0208488_1000089_pt1 | contig 11162 bp, 10 predicted proteins | sample MicForSoiSWNC1_O_FD_187994 | JGI IMG/M metagenome (GOLD analysis project Ga0208488, IMG submission 187994) | Forest soil microbial communities from Harvard Forest Long Term Ecological Research site in Petersham, Massachusetts, USA - MetaG HF001... | ecosystem: Environmental > Terrestrial > Soil... | reverse complement strand
CGAGGAAGCCGACCATCACGAACAGAGCCTTGCGCGCCTCGGCCAGGACCGTCTCGGCGCTGCCGGCCCCGACGTCCCACATCCTTCGGTCTGCCGATCCACGCGCCGCGCCACCGGTCACGCTGCTGTGCCGGGTCTGGCCGGGCACCGGACCCGTGCCGCTGGTCTCCGATCCTGATCCCGGACTGCTGCTCACCGTCACCACCCGTCCGGCCGTCAATTGCTCATCGTAACCATTCGCGGGCCTGTCAGTTGCTTACTGTCACTATCCGGCCCGGCGGACTGCTTACTATCGCCACCGATCCAGACGGCGATGCCCTGTTTGGAAGTTAACCGCATCCGGAGGGCCGCGCGGGATGGCCCGGCGTGTCGCGGCGCACCACTTACCGGAGAGTGGTGATCACAGGATCGTGTCCTTACGCCGAGTAATTGCTACCTTACGCGTTGCCAAACTGTGATCTGTGAAACGCAATTCCTGCGTTTGCAACACAACTTTTTCTGCGGAAGCGCTTGGTCCACTCCTTCGCTTCTGGCAACGTAGTTCGGCGACGGTACTGGACCCACATGCGTTGTTCTGCCACCTCAAGTGTCGTGGCGCCGCATTGGCCCGGTCCGTCACACACGACTCGCTGCCCTGTACCGCAGCGGTCTGCACGCAGGGGTGGTCTGCCTCGCGTGCCTGGCCGACGGAAGGACCGCATTGTCACAGCACCGGAGGCGGGCTCCCGTCAAGCGCCGCGGGCGTAGGCGACTCAGCTTTCTCCTGGTCACGACGATGACCGCGCTAGTGGCAGTTGCTGGTGGCGTCTTGGTTGAGATGCATATGGCCAACGGCGGCGCCGATCCTGCCGCCGCGGCCTTGGCAGCGATTCCGACCAGTCACTCGGCCACCCTGCTTGAGCAGGAACGCCAGCAGATGATCCAGGTCGATGCCGCGTCCCAGACGCTGACCATGGTCGGGTCGCCCAGGATGGCCACGACTCCGGCGTCGTCCTCTTTGTCCGACGCGTCCAGCGGCGGTTCCGACTCGGTGCTCGTGAACATGCCGCCGCCCGACCCGGGCACGGCTCAGTCCATAGCGTTCGGACTGCTCTCCTCGTACGGGTTCGCCAGCTCGCAGTGGGGCTGCCTGGACGACCTCTGGGAACGCGAGAGCGGCTGGGTCTACAACGCCGAGAACGCCAGCGGCGCGTACGGCATCCCGCAGGCCCTGCCCGGATCCAAGATGGCCAGCGCCGGTCCCGACTGGGAGACCGACCCGACGACGCAGATCAAGTGGGGCCTCGGGTACATCCAGTCCGTGTACAGCACGCCCTGCGGGGCGTGGGATCACGAGGAAGCCGACGGCTGGTACTAGCGTCGTTTCGCAGCCTTTCCGCGTCGCCTTCCGGCTGTCCTTCTCTTTGCGCGGTCCAGCTCAACAGGCTGGAATTCGGGAAGGCAGCATTAGCTGTGAGTAGTCACATTGCTACTCGGCATGGCTCAGGGCGCCGCATTGGCGATATCACGAATGGCCTCGTCACGAGCCATGCCGATGACGCGTAGTTACTAATCATACGCGATTTGTAATCACATGATCTGGCCTGATTCGCCTCCACCCCGCCATTTCCAGGAAATGGACAAAATAGATTAAACATCGCGGAGAGCGATGGCCGTACTGTGATGCACGTCATACGGATTTCAAGCCGTTTCTGGCGCCACTGGTCGAGATTCTTGGGCAATGTAGATGACCGAAGCACCCAGCGTGCATGACGGCTGCCCACGAGTGGCCCCGCCGCCCTGATCCCGCGTCAAGTCCTGTGCGCCGCTGCATGCCTCCGATCGACCGGTGGCGTGACAGTGCGGTTTTGGGTGGAAGCCGAGCGCGCGCAGCGCGCCCGACCAAGGGCTCCTATTGTCCCGCGTCCGACGTCGTACTCCCCTGCATGGAAAACCCTCTAAGCTCACGATCGCAGTAACAGGCTCGACCGTCCTCACCGCGGCGGCAGCCTCCGGGGTGTTGGCCCTCTGGCCAGTCCCCGCGGCATCCCAGTCGGCTGTCAGCCCGGCAACAGTCGCAACAGGTGCCGCAAACTCGGCCCGGTTGGACGGTGCCGGAACGCTAGCCTCGCAAGTCCAGATCTCCAGGGTCATGTCTGTGCTGCGGCAGCGGGAAAGCAGCGCGCTCATCGCGCAGCAAGCCGCCGCCCGGCAGGCCGCGCTCAGGAAACGAGAGGCGGCACGCAAGGCCGCAGCCGTGGCGGCCGCGGACCAGGCGGCCCAGGAGCAGGCACAGCAGCAAGAGCAGCAGCAACAGCAGCAGCAACAGCCGAGCCAGGCCGCGCCACCGGCTGCCCCGGTGCCTTCGGGCTCAGCACAGCAGATCGCGATGGGCATGCTCGGCTCGTACGGCTGGTCGTCTGGCCAGTTCTCCTGCCTGAACTCGCTGTGGAATCAGGAAAGTGGCTGGAATGTCTACGCCACCAACCCGGCTTCCGGTGCCTACGGGATCCCGCAGGCTCTGCCCGGAGACAAGATGGCCAGTGCCGGGCCTGACTGGCAGACCGACGCCGCTACCCAGATCCGGTGGGGACTGAGCTACATCCAGTCGCTGTACGGATCGCCGTGCGGCGCGTGGGCGCATGAGGAGGCCGACGGCTGGTACTGAGAGCCGAGGCACTCACTCTAGCTATCGATAGCTAACGGGATCCGGCTGGCAGCCCCCGTAATGCCAGCCGGATCCCGTTTGCTCATTCCGGCAGCCGCGGCCAGCGGGCTACGTCAGCGGCTGGAACGTCAGCATGGCCCGGCGGAAGACCGTCAGCGCCCAGCCGAACGCGGGCGACGGAGCGGACACGGCAACCTCGTAGCCTTGCGTTCCGGCCGGCGTGGCGACGTTGACCAGCCATTGCAGGACACCGACGCGGGTCGTGCCGCCCTGCAGCCAGCTGAACCTCCACGCCGCGTCTGGCTGGCCCAGGAACGTTCCGGACCTGATCGCGATGAGCCGGTACCCCGGGTACAGGTCCTGCTGGAGCGCCTGGGCCTGGAGAAAGGCGGCCTCCCGCAACGGCCCCGGGTAGGTGAACGGCGCCAGGCTGATCTCGACATAGGCACTCCCAGATGGCGGCCGCAGATAGCTGACCAGGCCTTGCGTGGTCAGCTGCCAGGTCGCGGGGGCGGCCACCTTGAATCCGGCCGCCGTGCCGCTGCTGGCCGGGGTGACCTGGAACCACTGGTAGCCGGCGGGTGCTGCGGTGCCGCTGCCACCGTTCGCCGGGCTGCTTCCCGCGCCGGGGTCGTCTGCGCTCGCTGATCCCGTGTTCCGATCGCCGGCCCCCGCGCCTGTGGTTCCGTGAGCCGGCCGGCCGCCCGTTCCGCTGGCCGGCGTCGCCCCACCCGCCTCCCCTGCACCCTGCACGGCCGCCGTGGCCGGGGCCGGGTCGCTGGCCGTGCCCGCCGACCGCGGGTACGCCGCATAGCCGATGAAGGCGGCCGCGGCCATCGCGACCGCCGTGGCCGCGGCCATGAGAACTCGCCCGGGCCCTCGTGGCCGCGGCGGAACTGGCCCGGCGGCCGGGGGGTTGGCCGCCGGGGGACTGGAAACCGGAGAGCCGTCGGCCGGCTGGTCCAGGAATTCGGGCAGGTCTGCGGACGCCGGCAGGTCGGCAGGGGGCGGCAGGGGCGGGAACTCCCGGACATCGGCGAACGCCGGGTAACCGCCGGGCACGGCGAGCCCATCGGGGAACGCCGGTTCGGAATCGGCCTGCGCTGCCGCGTCGCCCAGCAGCCTGGCGGCGGTGACCACATCCGGGCGCTGCGCTGGGTCGGCTTGCAGCAGCGCGTCGATCACGGGGCCGAGCGGGCCGGCCGACGGAGCCCTCGGGGCGGGTTCATGGGCCACCATCGCGAAGATCGCGGCCGAGCCGCCCAGCCGGTCGAATGGGCCGCGGCCCTCCACGGCCGTGTAGAGGGTGGCACCGAGCGACCACAGGTCGGAGGCGGGGGTCGCCGCCTCGCCGCGTACCCGCTCGGGTGCGGTGTAGCCCGGCGTCCCGAACACCATCCCGACCTGGGTGAGCGCTGGATCGCCCGGATAGGTGGCAATACCGAAATCGGTGAGTTTCACGGTGTTGTCCGCGGCGACCAGCACGTTGCCCGGCTTGACGTCCCGGTGCAGCACGCCGGCGGCGTGCGCGCACTCCAGCGCGCTGAGCAGCTGCTCGCCGACCTGTGCGGCCCGCGGCGGCCGGAGCGGGCCGTCCTCGGCGATCAGCCGGTCGAGCGACCTGGCGTGCACGAGCTCCATGACGATCCAGGGACTGCCGTCCTCTTCGACGACGTCGAAGACCGTGACCACGCCCGGGTGGTTCAGCCGGGCCGCCGCCTTGGCCTCGCGGAGCGTCCGCTGGTAGATGCTGTCGTTCTCGGCGGCCGCCCTGACCTCCTTGACCGCAACCTCCCGGTCGAGCAGCTCATCCCTGCCGCGCCAGACGATCCCCATGGCCCCGCGGCCGATCGGCTCCTGCAGCCGGTAGCGCCCGGACACCAGGCGCCCCGTGGTGGCGGCCGTCGCGTCGTGCATGCCCGGGACGCTATCGCCGTTGCCAGCGATAATCCTGTGAGCCAGTTGTGAATTCGGCGCTACTGCGTGCCCGGCCGGGTCATCGCCATGACGTCGAGCGCGGCGTCCAGCTGCTCCTCGGTGAGATCTCCCCGCTCGACGTGCCCGCGCAAGATCACCACATCCCTGATGGTCTTGCCGGTCGCCAGCGCTTCGTGCGCGACCGCCGAAGCCTCCTCGTAGCCGAGGAACCGGTTCAGGGCGGTGACGATGGACGGAGAGGATTCGGCGAACCGCCGCATCCGCTCCACGTCGGCGACGATGCCGTCCACGCACCGGTCGGCGAGCAGCCGGGACGCCGACGAGAGCAGCCTGATCGAGTCGAGCAGATTCTGGCCGATCACCGGCATCATCACGTTCAGCTCGAAGTTGCCGGCCGCGCCGCCGAACGCGACCGCCGCGTCGTTGCCGATCACCTCGGCGCAGACCTGGCAGACGGCCTCGCAGATCACCGGGTTGACCTTCCCCGGCATGATCGACGAGCCGGGCTGCAGGTCCGGGACCCGGATCTCGGCCAGCCCGGTCAGCGGCCCCGAGTTCATCAGCCGCAGGTCATTGCAGATCTTGTACTCCGACACCGCGATCGAGCGGAGCACGCCGCTGGCCGCGACCAGCGCGTCCCGCCCCCCGGCCGCCTCGAAGTGGTCACGGGCCTCGGTCAGCGGGAGGCCCATGTCCTCGGCCAGGCGCGCGATCACCGCCGCGGCGAACCCGCGTGGGGCGTTCAGCCCGGTGCCAACCGCGGTGCCGCCCAGCGGCAGCTCGCCGATATCGGGCAGGGCCTCGGCGATCCGCTCGGCGCCGTGCCGCACCGCCGCCGCGTACCCGCCGAACTCCTGTCCCAGCGTGACCGGCGTGGCGTCCATCAGGTGGGTCCGGCCGCTCTTGACCACGTCGGCGAACTCGGTCGCCTTGGCGTCCAGCGCGGCCGCCAGCCGGTCGAGCGCGAGCAGCAGCGACCGCTTGATCATCAGCGCCGCCGCGATATGGATCGCCGACGGGAACACGTCGTTGGACGACTGCGACGCATTCACGTCATCGTTCGGGTGCACCGGCCTGCCCAGGCGCCTCGTCGCCAGCGTCGCGATGACCTCGTTGGCGTTCATGTTCGAGGAGGTTCCCGAGCCGGTCTGAAACACGTCGATCGGAAACTGGTCGTCGTAGTCGCCGCGCGCTACCTCGGCCGCCGCGTCGTGGATCGCCTCAGCCATGTCCGGCTCGAGCACGCCGAGCCTGGCGTTGACCGTCGCCGCAGCGCCCTTGATCGAGGCCAGCGCCCCGATCAGCTCCCGCGGCAGCCGTTCGCCGGACACCGGGAAGTTCTCCACGGCCCGCTGTGTGTTGGCACCCCAGAGGGCGTCTTCGGGAACGAGCACCTCGCCCATCGAGTCGTGTTCGATGCGGAACCCCGGGTCGACGTCGGTCATCGCGGGCCGCCGATCGTCAGCAGCGGCTGCTTGGGCGCGGTGACGTCGGCGAAGAAGTCATTGCCCTTGTCGTCGACGACGATGAACGCGGGGAAGTCGCGGACCTCGATCTTCCAGACCGCCTCCATGCCGAGCTCGGGGTACTCGAGCACCTCGACCTTGGTGATGCACTCCCGTGCCAGCTTGGCAGCGGCACCGCCGATCGATCCCAGGTAGAACCCGCCGTGCTTGCGGCAGGCCTCCGTCACCGCCGCCGACCGGTTCCCCTTGGCCAGCATCACCAGCGATCCGCCCGCGGCCTGGAACTCGTCCACGTAGGAGTCCATCCGCCCGGCGGTGGTCGGCCCGAACGACCCCGACGCGTAGCCCTCGGGGGTCTTGGCCGGCCCCGCGTAGTACACCGCGTGATCCCGGAGGTAGGCGGGCATCGGCTCGCCCCTGGCTATGCGTTCCGAGATCTTGGCGTGGGCGATGTCACGGGCCACGACCATCGGCCCGGTGAGCGCCAGGCGGGTCTTGATCGGGTACCTGGACAGCTCGGCCCGGATCTCGTCCATCGGCCGGTCCAGGTCGATCCGCACCACGTCGGTGTCGAGCTCTTCCTCGCCGGTCTCCGGGAGGTACTGTGCCGGGTCGGTCTCAAGCCGCTCGAGGAACACCCCGTCGCGGGTGATCTTGCCGAGCGCCTGGCGGTCTGCCGAGCAGGACACCGCGATCGCCACCGGGCAGGACGCGCCGTGCCGGGGCAGCCGGATCACCCGGACGTCGTGGCAGAAGTACTTGCCGCCGAACTGGGCGCCGATTCCGGCCCGCCGCGTGATCTCCAGCACCTGCTGCTCGAGTTCGGTGTCGCGGAACCCATGAGCGGCAGCCGAACCGGCCGTCGGCAGCGTGTCCAGATATCTCGCCGAGGCGTACTTGGCGGTCTTCAGGGCGAACTCCGCGCTGGTGCCGCCGACCACGATCGCGAGGTGATACGGAGGGCACGCCGCGGTGCCGAGCGAGCGGATCTTCTCCTCGAGGAACCTGGCCATGGCGGCCGGGCTGAGCACCGCCTTGGTCTCCTGGTACAGGTACGACTTGTTCGCCGAGCCGCCGCCCTTGGCCATGAACAGGAACTTGTACGCAGCCCCGTCGGTGGCGTACAGCTCGATCTGGGCGGGCAGGTTGCTGCCGGTGTTCTTTTCCTCCCACATGGTCAGCGGCGCGAGCTGGGAGTAGCGCAGGTTCAGCTTGGTGTAGGCGTCATAGACGCCACGGGCGATGTGCTCCTCGTCCCGCCCGTCGGTGAGTACCTGCTGGCCGCGCTTGCCCATCACGATCGCGGTCCCGGTGTCCTGGCACATCGGCAGCACCCCGCCCGCCGCGATGCACGCGTTCTGCAGCAGGTCGCGGGCCACGAACCGGTCGTTCCCGCTCGCCTCGGGGTCGTCCAGGATCGACCGGAGCTGCCGCAGGTGGCCCGGCCGCAGCAGGTGCGCGATGTCCCGCATGGCGGTCTCGGTCAGCAGCGCGAGCACGTCCGGCTCGACCTCGATGAAATCCCTGCCGAACGCGGAACGCGCGCTGATCCCGTCGACGGTGAGCTGGCGGTATTCGGTGGTGTCCTCGCCGAGCGGCAGCAGGTCGGCATAGCGAAATTCGGGCATGCGTCTCATCGTAGATCGGCGGCTGATGTGGCCGGGGGCGGCCGGCGCGTCGTACGGCTTGCAGGGACAGTCGGCATGTAGCCAGCGGTTCTGGGTAGCTGGAGGTCCGGATCTGGCTCAGCCAGGAGTGGGGAAGCGAGGTTGCGACATGACGAGCGTTCCCGATGTCAATGTAAACGGCATCGATATGAGCGAGGCGGCACGGCAGCTGGAGCTGGCGGTGCACGACGCGCAGGTGGCCTACGACTGCGTCGGCTTGGGGAACCTTGAGCGCGCGCATGAGCACGCGATCACCGCGCGCATCGCTGCCGACTCTGCCGAGCACCTGCTGCGTGCCGCGCTGGAAGCGGGCGTGAGCGGCGAGGCCGCCAGCGAAGCCATCCTGGAGTAGCCAGCCGGCCCAGGCGTGCGCGCCTGCGCGAGCGGCGTCACGCCGGGCTTTGTCAGCTACGGGTTTTGCCGGCCCGGATCATCTCCAGCGCCTGCCCCAGGCGGCGCTGCCTGGTCTGCTCCTGCTTGGCGTCGGCGATCCAGCGCGCGTACTCCTTGCGGTGCGTGAACGCCATGCGATCGAAGGATGCCTTGGCTTCCGGGTCCGCGGCAAGCGCCGCCGCGAGCGCCTCGGGCACCTCAACCTCGCGCGGCGCCGTATCGAGTTCCACGGTCACGTCAACCTCGTCACCGGCCTCGGCGCCCGCGCCCCGGCGCACCTCCTTGCTCAGGCCCAGCAGGAACTCGCCGCCCATGCGGACCACGGTCGTGCGCCACGTATACCCGTTGACGGTCGCCACGACCGGGAATCTCTTGGCGCCTTCGCCCACGGCCGCGACCTGGGCGTCGTCGAGGATAACGGCCGCTGCGGGACCACGGGGCTGCAGTTGCGCCTTGAAGTGGAGTACTCCCATGCATCCATCCTGGCCCAGCGGACGGGGCTGCCTCTACAAGCCGGGCTCGCGGTCACGCAGCGTTCCGAAATCAGGCGCCCGTGATGTCATAGCTGAGCAGGTCGCCCGGCTGGCAGCCGAGCACCTCGCAAAGCCGCGTCAGGGTGCTGAACCGGATGGCCCTTGCGCGGCCGTTCTTCAGGATCGAGAGGTTGACCACGCTGACGCCGACCCGCTCGGATAGCTCGGTCAGGGTCATGCCCCGGTCGGCGAGGAGCTTGTCGAGGTGGATGGCGATGGCATGGTCATCCGGGGCCGTGGGCGGCACTACACCGTCCCCTCGAGATCGGCGCGCATGCTGGCGCTGACCCGCATGATGCGGGCGAAGATGATCAGGCCCAGGCCGAACCATTCCACCGGCCACGACCATCCCCAGGACGCGGGCCAGTGGACCCAGTCGACGTGCCAGGTGACCAGCAGGCTGAGCAGGTTCAGCCGGGCGAACCCTCCGGCCAGCCCGGCCACCACCCCGCCGGCCAGGAGCCACCAGCCGAGGGACAGCACCAGCCGGGCGGCCTGGGCGGTGTAGACCCCGTCACGTGCGACGGCACGCGCCAGCCGCATCACGAGGTAGAGCGTGCCGACCCGCAGCAGGCCAGCTGGCAGCAGGGTGACCGCGAAGGCCAGGGCCTGCCCGGCGGTGGGATGGGCGGTGCCCAGGAGCGCGCCGTTCCAGCTGGCCTGCACTTCGGGGGCAAGGCCGGAATGAATGAGCGTGCTGCCAGTGTGCTCCAGCAATGGCGGCGCGATGGTCACCCAGACGCGCGGCGTCAGGCCGGGCTGAGAGTTCAGGGTGGGGCCGAACAGGACTCCGCTTCGGGTCAGGGCCAGGATCACCTGGAGCGAGGTGAGGACGGCGAAGAACCAGAACACCCAGGTGGCCGCCGTGGCGACCCGGTCCAGGGTGGCGAGTCGTTCCAGCCGGCTGTGCGGCGTCGCTGTGGATGCGGACATCGGAGGGCCTCACTTATCGACTATCGTTACTATCGATAATCGTAAACAACGAAAGTCGTTATGGCAAGCGCGTGGCAGGCGCCAGGGTGTCCAGGGTGGCTGCGGTCGCGGGGTTGATGTGCACCCGGGAGACGGCCATGTTCTCCTCGAGGTGGGCGACGCTCGCCGTGCCGGGGATCAGCAGGATATGCGGATCGTGGTGCAGCAGCCAGGCCAGGCCGACCTGGGCCGGTGTGCATCCGAGCGACGCGGCCGCCACCAGCACGGCGGAGTGCTCGGCCACCTTGGCCCTGCCGGGGAATCCCGAGCCGAGCGGGAAGAACGGCACCCACGCGATGTCGTGTTCCGCGCACAGCGCGAGGAGGGCTTCCCCGGAGCGGTCCAGCACGCTGTAGGCGTTTTGGACACAGGCGACACCCATGGGAAGCGCCTGGCGAAGCTGCTCCAGGCTGACGTTGCTGAGCCCGATCCCGCCGATCTTGCCCTCGTCGCGCAGCGCCGCCATCTCGGCCAGCTGACTGTCAAGGTCCACCAGCTGGTCGCCCTCGGCCTGGATCCCGGGCGGCCCGTCCAGCCGGCGCAGGTTGACCACGTCCACGCGGTCGACGCCCAGGCTTCGCAGGTTTGCCTCGACCCCGGCGCGCAGCTGCTCGGGTCGCTGGGCCGGGTGCAGCCTGCCCTGGGCGTCCTCCCCGGCGCCGAGCTTGCTCACGAGGACCAGGCTGTCCGGATAAGGGCTGAGGGCGGCGCGGATCAGCTCGTTGGCCAGGCCCGCGCCGTAGAAGTGGGCGGTGTCGATGTGGTTGACGCCGAGCTCGGCTGCTCGGCGAAGCACGGAGATCGCCGTCTGCCTGGGCGGAGCGGTGAGCCCGCCCGGGCCGGAGAGCTGCATGGCCCCATAGCCCAGCCGGGCCACGGGCCGCCCGGTGAGGACGCCCGTGCCGCCGGGCGGATCTCCGTTGCTGGCGTTCATGAGTCGATTATGGGGCTGGCTGTCCCTTGGCCGCGGCCTGCCCGTCGGCAGCCGATGACTGGCCCGTGCCGTTGCTCGCCGCGGGCTGGCCGTTGCTCGCCGCGGGCTGGCCGCTGCCTGCGGGGCCTGCCGCGGGAATCGCTGGGGCGGTCGCCGCCGGCGTTCCCTGCTCGTCGTACACGTACCGGCCGCCGCGCAGCAGCGAGGCGAACGCGGCGATCACCAGGATGGCCATCGCGGTGCTGAACACGATGACCAGGCCGTGGTGGAACGGGCCGGAGAGCAGCTGCGGGAAGAACCGCTTGCCGGTCAGCACGCTGACCTGGTGGGCGGGCAGGTGCGCGAGCACGCCGGTCGGGGCCAGCAGCTGGTGCACCGGGTTGTAACCCAGGAACGCGGCGAACAGGCTGGAGACCGGGGGCGCGGCCCCGATCTTGGCCGCCAGCGCGTGCGGCACGCCGTGCGCGGTCAGGCCGTTGGTCAGCGTGGTCGGCAGCGTGCTGGCCAGGCCGGCGATCATCAGCGAGAAGAACACGCCGATGGACAGCACGAAGCCGGAGTTCTGGAACGTTGCGAGCATGCCGGACGCGGCGCCGCGCTGCCGGGCCGGGA
>Ga0208488_1000088_pt1 | contig 11165 bp, 10 predicted proteins | sample MicForSoiSWNC1_O_FD_187994 | JGI IMG/M metagenome (GOLD analysis project Ga0208488, IMG submission 187994) | Forest soil microbial communities from Harvard Forest Long Term Ecological Research site in Petersham, Massachusetts, USA - MetaG HF001... | ecosystem: Environmental > Terrestrial > Soil... | reverse complement strand
CCTGGAGGCCGGGTTTGCCGCCGTGGCGAAACGGACCGGTCTCGACGGCCCGCACCCGCCGATTCCCGGCAACCCGCGCGGGCGGCTCCGGCAGTTCCTCGAGGAGCGCCGGCCGCTGTACGAGGGCCTGGCCTGGCTGACGGTGACCACCGACGACCGCGACCCGGAGCAGGTCACCGGCGAGATAGCGGCCGCGATCGCGGCCAGCCGCGGCGCACGAGCCGGCGAGCCGCGCCCGTGAGCGTCACCCGGATCCCGGTCGGCGGCGCGAACCCCTACGACGTGGTCGTCGGCACTGGCGTGCTCGGCGAACTGCCCAGGCTCGTCGGTGATGTGGCCCGCACCGTGGTGGTCATCCACCCGGCAGGCCTCGGCGACCTCGCGCGGCCCGCGCGCGAGGTGCTCGCCGCCGCCGGGTACACCGTGCACGCCGAGGAGGTGCCGGCCGGGGAGGCGGCCAAGGACATCGCCGTCGCTGCCGGGCTGTGGTCACGGCTGGCCGCGCACCGGGTGACCCGCGCCGACGCGATCGTGGGCATCGGCGGCGGCGCGACAACGGACCTGGCCGGCTTCGTCGCGGCGACCTGGCTGCGCGGGGTGCGCGTGGTGCTGCTGCCCACCACGCTGCTGGCGGTCGTGGACGCGGCGGTCGGCGGGAAGACCGCCGTCAACATCCCCGAGGGCAAGAACCTGGTCGGCGCGTTCCATCCGCCCGCCGGGGTCCTCGCCGACCTGGCCGTGCTCGGGTCGCTGCCGGAGGCCGACTATGTGAGCGGCCTCGCCGAGGTGATCAAGACCGGGTTCATCGCTGACCCGGTGATCCTCGACCTGATCGAGGCCGATCCGGCGGGCGCCACGGCACCGGGCGGCCGGCACGCGAGCGAACTGGTTGAGCGCACGGTCCGGGTCAAGGCCGAGGTGGTCTCGGCCGACCTGCGGGAGTCGGGCCTGCGTGAGGTCCTCAACTACGGCCACACGCTCGGGCACGCCCTGGAGCGGCTCGAGGGCTACCGGATCCGGCACGGCGAGGCGGTCGCGGTCGGCATGGTCTACGCGGCCGAGGTGGGCCGCCTGGCCGGCCGGCTCGCCCCGGACATAGCCGCGCGGCACCGTAAGGTGCTGTCCGCGGTCGGCCTGCCGACCACGTGGGCGGCCGGGGCATGGCCCGCGCTGCGGGAGGGGATGGCGGTCGACAAGAAGAGCCGCGGGGCCAGCCTGCGGCTGGTCATTCTCGAGGACCTCGGCCGGCCGGTGCTGCTGGAGGATCCGCCCGAGGACCTGCTCTCTCGTGCGTTCACGGAGGTGGCGACCTGATGCGGCGCGTTCTCGTGATCAACGGCCCGAACCTCGGCCGCCTGGGCACCCGTGAGCCCGACATCTACGGCACGGCGACGCACGCCGACCTCGCCGAGATGGCCGCGGCGGCCGGGCGCGATCTCGGCCTGGCCGTCGAGGTCCGGCAGACCGACGACGAGGGCGAGCTGATCGGCTGGATCCACGAGGCGAGCGACGCCGGGACCCCCGTCGTGCTCAACCCGGCCGCGTTCACCCACTACTCGTACGCGCTCAGGGACGCGCTCGCGATGCGAACCGCGCCGCTGATCGAGGTGCACATGTCGAATCCAGCGGCACGCGAAACGTTCCGGCACCTGTCCGTGGTGTCCGGTGTGGCCGACGGGACCATCGCCGGGTTCGGGCTGCTGTCCTACCAGCTCGCGCTGCGGGCGATTGCGCAGATGATCGAGGAACCGGCGTGATCGTCCTGGTCGGGTTCATGGGGGCGGGCAAGACCACGGTCGGGCACATGCTCGCCGAGAAGCTGGGGCTGCCGTTCGTCGACAGCGACCTGATCATCGAGAGCCGCACCGGCCGGAGCATCAGGGAGATCTTCGTCTCCGGCGGTGAGCCGGCCTTCCGTGAGTTCGAGCACGAGATCACCGCCGAACTGCTGCGCGGCCAGGACGCGGTGCTCGCGCTCGGCGGCGGCGGGGCCGAGCATCCGGCCACCCAGGACGAGCTCAAGGGCAGCCAGGTCATCTACCTGCAGGTGGGATACGAAGAGGCGATGCAGCGCGTCTCGCACGATGAGTACCGGCCGATGCTGCGCGCGCCCGACCTGCACGCCATCTTCGAGCGGCGGCTGTCCAGCTACCAGGGCGTGGCCACGCAGACCGTGGCCACCGACGGGCGCCGGCCCGAGGCCATCTGCCTCGAGATCATCGAGCGGCTGGTCCAGGTCCCGTCCGCCCCGGCGGGGACGACGTCGGTCCTGGTCGCCTGCACCGGCGGAACCTACAACGTGCACGTGGGCGCCGGCCTGCTGCCCGACCTGGACCGGCTGCTGCCGCCGCTGCCGCACGCCAGGACCGCGGTGCTGCTGGCGGCCGCCCACGACAGCGGCCCGGTGGCCAGCGCGACCACGGCGCTGCACCGGGCCGGGCTCGATGTCCGGTGGATCGAGGTGCCGGACCGCCAGCAGTCCAAGGACCTCGCCACGATCGCCCGGGTCGCGGGGGACCTAGCCGACCTCGCCGTGCACAAGGACGACGTGATCGTCGGGGTCGGCGGTGAGGTCGTGGGCGACATCGCCGGGTTCCTGGCCAGCACCTACAACCGCGGCATGCCGCTGGTGCTGCTGCCCACAACGCTCGCCGCCCAGGCCGATGCGGCGGTTGGCGGCAAGGCCTCGCTCAACCTGCCGCAGGGCAGGAACCTGGTCGGCACGGTGCACCAGCCGGTCGCCGTCGTCGCCGATGTGGCGCTGGCCGCCGAGCGCCGTTCGCGTGAGTACCAGGCCGGGCTGGCCGAGATCGTCAAGCACGCGCTGATCAGCGGCCCCGAGATGGTCGCGCTCGTCCAGGACCGCGCGCGTGAGCTACGCGACGGGGATGTCGCCACGCTGGCCGAGGTGGTCGCGCGGAGCGTGGCCGTGAAGGCCGAGATCGTCAGCAATGACGAGCGGGAGCAGGGGGACCGGCTGCACCTGAACTACGGGCACACGTTCGGCCACGCGATCGAGCAGGCCCGCGGGCTTGACTCCGGCGACGACGGCGAGGCGATCGCGGTCGGCATGATGGCCGCCGCGTACCTCGCGCGCCGCCAGCAGCGCATCTCCGACGATCTCGTCGGCCTGCACCGCCGGCTCCTCGAGGACCTGGGGCTGCCCACCCGCGGAACCTTTGACCTGGCCGAGCTCAAGGACGCGTGGCTGCGCGACAAGAAGTACCGCCGCGGCGCCAGGTTCGTGGTGCTGAACGGGCTCGGCAAGCCCGAAGCGGGGATCCCGGCCGACGAGGCCAGCCTCGCGGCCGTCGTCGCCGATCTGGCCGAGTCGGCCGGCGTCGGCCGTACCTGACCGCGGGCCGGCGCCGCGCTACGCTCAAGGCACCAATCCGAACGGGATTCGGTCGCGGCCGGGTGGAAGGGTACGAACCATGCGCATCGGGATGTCACTGAACTACGCCGGCGGGTTCGCCGAGACCGTCACCGAGCTCGCCGACTACGAGAAGGCTGGCCTGGACATCGTGTTCGTGCCAGAGGCGTACAGCTACGACGCGGTGAGCCAGCTCGGGTACCTGGCCGCGAAGACCGAGCGGCTGCAGCTCGGTTCCGGCATCCTGCAGTTTTACTCGCGCACCCCGACGCTGACGGCGATGACGGCGGCCGGGCTCGACTACGTCTCGGGCGGCCGGTTTGTGCTCGGCATCGGCGCCTCGGGCCCGCAGGTGATCGAGGGCTGGCACGGCGTGCCCTACGACGCGCCGGTCGGCCGCACCAGGGAGATCATCGAGATCTGCCGCAAGGTGTGGCGCCGGGACCGGCTCGAGTACGCGGGCCGGCACTACACGATCCCGCTGCCGCCGGATCAGGGCACCGGGCTCGGCAAGCCGCTCAAGCTGATCAACCACCCGGTCCGGGAGCGGATCCCGATCTTCGTCGCGGCGCTTGGGCCGAAGAACGTGGAGATGGCCGCCGAGCTGGCCGAGGGCTGGGAGCCGATCTGGTACTTCCCGGAGAAGGCGGCGTCGATTTGGGGCGAGGCGCTGGCGGCCGGCCAGGCGAAGCGCGACCCGTCGCTGCCGCCGCTGGATGTCATGCCAGCCACGACGGCGCTGGCGATCGGCGAGGACGTCACCGGGCTGCGGGAGCTCCTCCGGCCCGCGCAGGCGCTCTACATCGGCGGGATGGGCGCCAGGGGCCGCAACTTCTACAACAACCTGGTGACCAAGTACGGCTACGGGGCCGAGGCCAAGGCGATCCAGGACGCCTACCTGGACGGCAGGAAGGACGAGGCGGCCGCGCTGGTGCCCGCCTCGCTGCTGGAGAAAACGTCGCTGGTCGGCCCGCGCTCCTACGTGGCCGAGCGGGTGGCGGCGTTCCGTGACTCCGGCGTGACCACGATCAACGTGGCACCGCTGGCCAGCACCCACGCCGAGCGCGTCCACCTCATCGAGCAGATCCGCGACCTCGCCGCCTGAGCACGCCCAGGGCCTGCAGGTCCTGGCGGAGCTGGGGCACCGACGAGAAGTGGAGGGCGACCAGGCCGAGGTCGCGGGCGGCGTCGACGTTGCGTGGCTGGTCGTCGATGAACACGCATCGCTCCGGGCGCAGCCCATGGCGGTGCAGCAGGATCTCGAAGATCCGCCGGTCGGGCTTGGCCACGCCCTCGAGGCCGGAGATGACGTGCCCGTCGAACCACTGCATGAAGCCGAACCGGGCCAGCCGGACCTCAAACGCGTCCGGTTCCATGTTGCTGAGCGCGTAGCAGGGCATTCCTGAGGCCTTCAGCTCGCTGAGCAGCTCGACGGTGTCGTCGAACTGGCCGGCCACCATCTCCTCGCCGCGCTCGGCCCACGCCATGATCATGTCCCGGTGCTCCGGGTACCGCAGCGCGAGCTGCTCGCACGACTGCGTGATGTCGGCGCCCAGGTCGTGGGCGCGATGCCAGTCAGAAGTGCAGACCGTGGCGAGGAACTTCTCCATGTCGGCCGGATAGCCGAACAGCTGCCGGTACATGTACCGCGGATCCCAGTCGATCAGTACCCCGCCGAGGTCGAACACGACGGCCTCGATCGCCCGCTGCTCGCTGGCCATGCGGCGACGGTACCAGCCGTCATCGCCGGCGATCGGACGGAGCCGTACAGTCGTGTTATGCCGCAGATACATGCCGCCCGGAGGTCACGCGCACAGCAGAAGATCGCCGGGCTGGGCGCCGACGCGGCCCTGATCACGAGCCTGCCCAACGTCCGGTATCTCACCGGCATGGTGAGCTCCAACGCCGCGCTGCTGCTGCCCGCCGCCGGGCCCGGCGTGCTGGCCACCGACTCCCGGTACGCCGAGGCGGCGGCCCGCGACTGCCCCGATCTTGAGCTGGTCGTCGACCGGGTCATCGACACCGCGCTGGCCAGCCTGGCCGCGACCAGAGGGCTGGGAACCGTCGCGTTCGAGGCACAGGTAATGACCGTCGAGCGGCACGCAGAGCTCGCCGCGCTGGAGGGCGGGCCCGCGCTGGTGCCGGCCGGGCGGATGATCGAGGAACTACGGATGGTCAAGGACGAGGCCGAGATCGAGCTGCTCGCCCGGGCGTGCGCGATCACCGGCGGGGCGTTCGCCGCGGTGCTGCCCGAGGTGACGGCGGGCCGGACCGAGCGGGAGTTCGCGGTCCTGCTGGAGCGGGCGATGATCGACCTCGGTGCCGAGGCGCTCGCGTTTGACACGATCGTGGCCAGCGGCCCGAACGGCGCGATCCCGCATCACCGGCCCGGCGACCGGGTGTTCACGCCCGGTGACCTGATCACGGTCGACTGCGGCGCCCGCTACGGCGGCTACCACGCGGACATGACCAGGACCGTGGCGCTCGGCAAGCCCGCCGCCTGGCAGCAGGAGATCTACGCGATCGTGGCCACGGCGCAGCGGGCCGGGGTCGAGGCGGCAACGGCCGGCACGGACGTGCGCACGGTTGACGCGGCGGCCCGCGACGTGATCGCCGACGCCGGGTACGGCAATTACTTCAACCACGGACTCGGCCATGGGGTCGGCCTCGAGGTCCACGAGGCCCCGATCATCGGGTACGGCCGGACGGGTACACTCGTGGACCGGGTTCCCGTTACCGTCGAACCCGGGATCTACCTGCCCGGCAAGGGCGGCGTCAGGATCGAGGACACCCTGGTGGTACGCGGCGGCGCCGGGGCGGCGGGATCACACCAGATGCTCACCACGACGAAAAGGGATCTTCTCGTCCTGTAGCGGGGCGGGCCCCGCATGATGGAGACACAACGCAGTGGCCACCACCAACGACCTCAAGAACGGCATGACCCTCAACATCGACGGCCAGCTCTGGAACGTCGTGGACTTCCAGCACGTCAAGCCCGGTAAGGGCGGGGCGTTCGTGCGCACCAAGCTGAAGAACGTGATGTCCGGGAAGGTCGTGGACCGGACCTTCAACGCCGGGGTACGGGTCGAGCAGGCGAGCGTGGACCGGCGGGAGATGCAGTACGTGTACCGCGAGGGCGACGACTTCGTGTTCATGGACACCGAAACCTACGACCAGCCGCACATCCCGGCCTCGACCGTCGGCGACGCAGCGAATTACCTGCTCGAGGAGCAGAACGCCACGGTGGCGTTCAACGAGGGTGTCCCGCTGTACGTGGAGCTGCCGGCGGCCGTCGAGCTGACCGTCAGCCAGACCGACCCTGGCTTGCAGGGAGACCGGTCGACCGGCGGGACCAAGCCGGCCACGCTGGAGACCGGCGCGCAGATCCAGGTCCCGCTGTTCATCACCACCGGCGAGAAGGTCAGGGTGGACACCCGCACCGGCCAGTACCTCGGCCGGGCGTGACCGCACGCGCAGGCCACCCGCGCTGCCGGAGGCTGACCGATGCCTGCCCGCAGTAAGGCCAGGAAGCGGGCGCTCGACATCCTCTACGAGGCCGAGATCAGGAACGTGCCCGTCCTCGATCTGCTCGGCGAGCGGTCCGCTGCAGAACGCTCGCCGGACGGGACCGGCCCCCCGCCGGTCACCGGATACGCCGCCGAGCTGGTCCGCGGCGTGCAGGCGCACCGTGACCGCATCGACGAGCTGCTGGCCGAGCACTCCCAGGGCTGGACGCTGGACCGGATGCCCGCCGTGGACCGGAACATCCTGCGGATCGGCACGTACGAGCTGCTCTGGGCGCCCGGCGTGCCCGACGGCGTCGCGATCAGCGAAGCGGTGCTGCTCGCCCGGGACCTGTCCACCGACGATTCGCCTGCCTTCGTCAACGGCCTGCTCGGCCGCCTGCTGGAACTGAAGCCCGGCCTGGACCTGGAGCCGACGGCCGGCCAGTGACGCCGGCGGACTGTCGGCAGCGGACAGTACATTGGCTGCCGGAGCGGCATGAGGAGGCGCCGGTGGCGCACGAGCGTCCAGATGACACGGGGTGCCACATCCTGCATGTGGACATGGACGCGTTCTACGCCAGCGTGGAGCTCAGGGACCGGCCGGAGCTCGTCGGCAGGCCGGCCATCGTCGGCGGCACCAGCGGGCGCAGCGTGGTGCTCTCGGCGACCTACCCGGCGCGGGAGTTCGGGGTGCGCTCGGCCATGCCCATGACGCAGGCCGTGCGGCTCTGCCCGCACGCCGTCATCATCCCGCCCAGGCATGGCCTCTACGCGGCGGTGTCACGCGAGGTTATGGCGATATTCCGGGCGATAACACCGCAAGTGGAGCCGCTGTCCCTTGACGAGGCGTTCCTGGACATCTCCGGCGCGCTGCGCCGGCTCGCCAGGCCGCCGGCCGGAATCGGGGAACTCATCAGGGCCCAGGTCAGCGAGCTGGGGATCACCTGCTCGGTAGGGGTCGCGACCAGCAAGTTCATCGCCAAGCTCGCCTCCAGAAGGTGCAAGCCGGACGGGCTGCTCGTGGTCCCGGCCGACGGTGTCCTCGGCTTTCTGCACCCGCTGCCTGTCGCGGAGCTGTGGGGCGTGGGCAAGCAGACCGGCCAGGTGCTGGCCCGGCTGGGGCTTCGCACGGTCGCCGACATCGCGCACACCCCGGTCGCCACCCTGGAGCGCGAGCTCGGCCAGGCGGCCGCTGCTCACCTCTCGGCCCTGGCCACCGGGCGCGACGAGCGCCAGGTGGTGCCGGGAACCCAGGAGAAGAGCATCGGCGCCGAGGAGACCTTTGCCGCCGACGTCTGCGATCCCGAGGTGATCAGGCGCGAGCTGCTCCGGCTGTCCGGGCGAACCGCGCGCGGCCTGCGTGCCGCCGGCTGCTCGGCCAGGACGGTCGTGGTGAAGCTGCGCCTGGCCAGTTTCAAGACGATCACCCGGTCGCGGACGCTGCCAGAGCCCACCGACGTGGCGCAGCAGATCTACGCCACCGCGTGTGAGCTGTACGCGGCCGCCGGTCTTGACGCCAGTGCGAGGCTGCGGCTGGTGGGCGTGCGGGCGACCGGCCTGATCCCGGCGTCGGCCGCGGCGCAGCAGCTCGCGTTCGGGGACCGGCCGGTCTCCTGGCGCGAGGCTGAGCGGGCGGTGGACCGGATCGCCGGCCGATTCGGCACCGACACCGTGCGGCCGGCCATCCTGGTGGACGGCGAACGGCCTGACCGGTGAGCCGGGCACATCATCCTTTCTGGCGATATGCCGGTGACTTTCAGCGGCGTCTGGGCCATCGGCATCGCCCGGTCAAGTCCCGAGACCGGCGTACCCTTCCGCAGCAAGCGCCGGCGCTCGTATTCTGGAGGCTAAGCAAGGCCGTGAGGCGCCGCTCACCTAGCAACGTCCCCGCGCGCAAGTTTCATTGGAGGCACCGTGCCGCTCTCGGAGCACGAGCAGCGCCAGCTCGAGCAGATTGAGCAGGCGCTCTACGCCGATTATCCGCGGTTCGCCAACGCCGTCCGCGCAAGCGATCCGCGCGTGCACTATAAGCGCCGGGTCGTCGAGGCCGCGCTGGGGTTCCTGCTGGGTGTCGGGATGCTGGTGGCCGGGGTGGTGACCAAGTACATCTGGATCGGCGTGGCCGGTTTCGTCGTCATGCTCGCGTGCAGCATGTGGGCGCTGACCAGCTACCGGCACATGACCGGCGTTGTGGCCGGCCGCGGGCCGGGCAAGCCGAAGGAGCGCCGCGCCAGCCGGTCGAGCGGATCGAGCCGATCGAGCCGATCCACCCGATCGAGTGGAGGCGGGATGATGGAACGGCTGGAAGAGCGCTGGCGCAGGCGCCAGGAGCGGGACCGCTGACCGCGGTCGCCGCCGCTCATCCCTGCTCGTTACCGCTGGCGTCGCCGCGGAACGCGCCGCCGCGGAACCTGAGCCCGGCCGCGTCCATCCACCCGAACACGTCGAGCGTGTGCTGCAGCGCGGGCCGGACCGGGGCGAGCATTGACGGTGGCAGCAGGCGTGCCCGCCACCGCACCGACCAGTCGGCCTCCTGGGCCAGCGCCTGCCGGATCGTGGCGCTGTCCGCGCGCAGGGTCGGTGAGGGCAGCGGCGCTGCCGCGTAGCGAGCCCGCTCCTCGGCGGTGATGATCCGCCCGAGCGCCTCAGCGGCCGGCTGGTCAAGCTGCAGCGCGGCCCCGATCCGGGCAGCGGCGGCCCGGGGGGACTCGCTTGCCCGGCAGGCGAGTCCGTAATCGGCCAGGTCATCACGGAGCTCGCGCCATGCGGCATGAGCGAGCGCGGCATCGCCGGTCGCCCGCAGCCGCCGGCGGCGGACCAGCCACCGCGCGGTCAGCGGCGCGACCAGGGCCAGCGCCGCCACGATCGCCAGGATCAGCAGGACCCAGGGGAGGATGCTGCGACCGCGGCCCGCCGACGTCACGGCGCCACCCGGGCCGATGCCCGGGTGGTGCAGGCGGAACAGGTTCGCGCTGGCGCCCTTGCCCAGCTTGCCGGCGGCCGGGGTGGTCGGCACCGTCGCCGGAACTGTGCCCAACGCGGGCGGCGCGCCCCCCGCCGCGTACTGCGGCACGGTCGCGGTTCCCTGGCCCGCGGCACCGCCCGGGGTCGGCTCGAAGCGGAGCCAGCCCATGCCGTTGAAGTAGAGCTCGGGCCAGGCGTGCGCATCGCCGGTCGTGATCTTCCACGTGCCCTTGCCCGCCTCGGTGCCCGCCGTGTAGCCGACGGCGATCCGGGACGGGATGCCGACCAAGCGGGCGAGGCCGGCCATCGCGAAGGCAAACTGCTGGCAGTAGCCGGTGCGGGTGTCGTACAGGAACTCTTCCAGGCCGCGGATGCCGTTCGGCAGGCTGACGCTGAGGCTGTAAACGAACTTTCCGGACTGGAAGTAGCTCTCCAGCTTCTGCGCCTTCTGGTACGGGGTGCTGGCGCCCTTGGTGATCTGCCTGGCGAGCTTGGCGAGTTCCCCGTGAGGGCCGGACGGGAAGTACAGGTAGTTGTTCCTGATGGACGGCGGGTAGGAGGCGGCCAGGTTCTCCTGTTTCTGCTCTGGCTGGACCTCGGTGCTCGTCACCGTGTAGCTCAGGCCGGACAGCTCCGGCTCGGTCGCGTACACCATCTGCGTCGCGTCGTCTTCCAGCCAGCCGTTCTCCCCGATCTGCAGCTTGGACGGCGCGTAAGGCAGCGGAAGAACGCCGAGCTTGGCGTCGTATCCCACCGTTCCCTGGCTGAGCGTGATCTTGGTGGTGGGCTTGGTGACCGGCGTGCCGGCGGCCACACCGAACCCGGCCACCGACTGGCTGTTGCCCACCGCCACAGATGCCTGCGTCACCGGCAGCACCAGGTTCCAGGCCTGCGGCGCCGCGGCGTAGTTCAGCACGTACACCTGCAGGTACTGGTACCTGGGATTCTTGGCGTTGGTGGTGTAGGTCAGCACGGTCCGCGGCGTGGTATCAAGCAGCTGCTGCCGCATCTGGACCAGGGGCTCGGGCGTCGTGATCGGGGCGCCGCCGGTCCCGGGGCCGGCCGAATCGGACCGGAACAGGTCGTGCACGTTGATACCGGGAACCAGCAGCGGGACCGCCAGCGCGATGCAGGCAGCGGCGAGCCCGATGCGGCGGCCCGACGCCGCGAGCGCCCTGGTGTCCGGCGCCTCGGCGGCCTCGGCTGGCTCGGGGGCCGAGCTCTGCCAGACGGTGACCAGCCTGCCCCAGATGCGCAGCCGTTCCCGCCCGTCGGCGGCGAGCAGCGCCAGGTAGCCGATCATGCCGAGGCAGAACACGATC
>Ga0208488_1000086_pt1 | contig 11237 bp, 9 predicted proteins | sample MicForSoiSWNC1_O_FD_187994 | JGI IMG/M metagenome (GOLD analysis project Ga0208488, IMG submission 187994) | Forest soil microbial communities from Harvard Forest Long Term Ecological Research site in Petersham, Massachusetts, USA - MetaG HF001... | ecosystem: Environmental > Terrestrial > Soil >... | reverse complement strand
ACCGCTGGATCGAGGGCGGGCTGCTCGACGTCCTCGAGGCCGAGGGAGCCGGCTGCATCGCGTTCTCGCCGCTGGCGCAGGGGCTGCTGACCACCAAGTACCTGAACGGCATCCCGGCCGGGTCGCGGGCTTCGCGGAATGAGTCGCTCTCCAAGGACCAGCTCAACGAGAAGACCCTGGCCCATGTCCGGGCGCTGAACGCCATCGCGGCCGAGCGCGGGCAGTCGCTGGCGCAGATGGCGATCTCGTGGACCCTGCGCGACCCCCGGGTGACCTCCGCCCTGGTCGGCGCCAGCAGCGTCGCCCAGCTCGAGGAGAACCTGGCCGCCGCCGACAAGACCACGTTCGCGGCCGAGGAGATCGCGGCGATCGACAAGAACGCGGTCGAGGCCGGCATCAACATCTGGTCCGCCTCCAGCGAGAACTGACGACCACTCGCCTGCCGGTTGCCGACGGCCCGGCGGCCCGGCGGTCGGCGGGCGGCGGTCGGCGGTCGCGCCGGTTGCGGGCGGCGGTCGGCGGTCGGCGGTCGGCGGTCGGCGGTCGCGCCGGTTGCGGGCGGCGGTCGCGCCGGCTGCGGCTGCGGGCGGCGGTCGCGCCGGCTGCGCCGGTTGCGGGCCGCATCTTGCTGTTATCGCAGCCGGGCGAGATCTCGGGAAAGATAATGGACCGTTGTGTACACCGGGATGTACACAACGGTCCATTATCTTGTCGGCCGCTGCGGCGACTGTGCCGTTCTTGCTGTTATCCGGTGACTGCCGCGGCTATCCGGTGACTGCCACGGCTATCCGGTGACGGCCACGGTCGGCGCCGCCGCGGGCACGATCGCCTGCGGGAAGTTGAACAGGCGGGTCGGGTCGTAGGTCCGCTTGACCGTCTGCAGCCGCGGGTAGTTCTGCGCGTAGTAGGCGGCGGACCAGTTGGTCAGGTCGGGGTCGATGTAGTTCTGGTAGGCCTGCCCGTTGGCGTAGGGCTGCATGGAGGCCCAGAACGAGCGGAGCCAGGCGTGCTGGTTGTTGATCCCGGCCGCCGCCGCGCCGTTGGTCCAGTCGGTCGTGTACTGGGCGCCGAACAGGGCGTTCCTGTGCACGAAGGCGGTCGCGGTGGGCGAGACCCGGTTGATCGCGCCGCCCATGGCGTCGAACGCCACTCCCCCGACCCCGCCCGCGGCGCCGCGCACCGACTGCAGGGACGTGACGCCGCGCAGCAGCGTGCCGATCCCGGCGCTCGACAGCGGCCTGGAGAAGTAGGCGGACTTGGCGAACTGCGGCTGGCGGGCGAGCGTACCCCCGTTCTGGTACCAGGGCAGGTGACAGGCCGTCACGCCGTTCCTGCAGTTCGCCTCCAGCAGCATCGCGTTCAGGTAGGAGTACACGTTGAGGTTGTAGCCGGTGGCGTTCGAGCCGACCTTGGCGTAGAGCTGCTCGATCAGGTTGTGCGCGCCGGTGATGCTGCCCAGGTAGCAGCCGCCGACCTGGATGGTCGGGGTGCGCCCGCCGGGCGCCGCCGCCAGGTGCAGGTTCGACCAGAGCGCGTCGGGGGCGTTCGGGGCCCAGGACTGCCACGCCGCGATCACCTTGGCCGCCTTCGACCAGGGCCAGGACAGGAAGAACAGCACCGGCGACGGGGCGGGCACGGTCTCGAACTGGAACCAGGTGGCGATGCCGAAGTTGCCGCCGCCCCCGCCCCGGCAGGCCCAGTAGAGGTCCGAGTGCGAACTCGGGCTCGCGGTCGGCGCCTGGCCGTTGGCCAAGACGATGTTCAGCGACGTCAGCTTGTCGCAGGTCAGCCCGTAGGCGCGGCCGGTCACGCCGACGCCGCCGCCGAGCACCAGGCCGGCGATGCCGACGGTCGGGCAGGAGCCGCCGGGGATGGCCCGGCCCTTGGCCGCCAGCTCGCTGTAGAAGTCGATCAGCCGGGTGCCCGCGCCCACGTTCGCGGTCGTCCCCGAGATCTGCACGCCCTTGAGGTTCTCGACGTCGATGATCAGGCCGGTGCTCGACGAATAGCCGGCGTAGCTGTGCCCGCCGGAGCGGGCGGCGAACTTGACGCCGAACTTGCGGACGAACGCCAGGCAGGTTGCGATGTCGGGCGCGTTGGCGACATAGGCGATCCCGGCCGGGTGGATCCCGTCGAACCTCGGGTCGAACAGGTAGCTGTCGACGGTGTAGCTGCGGTCGCCCGGGCGGACGAGCGTACCCCGGAGGTCATGGGCGAGGGCGGTCCAGTCGGCGGGCGTGGGGCCGGCCGCCCGGGCGCCGATGCCGATCGGGTGGCGGGGACTGGGGACGACGGCCTGGGCGACGCGGGGCATGGCGACCGCGGCGGCGCCGCCGGCGGCCACGCCGAGGAACGCCCGGCGCTTCACGGAAGGTCCTGATGAGGTTTTGGTCACATCGATTAGGACGCCGGGAGAAGGCCTGCGGTTGCCCTGAAACCCCGTGTCAGTAGGAAGTCTAGGGCGCAGACCAGGGCATATCGAGGAATGTCGGATCAGGCCCGCGCCCGGGTTCCGGCGGATCGGGCGATGAGAACCCGGGTGGCCGGGCGTCACATCTGGGAGGGCTAAAGCGTCTCCTCTGGGTGAGCGGAAAAAACCTGGAGAAAAGTTGGCGGGGGTGGAATTGCTTGAGTAGCTCAACTGTTTAGCTAGTCATGAGCATGAGAGTGCAGGGGTCGGGTGAGACGGGGGCGGACGCGTCCGCGGTCAACCGCGACATCCTGGACGCGCTCACCGGGCTGGTCAAGCTGGTCGGGGGGGTGGCCCAGGGGATCGCGTCGGAATTCGACATCGCTCCGCACGATCTGCTGGCCATGTTCAAGCTGGAAGGCGTGCTCTCCATGAAGGAGCTCGCGCAGCACATGGGGTGCGACGCGTCGTTCATCACGAGCGTCGCCGACACCCTGGAGCGGCGCGGGTTCGCGAGGCGCGAGCCGAGCCAGCGAGACCGGCGGGTGAAGAACCTCGTCCTCACCGAGGAGGGCATCGCCGCGAAGGAGCGGCTGATGGGTGAGCTCGCGGCGAAGATGCCGTGGAGCTACGCGCTCGACGACGGCGAACGGTGCTGCTTCCTTGCGCTGCTGAAGAAGGCGCTTGGCGGCGACCGGCCGGACGTCTGCCCCGGTGGGGAGACACCGGCGGGTGACGCGGAGCCACGCGTCCGTTCGGAACATATTTAAAGATTTTCAAAAGACTTTAAAAACGTGACGTAGTAGGTCCGTGGGTGAAACGCGCCCAAAATCAGGTAAGGGGAACCACAGTGTCCACAACCTCAGACCAGACGGGGAGCGCTCCCGTCGCGGTCGGCGGCGGGGTCACCAGCGCAACCTCCGGCGGAACGGCGGCGCCGCGGCGACTCGGGCTCGCGCTCGTGGTCATCGCGGCCGCGCAGCTGATGGTCGTGCTCGACGCGACCATCGTGAACGTCGCGCTGCCGCACATCCAGGACGCGCTGCACTTCTCCGGGACGAACCTGGAGTGGGTCGTCAACGCCTACACGCTCGCCTTCGGCGGCCTGCTGCTGCTCGGCGGGCGGATGGGCGACCTGCTCGGACGACGCCGGATCTTCATCGCCGGCATCGCCCTGTTCGCCATCGCCTCGCTGGCCGGCGGCTTCGCCCAGGACCAGGCGTGGCTGCTCACCGCCCGCGTCATCCAGGGCATCGGCGGCGCGCTGGCCGCGCCCGCCTCGCTGTCGCTGATCGCCGTCACCTTCCCCGAGGGCAAGGAGCGGAACCGGGCGATGGGCGTGTACGCGGGCGTGTCGATCTCCGGCGCGGCCATCGGGCTGATCGCCGGCGGGCTGCTGACCAGCTACCTCGACTGGCGCTGGGTGTTCTTCGTGAACGTCCCGATCGGCCTCATCCTGGTGCTGCTCGCTCCGCGGGTCATCGGCGAGTCCGAGCGGACCCGCGGCAAGTTCGACCTGCCCGGCGCGATCACCGGCTCGCTCGGCCTGGGCGCGCTGGTCTACGGGCTGTCCGAGGCGGCGACCACGTTCAGCAACGGCCAGGCGATCGGGCACTGGGGGAGCACCAAGGTCATCGTCTCGCTGGTGGCGGCGGTGGTGCTGCTCGGCACGTTCGCGTTCATCGAGGCTCGGTCGCGGCACGCGCTGGTGCCGCCGCGGGTGCTGAAGTCCCGCGACCGGACGGCTGCGTACCTGATCAGCCTGTGCATCGGCACCGCGATCTTCGGGATGTTCTTCTTCATGACGATCTTCGTGCAGGAGGTCTGGCATTACTCCCCGGTCCGCTCGGGGATCGCCTACCTGCCGATGGTCGGCCTGATCGTGGTCGGGGCCGCGCTCTCCTCGCAGCTGGTCGCCCGGATCGGCGCACGTCCGCTGATCACCTTCGGACCGCTGCTGGCGGCGGGCGGCATGTTCTGGCTGTCACGTCTGTCCGAGCAGAGCACGTACGCCGGGGGCCTGCTCGGGCCGATGATGCTGACCGGCCTCGGCATGGGGCTGACGTTCGTGCCGCTCTCGCTGGTGGCGCTGGCGAAGGTGCCGAACAAGGACACCGGCGTGGCGTCGTCGCTGCTTAACACCGGGCAGCAGGTCGGCGGGTCGATCGGCCTGGCGATCCTGGGCACGGTGGCCTGGTCGGCGGTGGCGTCGAACACCAAGTCGGCCATCGCCGCCACGCACGGGGCGCACCTATCGGCCACGGCGCAGACGGCGATCGGCAACCACGCGCTGGCCTACGGGTTCAGCAAGGGGTACCTGGTGTCGGCCGGGATCTCACTCCTCGCGGTGATCATCGCGCTGGTGATGATCCGGATCAAGCGGGAGGACATGGAGGGGATCGACCCGATGGCGGCGCCGGTGTTATCGGTTAGACCGGGGCCGAGGGGAACGGTAAGCCCGGCAGGAGCGACGTGTATGGTCGCGCCTGCCGGGCTTACGCTTTAGCCGGGGGTAGCGATGCTGTCGCCCGGCGGCCGCCGGTGGTACGGTCGTCGGCCGTGGCGGAAGAGATTTACGTAGGGAACGCGGCGGCGAACACCGCTGCCCGCGGCTGGCTGCTTGGGCATTTCATGCCGCCGGGCGACCCCCGGCGCAGCGACGACGTCGAGATCAAGTGGGGTGTCCACCCGGCGGGCGAGACACGGCCGGGGTGGGTCACCGACGATCCCCGCTCGATACTGTCGGTGCTGGTCAGCGGTCGGTTCCGGGTCGACCTGCCGGACCGCTCGGTGGTGCTGGCCGAGCAGGGCGACTACATCGTGTTCCACGGCCTGAACCACACCTGGCAGGCCGAGGAGGCCTCGGTGGTGGTCTCGATCCGGTGGCCGTCCCTGCCCGGCTTCGACCTGCCTGGCTCCGACCTGGCGGCCGATCAGGCCGATCAAGCGGGCTAACCGCCGAGCCGGTGGTGGTGATAATGGGGCTCTGCGGGGGAACATCAGGCCGAATCCCTCTCTTGCGCTCACTCGGTGGCCTTCGAGGTGCCGACGATAGGATTCGTCATGTTTGCGCAAGGGGGGATTGATGAGTCAGCACGCAAAGAAGAGCCCCGCCGCCCCGCCGGAGACGATCTACATCATCCGGCACGGCGAGAAACCGGCTGATCCGGACCCATCCGGCCACGGGAAGTCCCCGGATGCGCCATTCGGGGTCGACCTTGAGGGCAAGCAGAGCCCGCATTCCCTGGTACCCAGGGGATGGCAGCGCGCGGGCGGACTCGTCGCCCTTTTCGATCCTGCCATCGGGGGAGGAAAATCCGGATTGCAAACCCCCACCGCCCTGCTCTCGCCGGTTCACGGCGGCCCCGGCAAGAACGCCGGGCACCGGACGTACCAGACCATTGAGGGCCTCGGCAGCCGCCTCGGGATCACGATCGACTCGGACTTCGCCGTGGGCCAGGAGCCCCAGCTCGCCGCCAGCGTCGTGAACGACCACTCCGGCGTCGTGCTGATCTGCTGGGAGCACCACCACATCCCGAGGATCGCCTCGGCCCTGCCGGTCGTCGGGGGAACGGTCATCCCCCCGGCGTGGCCGAAGCACCGCTACGACGTCGTCTGGACCTTCACCCTCGCCCCGGACGCCGCCACCACCCAGTACGCCTTCGGGCAGATCCCGCAGCTGCTGCTGTCAGGCGACAGCGACAGCGTGATCCCGGCCTAGCGGCTGGCCCGAGGGCCGGTCCCTGACCGGACCCGGGAGAGGCGGCCTCTTGCGTGTTATCACATATCGCAGTTAAGGTGACCGCCAAGGCCCGAGGGATCGAGGAGTCACCGATGACGCAGCCACGACGCACCGTCGCGTTCGAAGTGGACGGGAAGACCATCGCCGGACTGGCGGCAGGCCCCGGATTCGCCGCAGGCAGACCGCTGATCGCCGCGCTGCACGGCGGCACCTACAACGCCCGCTACTTCGACGTGGCGGGCGCCGGGGCCGGCACGTTCATGGATCTCGCGGCGGCGGGCGGCTATCCGGTCGTCAGCTTCGACCGGCCCGGTTACGGCGCCAGCTTCGCCCCGGAGCCGGCCGACAACACGTTCGACCTGCACGCCCGGGTGCTGGCGGACGTGATCGGGCAGGCCGCGCGGGGAGTCGGCGCCGACCGCGTGTTCCTCGTCGGCCACTCGATCGGCGGCATGATCGCGCTCATGATCGCGGCCGGGGAGCCGGACTTCCGCCTCATCGGCGCGTCCGTCACCGGCATGGGCGCGGTCATCCGGCGCGGCGGGGCGGCCGGCGCGCTGGCGTCGCTGCCGCCAGACGCGACCGTCGACCTGCCCTACGACCAGCGCGACCAGGTCATGTTCGGGCCGGAGTTCACCCGCACGACCGACGGGGTCGAGGCGGCGCACGCGTCGTACGCGCCCGTCCCGGTGCGCGAGCTTGTGCAGGCGCCGCAGTGGCCGGACGACCACCTGCCCGGCCTGGCGCCACGGCTGAAGGTGCCGGTGCACAACGCGCTGGCCGAGTTCGACGCGCTCTGGGACAGCAGCCCCGCCAACGTCGAGCAGTTCGCCAAGCTGCTGACGGCGGCGCCGTTCGTCGACGCGGGCATCGCCCGGTCCACCGGCCACAGCATCGACCATCACATCCTCGGTCACGCGCTGCACCTGCGGCAGCTCGCGTTCGCCGAGGACTGCGCTCTGTGGGCGAGCCAGAACGCGGCGAGCTAGAACGCCGCTTGCTAGAGTGCCGCTAGCTAGAGTGCGGCTAGCTAGAGTGCGGCTAGCTAGAGTGCGGCTAGCTAGAGTGCGGCTAGCTAGAGTGCGCTCGGACCGTCCAGGGCGGGCAGCGCCGTCTGCTCGTTCCGTGACAGGTGCTGGTCCACGGCGCTCGCGGCGAGCTCAGGATCCCGCTGCCGGAACGCCGCCACCAGCTCGAGGTGGTGCGCCTCGCGCCGGCGGTGCTCGCCCGGGTCGGGGTCGAGCTTGCCCCAGCCGATGCGGATATACCGCTCGGACGCCCGCCACAGGGTGGACAAGATGCGCAGGTCCCAGCTGGTCGCGGCGGGAGCGAGGAGCGCGAGGTGGAACTCGTGATGAGCCTCGTAGATCTCGTTCATCGTCAGCTGCTCGGCCCCGAACCCGGTCGCCTGCTTATCCAGCCGGTCGAGCTCGCCGCCGGAGATCAGCAGGCACGAGCGCTGCGCGATCTCCGGCTCGAGCCGACGACGCAGCCGGTAGATGCTCTGCAGCTCGCCGAGGTCGAGCGGAGCGACGGCGGCGCTGCGGCCCGGGCGCATCTGGACTAGGCCCTGGTTCTCCAGACTGCGCAGCGCCTCGCGCACCGGGATGATGCTGACCTGCAGCATCTCGGCCAGCTCGCGGAGCGAGAACTCCCGCCCGGGCGCAAGCGCCCCGCACAGGATCGACCGACGCAGCTCCAGCATGACCTGGTCGGCGACCGACCGAGACTCGATCGGGCGAACCCCGGGGGCCGCGGACGATTCCACCAGCGCCTCGCCTTCACTAGCAGCGGTCATCGTGATGTCAGCAAATATACCGAGCGCGTCCTTCCCGTCCCCGGGGCCCGATCCCGGGCACCGCCAGGCCCCCGGCCGCCCGCCGTCAGAGCCGTTACCCGACGTCAGATCAAAATCATTATCCCGAACGGACCTCGGGTGGCTCCGGGCCGAGCACTCGCACCCGGGTCAGGGGGTGGCGTTCTCCAGCTCCGGTGCGGGCGGGGCGGGCTCGGCCGCGTGCTGGTGGCGCGGCCACATCCCGGCCCGGCCGGTCAGCGCGACCAGGCTCGGCACCAGCAGCGACCGGACGACGACGGTGTCCAGGACGACGCCGACGGCCATGAAGATCGCCAGCTGCCGGAACTGCTCAAGCGGGATCAGCGCGAGCAGGCCGAAGCTGGCCGCCAGCGCGATCCCGGCGGTGGTGATCGCGCGGGAGGCGCGCGGGGCGGCGACGGCGACCGCGTCCCGGGCCGAGCGCGTCCGCGCCTCTTCCCAGATCCGCCCGACGACGAAGACGTTGTAGTCCGACCCGAGCGATACCAGCAGCACCCCGGCCGCGAACGGCACGAAGAACACCAGGTCGCCCGATCCGAACAGCGCGTCGCAGATCACCACGGTGAGCCCGAGGGTGGCCAGCACCGCCAGCAGGCTGGCGGCCAGCAGGTAGACCGGGGCGAGGAGCGACCGCAGGAACAAGATCAGGAGCAGCAGCGTCACCGCCACGATCGTCAGCCCGACCCGCCACAGATCGGACGCGGTCGCGTTGATGGCGTCGCCGGTCAGCGCGCTCTGCCCGCCGACCTGGTAGCGAACGCCGCTCAGGCCGGCCGCCCGGCCGAGCGCGGGCAGCCGCGCGGTCAGCGTCCGGACCTCTCCGATCGCGGTGGCGTTGAGCGGGTCGGTGTCGTAGACCAGCGCGAAGCGGACCGCTCCCCCGCCCTTGGCGATCATCGGATTCTCCGATGACGCTCCGGCGACAGAACCGGCGAGGGCCGACGGCCCGACCACGCTGGCCACGCCGGGCTGGTGGCGCAGCGCCCCCGCCAGGCGGCCGTCCGCCGCTACCTGCGTTCCGGCCCCGGGCCCGATGGCCAGCACCTCGGTCGGCGCGAGGATGCCGGGCGCGAAGCCGGCCGACGCGGCGGCGCTGGCCCGGGCGACCGCCGACTCCGACGGCATCTCGCCGATCAGCGGCGAGCCGAGGCCCAGTCCGCTGGCGGCCCAGGCCGCGATCCCGAGTCCCGCGACGCAGGCGACGACCACCAGCAGCGCCACCGGCCGGGCGGTGGCGAACCGGGCCAGCGGGGTCCCGGCGGCGGCCGGCTTGCCCGGGGCGACGTGCCGGAAGATCACGCCGCTGAGCAGCCCGAGCAGGGCCGGCATGAGCGTCAGCGACACCACCATGGACACCAGCACGGTCGCCGCGAGCCCGGGGCCGAAGGCGCGCAGCAGGCCGCCGCGGGCCACCAGCAGCGCCCCGGTGCCGGCGGCGACGATCAGCCCGGCCGCGAGCACGATCGGAGCCGACTCGGCGGTCGAGTCGCGCACGGCCTGCAGGCGGTCCGCGCCCTCGGCCAGCCGGTTGCGCATTCCGGAGAGGAAGAACACGCAGTAGTCGGTGGTGACGCCGAGCAGCAGCACCACCAGGACCGGGTCCGCCTCCTGCGGCAGCGCGATGCCGGTCCGCTGGGCGCCCCACATCACCACCCGGATCGCGATCTCGTAGGCGGTTCCCGCGCACAGGAGCGCGGCCAGCGGGGCGAGCAGCGACCGGAGCCTGACCCCGACGATGACCGCGATCGCGAGCACGGTGAACAGCTCGACCCAGTAGAGGTCGCGGTTGATGATCAGCCCCTGCTCGTACTGGGCGGCGACCGGACCGGTCACGCCGACGACATCGGTCAGGTAGCGGTGCGCGTACGTCCCGGCGTCGGTCACCTGCTGCTGCATCGTCGAGTCGGGGCTGAACTCTCCGAACGTGACGATCGTCGACGTGTGCCCGCGGACCCGGGCGAGCAGGGCGGCCGCGCTGGCGGGCGAGACGCTGATCGCGGCCGGGATGCCCGCCCCGTTCGGTATCGGGACGACGGCGAGCAGGCCGGGGATGCTGGCGTGGCGGTCGTACGCCTCCGCCGCCCGGGCCGCCTTGTTCACCGCCGAGGGGGGCAGGCCGCGGGGGTCGCGCTGCACGATGGCGATGCCCGCTTCCAGCGGATAGCCGAACAGCCTGGCCGCGGTGGCGTCCGCCTGCGCGGCCGGGGATCCGGCCGGGATCAGGTCGGACAGGCCGCCCGACGTCGGCAACGGCGGCAGCAGCAGGACCGCCGCGATCACCGCCGCCGCCCAGGCCAGAATGATGGGGAACCGCAGCCCGACCATGAGATACCCGAACGCCTTCGCCATGACAGCCGCCACTACCCGGCCGCGGGCCTTTTATGGCAGCGCTTGGTCGCCGGTTGCTAGGCCGTCGTCCGCAGCGCCCGGCGGCCGGCGATGAGCGCGCGGGCGGACGCGATCGCCCGGTCGGCGGTGGCGTCGACGGCGTCGGGGCCGTGCCCGTACTCGCCGTCGGTGAGCAGCATCGCGTAGCCGTGCGCGCTCGCCTCGATCGCGTCGGACAGCGCCTCGGCCTCGGCCGAGTCGCCGTCGCAGACCTCGAGGGGGACGGTGGTGAGCAGCGCGTCCACCGGTTCCCAGGCGCGCTGCAGTTCGGGGTGGCGGCTCTTGTCCAGGCCGGAGTTGAAGAGCGCGTCGAACAGCGGGCGCTGCTGGGCCGCGAACCTGACGTACGCCCCGGCCATCCCCGCCAGCCGCTGGGCCGGGGTGTCGGCGGCGTCGGCGGCAGCCGACAGCATGGCCTCGAACACGGTCAGGCCGCGGGCCGCCACGGCGGCCAGCAACTCGTCGCGGTCGGCGAAGTGCCGGTAGGGGGCCGCCGTGGTCACGCCGAGGCGGCGGCTCGCCTCGGCCATCGAGAAGTCGCGGACGCCGCGTTCGGCGATGACGCCGATGGCGGCGTCGACCAGCGCGGACCGCAGGTCCCCGTGGTGATAGCGCCCTCCCTTAGCCGGCACGCCCTCAGCCCAGGCCGGGGTAGCCGACCCCGGTCAGCTCCCGCGATGTCTGCCATAGGCGGGCCTGGACAGCCTCGTCGTGAGACCGGGGGCTCGACTCCACGACCGCCGGGTAGCCGGTGAGGAACCGGCGGCGCAGGCCGTACCGGCGCGGGCCGAAGTACTGGCCGCCGCGGGCGGACGGGTCGGTCGCCGCCCGCAGCTCCGGCAGCGCGCCCATCCGGACGT
>Ga0208488_1000085_pt1 | contig 11306 bp, 13 predicted proteins | sample MicForSoiSWNC1_O_FD_187994 | JGI IMG/M metagenome (GOLD analysis project Ga0208488, IMG submission 187994) | Forest soil microbial communities from Harvard Forest Long Term Ecological Research site in Petersham, Massachusetts, USA - MetaG HF001... | ecosystem: Environmental > Terrestrial > Soil... | reverse complement strand
CATGCGCGCCAGCCGGCGGCGCATGCTTTCGCTCACTCTGTGCGGCAGCCGCTCCTCCGCCAGTTCGGCCCGTCCCGATGTGAAATGCACGAGTTTCTCCTCGCGCAGACCCGACAGGATCTCGACGAGCAGGAACGGGCTGCCGCCCGCGCGCTCCGCCATTTTCAGCACTGCCGCGCCGGGTTCCGCCAGCAGCACATCGGCCGCGATCTGCCTTACGCCGTCCTGGTCGAGCGGGCCGAGAACCAGCTGGTCGGCTCCGCTGCGCTCAAGCCAGTCGATCGCGCCGCGAAGGTGCCGGGAGCCCTGACCGGGGCGTGACGCGATGATCCAGGCCACCGGCACGCTCGCCAGCCGGGCCGGTAGCGTTCGCAGGGCGGCCGCGGTACCGCTGTCGGCCCACTGCACGTCGTCGAGGCACACCAGCAGCGGAGCTTCGAGCGCCGCACGCTCAAGCAGCGCTTCGAGGTCCTGGAGCAGCCAGTATCTCTGCTCAGGCGAGGTGTGGTCGTCACGCAGATCGCCGCGATCGAGCAGCGGCGACGGCCCGCCGAACAATGTCTCCATCAGCGCGGACAGCTGGACCACGCTGTCGTCGGGATCCGCAACCCCGCTGCCGACCCTGATCTCCATGCGGCGGGCGATCGTCGCTGCTTCCTTCAGCAGGCGGCTCTTGCCCATGCCGGCACCGCCCTCGATCAGGGCTACCGTGCCCACGCCTGCGCGAAGCTGGTCGAGGTGCGCTGCCAGGACCGCGAGTTCGCTGTCCCTGCCGCGCAGGGGCTGGATGGCATCCCTCGCGGCTGGCCGGGGCGCCGGTGGCCGTGCCTGGGCGTGCTCGCGCCGTCTGACACCGTCGGTTCGCGTCAGGAGCTCGTCACCCACGCACTCTTCACTCCTCCGAAGTGAGGCGTTGCATCTCAGCCCAGCAGGAAACCAAAAACCGTCACGAAGAAGTCGTCAATGGGCCGGTCGTCCTTGACGACCCTGCACCGGGTCACCGCACCCTCCCAGGAATTCACGATGAAGCGGCCAAGCACCTGCGGGTCACCCGCCGCCGCCGTCTCCCCATTGCGCTGCGCCTCAGCAACCAGCGCAGCCACCATGTCCGACCACGTGGCCAGGCCATCGGCCAGCTCCCCGCGTACTGCCTGGCTGTGGTCGGCGAGCTCATTAGCCAGGTTGCCCCACATGCATCCGCGGCTGAACCAGTGACTTCGCAGCACCTCGTGCAGCGCCTCGAAGCTCTTGCGCAGGCGCGCGACGGCGGACTCGTCATCCAGACCTTCGGGCCAGCCGCAGACCTCGAAGTAACGATGCGTCACCTCGACCGCGAGCTCTTCCTTGCTCGAGAAATGGTTGTAAAACGAGCCCTTAGGAACGCCCGCGACCCTGGTGATGTGGTCCACCGAGCACGCCGCATAGCCCCGGGCATGCATCTCAGCCAGCCCGGCCTCGATGATCTGCGACTTCATGCTAGGTCGCGGCATGGATTCCAATATGACTGGTCGTCTTAACCATGTCAACGGCAACCTGGCTGCGCAAGCGCGGAGACCCACGCGAGTGCAGTCAAATTGCGGATACCCCGAACCAAGCCGCGGCAGCAGCATCGGTACTGGCCAAGCGGAGGCAACCAAGGGAGGGCGCGATGCAGCCGAGCGGGATCTTGCCGTCGCCCCAGTTCATCACCTACGAAGAACTGAGGATTCGTTATGCCGCGAGCCCGAAGCACGGGGCGGAGTCGGTCATACTGTTCAGTCCCTGGCCGGAGAGCATCTACGCGTTCGCTGCGATATGGCCGGGCATGGCCACGGAATTCTCGCTCGTAGCCGTGGATCTGCCTGGCTTCGGCCAGTCGGAGGGCCGGCCGGAACTGATGGCACCACATGCGATGGCGGAGTTCACCGTTGGCATTGCCGCCGAGCTTGGCCTTGATCAGCCACATGCGGTAGGACCCGACGTCGGAACCGGGGCACTGCTGTTCGCGGCAGCCAGACACCCCGGAGCGTTCCGGAGCGTGGTCGTCGGGGCGGGCGCCGCCACGTTCCCGCTCCATGTCGATGGAGCGCTGAAAGCATTCATCGACGCCGCGAGCATCGATGACTTCGCGGGGGCCGACCCCGCGGAGATTATCCGCGGCGCCGTCGGCGCGATCCGTAACTATGACGTCCCGGACGCGGTGCGCGACGACTACGTGCAGTCCTATTCTGGCCGGCGGTTCCTGGACTCTATTGCCTACGTTCGCAACTACCCCATGGACCTGGCTGCCCTGGCGCCCTCGCTGCCCTACCTCTCCACACCGGTGCAGATCATCGTCGGCCGCGATGACCCGTACGGCCTGGCGGCCGACGGTGAGCTGCTGCACGAGCAGCTGCCGCACAGCCGGCTCGACGTCTTCGACTGCGGGCACAATGTCTGGGAGGAAGAAGCAGCGCGCTATTGCAGCGCCCTTACTGCCTGGATCAGCGGCGGGTTTCACGAGGTCTGATCTGACGTCTGCGAAGGAGATGTCCATGGCAGTTGACCGAGTCGCGGGCGATGCGCCCACTCGCGCTCTCGCCGACGGAAACCGGATGCCGATGCTCGGGCTGGGCGTCTGGCAGGTGCCAGACGGACCGGAATGCGTGAACGCCGTACGCTAGGCGCTCGAGCTCGGGTACCGGCACATTGACACGGCGCAGGCCTACGGCAACGAGGAGAGCGTCGGACAGGCGCTGCGGGAAAGCCGGCTTCCTCGCGACGAGATTTTTCTTACCGCCAAGTTCTTTCCGCGCCACAAGGATCCAGTGGCCGAGGCCCGGCAAAGCCTCAGCAAGCTCGGCGTGGACCAGGTTGACCTCTATCTCATTCACTGGCCGCAAGGCGGGCCTACCTGGGCCTGGCCCGGGATGGAGCGGGCTCGCGAGCTCGGCCTCGCCCGTTCCATCGGCGTCTCCAGCTTCAGCACGGGCGATCTCGATAAGGTCATTGCCGCCGGGACGATCCCGCCTGCCGTCGACCAGGTGCTGTTCAATGTCATGAGCTACCGGCGTGCATTGCTGGACGCCTGCCAGCGGCGGAACATCGTCCTCGAGGCGTACAGCCTCTGGGCACCGGGCGGCATCTCTCGAACAAGGTAGTGAATCAGGTTGCCGAGCGGGTAAAACGGACGCCCGCGCAGGTGCTGCTGCGGTGGTGTTTGCAGCACGATGTTCCGGTCATCTCCAAGTCGACTCATCGCGAGCGCATCCAGGAGAACGCGCAGATCTTTGACTTCGAGCTGTCCAGGGCGGACATGGCCGATCTTGATGCGCTGGGCGGTGCTGACAGCTCCGGCCGGGCCCTGGAGCGTAAGTGGCGGTGACCGGCCGGCGGGCTATCGCCTCAGCCGCGTGAGGCGAGACGCAGCGTCCCCTCTCGAGCGCCTGGGTCCTATTCGGTGCCGGCCTGGGTTTTCGCGGCGGACAGCTGGGCGATCTGCGCGCGGGCTGCCGCGACGAGCTCGGCGTTGGTGTTGGCGTGCCCGGCGAGGCCCCAGCCGCCGTCGGGTGCTTCGGTGAGCAGTACCCAGGTGCGGTCGGTCAGGGTCGGGTCGCCGGCGGCCTGGGCGATGATGTCGGTGAAACGCCGTACGACGGCGAGTTGCTTGTCGCGGTCGAGCGCCGCGGCGTTGGTAAGGACCTGGACCCGGACGTAGGTGCTGTCGCCGTCGACGTTGGACAGCGAGTCGGACGGCAGGTCGTGGATGAACGCGGCGGTGTTCTGGCGGAACATGGGGATGTCGGGGACCTGCTCGATGTGCATGAGTGTGCTGGCCAGATCCGCTGCCAGCTTGTGCTTGTCGGCGAACGTGCCGACTGCAGCGTAGACGTCGATCATCGGCATTGCGGCCTCCCCACGTGAGATGCGTGTTTCGCATCGCGCCCTGTAAACCCTGGTCGGCCGAAGGCAGCGGGGGTATCCGCATCTTGACTGAACTTCCCCCCGCGTCCAGCCGCATGCGAGGGCGAATTGACCTAATCCCATGGATTCCGCTTCGTGCGGTGCGTGCGCCTGGTAGCCGCCGCCGGGCAGGACGATCGCGTGAGCGCCCGGCATTCAGGCGGTTCCGATGAGTGCATCAGGGACTTCGCGGAGGAAGATCTCGGCTGTCTTGGGCCCGATGCCCTTGAAGCTCTCCAGTCGCTGGGCGATTTCTTCCCGGGTACTGGCAGTGCGCACCAGCTGGGCTACCGAGCCGCCGTACTCGGCGGTGAGGGCGCGCATCACATCCGGCAGCTCCTGGGCCATGACCGAGCTCATCCGGTGGTAGCCGCCGTCCCACAGCTCGTGCCAGAGCGGCCCGCGGTCGTCGGCGGTGAAGCGGTCAGGGGTGTCCCAGCCGTCCTCCTTGAACTTGCGGAACGCCGTGGCGGCGGCCTGCTGCGGCACGGGGCGCCCGAAAAGGATGCTGGCCAGCAGCCAGTCGAACAGGCCCTGGTCGGAAGTTGTGTCGATGCCGAGGTCACCGGCGCTGATCAATTCGGCCATGGCATGGCTCATCTCCTGTCACACCCAACACAATCCTGCTGCCTGAGCCTGCGTCAGGGCATACGCAAGTTGACTGCACGTGCGTCCGGCGAGGTCTGGCCATCCGGGTGACCCGCCCGGCGGATCACGTAGTCGGCGCGGCGGGCGCGCCTGGTGCGCGCCCAGTACTCGAAGCTGAATCCAGGCCACAGGGCGCGGTTGACGCCGTCGGCGTCCAGGTACCAGCTCGTGCAGCCGCCCTCACTCCACACGGCGTGGCCCAGACGGCGATGGATCCCGTTGTTGAAGCGGCGCAGCGCGGACGCCTTTACCTCGACCGTCTCCCCGCCCTGGCTGGCCAGCAGCCGCAGGCAGCTCAGCACGTGCTGGACCTGGCTTTCGATCATGAAGATCACCGAATTGTGGCCCAGGCCGGTGTTCGGGCCCAGCAGCAGGAAGAAGTTCGGGAACCCGGCGACGGTGATGCCGTGGTACGCCTCGATGCCGCCGCGCCACGCGTCCTGGAGCTTGACCCCGTCGCGGCCGGCGACGTTGAATTCCGCGATCGCCTCAACGGTCTTGAAGCCGGTGCCGTAGATGATCACGTCGGCGTCATACGCGCTGCCGTCCGCGCAGGCCAGCCCGCGCTCGCTGATCCGGGTGACGGGCTCGGTGACGAGGTCGACATTCGGCCTGGCGAGGGCCGGGTAGTAGTCGGAGGACAGCAGGATCCGTTTACACCCGATCGTGTAGTCCGGCGTCACCTTCGCGCGCAGCGCCGGGTCACTGACCTGGCGCTCGATGTGCCGTTCGGCCATCCACTGCAATGGCGCCATCAGCCGGGGGTGCACGGCGAAGCCGGCCGCGCGCGCCTCGAGCGACCAGTAGATCCCGTCACGGAACGCCCGCATCACCGGTGGGGCGGCGGCGAAAGTGGCCCGGACCGCGGCCGGGATCTCAAAGTCGGGCCGCGGGTGGATCCATGGCGGCGTCCGCTGGAAGACGCGAACCTGGGCGGCAGTCTTGGCGATCTCGGGGATGAACTGAATCGCCGAGGCCCCGGTGCCGATGACCGCGACCCGCTTGCCGGAAAGGTCACAGGACTGGTCCCATTGCGCCGAGTGGAAGGCCGCTCCGGTGAACTGCGCGGCACCGGGAATCTCCGGGACCGACGGCACGTGCAGCGCCCCGATGCCGGACACGACCGCGCGGGCCGTGTACGCCTCGCCCGTCGCCGTCGCGATGTGCCATCGCCCGGTCGTCTCATCCCATTCCATCCGCTCCACCGGGCGGCCGAACCGGATGTGCTGACTGATGCCGTATTTGGCTACACAGTGCTGCATGTAGTCCGATATCTCGCGTTGCGGCGCGAACATCCGGGACCAGGCCGGGCTGAGCTCGAACGAGAACGAGTACATGTGCGACGGCACGTCGCAGGCGCAGCCGGGATACGTATTGTCCCGCCATGTCCCGCCGAGGTCGTCGTTCTTCTCCAGGATCACGAAGTCGTGGTAGCCGGCCTGCTTCAGCCGGATCGCCATGCACAGGCCGGCGAATCCGGATCCGATGATGATCAGCCCCGGGTCGTTGCGTTCATGGCTCATGCTCGTGTCCTCGTGTCCGCGGCGCCGCCGGCCCCGACCGGCAGGGTGCGAGCGCCGGACGTCAGCCACCGCGATTCTATTTCCGGCGTGGTGCCAGCGCCGAGCCGGCCGACTCAGCCCACTGACACCGGAAGGTGCGCCGGGCCGCGCAGGTTCATCCGGCCGTTCCACACCACGTCGCCGGCCAGCGCCAGGCCGGGGAACCGGCCCACCAGGTGCTCGAATGCGATGGCTGCCTCCAGCCGGGCCAGCGACGCGCCCAGGCAGTGGTGATGCCCGGCGCCGAAGGACACATGCTGCCGCGCGTTGTCGCGGCCGAGCCGCAGTTGATCGGCGTCGGTACCCCAGAACCGCTCGTCCCGGTTGGCCGAGCCGAGGCTCGCCATCACGAACGCGCCCGCCGGGATCGTGATGCCGCCAACGGTGACTGGTTCCAGCGTGATCCGCCGGCTCGCCTGCACCGGACTGTCGTACCGGAGCATCTCCTCCACGGCGTTGCCGATCAGGGCCGGCTCGGCACGTAGCAGAGCGAGCTGCGCCGGGTTGCGCAGCAGCGCGAGGGCACCGCCGGCGATGAGGTTGACGGTGGTCTCATGCCCGGCGATGTACAGCAGCAGCGTCTGCGCCACCAGTTCATCGTCATTGAGCACGTCGCCGTCGTCCTCGGCGTGGATCAGGGCGGTGAGCAGGTCGTCCGCCGGGTTGGCCCGCTTCCAGGCGATCATCTCGGCCGCTATCTGCGACATCTCGTCATCGGCGGCGAGGATCGCCTGGATCAGGCCGGGATCGGCCACCGGCTCCAGGGAGCGCACCACGGTGCCGGTGAGCTGGCGGATCCGCTCGTGGTCGGCGGGCGGCGTGCCGAGCATCTCGGCGATCACGCTGAACGGCAGCGGGAATGCGAGCGCGTCGACGAGGTCCGCCGTCCTCTCGGCGGCCATGCCGTCGAGCATGCCGTCGACCAGGTCGGTGATTCGCGGCCGCAGCGCCTCGATGGCCCGCGGCGTGAACGCCTTCGACACCAGCTTGCGCAGCCTGGTGTGGTCGGGCGGGTCCCGGTCGAGCATGGACACCGCGCCCGCCCGCGGCGCGCCCTCCCCGTACACGTCCTCGCGCAGCTGGCGCAGCACGCTGTCGGCGGCCACGTTGTCGTCCTCGACCGACAGGCCCGGCGCCCGCAGCAGCCAGGACACGTCGTCGTAGCTGGTGAACAGCCAGAATCCGAACGGGTGCTGGTACACCGGCGCCTGCTCTCGCATGGTCGCGTACTGCGGGTAGGGGTCGTCGGCAAAACCCGGCGCGAACGGGTCGAACAGCGGCGGGGGCATCGTCACATACTCAGTGTGCATGTCCCTGGAAAACGTCGCGACTGACCGCAGGCGCTGTGGCCGCCTGATCGTTGCCTGCAGTCGCCGCACCGATGGCGCGATGCCACGGCTTACCGTGCGGGCGGGGGACCGGTGAGGGTGTCGAGTTCGGCGAGCAGGTCCGGGGCCTCGGCCGCGCCGATCCGCTGGAAGGTCTCCAGGGCCTGCCGCAGCAGGACCCCGGCCAGCCGGTCTCGCCACAGCGCCATCCGTGCTTCCAGGCTGAGCGGGATCTGCGCGGCGGGAACTCCGGCCGTCAGCAGCAGGCTTGCCAGGGCGTCGACCGGGTCGACGGGCTGCTGGCCCGGCGTGTGCCCGTGCAACGGCAAGAAGATCTGCCCGGCCGGGAACCGGTCCGCCAGCTTGTGCGCGGCGTGCACCGCGAACGCGGTTTTGCCCACCCCGGCCATCCCGCCGATCGCGTGAATCCCCACCACCCCGCCCGCTCCCGCCGCGGCCTCCACCAGCTGCTCCAGCTCATGCTGCCGCCCGGTGAATGAGGTCAGATCCCGGGGCAGCGTGCGCGTTGCCGCCGCCCCCGCCGGGGATGGTGCGCAGCGGCGGGAACTCTGCGGGCAGGCCTCCCGCCTGAAGCTGGAAGATCCGCACCGGACTGTCCAGGTCCTTCAGCCGGTGCACCCCTAGATCCCCCAGCGCCACCCCCGCCGGCAGCACATCACGCACCAGCGCTGCCGCCGCCTCCGACACCAGCACCTGGTCCCCGTGACCGGCCGCCGCTACCCGGGCAGCCCGGTGCACATCCAGGCCCACCAGGCCCGTGGCCGTTGCCAACGCCTGTCCGGTATGCACCCCCATCCGCACCCGCGCCCGCTCTCCGTCCGGCCACGCATGCGCGTGCAGGGCCTGCTGCATTTGCACCACCGCCGTCACGCACGCCGACGGCGACCGGAAAACAGCGAAGAAGGCATCTCCCTGGGTATCAACCTCCCGGCCATCGTGAGCGGCAAGCCCGGACCGGATGATCGAGTGATGGTCGGCCAGCACCTGTGCGTACACGCCCTGGCCCACCCGCCCGAGCAGGGCCGTCGAGCCCTCGATGTCGGTGAACAGAAACGTGAACATCTCCACGGGCACAGCGTAGAAGGCCAGCTATCGGCCGGAGCTGCGCACGGGCTACCCGTACGCCTCCGCTACCGTCGGCCATGTGCAGCTGGGATCCTGGCAGCTGAAGCCGCACGCAAGTCAACGCAATACCCGTTAGGAAGTGAGGGGAAGCAGTGACCGAAAATGCATCCACCATGCCAGTGAGCCCAGCAGACCTACGGGTGGGTGACGTTATCAAGTGGGTAGATGGCCGTTACTACGCCGTGAATACCCTGCCGGAACCGGGCCTTTACACGCAAGAATATGCGGATCCGGGAATTTCGATCTGGGTAACGGAATTGAATGCGGATATGACCCCGGTAACGAACAGCGCAGAGGTGATGCATCCGGATGAAGCCGTGCTCAATGTGCTGACACCGAGACCAGAGAATTAAATCCCCAAGCGGGCCGTCGTGAAACGCCGGCCCGCTGGACCGGCTCGGTGGCGGGCATCGCCGAGGCCGTCCCCGCCCGGTCATTCTCCGGATCAGCTGAGCAGTTCGCGGGCCCGCGGGATGACCTCGTGGCCGTACAGCTCGATGTTGGTCATGAGCTGGTCGTGCGTCAGGCCTGGCATGCCGTACTTGAGGTCGAACCTGGTGGCGTCGAGGGCGCGGAGGTTGATGGCGATCTTGTTGGCGACGGTATCGGGTGACCCGACATACAGCGCTCCGCGCGGCCCGGTTTCCCGCTCGAATGAGTCCTCGGTCGGGATTGCGAAGCCGCGCTCGGCGGCAACGAGGGTGATGATGTCCCGCCAGCGGGGCCAGAACTCCGCTTTCGCCTGCTCGTCGGTGGCGGCGACGTGGCCCGGCGAGTGCACGAGCACCGGAAGCGGAGGCCGGCCGAACTTCTCCAGGGCCCGCTGGAACAGCTGCGAGTACGGGGCGAACCGGTCCGGCGGTCCGCCGATGATGGCCAGCGCCAGCGAGAACCCGAGGCGGGCGGCGCGGACCACCGACTGCGGGTTGCCGCCGACGCCGATCCACGCTGGGAAGGGGCCGGATTCGGTGTGCGGCACCACGTCCTGGTTCAGCAGCGGCGCCCGGGTCTTGCCTTCCCAGGTGACCGGCCCGCCCTTGAGCAGCTCGGCGAACAGCGTGGCCTTCTCGTCGAAGAGCTCCTCGTAGTCGGCCAGGTCGTAGCCGAACAGCGGGAACGATTCGATGCTGGATCCGCGGCCGAGGATGACCTCGGCGCGGCCCCCGGAGATCGCGTTCAGCGTGGAGTACCGCTGGAACACCCGGACCGGATCGTCGGAGCTCAGCACGGCGACGGCGGAGCCGAGGTGGATCTTTTCGGTGCGGGCCGCGATCGCGCCGAGCACCACGTCGCCAGCCGGCATCGGGAAGTAGTCGGTGTGATGCTCGCCGATCCCGAAGAAGTCCACGCCGGCCTGTTCGGCGAAGACGCCTTCCTCCACCACGTTGCGGATCGTCTGGGCGTGCGACAGCGGCTTGCCATCGGCGTCGCTGTTGCGGTCGCCGAAGGTGTCGAGCCCGAAGGTGTATGTCATGTGAAGCTCCTAGCGTCCTCGCTTACGGCCTGCTCGAACTCAGGCCGCGTCAGCACGGCCCCGAACACCGGGCCGCCCGGTTGCAGCGCACGGCCTGCCCGCAGGTTCTCCAGACGGACCGGGTCGTAGCCAATCCGGTCGACCAGGTCCGCGATCGCGGCGGCCGCCGCAAGGTCGTCGGCCGCGACACCGGCGGCCCGCCGGTCCGGGGCGCCCGCCGGCCGCGCCCGGTCCTCGAGTTCGTGGTAGCCGATGTGATTGAGCGCCTTGACCACGGTCGAGCCGGTCAGCCGCCGGGCCACGATCTCGCTGCTTCCGTCGTCTTCGAAAGCCTTCAGAACGCCGTCGCTGGCCGGCCAGTAGTTCATCGCGTCGACGACGAGTTTGCCGTTGAGCAGCATCGGATCGATGTCAATGAAGCGGTGCAGTGGTATCGCGAGCACCACGATGTCCGCGTCTGCCACCGCGTCGGCGGCCCATCGCGGCTGCGCGCCGGGAACGATCAGCTCAGTGATCAGCGCGATGTCTGCCGGGTCGCCCGACGTCGCGATGGTCACCGGGTAACCCGCCTTGACAGCCAGCCGTGCGATGACTGGCCCGACATGGCCCGCGCCGAGTACCGCGAGCCTGCTTAGTTCGCTCATCAGAACCCCGCCACCTGGCGGATGAGAACGATGTGGATGCGGCCGGGCAGCTCCTGGTGGATCTCCAGGATCTTCCCCACCGAGCTGTGCTGCCCGTAGGCGGCGATCGCGCGTGCGTCCTCCAGCACCAGGCTGTGCTCGTAGATTCGCTGGTGCGCGGCCTCCAGGGTTGGGACGAGCTTCTGCGCGCCGACGACGAAGATGACGTTGGCGGCGCCCCAGGCATAGGAGGCGAGCTGGCTGCCGGAGGCGGAGGCGATGACGAGGGTTCCGTCGTGGGTGACCGCGTGAACGCTGCCGAGAGCGTAGTCCGGCTGGCCGCCTATCGCCTTCATCTCTTGCGCCTGGGTAGCGAAGTCGAGCGCGAACATCTTGTTGCGTGCCGAGTCGTAGGGCCCGCCGTCGTTGATCGCGTCTGCGATGCCTGTTTCCTGCAGGGTTACCGAGGTGTTGGTCATCACCGACGACCCGTGCGGAATGCGGGCGAGGACGCTCTCACGTGCAGCGTCGAGGTCGTCCACGACTTCCACACTGAAGCCGTGCTCTTCCAGGGCGGTGACGGCCGACGCGAGCGTCTGCTGGT
>Ga0208488_1000080_pt1 | contig 11563 bp, 8 predicted proteins | sample MicForSoiSWNC1_O_FD_187994 | JGI IMG/M metagenome (GOLD analysis project Ga0208488, IMG submission 187994) | Forest soil microbial communities from Harvard Forest Long Term Ecological Research site in Petersham, Massachusetts, USA - MetaG HF001... | ecosystem: Environmental > Terrestrial > Soil >... | reverse complement strand
ACCGCTGCGGGGTCGGCGAGGCTGAACTCGGGGAGGCGCTCGAGCCAGGCTTCGAGCGCGACCCGGAGCTCCATGCGGGCCAGGTGCGATCCCAGGCAGCGGTGGACGCCGAGGCCGAACGCGGCGTGCCGGTTGACCTCGCGATCGATCACGATCTCGTTCGCACGGTCAAACTCGGCCGGGTCCCGGCTGGCCGCTGGGTACGACATCAGGATCCAGTCATCGGCCTTCATGTCGGCCCCGCGCCAGTGCATGTCCTGCTTGACCAGCCGGGCCATGGTGACCGGGGCGTAGGCCCGGAGGAACTCCTCGATCGCGGTCGGCAGCAGCCCGGGATCGGCGACGAGCCGGCGGCGGTCCCCGGGAGTTTTCGCCAGATGCCACAGGGAGGCGCCGATCGCGCTCCACGTCGTGTCGATGCCGGCGATGAGCAGCAGGGCCATCGTGCCGACGATGTGCGACGGGTCGAGCTCGCGACCCTCGAGTTCCGCGTTGATCAGGTAGGTGGTGAGGTCGTCGCGCGGGTTTGCGAGGTGGTCTTGGACCTGCGCGAGCAGGTAGTGGAACAGCGCCGACATCCGGGTGAGACGCTGCTCAGGCGGCAGGTTGATGCCTTGCAGGGTGCTTTCGACGAACTCACGGAACTGCGCCGCGTCCTGCGGGGGGAACCCGAGAATGCTGGCTATCACCCGCATCGGGATGTGCTGTGCATAGTCACGGGCGGCGTCGACGACGTCCCGGCCCTGGAACGAGTCGATGAGCGTGTGACACAGCTCCATCGTGGCCGGCTCCTGCTTGCTGACCGCCGTCTTCGTGAACGCCGGGAGCAGCAGCCTGCGCGCCTCCCGGTGGAACGGGGGGTCGGAGGTGATCGGCGGCGAGCCGCCGGCCGGGGCGAGGTCCGGTGACGGCCGGACGTTGCTCACGATGATCGCGCGCGAGGAGAAGCGCTCGGTGTCGTAGGCGATCGCCGCGATGTCCTCGTAGCGCGTCGGCAGCCAGGCGCCGCCGAACCGCTGCGTGTGCGCGATCGGGCAGCGCTGCCGCAGATCGTCCTGGATCGGGTACGGGTCGGCGGTCCATTCCGGATCGAGGTGGGAGAAGTCCGCCGCCCAGTCCGAGACCGGGCCGGTGACGATCTCGCTGCGGGTGCCGGCCGACCCGAGGTCGCGCCTGCGCCAGCTGCCCTCGGCGAAGCGGTCGTCGCTGGCCATGTCAGAGCCCCTCGACGAGCTCGATCGCCTGCTCGGGGCAGTTCAGCACGGCCAGGCGGGCGTCGTGCTCCTGGTCCGGCGGCACGGTGCCGTCGCGCAGAACCTCCCCGTAGCCCTCTTCGTCCTCACCGAACAGGCCGGGGGCAAGGTCGTAGCAGCGACCGTGCCCCTGGCAGGACCTCGGGTCGATCTGTACCTTCACTGGGACATTCCCTCCTCTGTGCGGCAGTGCTGGATAACTACGTCAATTGCTTCACACAGCCGTCTTGATGGCTGAATGCGAATAATTCACCTTCCGGGTGAAATACCTCCGTTGTTTCGCCAATCACCGGCGCTAACGCGGAGATATCGGCTACGCGGGCGGCTTCATACCCATGTTCGGAGAAGATATCCGAAGGCCACGGTTTATTGCCTGGCGGGCACGGGCATGGTCGCGATCGGAGACGTTGACAAGGGAGGACATCGGCGCGCGGGGGTCCTCGCCCCGCGGGTCTGGAGAAGTTTCCGCAAGACGGAGCTTACCCCTTGGCCGACGGGAGCACGACGACAGCTGTAAAGAATAGGAACTGTTACTTACGGACTAACTCATCGCCAGGTCCTTAAGGTTCTCCTCCGGCCCGATAATGCCGCTGACCAGGACGGACGATACGAATGAAAGGTGCTCAGATGGAGAGCGTTATCAACGACTACATCAGCCGCGAAATCGTCCAGGACCCGACTGTGCTGCCGCTGTCGAATGACACGTCACTGCTCAAGGGAGGCATCCTCGATTCGCTGAGTCTGCTCAGGCTGGTGGTCTTTCTGCAGGACCGGTTCCAGCTCACGGTGGATGAGACGGATCTGCTTCCGGAGAATTTCGACAGCGTGGACGCTATCTGCGCCTACCTCCGGGCGCGGGAGCCGGGAAGGCAAGAGGCCGCCCGTGGGTGAGAGCCGTGCGGAAAGGCTGCTGCGGAACGCGGAAGGGGTCGCCTACTGGGCGGCGGTGGCGCCGGCCGTGGCCTGCCTTCCGGCCGCCCTGGGTTATCGCATCGCCTGCTGGCGCGGTGACTGGGATTTCCGCTACCGGCACAGGAAACGCGCCGAGGTAGTCCGCAACCTCGGGCAGTTGCTCGGGGACGACCTCGGCCCGGGCGACGCGGAGCGGGTGACCAGGGACTGGTTCCGGTTGGCCTCCTGTAATGCGATCGACGTGATGCGACTGCGCTACCGGGCACGGCCGCTGCGGCGGCTGGTCGAGATCCGCGGACGCGAGCACCTGGAGGCAGCGCTGGCCGGGGGCAGGGGCGCCATCGTCTGCTCCGCTCACTTCGGCTCTTTCGATTCCGCCTTCTCGCTGCTGGGCGCCAGCGGTTTCCCTGTGACCACCATCGGGCGCTGGCAGCACAACTACACGGCCGGGCTGTCATCGGCTGAACGGCGGTTCTGGGACCTGGTCTACGCCCGTCGGCTGCGGCGCCACCGGCACCGGCCGAACATCGAGCCGTGGGCCGGCCGGGTGGGGGTCGCGGCGCAGGCGGCGGTCATACTGCGCGCCAACGAGGTGGTGACGGTCTCGATGGACGCGCCGCCGCTCGACGGCGATCTGGGCCGCACCGTGGACGTGCCCTTCCTCGGTCGCCGGGCCGGCCTCCTGCCCGGGGCGGTGACGCTCGCCCAGGTAACCGGCGCGCCGCTGCTCATGGTCTTCATGTACCGGACCCCCGACTACCGCCACCAGGTGCTGGAGATCTCGGCGCCGGTCCCGATGGCCGGTGACACGCCGACGGCGTTCGCACGCTGCGCCGACGAGGTGAGCGCCGCTATCCGGCGCCGCCCCGCGCACTGGGCCTACTGGCCGAGCGGCGGCGACCTGGCCCGCCTCGGGCTTCTCAAGACGGACGCGGACCGGTCGCCAGCCGCGGAGCCGACCCCGGCGCCGGCTGTCGAGCCGACCGTGGAACCGACCCTTCTAGCAGATAGGGAATTCGCGCACGATGGACCAGCAGATAACGTCGCGGCTCGAGGCTGACCTGTTCCTGCTGCACGCTCCCAGCGTCTACGATTTCCGCGAGCGAGACGACATGCTGTTCGCGTACCTGAGCGACAGCGACAGCGTCAATGTGACGTCGATCTACGAGATGTACCCGATCGGCTGGTTCTCGATCAAGCAGCGGCTGGCCGACCACGGATTCGACACCAAGATCGTGAACGTCGCCTCGCTCATGCTCCAGTATCCAGAATTGGATGTCAGACGGCTGCTGCGCCGGCTTGAAGCGCCGATATTCGGGTTCGACCTGCACTGGATGACGCAATGCAATGGCGCCATCGAGCTCGCGGCCGTCCTGAAGCAGGAGCACCCCGACGCGCTCACCATATTCGGCGGCATCTCGGCCACCTACTACGCCAAGCAGCTCATCACCTACCCCAGCGTCGACGTCGTCGTGCAGGGCTACGACACCCTCGACCCGGTCACCGAACTGGTCGCCAAGGTCGTCCGCGGGGGCAGCCGGGACTTCGGCTCCATCCCGAACCTGCTCTACAAGGTTGACGGTGACGTCCAGTCCAGCGGCTTCACGCACAAGCCGGCCGCGAACTACAACAACGTGCGCAATGACTGGTCGTATTACCGGGACGCGCCGAGCCCGAGCCCGCTGACATCCAAGCTCATCATGACCTTGCCGAACACCGGGTGCGCGCATGACTGCGGCTGGTGCGGCGGGTCGAAGTTCGCCTACCGCAACATCATGGAGGTCAGGAAGACCCTGATCCAGAAGGACCACGACCTCGTGGTGGAGGAACTCCGCACCATGGGCGAGGCGGCGAAACGAACCTCGATATACGCGCTCCAGTGCTATTCGGAGGGCAAGGGGCGGATGCACGCCTACCTCGACGCGGTGAAGGAGGTCGGCTACAACAGCGTGTCCTTCGAGCAGTTCAACCTGACGCCGCCCGACACCCTCAAGAAAATGGGCGAGTCCACGGATGCTTACATCATGCTCTCACCGGAGTCCCACGACCCGAAGATAAGCGCGGCGGCCGGGCGCGGAACCTACACCATGGAGCAGATGGAGGAGTGGATTCCCCGCGCCCTGGATGCCGGGGTGAAGGGCGTCATGGTCTGGTTCTTCATCGGCATGCCGTACCAGGACCGGCAGTCGGTCATGGACACCGTCGCGTATTCCGAGCGGCTTATACGCAAGTTCGGCGGCTGGAAAGCGCTGCCGCTCATCTGCCCGATGGTGCCGTTCCTCGACCCGGGCTGCCGGTTCTTCGAACAGCCGGACCAGCACGGTTACCGTATCTTCCACCAAACCCTCGAGGAACACCGCCAGGCCATGGTGGAACCGCTCTGGCACCGGCGGCTGAACTACGAGACCCGCTGGCTTGATCGGCGCCAGCTCCAGGATGTCTCCTACGAGGCGATCGCCCGGCTGGTGGAAATCAAGGGCGAGTACGGCGTGCTGCCATCCGAATTCTGCCAGGCCATACTCAAGACGATCGACGAGACACAGCAGCTACTCGGGGAAATGGAAAAAGCTCTCCTGCTCGATGGGAAGCTGCCGCGCGACTTGCGGGATCAGATACGTTCCTACAACCGCAAGATTCTCGCCTACTCGAGCGACCAGATCATTCCCATGAGGCGTCCGTTCGGCGGCCGGTGGTTCGACGACGCAACGGTGCCGCGGCAGATGATCGAGGAGAACCTTGCGTCCCGTCCCGGCCGGGCGAGCGCCGCCGCGAACTAGCGCGGCATTCCGGCGGCCGCGCGGCGGCCTTATCCGGCCAACCAAGAGATTTAGTTTCTGTTAGAGCGAAGGGGGTTCCGCGGATGACGCAGTCTCTGTCCATGCGTCGCTCTGTGGGTTACAGCGACATTCCGTCGCCGTTCTCGATGAACGACGAGGCCTTCCGGGATCTGGGTCACCGACTCGTGGACACCATGGGGGCCTACCTCGAGGCGCTGCCCGAGAATCCGGTGTATCGACCGCTCCCCGATGAGGTGCGGCGGGAAATCGAGGAAATGGAGCTTCCGGCCGAGGGAATCTCGCCCAAGGAGATCCTGGAATTCTTCGACGAGCGCGTGCTGCCGTACGGACGGGGCCAGAATCACCCCTGCTTCGCCGCCTTCGTGGACCCGGCCGCGTCCAAGCTGAGCATGCTGGCGGCCTTCGCGTCGGCGGTGACGAACACCAGCGGCGCCGGCGGCGAGTACGCGGCCATCTACCTGGAGCGGCTGGCCGTCCGGTGGCTCATGGAGCTCCTCGGCTTCCCGCATGACGGGAGCGACGGCGTTCTCCTCGGCGGCGGATCCGACGCGAACCGGCATTGCATGGAGGTCGCGCGTCACTGGGGCGCCCGGGTCAACGGCTGGGACATCAGGGACGAGGGGCTCCAGGGGCATCCCCGGCTCACCATGTACATGTCGGACGAGGGGCACTCCTGCCTGGAAAAGGCGGCCTTCACGCTCGGGCTCGGCAGCCCCCGCAAGGTGGCCGTCGACCCCGACTTCCGGATGGACCTGGGCGACCTGCGCGCGAAGGTCGCGGCCGACCGCCGGGCCGGCCACCGTCCGTTCCTCGTCGCGGCGAACGCCGGGAGCGTGAAGACCGGAGCCATCGACCCGCTTGACGACCTCGCCGACTTCTGCCACCGGGAAGGTCTCTGGCTGCACGCGGACGGCGCCTACGGCGGGTTCGGGGCCCTCGACCCCCGGCTCGCGCAGCGGTTCGCGGGCCTCGAGCGCGTCGACTCCGTCGCCATCGACCCGCACAAGTGGATGGCGGTCGCCATCGGCTGCAGTGCCGCCCTGGTGCGGCACGGCGAGCTCCTGCAAGACACCTACAAGCTGGTCCCCTCCTACCTCAGCCTGACGCCGGGGAGGGGATTCGCCGGGCACGTCTGGTACTCCCACCGCAGCGCCGAGCAGACAAGGGACTCCGGGCGGGCGCTCAAGACCATCTGGAACATCCAGCAGGCGGGCCGGGCCGGCCTGGTCAGCCACGTCAGCCGGCATGTCGACCTCGCGCGCTACCTGGAGCAGGTCATCGAGGCCAGCCCGGACATGGAACTGCTGGCCACCGGGCCATTGACCGCCGTGTGCTTCCGGTACGCGCCGGCGAGCTGGCGGGGGAACGACAACGGCCTGGATCTGCTGAACCAGGCGATCATGGAGGACGTCCAGATCGGGGGCCGGGCGTTTCTGGCCGGAACCGACATCCGCGGCCGCTTCGCCCTGCGTTCCTGTGCCCTTCACTATGACCTGAACGAGGGTCATGTGGAGTCCATCGTCGCCGCCGTGCGTGATGCCGGGGCCCTTCGCGCCCGGGGCGGAACGTCATGAGCGCCAGCGGAGCGGCAGTCGCCGCCGGACGGGTCCGGCTCGCGCTCGCGCTCGCGGCCGGCAAGGGGTCGGGCGCTGCGGGCAGGTTCCTGAACGTCAGCGGCGGGACGAGCCTTCCCGGTGCCATCGCCCGGCGGGTGGACCCGCTCGTGCTGCAGAAGGTCGCCGCGGCGAGCAAGGCCCGCAAGGCCGCGATCACCGGGAGCAACGGCAAGACGACGACCTGCCGGATGCTGGCCGCCCTGGCGCAGGCGACCGGCATCAGCGTGGCCCAGAACCGGTCCGGGTCGAACCTGCTCCAGGGCGTGACCTCGGTCGCCGTCCGGGGAGCCGACCTCCGGGGGAGGATGCGGGCGCAGTTGCTGCTGCTGGAAGTCGACGAGGCGACGATGCGGCGGGTGACGCCGGAGGTGACGCCGGACATGGTCCTGGTCACCAACATCTTCCGCGACCAACTGGACCGCTTCGGCGAGCTGTACTCGATGGCGCGAATGCTGGAGTCCGCCATCGAGGCACTGCCGTGGCACGGCAGCGCGGTGCTGAACGGGGACGACGCGCTGGTTGCGAGCCTCGCCCCGCGCGCCCAGGCTCGCCGGCTGTACTTCGGCCTCCGAACGGAAGGCGTGGGCTCGGAGGTCCCCGAGCACTCGGCGGACACGATCCGGTGCGTGCACTGCCAGCACCCCCTGACGTTCCGCCGGGCCTACATGTCGCACCTCGGGGATTACGAGTGCCGCGGCTGCGGAAGCAAGCGGCCCGACCTGGACATCGCGGTCACGGCGATCCATCCGTCACCGGACGGGGGCAACGACGTGACCGCCGAGACGCCGGCCGGGACCCTGCAGGTGCACGTGCCGCTGCCGGGACTGCACAACGTGTACAACGCGGCCGCCGCGATCGCCGGGGCGTTCGCGCTGGGGATGCTTGAGCCCGGGAGCGCGCGGTCCGCCCTGGAAGCCCTGCGCCCGGCGTTCGGCCGTCTCGAGGAGATCAAGGCGGGCGGCCGCCGAGCGGTGCTGTCCTTCGTCAAGAACCCCACCTCGTACAACGCCACCCTCCGGCTGATCATGCAGCGTCCCGGCCGCAAGCACGTGCTGGCCGCGCACAGCAACACGGTGGTCGACGGGGAGGACTTCGCCTGGCTCTGGGACGTGGACCTCGAGGCGCTCGTGCCCGACCTCGCGAGCCTGGTCGTCAGCGGGACCAGGGCGGAGGAAGTGGCGCTGCGCATGAAGTACGCCGGGGCCAACCTGACGGACATACGGGTGATCCCCGGCCGCCAGACCGCCCTGGACACGGCCCTGGCCCGGATACCGCCGGACGAGCCGCTGTACATCCTCGCCGGCTATACGCCGATGCGCGAGTTCCGCCGGATCATGCAACGACGCGGCTGGGTGCCGCCGTTCTGGGAGGAATGACATGGAACACGCCGGACCGATGACGATCCGCATCTGCCACCTGTACCCGAGCCTGCTGAGCGTGGCCGGGGACCGGGGAAACCTGCTCGCCCTGACCAGGCGCTGCGCCTGGCGCGGGATCGGGACCAGCGTCGACGAGGCCGACGTGGGGGTGACCCCCGACTTCAGCACGTTCGACCTGATCCTGCTGCACGGCGGCCAGGACTGCGAGATGCGGGTGGCGGCGCGCGACCTCGAGGCGAAAGCCGGATCCCTGCGCGAGGCGATCGAGGACGGCGCCGTCGTGCTGGCGGTCTGCGCCGGCTATCAGCTCCTGGCCAAGTACTACGCCCCGGTCGACGGCGAGCCGATCACGGGGATAGGGGTGCTCGACGCGGTCACCGAGGGCGGCGGCACCCGGTTCATGAGTCACATCGCCGTGGGCTGCGATCTAGGCCAGGGAAAGCAGCGCACCCTGGTCGGCTTCGAGAATCACAGCGGCCGTACCTATCTCGGCCCAGGCGCCGACCCGCTCGGACGGGTAATCGCCGGATCCGGCAACAACGGCGAGGACGGTACCGAGGGGGCCCGCTACCGGGAGGTGTACGCGACCTACCTGCACGGGCCGGTGCTGCCGAAGAACCCCTGGCTGACCGATCACCTGATCTCGAGGGCGCTGCTGCACCGCTACCGGGACGCGGGAACGCCGGACGCCCTGGAGGCACTCGAGGATCAGACCGAGACCGAGGCGCACACCGCCGCGCTCAGGCTGGCGTGCCGCCCACCGGGAAGACGGCGGGCGGCGTCGGCGGCCCTTCCCCGGTGGTGGCGGGCGGGATCGCAGCGCCCGGCGGCAGTGGACCTGGCCGCAGGCGACGATCAGGCGACGGGCGCGGGGATGGCATGGACTTCTCGCTGAGCGCCGAGCAGCGCGAGCTCAAGGAGGCGGCGATCGCCTTCGCGCGCAGAGAACTCGACCAGGACCTCGCGAAACGCGAGGATGCGGGAGAGTTCTCCCCGGAAGCATGGCGTGCCTGCGCGAAATTCGGCGTCCAGGGCCTGCCGATCCCGGCCGAGCTGGGCGGCGGCGGCGCCGACATCCTGACGACGGTCCTGGTCATGGAGGCCCTGGGCTACGGCTGCCACGACAACGGCCTCATCTTCTCGCTGAACGCGCAGATGTGGAGCCTTCAGCTGCCGCTGCTGAAGTTCGGCACCCGGGCCCAGCAGCAGGCGTACCTCCCCGGGCTGATGTCGGGGGACCTCATCGGCGTGCACGCGATGACCGAGCCCGATTCCGGGTCGGACGCGTTCGCCATGCGGACCAGGGCCGAACGCCAGGGCGATGACTACGTTCTCAACGGGACCAAGCTGTACATCACCAACGCCCCGGTCTCCGACGTGGTGCTGGTCTTCGCCTTGGACCCCGGCCAGCCCAAGCTCACGGGCATCTCCGCCTTCCTCGTCGAGAAGGGGACGCCGGGGTTCACCGTGACCCGCAGCCTGGAGAAAATGGGCCTGCGGACATCGCCGATGGGCGAGGTCGTGCTCACGGACTGCCGTGTTCCGGCCGAGAGCCGGCTGGGACCGGAGGGCGCGGGGATGGCCATCTTCAACTCGTCGATGACCTGGGAACGAAGCTGCATCCTGGCCAGCGCCGTGGGCGTCATGCAGCGCCAGCTCGAGGAGTGCGTGGCGTACGGACGGGCGCGCAAGCAGTTCGGCCAGCCCATCGGGAAGTTCCAGGCGGTCGCGGGCAAGGTGGCCGACATGTACCTGCGGCTTGAGGCCGCCCGGCTGCTGATCTACCAGGCCGCCTGGCTCGGCCAGCAGGGCAAGCCGGCCCTGGCCGAGGCGGCGGCGGCCAAGCTGTTCACCAGCGAGGCGTGGGTCACCTCGAGCCTGGACGCCGTCCAGCTTCACGGAGCCTTCGGCTACATGAAGGAAAGCGGCATCGAGCGCGACCTGCGCGATGCCGTCGCCAGCACCATCTACTCCGGTACGTCCGAGATCCAGCGGGTCATCCTGGCCCGGCTGCTGGGCCTCTGAGCGACCGTCAGCCAGCGGCCGGATGAGCGCAGCGACAGAAGGAAGGCAAGGGAAATGGCCTATTTGCTACAGCACCTGCTGACAGAGCGAGCGGCACTGGCGCCCGGCCTCCCGGCGGTGGCCGCGGGAGAACGGTCCCTCAGCTACGAAGAGCTGGACCGGCTGAGCAACCAGGTCGCCCGCGCGCTCCTCGCGCAGGGCGTGCTGCCGGGCGATCGGGTGGGGATCCTCGCCCCCAAGTCGGCCGCTTCGGTGGTGGCCGTGTTCGGCGTGCTGAAGGCAGGGGCCTGCTATGTCCCGCTCGACCCGAGGTCGCCCGCCGAGCGGCTGGCCTCCATCATGCGCGACAGCGGGGTCGCGGTGGTGCTGGCCGACGAGGGAACGGCGCAGCGGTCAGCGGCGATGGCGGACACCGTTCCCGAGCTGCGCTGCCTGGTGATGACGGGACCGCACTGGGGTCCCGAGGGCGGCTCGACATCGGGAACCCTGCCGCCGGGTCTCGCGGTCCTGCCGCCGGGTCTGGCCGTCCTGCCGTGGGACGCGGTCCGGGCGGAACCGGACGGGCCGCTCGGCGGGGACCGGGCGATCGAGACCGACCTCGCCTACATCCTGTACACCTCCGGCTCGACCGGCACGCCGAAGGGCGTGATGATCTCGCACCGCGCCTCGCTCACCTTCTGCGCGTGGGCGGCGGCCTGCGCCGGCCTGCGGGAGCAGGACCGGGTCTGCAGTCCGGCCCCGCTCCATTTCGACCTGTCGGTCTTTGACATCTTCGCCACCTGCCGAGCCGGCGCCTGCATGGTCGTGCTCCCGGAGAAGACGACCACGTTCCCGGTGCGGCTCGCGGAGTGGATGGAGCGGGAGCGGATCTCCGTCTGGTACTCGGTGCCCTCGATTCTGACGATGCTGGCAACCTACGGCAACCTGCAGGAATTCGATCTGTCCACACTGCGGGCGATCGTCTTCGCCGGCGAGGTGTTCCCGGTCAAGCACCTCACGCGGCTGATGGCCGAACTGCCGGACGCGCGCTACCTCAACTGGTACGGGCCGACCGAGACCAACGTGTGCACCTGGTATGAGGTTCCGCCCGGCTCCGCCGAGCTCACCGCCCCGGTCCCGATCGGGAGGGCCTGCGCCAACACGGACGTGTTCGCGGTCGCCGGCGACGGCCGCCGGGTGTCCGAGCCCGGCCAAGAGGGCGAGCTGTACGTGCGGGGACCGGGGCTGATGCACGGCTACTGGGGCCAGCCCGACAAGTCCCGTCAAGTGCTGAGTCGCAACCCCTTCCAGGACGCCTATGACGAGCCGGCCTACCGAACGGGCGACCTGGTGACCGTGGACGAGGAAGGCAACTACGTGTTCCTCGGCCGCCGGGACGGCATGGTGAAGACACGCGGCTACCGAGTGGAGCTGGGGGAAGTGGAGGCCGCGCTGTACGCGCATCCGGCCATTCGCGAGGCGGTGGTGCTGCCCATGCCGGACGAGATCCTCGGCAACCGTCTCCGGGCGGTCATCAGCGCGAACGGCTCCCCCGGCCTGACCCGGCAGGAAGTACTCGAGCACTGCCTGCGGCGGCTGCC
>Ga0208488_1000078_pt1 | contig 11577 bp, 13 predicted proteins | sample MicForSoiSWNC1_O_FD_187994 | JGI IMG/M metagenome (GOLD analysis project Ga0208488, IMG submission 187994) | Forest soil microbial communities from Harvard Forest Long Term Ecological Research site in Petersham, Massachusetts, USA - MetaG HF001... | ecosystem: Environmental > Terrestrial > Soil... | reverse complement strand
TCGGCAAGCCTCAATCGCCACGCCAGCGTATCCGGTGCCCGGATCGCCTCGACTACGTTCCGGAGGACCTCGGCAAGCGTCCGCTTCTCCTCCGTGGCACGAGCCAGCGAGATCGCCTCCTCGGCGAGCGAGCGCCGCACGCGAACGTCCGGGTCCCACTCGAGTTCAAGCGCCTTGATCGCGAGCAGTCGCGGCGTCCACGGCAACGGATCGAGCTCGAGCCCCGAGTATTCGTAGCGCGCGTCCTCGTCCCCGTACCACGCGGTCAACCGCGGCTGCAGGTAGGGCTTGCCCCAGACGACCACGGATTCGGCCCGCCAAGGCGTGCGCTCGATCAACTCCCTCAATACCGCTCCGGTCGGCGCACCGACCTCGAGGCAAGGCCTATATACAAGGTCGGCGTCGCTCACCGGGAGGCGCTGGCTGGCATCGGACAGGAAGAGATCGGGCACGAACGCAGTGTAGCTCCACGGGCCAGCGCGGCAAGAATCGGGCCCCGGCCGAGGTCGTTAGTGTCCAAGTCAATGATTTGTATCGCTTATCTGTCGCCGCAACATCCACTCGGGCCGCCGCAGTTGACATCCCTCGGACGGTATGGATAATTGCTGCCAAAGCAGCGATTGTTTAGGCAGTAATTGCCGGGGCACTAAATGTCTGAGCAGCATTATCACGCAGCGACGTACACGGCCAAGAGCAGTGTCGGTTATCTGATCAAGCGCGCGCACGCCATGTTGATGGACTTGCTCGAGAATCTGTTCGCGGATCGCGGGTTCAGCTTCATCCACTACGCGATCCTGACCTATGTGCGGGATGGCATCGCCGTCAGCCCGAAAGACATCTGCGTCCAGTACCGGCATGACAGCGGTGCGCTGACCCGCGTCATCGATCAGCTCGAGAAGCGCGGACTACTCGAGCGCGTGCGCCGCGGGGTCGACCGGCGCAAGGTGGAATTGCAGCTCACCGACGAGGGTCGCGAGACCGTCGAGAGCCTCATTCCCCTGGTGGTGGACAAGCTCAACCTTGCGCTCGTGGATTTCTCGCGGGAGGAAGTGGCGGAGTTCATGCGCCTGCTCGTCAAGCTCAACACGCGGCTGACGACGACGCTCGATCCGAAGGCGTCCCTCGAAGCGAAGGCTGCCGACGCCCAGACGGACGCGACCCAGAAACGGGCCGCGGGCTAAGCGTGAGGTCGATCATGCGTATCAAAGGTCTCGTACTGCTCGGCGCCGTCCTCCTCGTGGGCTGCGTTACGCCTCCGCGAGAGGACCCGCACCCGCGCAAACTCGTCGAGCATGACGTGGGGCTCAGCGGCGTCGCGGTCGAGCCGGCGGTGGAGAGCTGGTGGGATTCCTTTCAGGATCCGCAGCTCGATCGGTTGATCCGTCAAGGACTCAAGGACAGCCCGACCCTTGCGCAGGCACAAGCGCGCGTCGCGGCGGCGCTCGCGCAAGTGCAGTCCGCGCAGGCGGCGCTCGGACCCAAGGCGAACCTCAATGTGAGCAGCTTCTATCAGCGAGCGCCGCAAAACTACGTCATTCCGCCGCCGCTCGCAGGACATACCTCCTGGTTTAGTCAGGCCGGCGGCAGTTTGAGCTGGGACCTGGATTTCTGGGGGCGCCAGGCGGATGCGCTGCACAGTGCGCGAGATCTCGCGCAGTCGGCGCGCTTCGATGAGGAAAACGCGCGACTCGAGCTCGCGGGCGCCATCGCCCAGGCGTACATCGAGCTGTATCGCCAGAATGCTCTGGCGGACATCGCACAGCGCTCAGAGGCGCAGCGGCAGAACATTCTGGACATCACACGCCGCCGCGTCACCGCCGGCCTCGATACGCAGCTCGAAATTCGCGAAGCCGAGGGCCAGCTGCCGCAGGCACGCGTCGCTTCCGAGCAGGCGCGTGGCGCGGCCGATCTCGCGGTCCACGAGCTCGCGACTTTGAGCGGTCAGGGAGCCGACGCCTACGCTGCCATCCAGCGCCCGGTGCTGGACGTGCGGGCGGCGCTGCCCGTGCCGACCGAGCTGCCCATCAACTTGCTCGCGCGTCGGCCCGACGTGCTGTCGGCGCGGCTCTCCGTCGAGGCCGCGGATGCGCAACGTCTCGCCGCCAAGGCCGCGTTCTATCCGGACATCAGCTTGCACGCGATTGCGGGCTTCGGGGCGTTCGGCTTGAACAATCTCGTGCAATGGAACGCGCGCGGCTATGGCGCAGGCCCGGTCCTGTCGCTGCCGATTTTCGACGGCGGCCGCCTGCGCGCCGAGTACCGTGGCAGCGAGGCGCAGCTCGACGGCGCCATATCCAGCTACAACGATACGGTTCTGCGCGCGGTCCAGCAGACCGCCGATCAGCTCACGCAGCTCGATGCACTTGCGAAAGAGCAGCGCGACCAGCAGCAAACGCTCGATGCCACCGAGGCCGCCTACAAGCTGGCCGAAGAGCGTTATCGGGCGGGGCTTGCGGGCTACCTCTCGGTCCTCAACGCAGAGACGCAAGTGCTCGCGGCGCGACAGTCCATGGTGGACATCCTGACAGCCCAGGCGGTCGCGCGCGTGACGGTGCTCCTGGCCGTCGGCGGCAGCTTCGATCCGCGCGCGTCCGGTGGCGTCGCCGATGCGCACACCGCCTCCAATTCTTCTGATCCTTTGACTCGAGTAAGTCCATGAACACGCAAGAATCCAACACATCCGAATCACAAACGTCAAATTCGCCGCGCCGCGTGCGGCACGTTGGGCTCTGGGCTCTCGGCGCCGTCGTCGTGCTGGGAGCGATTGGCTATGGCGCCTACTGGTTCGTCGACGGCCGGTTCTACGAATCGACCGATGACGCGTACGTCAACGGCGATGTGGTGCAGGTGACGAGCGAGGTTCCCGGCACGGTGCTTTCACTGAAAGTCGATGACACCCAGCGTGTCGACGTCGGGCAGCCGTTGCTCCAGCTCGATCCTGCGGATGCGAAGATCGCGGTCGCCAATGCAGAGGCCGACCTGGCCCGTGCCGTCCGGCAGGTGCGCGGACTGTTCGCGCAGAGCAAGGAGCTGCGTGCGCAGATCGACCAGCGCGAGCAGGCAGAGCGCACTGCGGATGAGGATTTGCAGCGGCGCGGCGGACTCATCGCAGACGGCGCCATTTCCGCAGAGGAGCTCTCGCATGCGCGCGATGCGTTGACCACCACCCGCGCAAACGTCGCCGCGGCACGCGAGCAACTGGATCAGACCATCGCGCAGATCGACGGCACCACCATCGCGGACCATCCGCAGGTTCTCGCTGCCGCCGCGGCCGTGCGCAACGCCGAGCTGGCCTTGCATCGCACGGACCTCACCTCACCCGTGACCGGAATCATTGCGAAGCGCTCCGTGGAAGTCGGCCAGCGCGTCGCCGCGGGCACACCGCTGATGGCCGTGGTGCCGCTGGAAGATGTCTGGGTGGACGCGAACTTCAAGGAAGTGCAGCTCAATCGCATGCGAGCGGGCCAGCCCGTGACCGTGCATACCGATCTCTATGGGCACGGCGTCACCTATCACGGCCGGTTGGTCGGCATCTCGGCGGGCAGCGGCAGCGCGTTCGCGCTCCTGCCGGCGCAGAACGCTTCGGGCAACTGGATCAAGATCGTGCAGCGCGTTCCCGTGCGCATTCTCCTCGATCCGCAGGAACTCAAGGCGCACCCGCTGCGCGTCGGTCTATCCACCACGGTGCGCGTGGATCTGCACGATACGTCGGGTCCCGCGATAACGACGACGGTGTTCCGCAACACGCCGTTGCCCACGCAGGCGAGCGCGGGCGATGACCCGGGCGTGGATACCCGCATCGCGCAAATCATTGAGGACAACGCGGGTCCGAAGGCGCACGAGCCCGCCCGGCTCAGCCGCGGCGGCAACGGCAGCGGGCCCGCCCAAGTCGCAAGCGGTCCCTGAGCGCGGCCCCATGAGCGCGAATGCCGCCATTGTCGCGGAGGCGCCCAGCTTAAGCGGCGCCACCAAGGCCGTGACCGCCGTGGCCCTGGCACTGGGCACCTTCATGCAGGTGCTCGACACCTCGATCGCGAACGTGTCCATCCCGACGATCAGCGGGGATCTCGGCGTGAGCTCCGACCAGGGCACCTGGGTCATCACCTCGTTCGCGGTCGCGAACGGTGTCTCCGTGCCGTTGACGGGCTGGCTCATGCAGCGTTACGGCGTGGTGCGCACTTTCGTGATATCGGTCGCCCTGTTCACCGTCGCCTCGCTCCTCTGCGGCATCGCGTGGAGCCTGCCCTCGCTCATCGTCTTTCGCGTGCTGCAAGGTGCGGTGTCGGGGCCCATGATCCCGGGAAGTCAGGCGCTGCTCATCAATGTGTTCGGGCCCGCGAAGCGCAACACGGCACTCACGGTGTGGTCGTTGACGACGCTGGTAGCTCCCATCGCCGGTCCCGTGCTCGGCGGCTACATTTCGGACAACTACGTGTGGCCCTGGATCTTCCTCATCAACGTGCCGGTAGGAATCATCTGCACGGTGATTTGCTGGAACAATCTCAAGTCCCAGGAGACGCCGACCCGCAAGATCCCCATCGATCGCGTGGGGCTCGTGCTGCTGTTCATCTGGGTGGGCGCGCTGCAGGTCATGTTCGACAAGGGCAAGGATCTCGACTGGTTCAATTCGCCGCTTATCGTGTCGCTCCTCCTCGTCACCGTGATCGCCTTCGTTGCCTGGCTCATCTGGAATCTCACGGAAGAGCACCCGATCGTCGATTTGAGCCTGTTCAAGTCGCGCAGCTTCGCCTTGGGCACGCTCGCGCTGTGCTTGGGGTATGCCGTGTTCTTCGGCAACGTCGTGCTCATGCCGCTGTGGCTGCAGAGTTACCTGGGATACACGGCCACCTGGGCCGGATTCGTGTCCGCGCCGAGCGGTGTCACCGCCGTCATCACGTCGCTCCTGGTCGGCCGCCTGATGCGACGCTTCGATCCACGGCTGCTCGCCGCGAGCTCGTTCGGCTTCTACGGGCTCTCGTTTTTCATGCGCGCGCATCTCACGGCGGACGCAACCTTCTTCGAATTCACGGCGCCGCAGCTCGTGCAGGGATTCGCGATGGGCACGTTCTTCGTGTCCCTGCTCGCGATCATTTTCGATGGGCTGCCTCCGCAGAAGATTCCCTCGGCATCGGGACTGTCGAACTTCCTGCGCATCACGGCGGGCAGCTTCGCGACCTCCCTGATCACGACCTTCTGGGATCGGCGCGCAGCGCTGCATCAGACGCGCCTCGCGGACACCGTCACGGTGTACGCGCCCGCCTACCAGCAATCACTCGCGCAGCTCCATCAGTTTGGTCTCGGCGATCAGGCAGCCGCGGGGTCGATGACCCAGCAACTCATCGGACAGAGCTATCTCTTGTCCTCGCTCGATCTGTTCTATCTGTCCGGGTGGTTGAGCGTGGCGCTCATACCGCTGTGCTTCATGGTCCGGCGGCCCGCGGTACACGGCGCAGTCGTGGCGGCCGCGGACTGAACACGCGCCTGCCGGCGCATCGAGCGGCGGTGCGCCCGATCAATGCGGCGCGCGCGATCAATGCGGCGCGGTGGGCGGCGCGCCGGCGCCGAGGTCGTGCGGATGAGGCTTAACCTCGATGGCCACGGTAAGACCGAGGCGGCCGAGCAGCGACAGCGTCTCGGGCAGGAATTCGAGGTTGAACTCCTCGCGAGCATAGATGTTCACGTGCAAATCAGCCACGCCGCCTTCCGCCTTGACCGTCACCAGGAAGCCGAACGCCCGGCGCAATTGCGCCAGCGTCCGCAAGACCTCGCTCTCGACGCTCACTCGATCCGCCGCGAGCTCGGGTTTCGGCATCAGGCGAGCCATCCAGTAGCTTTCACGGTATGTGCCGCTGATCTCGCCTCCCGCGACGTCGCGCCGCGGATCGCCCGCGCGCCAGGCGTGCAGGGGCTCGATGCCGAGGTTGCGCGTGATCTCGGCGGGCGCGATGTTCGGGTGGCGAATGCGCAGCGCGATCGTAAACTCGTAGTTACCCATGCCGTCCCCTTTGGCGCAGGTCAGGCGCTAACGACCTCGGCGCTCGGCGTTCGCACGGCGGCCGAGACAAGGCGAAAACTGAGTTGCATCGGGCAGATTTTCTGGCCCGCCATGTCGCGTAATCGCACGCCCTGGCACTCCATCCGGCCGCTGCTCGATGCATCGCTACGGCGTCGTCCCGCTGAAGTTTCCAGGAGCGAGGCAACGGCGCCGCTCAGATCGAAGTCGCCGTCGCAGTCGGCGCACGGGCAGGCGAACCGGAAGAAAGCCGCTGCGGCCGGATAGAGCGTGTGCAGCTGCGGCGATGGAACGAAGGCGCTCGCGTCGTTGAAGACGAGCTCGATGCGCAGCTGATCGACATTGGGGAAGACCTCCCGCAACGGCGCAGATCGCGTGCGCTCGCTCATGAGCCGCTCACGACCGGTGATCTTCGAACTCTTGCGGGCAGTGATTCTCATGCAGAGGGCTCCATAAAAAAGCCTCGAAGCGGTTCGAGCGGACCTGCGCCGGCGGTGCTTGGGCGCCGGCGGACATCAAGGCAACAACGACCGGTGAGGCCAGCTTCGACCGGTCAGACCAGCTTCGGCGGGACACTGTCCGCAGCGGACCCCGGTGCGGGCTCGGCGGTCGTCGCCGACTCTTCTTCGGCGCGGGAGCGGCGCTTTTGCAGCTTCTCCTCTTTCCGAACCTTGCGCGCCTGTTCCTTGCTCTTCTTTTGCTGCCGATAGTTGGGTTTAGCCATGTCTCAGCTCCTTCTATATCACTTCGCGCGCGCGAGCTCGGGCTCATCGGGCACGACGAACCGTTTCGAGCGGCTAGAGACCCACAGCCTGCCTGGGGCGGCGACCGCCTTCAGATCGAGTCCGCGGGCTTCGGCGCCCGCGCATTTGCCCGGATTTGCTGTTCGGCCAGCACGTCGCTCGCGCTCAGCCCGGTGTTTGCCGCGATGATGTCGATCAGCCGATGGGCGGGATTGCGCGGCAGGTCGATCTGATGGAGCCGCTCCCAGATACGTATCCGGGCCGAAGCGTCGTTATGCGGCGCGGATTGCTCATGCAGCTCTTGCTGCCGGCGCTCCAGCGCTTCGGCGTGCACCCGCGCGAGGCGCTCGCGGTAATCGCCGTTGGTCTCGCCCACCTGGGGTCCCATACCCGCAGAGGCGCTGCGATTCGATGATTTCTCCAGCCCCATGGAGGTCTCCTTGAAAGACGGGCCCGGACTTGCCGGGCCCTGTCGATCGAACAACTCGCGGTTCAATATCGTCCCGCGCCGCTGCGCATACCGCCGCCGCCACCGCCGCCCGAGCGGGGCTTGTCTTGCGCCTCGTTGACCCGCAGCGCCCGACCGCCCATGTCCTTGCCGTTCAGGTTCTGGATCGCGCGCGATGCATCGGCGCGATTCATTTCGACGAACCCGAATCCGCGCGGACGACCGGTCTCGCGATCGGTCGGAAGCGAAACACTCTCGACGGTGCCGTGCTCGGAGAACAGGGTGCGAAGTTCCGCATCTGTAGCCGTGAACGGCAGGTTACCAACATAAATTTTAGCCATTATAAAGAAACTCCAGTTGACTCGAAGCGGCTGCTTGCCCGGAGGCGAAAGGCCGCTCAAAACGGCAGGAACGGCAGTCAAGTCAAGGAGAGATCGTCTCGTTTGCTACGAACCGCATACCTGTCACCAGATCGCAGGTGACTCAGTCCACTTCAACACTCGAGAGGAGCGCAGGGATGGGCGGGGGCGTCGACGATCAGGCATTAGCCTAGCATATGGGTGGGGGGCAAGCTTGACTATCGCTGCCGAGGCTGCGCGAAGCCGCCCGGCGCGCCATAATCCGGGGCTCGGCCACAGTGGAGGATCCCATGACGAGTGACGCCCAGAACGATCGCGGTTTCGAGCAAATCGTCTCGAGTCACTCGGTAGCCGAGACGATCGAGCGCCTCGAGAGCCAGCTCAAGGAGCACAACATCACCATCTTCGCCCGACTCGATTTCGCGGCCGACGCGGCCCGGGTGGGGCTCAATATGCGAGCGGAGCGTATGCTGATTTTCGGGAACCCGAAAGCGGGTACGCCGCTGATGCAGGCCGTGCCGGCGTCGGGTCTGGACTTGCCGCTCAAGGTGCTGGTGTGGGAGGACGCGCAGGGGAAAACCTGGGTGGCCTACAACCGGCCGCAGTACATCGTGGCACGCCACGGACTCCCCGCACCCTTGGCCGCCAACCTGGCCGGCGTCATTCCCCTCATCGAGGGTGCCGCGCGCTAGGCGAACTTTCGGGGCCGATCCAGGGTCCATTGTGCATGCTCCGCTTGCTTCGATTTTGGCGCCTGGGTGCCAACGACCTCCGGCTCATCTGGTATGCGCTGCGGCATCCGCAACGGCCGTTCTGGCTGTTGCCGGTGGCGGCCCTGCTGGCGCTCTACGCGCTCGACCCCGCCAATTTGGCCTTGCCGCTGCTTGGGGTGATCGACGATTTCCTGCTGCTTCCCCTGCTCCTGCAAGTCGTGGTGAGGTTCTTGCCGGCGGGGATCCACTCCGATTTCAGCAGACGGTCTTTCGCCAGCTACCGGAATTGATCGTCGATCTGCAGATCGAGGCCGACCGCATGCCGGTTCGTCTCGTTCGCAAGGCCGATGATGGCGATGAGCTCGGCGTGCTGCTCCGGCGTCATACCCTTCTTGCGCGCGGCGGCGCCGTGCGAGGCGATGCAGTAGCTACAGCCGTTGGTCACGCTCACCGCCATGTAGATGAGCTCCTTGGTCAAGGGATCAAGGGCGCCCGGGCCCATGACCTCTTTGGTGTTCGCCCACATGCGCCGCAGGCTCGGCGGGTGATTTGCGAGGACTTTCCAGTAGTTGTTGACCCAGTCGACCTTGCGCGTCGCCATGATGTCGTCGTACACCGCGCGCACCTCCGCGGACGCATCCGCGTACTCGATGGGCGCCCGCCCTAAGCTCGCGGCGCTCATGGGACGATCGCAATCACGCGGGCCGGGAAGCCGGCGCCGTCTTCGACTTTCGGCGTCGTGACCCAGACGAGACCGCCGGCTTCCGGCACCTGATCGAGGTTGGCAAGCAGCTCGACCTGATAGTGATTGAGCCCGAGGATGTATGACTCGAGCGAGTAGTCGTCCTTGGTCGTCGCGAGGCCCGGATCGGTGTCCGTGGTCTCATGGCCGGAGGCGGTGATGCCGCGCTTTTCATAAAGGAGCTCGAGCGCCGCCTTGCTCCAGCCGGGATAGTGGAACACGCCGGCGGCATCCTTGTTGGCGAGCGCCGCATCGTCGGGCCAACGCTTCGACCAGTCGGTGCGCATGGCGACGAATGCGCCCCGCGGTATGGTGCCGTGGCGCTTCTCCCAGCCCGCGATGTCATCGACGGTGAGCACGTAGTCGGGATTCTTGGCGGCCTTCTCGTGCACGTCGATCACGACCAGCGGCATGAGCATGTCCTTCGGATCGATCCGGTCGGCCGTGAGCAATCCCTCGTGAAAGTGCGCAGGCGCATCGAGGTGTGTGCCCCACTGTCCGACGTGGCAATACTCGTTGATACGAAAGCCGTCCTTGGCAACGGTGTAGAGCGTCTTGACGCGCTCGTTGGGTGCGCCCTTCCAGTGCGGAATGCCGGGGGCGAACGGGTGCGTCAGATCGACGAAGCGGTGGGCTTTCAACACCGTCAGCACATCGGGCAGCGAGCCCGCCCCGCTTTCGGCGGCAGACGCCGCAGCCGCGCTCAACGCCAGTAGACCGCCTATCGCTACAAGCCATGACCGCATCGCTCTTCCCCCTGGTTCGATTTGTGCTCTCCGGAGAATGATAAGCGCATGGCGGATGGCTCGGTAGAGAGCGCAGTGCGCGCTTTTTTTGTGCAATTCCTCACCCTGCCGTGCCTCATTTGGGAGCAGCGCAGAGCTCGTGCAAGGATCGAGCCCCGGGATGGGTGCATCGGCGCGCGCAAGATACATGAGAAATCACGGGACAAGCCGCGCCGAGGGGCGCGCGACGTCGCGCGCAGCCGCCGGTTGGATGAGCTGGTACGTTCCTTGCTGTGTATACGAGTGCGGCAATCCGATCCTTGAGAGAGCAAGCCGCTATAAAACGAATAAGGGGATGACTATGGAATCGATCGAACCCACAGCGATCTCGGGCCGAGCTTTGCGTCTCACCTGGACTCTGTGCGCAAGTTTCGTGGCGACGGCTTACCCGTGCGGGCCCGGGTGGGCAAGCGCAGCCGAAGCGACGACCACGACCGAGGCCACCGCCGCCACCGCCACGACCACCGCCGCCGCGACCGGCACCACCGCAGCAAGCGGCACGGCCGACGACTCCGGTCTCGCCGAGATCACGGTCACCGCCGAGCGCTACACGTCGACCATTCAAAATACGGCGCTCAGCATCTCGGCGCTGAGCGGCGATGATCTCATCAAGCAAGGCGTCACGACGATCCAGGAAATTACCCAGGAGGTCCCCGGCCTCTCCATGCGCTTTGCGAGCCCGGGCCTCACCGAGTACGAGGCGCGCGGTCTCGCCTCGAACGGCGGCGCGGCCCCGACGGTCGGCTTCTACCTCGACGAGATTCCGTTATCGCCGCCGGCCGTATCGCAGTCCGGCAAGGTGGTGATCAATCCCGATCTCTACGACGTGCAGCGCGTCGAGGTGCTGCGCGGCCCGCAGGGGACGCTCTATGGCTCGGGATCCATGGGCGGCACGATCCGCGTGCTTACCAATGAGCCCAAGCTCGGTACCTACGAAGGTTCGGTCCAGGCCACTGGGTCGGACACCGAGGGAGGCAGCGGCAACGGCTCGGCCAACCTGATGATGAATTTGCCGATCGGTGAGGCCCTCGCCGCGCGCGTGGTTCTGAGCTACCTCTACCGCAGCGGCTGGATCGACAACATCACCATCCATCCGTTTCCGATCGCCCTGGGCAACCCGGCATACACGCAGCCCCTCAACACGGTGCCGGTGACCAACGTGTATCACGACGCCAACAACGAGACGCTATACAGTGGACGCTTGAGCTTGCTGTATAAGCCGAGCGAGGATTTCTCGATTCTCGGCGAGGCCATGACGCAGAACCTGCACAGTGGAGGCTATGATCTGCTCGACGGCACTCCCACCAGCGCCGAACCGACTACGGTCTACGGCGCTCACTACGAGGCATTCCCCCTGCGCGAAGGGATTCGCGATGACATCTCGATTTTCGGCCTCACCATCAAGGCGAATGTCGGAATTGCGGATTTGACGAGCGCCACTTCGTACTTCGGCCGCACGGGCGTGCAAGTTCAAGACGCCTCGACATCGATCTACTGGACCAATAACGGCGGTACGCCCTATGTACCGATCCCCTACGCGGAACGCGATCCGTCGCACCAGATCAGCGAGGAAATCCGCCTGACCTCGCACGATATCGGCGGCTTCCACTGGGTGGCAGGCGCGTTCTACAGCAACTTGAGCTCGGTGTGGAACGAGGTGAGCAACAATCCGCTCGCCGCGACCCCGGCGGTGCCCGACGGATCATTCTTCACGTCCTGGAACTCCTACGGAGTCAGGCAGACCGCTTTCTTCGCCGACGGATCTTACAAGTTC